>Ga0164290_1001950_pt1 | contig 19855 bp, 16 predicted proteins | sample Micstemetagenome_FD_108782 | JGI IMG/M metagenome (GOLD analysis project Ga0164290, IMG submission 108782) | Contaminated culture microbial community from soil near Moab, Utah, USA - Microcoleus steenstrupii SON62 (Illumina Assembly) | ecosystem: Environmental > Terrestrial > Soil > Soil crust... | reverse complement strand
GAACGGCGGCGCATCAAGGCAATCGAACGACCGCCGCCCGTCAATCCAAGCAAACCAAGAGACCGAACCTCGCCTAACCAGATGGCTTTCGCTTATGCTTAACTTTCCCCGGACAGCCCTGCCCTCGTGGGGGAGATGGCCGGCAGGCCAGAGGGGGGCGCCTCGCGCCGGCCGAAACCGCCTGTGCGCCAATCCAAGCGGCGCGCCGTAAGTGTATGTCTCTTACACTCGTTCTCTCTCGTCGCAGATGAATCGCACATACAACTGCCCCTCCTGACCCGCTACGGAATCTTCCAGGCGCAGCGCTTTAAGCCGCGCCTTTGGGAGGGGATGTCTTGGAGCAGGCTGGTGGGTCGCGCGCGTTGGACGTGCGCGGCAAGAGAGTGCTTGTCACCGCGGGTGCGGCCGGCATCGGCCGGGCCATCGCGGAGGAACTGATCGCCGGCGGCGCCCGGGTGCATGTCACCGACATCCAGGAAGACGCGATCGCCGATGCGGTCGCAAACGTGCCGGCGCTGACGGCGACGCATGGCGATGCGGCGCTCGCCAGCGACACGGATCGCGTGCTGGACGACGTGGTCGCCCGGCTCGGCGGGCTCGATGTGCTGGTCAACAATGTCGGCGTCGCCGGCCCGACCGGCGGGATCGAGGCTTATGCCGACGCCGATGTCGAACGCACCATCGACGTCAATCTGACTTCGCATTTCTATTTCCTCGGCCGCTTCGTCCCGCTGCTGAAGCAGTCGACCAAAAACCCGTCGGTGCTTGCGATCGGCTCGGTCGCCGGGCGGCTCGGCTACGGCCTGCGCACGCCCTATGCGGCGACGAAGTGGGCGATCGTCGGCCTGGTCAAATCGCTGGCGGTCGAGCTCGGACCGCAAGGCATCCGCGCCAATGCGATCCTGCCCGGCGTGGTCAACGGTCAGCGCATGGACCGGGTGATCGCCGACCGGGCGACGGCGTCGGGCGTCAGCTTCGAGGAGATGCGCGAGACCTATCTGCGCAAGATCTCGCTGCGCCGCATGGTCGACGCCGTCGACGTCGCCAACCTCGCCGTCTTCCTCGCCTCCGACCTCGCCCGCAACATCACCGGCCAGGCGATCAGCGTCGACGGCAACGTCGAGTATCTGTGAGGAGCGCGGCGGTGCCCACGCAAAGCGGCAAGCGGAAGGTCATCATCACCTGCGCGGTGACGGGCTCGGTGCACACACCGTCCATGTCGCCCTACCTGCCGCTGACGCCGGACGAGATCGCCGAGCAGGCGGTCGAGGCGGCGCGGGCGGGTGCTGCCGTGCTGCATCTGCATGCGCGCAACCCCGCCGACGGCAGTCCGACGCCCGACCCGGCCGTGTTCGACCAGTTCGTGCCGCGCATCGCCGCGGAGACCGACGCGATCATCAACATCACCACCGGCGGCAGCACGCGAATGACGCTCGAGGAGCGGCTTGCCTATCCGCTGAAGGCCAAGCCCGAGCTCTGCTCGCTCAACATGGGCTCGATGAATTTTGCCTTCCATCGTGCCGCGCGCGGCGTTTCGGATTGGAAGTTCCCGTGGGAGAAGGCCTATGTCGAGGGCTCCGAAAATTTGATCTTCCGCAACACCTTCGGCGACATCAGACAAGTTCTCTCGCAGCTCGGCCATGCGCATGGCACGCGCTTCGAGTTCGAGTGCTACGATGTCGGCCATCTCTACAATCTGGCGCATTTCGTCGAAGAGGATCTGATCAGCGGGCCGCTCTTCCTGCAATGCGTGCTCGGCATCATGGGTGGCCTGAGCGCCGACCCCGAAAACCTGCATCTGATGCGCAGCACGGCCGACCGTCTCTTCGGCCGCGAGAATTACGAGTTCTCGGTGCTCGGCGCCGGGCGCCATCAGATGGGCCTGGTGACAATGGGCGCCGTGATGGGCGGGCATGTGCGGGTCGGGCTGGAAGACAGCCTGTTTCTCGGCCGCGGCCTCCTCGCCACATCCTGCTCGGCGCAGGTCCTGAAGATCAGGCGTATCCTCGAGGAGCTGTCATTCGACATCGCCAGCCCCGACGAGGCGCGCGAGATCCTGCAGACCAAGGGACCCAACAGGGTGACCTTCCATGGCTGAGCTCGTCGCCACGACGCGCACGGTCGGGCGCAGGCGCAACACGCTGGAGCGTGTGGTCGTCGCGGTGACGCTGGCGCTGATCGCGATCTTCGCGGTTCTCATCGACGGCTTCGCCACGCTCGGCAATCTGCGCGTGGTGCTCTCCAACTCCGCCTCGCTGGTGATGCTCTCCTGCGGCATGGCGGTGGTGATCATCTCGCGCGGGCTCGACCTGTCGCTGATCGCGCAGATGGTGGCGGGTGCCGCCACTTTCAGCATCCTCGTTGCCGCAGACGTCTCGACGCCGGTGGCGCTGGTGGCGGCGGTCGCCGCCATGGCGCTGGCCGGCCTGCTCAATGCCTGGCTGATCGCTTATGTCGAGATCCCGGCGATGCTGGCGACACTCGCCTCGGCCATGATCGTGACCGGCCTGTTCCGCTACCTGGCGCTGGACGGCGCCTTCATGCTGCTGCTGCCGAAAACCAATCCGGCGGTGGTCTTCCTGTCCAGCGAATTCCTGCCCGGCATCTCCATGCCGGTGGCGCTGATGGTGGCGACGCTTGTCCTCTGCTGGCTGCTGCTCGCCTACAGCTCGGCCGGCCGCACCATCTACGCCATGGGCGACAATTTCCAGGCGGCGCGGCTGACGGGCCTGCAGGTCCGGCTCGTCACCATCGCCGTCTATGTCTTCGCCGCGCTCACCGCGCTGCTTGCCGGCCTCGTCACCTCGGCGGCGAGCGGGGCGGTCGACTTTCGCACCGTGACCAACGGCACGCTGCTCTTCGACGTCATCCTCGTCGTCGTGCTCGGCGGCATTCCGCTGCGCGGCGGCCGCGGCGGCGTGAAGAACATCATCGTCGGCGCAGCACTGATCGCGGTGCTGCGCAACGGCATGACCCTGCTCAACTTCGAGACGCAGACGCAGGACATGTTGCGGGGGCTCGTCCTCATCATCGCGATCGTCGCCGACAACTACCTCAACCCAAGGGACGCCGAGACCGACACAGTCGGCGATCTCTGACCAATTAACGTGTCGACCAAGGAGGAGAACATGTACGGACTTCGCAAAACTCTCGCCGCAGCGCTGATGGGTGCTTGCGCCGTGATCGGGCTGAATGGAAGCGCGCAGGCCGACGTCAACATCGCCGGCAAGAAGGTGATCTTCGTGCCGATCGCGATGGGCATCTCGCTGACCGAAGGCTGGGCGCGCCGCATGAAGCAGCACGCCGACATCTACGGCTATTCGTTCGAGGTGCGTGACGCCGCCTTCAACATGGGCGCCATGACCGAGCTGGTGGCGAAAGCCATCACCGAGAAGCCGGACGTGCTCTTCGTGCACAACCCGACCGTCCAGTTGCTCGCCCGCCAGATCAAGCAGGCCGAGGCCGAAGGCATCAAGGTGCTGCAGATCAATCTGCAGTCGGTGCAGAACTCGGCCGCTTTCGTCGGCGCCAACTGGGATCGCATCGGCCGCGAGATCGCCGAGGACATAGTCAAGGAATGCGGCGCCGGCAGCGGAAAATCCGGCAAGGTCGCCATCATTCCCGGCCAGCTCACCGCCGCCGACAGCGTCATCATGAACGAGGCCGCGTTCAAGGTGTTCGAGCAGCACAAGGAGATCCAAGTCGTCTCCAACCAGGCCTCCGACTGGGAGCCGGAAAAGGCACGCCAGATCACCGCCACGGTGCTGCAGCAGCATCCGGACCTCTGCGCCATCTTCGGCCATTGGGACGTGCACACGATGGGCGCCGGCAATGCCGTGAAGGACGCGGGCAAGGCCGACGACGTGCTGGTCTATTCGACCGGCGGCGGCGACGACGTGGCCTGCAAGGCGGTCGAGGACGGCGTGCAGGACCGCATCTGGAGCTATGACGCCGACGGCCAGGGCCGCGACGCCGGCACCATGATCGACCTGTTGCTGCAGGGCGCCACCATCGCCGACGGCTCGATGCTGTCGGCCGAGTCGCCGATGAAGATCATCAAGGCCGGCGAGTCCTACGACGCCAGCCTTTGCTGGAAGATGTGAGCCGGTAACCGGCTCGCGCAACCATCAAGCGCGGGGCTCCCCGGAGCCCCGCTATTCTTCCCACATTGAAAGCCAGCCATGTCGGCCGAGATCGATTTCGCCAGATTGCCGATCAAGCGCGTGCCGCTGTTCGTGCTGTCGCCGCGCCGCATCCTCGGCGACGTGCTGTCCAAGGGCTGGGTCGAAAGCACGATCCCATTCCTGGCGCTGCTCTGCGTCATCGCCGGCATCCTGCTCACGACCGACGGCTATTTCGAAGCCGCCAACCTGCGCAACCTCGCACAATATGCGGCGGATGGCGGGCTGGTCGTGCTGGCGCTGCTGATCGTGGTCGCCGTCGGCGGCATCGATCTGTCGGTTGGTTCGAACTTCGCCATGTCTGCTTTCGTGGCGCTGTTCTGCTTCCACATCCTCGAGCTGCCGGTGCCGGTCGTGCTCATTGCAGCACTCGCGACCGGGGCGACGGTCGGCATGGTCAACGGCGTCGTGGCTGGCCTGCTCGGCTGCGGCGCGCTGCTCACCACGCTCGGCACCATGATCACCACGCGCGGCCTCTTCACCATCGGCTCGCAGGCTTATCTGGTCGAGATCTCGTCGAGCATGCGCGTCGACGACGGCTGGGACCTGATCGGCTTCGAAAAAGTGCTGACGCTGCCTGTCGGTTTCTGGGTGCTGCTCGCCGTCGCCATCCTCGTCTTCGTCATGTTCCGCCAGCTGCGTTTCGGCTGGCACGTCCTCGCCGTCGGCGGCAACCGCAAGGCGGCACGCCATGGCGGCATCCAGGTGAAGTCGACGATCTTCTTCGCCTATCTGCTGGCCGGGCTGATCGTCGGACTTGCCGGCTTCCTCTACGCCGCGCGCCAGAACAGCGCCGGGGCCGACACCGGCATCGGCATGGAGTTCTTCGTGCTGACCGCGCTGGTCGTCGGGCTGGGCGGTTTCGTGCCGGGGCGCGGCGCCGTGGCCTCGGTGCTGATCGGCTTTGCCACGATCTACATGCTCAACAATGCGATGATCAATGCCGGCTTCCGCGGCGATTTCGTGCTTCTGTGCATGGGCGTGATCATCGTGCTGATCCTCGCGATCGACGTCAAATTCCGCAAGAACCGGCACCGGCTGCTGGCCTCGACCTATCTCGATCCGGTCGCTTTCGATGCCGGGCCGGTGGAAGGCATGGCGGGACGCATGCCGCACGAAGCGCCGGTCAAGCTCGGCGCTGCCGAAATCCTCGCCGCTGGAAGGCTCGACGGGCCGGAGGACGTGCTGCTCGACGCGCAAGGCAACATCTATTGCGGCAACCGCGATGGGCGGCTGCTGAAGATCGCCGCTCCCGACTACGTGCAAGTCAGCGTGCTGGCCAAGATCGGCGGGCGGCCGCTCGGGCTTGCCTTCGACCGCGAGGGGCGGATCGTGGTCTGCGTCGCCGGCATGGGGCTGGTGCGCGTGACGCTCGACGGGGCGGTCGAGCTGCTCACCGATCGCACCGAGCGCAGCCTGTTCAGCGTGCAGGACGACACCACCATCCGCATGGCCGACGACCTCGACATCGCGCCGGACGGGACGATCTATTTCACCGACGCGACCAAACGTTACGACATCGAGAATTGGGGCCTCGACCTGCTCGAAGGCCGGCCGAACGGGCGGCTGATCAGCTACGATCCGAAGACGCAGAAGACCCGCACGGTCTGCGACAACCTCGTTTTCCCGAACGGTGTGTGCCTGACGCACGACGGCAGGCATCTGCTGGTCGCCAGCACCTGGGAATGCTCGATCCTGATCTTCGACCTGGCCAATTTGTCGGCCGGGCCGCGCATCTTTATGAAAGGCCTGCCCGGCTATCCCGACAACATCAACCGCGCCTCCGATGGCGGTTATTGGGTAGCACTTGCCGGCACGCGCAACCCGGTCTTCGATCAGGCGATGCGCCATCCGGGGCTGCGGCGGCGGATGGCGAAACGCGTGCCGCCGACCAACTGGCTGTTCGGCAACCTCAACATCGGCGGTGTGCTCAAGATCGACGGCCAGAGCCGGATCGTCGATGCGCTGTGGGACGCCCCGGACGGCCCGCTCTACATGATTACGTCCATGCGCGAGCATGAGGGCGCGCTCTATCTCGGCGGCGTCAGCAACGACAAGATCGGCCGGCTGGCGCTCGACGGCGCCGACAAGAGCTGGCGCGGCGCCGATAGCTATTGGGGGAGGGGCTAGATGTTCTTCCGCCCGCGCCGCAGGAGCCTCCGGCGATGACGCTGGAGGGTGTCCTGGGACAGAACAGCCGGCTCGACGACGCTCAAGGCATGCCGGCGGAGATGCCGGAGGCGCTTTGCATCGGCGGCGACGGCAGCCTGCTCTTCAGCTCCGGCCGGCGCGTGCTTGCGCTGAAGCGGTGGGGCGATGGCGCGAAGATTTGGGCCGAGTTCGAGCGTCCGGTGTCTGCACTCGCAACCAGCCCCGGCGGGCTGATTGCTATCGGCCTGGAAGGGGGCCACGTCGCCGTCCATGACGGTCAGGGGCTACCGTCCGATGGCTGGTCGGCCAACGCCGACCTCATCGCTGTGACCGACCTCGCCTTTATCTCCGACAAGGAGATCGCAGTGCTCGACAATGGCTATCGCGCCGGCGAGAGCGTGCTGTCGCTGGCGCCGTGGGACGATGCGAGCCGCGGACGCTTGCACGCGATCCGGCGCGGCGGCGAGAGCCGGGTGCTGGCGAGCGGGCTGCATTGCCCGATGGGCATTTGCCGCGACGCGGCCGGCCAGCTCATCGTTTCGCTGCTCGAGCGCGCCAGCATCGTCGATGCGACAGGAACCGTCCGCCAGTCGGGTTATCCGGGCTATCTCGGCCGCATCCGCAAGGTCGATTCCGGCTACCTCATGACCTGCCTGTCGCGCCGCGATCCGCTGATCGAGTTCCTCAAGAGCGAGCCTGAATTCGTCGCGGAGATGAAAGCCAGGATCGATCCGCGCCACTGGATCGCGCCGCGCGCCACGCCGGAGTTCAGCCACGAACTGCCGATCGAGCTCGGTGCGGCGCGGCTGTTCGGCGAGGTGAAACCCTGGGCGCCGTCTTTCTCTTACGGGCTGGTCATCGCGCTCGACGAAAAGCTGATGCCGGTCGCCTCCGCCCATTCGCGCGCCAACGGCCAGCGTCACGCGATCAGCGATGCGATCGTCTGGAACGGCGAGCTGATCGCGGTCAGCAAGGCGAGCGGCGAGTTGCTGAACCTTGGTTCATGGAGGGCCTTCGCATGAGTGCCCAGCCCATCGTCAGCCTCGAAAACGTCACCAAGACCTATGGCGGCATCGCCGCGCTGGCCAACGCGAATTTCGACCTCGTGCCGGGCGAGATCCATGCGTTGGTCGGCGAGAACGGCGCCGGCAAGTCGACGCTCTGCAAGCTCATCGCCGGGGTGATCACGCCATCGGAAGGCGTGCTGAAGGTCGATGGCGAGGTGGTGGCGCTGCCGACGCCGAAGGATGCCAGCCGCCGCGGCATCTCGATGGTCTACCAGGAGACCAGCCTGGTGCCGCAGCTGACCGTGGCGCAGAACATCGTGCTCGGGCGCGAGCGCCCGTTCAACTCGGTGCGGCAGGTGCGCAGCGCGGCGCGCCAGATCCTGCAGAGCCTGAACTTCAAGGTGGAGCCGTCGCAACTGGCCGGCTCGCTCTCGGCTGCCAAGCGGCAGATGGTGGAGATTGCGCGTGCCGTGCTCAACCAGGCGCGTGTGATCATCTTCGACGAGCCGACCGCGGCGCTGACGCCGGAGGAGACGGACCATCTGTTCGAGCTGATGCGCTCGCTGAAGCGCAAGGGCGTGTCGATGATCTTCATCAGCCACGCGCTGGAGGAAGCGCTCAACCATGCCGACCGCATCACCGTGCTGCGCAACGGCCGGGTGATGACCACCGGGCCGGCCAGCGGCTTCAACCGCAATCTGATCATCCAGCACATGATCGGCGACGAGCTGAAGGAGAGCGCGCCGCCGCCTGCGCGGCGTGCCGTGAAATCGGTGCGGCCGGTGCTGCAGGTCGAGAATCTGCGCATGGGCAGCATGGTCAACAACATGTCCTTCTCGATCTTCCCGGGCGAGATCACGGGCATTGCCGGCCTGATCGGCTCGGGCCGCAGCGAGGTGGCCAAGGTGATCATGGGCCACACCAAGCGCAATTTCGGCGGCGGCCGCATCTGGCTCGACGGGCGCGAGGTGCGCTATCGGCTTCCGGCGCAGGCGGTGGCCGACGGCATTGCCTATGTCAGCGAGGACCGGAAGCTCGACGGTTTCTTCGACACGCTGAGCACGGCCGACAATATCGGGCTCGGCTGGCTGGCGAAGTTCGGGCGCGGGAGGCTGCTCGCGCCGCTGAAGAAGATGCGCCGGCTCGCGCGCGAGTGGGAGGGCCGGCTGTCGATCCGGCGGATCGGCGCGGACCAGCCCGTACTCTACCTTTCCGGCGGCAACCAGCAGAAGGTGGTGATCGCCAAGTCGCTGGTGCAGGAGCCGCGGCTGGCGATCTTCGACGAGCCGACGCGCGGCGTCGATGTCGGCGCCATCGCCGAGATCCGGCAGATCATCCGCGGCTTCGCCGAAAGCGGCGCCGGTGTCATCCTGATCTCGTCCTACCTGCCCGAAATCCTCGAACTGTCGGACCGAATTCTGGTGGCGAAGAGCGGCACGATCGCCGCGGAGTTTTCCCGCGCCGAGGCAAGTGCCGAACGCATCCTTCACGCGGCGATCCATTGATTGCGCGTTGCGCTTGGCAGCGAAGCACTCCACTCCGTTGCCGCTTCGCGACGCGACCTCTCCCGGTCGAGGAGCACGGCAATCGCCTATGGCGGCGCCGTCGACCTCCACTCCGTCGCGCTGCGCGCGCCACCTCTCCGCGATCGACGGGAGAGAGGAAGGTTGGCGGGCTTGTCGCCGTTTCCTCTCCCCCGGGCAGTGGGAGAGGTGGCTCCCCCGGATTTTTCCGGGGGAGACGGAGTGGGGGTGCTCCGTAGCCGGCGACGCCCTCGGTGACAGGTCCTGGCGAAGGCGCCTAAGATGACTGTCGGAATTGTCGCGACATTGTTGGAGGAGCGGTCGCTGCCGATGCAGGAGGACGTGTTCGGACCCGCCGCAGAGGTGATCAGGAAGCTCGCGCAGGGCTCGCTGGACGCCGAGCTCAAAGGCTCGGTTCAGCGCCTCGAACGCGCCGCGCTTGCGGCCGGCCGCGCGGAAGATTTTGCCGCGTTCCAGTCGTCGGTCGAGGCGCTGGCGCAAACGCTCGGCAACGCCGCCACCGTGGAGAACGGGCTCAACCTGCTGATAGAGACGACGCATGACCTGTCGCGCACGCTGGAGCTGCGCGATCTGCTGCGCACCATCGTCACGCGCGCCAAAAGCCTGGTTGCCGCCAATGTCGCCTACCTGACCGTGCTCGATGACGAGAGCGGGATTTTCCGCACGGTCACCGCCGAAGGTTATTTGTCGCCGGCCACCGCGGCGATGAAAAGCTACATCGATTACGGCGCCGTAAGCCTGATCATGAAGTCGAAGAGCTTCTTCGAGACCCAGGACTATCTGGGCGACCGCCGTTTCCAGCATCTGCCCGAGCTCGACAAGGTGTTCCAGACCGAAAACATCGTCTCGCTGGCGGGCTTTCCGATGCTGGCCGACGACGAGGTCCACGGCTTCCTTTTCGTCGCCGATCGCTACCCGCGCAAGCTGACCGGCCGGGAAATCTCCGTGCTCGGATCGTTCGCGCTGCACGCCGGCCTGGCGATGCGCAACGTCAATGCCTTCCGGCAGCTCTCCGAGGCGCTGGCTGAAGCGCAGCGCAGCCGCAAGGCGTTGATCGACCACATCCAGCGGGTCGAGGCCTCGGCGGCTGTGCATGACGAGATGACGTCGCTGCTCGCTTCCGGTGCCGAGCTCACGCACTTCCTGCAGCGCATGGCCGGGCAGATCGGCGGCGCGATCTTCCTCTACGACGACGAGCTGAAAATCCGCGAGGAATTCACCTCCGCTTCCTATCGCGGCAAGCTGGCCGGCGAGCTGAGGGGAGGCAAGATCGATCCCGGTCTGCTGATTGCCGCCAGCTCGCAGGCCAAACATACCGGCCGCTCCGTCGTCGTGCTCACCGGCGGCGATGAGCAGTGCCGCGCGATCACGCTGCATGGCGGCACGGGACGAGGGGAAAGCCTCGTGCTCTGCTACCATGGCGAGCTGAGCGACATCGAGATCCGCAATGTCGAGCGCAACGCGGTGGCGCTCTCGATCGCCAAGCTCTGGAACGAGAAACGCGAGACCGAGAAGCTGATCGCGTCCTCGACGCTGCTGCGCCATCTCGTGCTGGTGACGCCGCCCGACCCGGCAACGGTTTCGGCCGCGCGCGACCGCCTGAGCCTCGGCGCCGACCAGCCGGTGATGCTCTGCCTGGTCGCCATCTCCGGTCTCGACCGCGCGGCGCAGACCGCCGTCATCCGAACATGCGCGGCAGGCGTCAATCTCCTCGTCGACCTGCTGGACGACACCTACCTGGCGGTCGGTCCCGAGGTGCCGCTGCGCGCCTTCCTGCAGAAGCTGGCGAAAAGCCGCGCCGGCTGGGTGGCCGGCGGTCTTCTGTCGGAGCCCTTTGCCGACCTCGCCGCCGCGCCGCAGCATTTCGCACGTATCAACCAGGCGCTCCAGATCCTGCGCAGGATGACCCGCCTCGACCGCTTCGTCGACCAGGCGGAAGTCAATTTGTTCGCAAAACTGTTCGAGGCCGGCGATGCCCAGCGCATCGCGCGCTACATGGAAGAGACGCTCAGTTCGATGCGGGCGGCCGCGCCGCGTCAGCGGGCGCAGCTCAAGCAGACCCTGCTCTGCTTCTTCGACAGCCAGTACAACATCAAGCGCGTGGCCGACACGCTCGGGCTGCACATCAACACCGTACGCCAGCGCCTCGACACGCTGCGCGAGATGACCGGCGGCTGGGACGATCCGGTCAAGGCGCTCGAGCTGCATGTGGCGCTGAGGCTGGAGGCGATCACGGACCGGCTCGATTCGAGCCCCCCACCCGGTTCAGCCGACTGAGCTGGCGCGGCGCGACACCTCTCGTGCGCGATGTCGTGTTGACGATATATCAAGTATCATGTATCGAACATGCCGCAACAACGAGAGAGGGGAAACGACATGCATTCAGTCCGCAGGCTTCTCGCTGCCGTGGCAATTGGCGGCGTCATCGTCGGGCTTTCGTCCGCGAGCCAGGCGCAGGAATATCCGAATGCCAAGCCGGTTACGATGTACAGCGCCTTCCCGGCCGGTGGCGTGCTCACCGCCATCTTCGACAAGCTGGCAGCCGGCATCAAGAAGGAGATCGGCGGCGAGTGGGTGCTCGACTACAAGCCCGGCGGGGCAACCACGATCGCCGCGATCCACGTCGCCAACGCCCCGGCCGACGGCTACACCTTCCTGATCACGGCCAAGACCACGCATCTGAAGTCGCTCGAGGAGGGTGCGCAATACCAGATGTCGGACCTCGTTCCGGTCGGGCATATGGTCGAGCTGGCCGAAACCATCTTCGTTGGCGGTCACGTCGCGCCGCGCACGCTGCCGGAGCTGATCGAATACTTCAAATCCAAGCCCGGCCAGGTGCCGGTCGCGACCGGCGCGCCGGGTACCTACACCGGAACGCTCGCGGCTACGGTCGAGAAAGAGCTCGGCGTCACCTTCAACAAGGTGCCCTATGCCGGCTCGCAGCTTTTCCGTGACGCCGTGGTGGCGGGCACCGCCGACGTCGCGCTGGGCGGCACCTTGCCCGGCACCGAGGATTTTGTCGCAGCCGGCAAGATCTTCCCGCTCGCCGTGTTCGCCGGGCAGCGCCTGCCGGCCGCACCCGACATTCCGACCTTCGCCGAGCTCGGCTATCCGGGTCTCGTGGAGGAGAATTATTACGGCATCTACGCGCCGGCGGGGACGCCGCGCGAGGTGCTGGAGAAGGTCAACGGGGCCATCGCGAAAGTGCTGGCGAGCCCCGAATATGCCGACGAGATGGTGCGCATGGGCTTCTGGGTTCACCCGCGCAACCTCGACGAGCTGGCGGCGGTGCAGGCCGCGGACGACGCCAAGCTGCGCGCCTGGCTCGGCAAGTAATCTCCGCGGGCCGGGCCGGCGCCAGCCGGCCCGGCCTTGACGGTGCGGCCACAGGGCGCGGCGATGCGGTGGATTGAGGGGGAGCTGGCGTGACGTTGTCTCGGAATCTTTGGGTAGGCCTGTTCTTCGTCCTTGTCGGCGTCGTCTTCGCCGCGACGGCTCTCGCCAAGCTGCCCATCGGCAGCGCAGCCCAGATGGGGCCGGGTTATTACCCGATATTGCTCAGCATCGTGCTTGTCGGGCTTGGCGCGGCGATCGCCTTCGGGTTTGGCGGGGAGGGCGACGATCCGGGTGAGATGATCAGCCTGCGCAGCCTTCTGCTGGTCGCGGGCGCCCCGGTCCTTTTCGCCCTGACGATACGCTCGCTCGGCTTCCTGCCGGCCACCTTCCTTGCCGTGTTCGCGGCCGCTCTCGCCGACCGCAGCGCGACGCTGGTGCAGGCGCTGACGACCGCGATCGGCCTGACGGCCTTCTGCGTCGCGGTGTTCATCTACGGCATCGAAGTGCCGTACCCGCTGCTCGCGTATTGAGGCGGAAAGGATGGACCAGCTTGCCGGATTGTTCATCGGCTTCGGCACGGCGTTGACGCTGGAAAATCTGGCGTTCTGCTTTCTCGGCACCCTGCTCGGCACGCTCGTGGGCGTGCTGCCGGGTCTCGGGCCGACGGCGACAATCGCCATGCTTTTGCCTCTCACCATAGCCATGTCGCCCACCGCGTCGCTGATCATGATGGCCGGCATCTATTACGGCAGCCAGTATGGCGGCTCGACCACCGCCATCCTCATGAACGTGCCGGGCGAGGCATCGTCCGCGGTCACGGCCATAGACGGGTACCGCATGGCGCAGGACGGCCGGGCAGGGCCCGCACTTGCCATCGCCGCCATCGGCTCGCTGTTTGCCGGCACCGTCGGCACGCTGGTGCTGGCGCTGTTTGCCGCGCCGCTCACCAGCATCGCGCTGAAGTTCGAGCCGCAGGAATACGTGGCGCTCGCCGTGCTCGGCCTCATAGCCTCGGTCATCCTGGCGCGCGGATCGGTGGTGAAGGCGCTGGCCATGGTCGCCTTCGGCCTGATCGTCAGCACCGTCGGCACCGACCTCTACACCGGTATGCCGCGCTTCACGCTCGGCTTTCCCGAGCTCTACGACGGAATGAGCGTCGTCGCGATCGCCGTGGGCACGTTCGGCATCGCCGAGATCATGCGCCAGCTCACCATCCGCAGCGCCGGCACGTTCAGCGCCACCGAGATCGGCAGGGTGTGGCCGAGCGCCAGGGATTTCAGCGACTCCGCCGGCCCGATCGTGCGCGGCTCGGCGATCGGCGCGGTCCTCGGCATCCTGCCGGGAGGCGGGGCGCTGCTCGCCTCGTTTGCCTCCTACGCCGCCGAGAAGAAGCTTTCAAAGACCCCGGAGCGCTTCGGCCACGGCGCCATCGAAGGCGTCGCCGGCCCCGAATCCGCCAACAACGCGGCAGCGCAGACCTCCTTCATCCCCATGCTGGCGCTTGGCATTCCGAGCAACGTCGTCATGGCGATGATGATCGGCGCCATGATGATGCACAACATCGTGCCCGGTCCGAACGTCGCCACCCGCGACCCGGGCCTGTTCTGGGGCCTCATCGTCTCGATGTGGATCGGCAATTTGTTCCTGGTGGTGCTGAACCTGCCGCTGGTCGGGCTGTGGGTGCGCTTCCTGAAGGTGCCTTACCGCATCCTCTTCCCCGGCATCATGATCTTCTGCACCATCGGCGCCTACACCATCAACAACAACGCCTTCGACCTCTACGTGATGGTCATGTTCGGCGTCGGCGGTTACCTGCTGATCCGCGGCGGCTGCGAGCCTGCGCCGTTCATCATCGGCGTGGTGCTCGGGCCGATCCTCGAAGAGCAGTTCCGCCGCTCGATGATCCTGTCGCTCGGCGACTTCACCACCTTCTTCACGCGGCCGATCAGCCTGGCACTCCTGCTGCTGGCGGCCGTGCTTCTGTTCATCGTCACCAAGCCCGCGGTCAAACGCCGCCGAACCGAGATTTTCACCTCGGACGACTGACCGTCGTCCGCAACCGCATCGGGTCAGCCCGAAGCTCGACCGCCATCCGCGGATGAAAACCGCCGGACGCGCTTGCGTTCGGCGACGGGATTTTTTTGCAAAAGGAGAATGTGAGTGATCAAGCGTTTCAGTCTTCTGACCAAGAAGCAGGGGGTCTCGACGGCGGAGTTCATGGAGCGCTGGGCGCATCATGGAACGCTCGTCGCCAAGCTGCCGGGGCTGCGCCGTTACGTGCAGTCGCATGTCGTGCACTACGAATTCGTCGACCGGCTGGAGAAGATCTATCCGATCATCGACGGCTTTGCCGAGCTCTACTTCGACGACTACGAATCGATGCAGAAGGCGCTGGCTTCGAAGGCGCACGATCCGCTCGTTCCGGATGGCGATACCTTCATCGGCGGGCTGAAAACCTATCTCTGCAGCGAGCTGACGCTGCTTCAGGGGCCGCGCGAGGGCAAGCTGAAGCGCATCAGCCTCATCAACCCGTTCCACGGCATGGCCAATGAGGAATTCATGCGCCGCTGGCATCGGCACGGCGAGATCGTCACCGAGCTGCCGGGTATCCATCATTACGTCCAGTCGCATTTCAAGGCCGTCGAGATCGGCGACAAGGATTTTGATTGCGACTGCACAGGCATCGGCTCGCAATGGTTCGACAACGAGGCCGTCATCCGCGCCGCCGACACGTCGGAGGTGCATGACGGCGTGCTGCTCGATGACGGACGCGGCTTCCTGCGCAGCATGTCCGTCTACTTCACCCGCGAGAAGGTGATCATCGGCTGACGCCGGGCTTCCCGGCGGGCGCTTCCGGCGACGCGCCCGCCGTCCTTTCCGGCCGGCTGCAGCGTTGCCGCAGCCGACCGGCACCACCGACGATACGCATGCGTGCATTTGGAGAACGAAGAATGTCCACCCTCAACCGGACCCGCGATACGGCGCTGCGCGAGCGCGCGGCGAGGGTCGTGCCAAGTGGCATGTGGGGCCATCTCCATGCGGCGAAACTGCCCGCCGACTACCCGCAGTTCTTCAGCCGCGGCGAAGGCGGTGCGCTGTGGGACGTCGACGGCAACCGCTACATCGACTTCATGTGCAGCTGGGGTCCCAACCTGCTCGGCCACCATCACCGCGAGGTCGAAGAGGCTGCCGAGCGGCAGCGGCGTGACGGCGACTGCCTGAACGGGCCGGGCGAGGTGATGGTCGAGCTGGCCGAGCTCCTGGTCGACACGATCGCCCATGCCGACTGGGCAATGATGCAGAAGAACGGCACGGACGCGACGACGACCTGCGTGACGATCGCGCGCGCGGCGCGTGGCAGGCGCAAGGTTCTCGTGGCCCGCGGCGCCTATCATGGCGCCGTGCCGTGGTGCTCGCCCTCGCTGATCGGCGTCACCGCGGAAGACCGCGCGCACCTCGTCTATTTTCGCTTCAACGACGTCGAAAGCCTCGAAGCGGCCGCAGCGGCGGCCGGCGACGACCTTGCCGCGATCATGGTGTCGCCCCACCGGCACGATCTTGGGGTCGACCAGGAGCTGCCGACGCCGGAGTTCGCGCAGGCCGCAAGGCGGCTCTGCGACGAGAAGGGTGCAGCCCTGATCCTCGACGAGGTGCGCGCCGGCATGCGCATCCACGCCGCTGGAAGCTGGGAGCCGCTTGGAATCCGTCCCGATCTGTCGGCATGGAGCAAGGCGATCGCCAACGGTTATGCGATCGCCGCCGTCACCGGTGCGGAGCACCTGCGGCGCGCAGCGTCGGAGATCTTCGTCACGGGATCGTTCTGGAACAGCGCGGTGCCCATGGCCGCAGCGGTGGCGACGCTGAAGATCGTGCGCCGCGACGACGTTCCCGGGAGGCTCTTCAAGCTGGGCACGATGCTGCGCGAGGGACTCGCGACGCGCGCGCTTCAGTACGGCGTCGCGATTCGGCAGTCCGGGCCGGTGCAGATGCCGCTCATCCTGTTCGATGACGACCCGGATTTCAGCAAGGGAGCCGCCTTCTGCAACGCCGCCATCCAGAAGGGTGTGTACTTCCATCCGAAGCACAACATGTTCTTATGCGCGGCCCACAGCGAAGCTGACATCACCGCCGCGCTTGCAGCGGCAGAGCATGGATTTGCCGCGGTGAGGGCGCAGGTCTAGGGCAGGCTGGGGAGGTCGTCTGCGTCAGCGCCAACCTTTCAGAACCCCCTCTCCCCGCAATGCCGGGAGAGGGTAAGGGTGAGGGGCCTTGGCGCAGAGCGGCGCCAGTCATCGGCAAGGCGCTCTAAGCCTCGGCCCGCGGCTTTCGCGCCAGCCTCTGGCGAGCCGGCGCGGGCGTTTCGCCGGACTGCGGCAACATGCCTTCCGAGGCCGCCTTCAGCGCCTCGCGGTCGACTTCGCCCGTCTCGATCTGGCCAAGCAGTTTTACCAGGCGCGCGCCGCCTTCGATCAGGTCGGCCTGGATCGCCTTGCTGACGTCGGCCGGGTTTCTCTTCTCCAGCGCACGCAGCACCGCAAGGTGCTGGTGCTCCTTGGGATAGGTCGGTCGGGCGTGCGGATAGTGGTATTTGACCAGCGGTCCGTTGCGCAGCCAGATCGTCTCGATGATCGCCAGCAGTTCGGGCATCTCCGCCGCCTGGTAGAGCGTGTGGTGGAAATCCCAGTTGCTGCGGACGGCGTCCGGCCAGCGCCCGTCTTCCTCGGCATCGATCAGGTCTTCGTGCAGCCGGCGGAGCTGGCGGATCGTCTTGTCGGTGATGTTCTTGGCAGCCGCCTCGGCCGCCATGCCTTCCAGATGCAATCTGATGCCGCGCAGCTCCAGATATTGCCCGAGCGAAAGCTTCGCGACCGAGATGGAGCGCGCGGCTTCCATCTCCAGGCCCTTCTCGCAGACGAGTTGCATGACGGCCTCGCGCACCGGCGTCTCCGACACGTTCATGGCCGCGGCGAGCTCGCGAATCTTGAAGCGGTGGCCGGGCCAGAACCGCCCTTCCATCAGCGCATTGCGCAGCTCGTTATAGACCCGGGCCGTCAGATTGTCCCGGGCGACCTCTCCAATCGGTTGGTTCATCAAGCTGCTTTCTCGAGCGGAACTCTTCAGATGTATCATATCGCGGCGCCCGGAGTCTGCCGCCGGCAAGCATTATCGCAACAATGGCAAGAAGAAACGCCGACTCTGGCGGCCGAGAGCCTGCGCGCCCCGAGACCTTGCCTGCCGCCTTATGCTTCGCCGCTGTTGCGAACGATGATATATCATGTATTGTACGGCATGCAATGCGCGGTTGTTCGGGCGCGGGGCTGGGCGGGGCAGGTGACGGTGCGGACGGATCGCGTGCTGATGCTGGAGGCGGCGGACGAAGCCGCGTTGCGGGCCTCGATGCTCGACGTGGTGGCGCGCCTGGAGCAGAAAGGCTTCAACCAGGGCACCACCGGCAACGTCAGCTGCCGGGTCGATGGCGGGATGCTGATCACGCCGACGGGCGGCAACGCTGCCAACCTGACACATGATCGCATCGTCCGGCTTCGATCCGACGGCTCGGTCGTCGGGGGCGGCGCTCCTTCCAGCGAGTGGCATATGCACGCTGCCGTGCTGGCGGCGTTTCCGCACGTCAACGCCGTCGTGCACACGCATGCCGACGCCTGCGTCGCGCTCTCCTGCCTGCGCAAGCCGATTCCTGCCTTCCATTATATGGTCGCCAGTTTTGGCGGAAACACAATTCCCTGCGCCGATTATGCGACGTTCGGCACCACGGCCCTTGCGGAGAGCGCGGTGAGGGCGCTCGCAGGTCACAAGGCGTGCCTGCTTGCCAACCACGGCATGCTGGCCGCGGGCGAGAGCCTCAAGGCTGTCTTCGCACTCACGGCGAAGCTCGAGACGCTGGCGCGGCAATATCTGCTTGCCTGCCAGGCCGGCCGGCCCGTGATCATCGATGACGAGGAAATGCTGCGCGTGCATGCGCGCTACGCTGCCGGTTATGAGGCCACGCCTCAGCAGGACGCGCGCGATCGCGGCCAGGCCCGCTGAGATGGGCTGACCGCTCCGCGCATGACTCAAGTTTTACGCCATCAGATATATCATATCGCTAAATGCAAACCCAACGCGGAGGCGCCTCGATGAAACCTTTGCTCGGCGTCATCGCCGACGATCTGACCGGAGGCATGGAATCGGCATCCATGCTGGTTGCGCTCGGGATCGACTGCGCGTTCGTCACCCGCCCGGAGCGCGTGGCGGACGTCGCAGCCTCCCAGGCGATCGTCGTTGCGCAAAAGACCCGGGTGTCGCCGGCGGCCGACGCCGTGGCCAAGTCGCGTGCGGCGGCCGGCCGGTTGTTGGAAGCAGGCGCGCGGCAGCTCTTCTTCAAATATTGCGCCACCTTCGACTCCACCGACGAAGGCAATATCGGCCCGGTCGCGGACGCCCTTCTCGCGCTGACCGGCGCCGACTGTACCGCCTTCTGCCCCACATCGGCCGAGCTCGCACGGTCCGTGTTCAACGGCTATCTTTTCTACGGCCGCCCGCTCGTCTCGGAGTCGGCCAAGCGTTTCGACCCGCTGACGCCGATGACTGACCCCGACCTCGTGCGGGTGTTGCAGCGGCAGTCGCGCGAGAAGGTCGGGCTTATCGAGCACAGGCACGTCCGCGGCGACGCGGCAGGGCTGGCGGCGCATGTCGAGGCGCAGAAAGGCGAGGGGTTCCGGCATTTCATCGCCGACGCCGTCTACCTGGAAGACCTTGCGGCGATCGCCGCGCTCACCGTGGACTGGAAGCTGATGACCGGCAATTCGCCGATCCTGCAGCACTATCCGCCGATCTGGCGGGCGCGCGGCTGGTTGCGGGAGGGAGCCGCGCAGATCACGCTGCCGGCAGTGACCGGCGCGGGTGTGGTGCTCGCCGGCAGCTGCGCCGAGCGCACGCTCGAGCAGCTTGCGGCCTTCGAGCGCCGGCGCCCGGTCTTGCGCATCGACATCGCCAAATCGACCTCCGTCGCGGCGGCGGTGGGCGAGGCCCTGAACTGGGCAGGCATGCATCTCGGCGCCGGCCCCGTCGCCATCGCGACGTCGGCAGCGCCCGCGCAGGTGACCGAGGCGCAGTCGCGCCTGGGACGCGGCGGCGCTGCCCGCTTTGCCGAGCAACTGCTCAGCACCCTCGCGGTCGAGCTGCGTGCGCGTGGCGTCAGGCGTTTCATGGTGGCAGGCGGCGAGACGTCCGGAGCGATCGTCGAGTGCCTCGGCATCGACCGGATGCGGATCGGCGCCTATCAAGGTCCGGGGATCGCAAGGGCGACCAGTGACGGTGAAGCGCCCCTGGCGCTGAGCCTCAAATCCGGGAAGCTCGGTCCGGTCGACATGTTCCTGCCGACGCTGGAGGAGATGGCTCGAGGGTGAACTGCCTCGGCATGCGGTCCCGTCCGCTTCTCATTGCTCGGCAAGAAAAGGTGAGGGGCCTGAGAAACGCGCGAACTGAGAGGGCGCCGGAAGCGCGTTGCAGACGACTGGAATCGGTTGGCGCGAGGCGCCCCCCTTGTAACTTGGATTTGTGCCCTCTTGGAGCGCACCAGGAGGACAATGGCAGCCAAGCCCGAAATCCCCATGATCTCGAAGATCGGGACAGAGCG
>Ga0164290_1001949_pt1 | contig 19862 bp, 21 predicted proteins | sample Micstemetagenome_FD_108782 | JGI IMG/M metagenome (GOLD analysis project Ga0164290, IMG submission 108782) | Contaminated culture microbial community from soil near Moab, Utah, USA - Microcoleus steenstrupii SON62 (Illumina Assembly) | ecosystem: Environmental > Terrestrial > Soil > Soil crust... | reverse complement strand
CACCGGCATGCCGGTCAGGTTCGCGACCTGGGTCTGGAACTCGTACAGATACTGCAGCGTGCCCTGGGCGATCTCGGGCTGGTAGGGCGTGTAGCTGGTCAGGAACTCCGACCGCTGGATCACGTGGTCCACCGTCGCCGGTACGTGGTGCTTGTAGGCGCCGGCCCCGCAGAAGAAGGGCACGGCGCCCGCAGACGCGTTCTTCGCCGCCATCGCCCCCAGGGCCCGCTCGACCTCCAGCTCGCCCGCCACGCGCGGCAGATCGACGAAACCCTCGCGGCGCGCGGCCTCGGGTACGTCGACGAACAGGTCGTCGATGGATTTGGCGCCGATAGCGGCGAGCATCGCCGTACGGTCGTCGGGCGTCAGGGGGAGGTAGCGCATGGCGGGGAGATCCGTGCGGGAGGGAAGGGCTTAGAGGGTGGCGAGGAAGGCGTCGTAGGCGGCGCGGTCCATCAGGCCGTCGGTCGAGGCGTCGGACACCTTGATCTTCGCGAACCAGCCTTCGCCTTCGGGATCGGCGTTGACCGTTTCCGGGGCGGAGGCGAGGGCGGCGTTGCCCTCGATCACTTCACCCGAGACCGGGGCGTAGACATCCGAAGCGGCCTTGACGCTCTCGACGACGGCGAAGCTGTCGCCCTTCGAAACGGTCTTGCCGGCTTCCGGCGTCTCGACGAACACCACGTCGCCGAGGGCGTCAGCGGCGTGTTTGGAGATTCCGACGGTGGCGATGTCGCCGTCGAAGCGAACCCACTCGTGATCCTTGGAGAAATGCATCTTCGTTCTCTCTTCTCGTCATCCTCGGGCTTGACCCGAGAGGCAGACGTTTGGCGGGCTGACTGGCGGAACACGGCCACGGCCGTGCGACGGATAATCTGGCCCTCGGATCAATTCCGAGGGTGACGGCGGATATTACTTCGGCTTCCTGTAGTAGCGCTGGGCGACGAAGGGCATGGCGACCACCTCGGCGGCGGCGGGCCTGCCGCGCACGATGACCTTCAGTTCCGTGCCCAGCTCAGCGAACTCCGGCGGGACATAACCCATGGCGATGTTGCGGCCCAGCGTCGGCGAGGGGCCGCCCGAGGTCACATTGCCGATGACGTTCCCGTCCGCATCGGCGATCTCTGCGCCTTCGCGGGCCGGGGCGCCTTCCTTGACGCTGAGGCCGACGCGGACGCGGGTCGGGCCGTCGGCCAGCTCCTTCAGGATGCAGTCGGCGCCGTTGAAATCGGCGCGTTCCTTGCGCGACTTCGAGAGGGCGAAGGTCAGGGCGCCTTCCACCGGCGAGGTGGTCGCATCGATATCGTGGCCGTGCAGCGGCAGGCCGGCCTCGAGGCGCAGGCTGTCGCGGGCGCCCAGGCCGATCGGCTTGACGCGGGCGTCCTGCAGGATGGTGGTCCAGATGCGTTCGGCGTCTGCGTTCGGCAAGGAAATCTCGTAGCCGTCCTCGCCGGTGTAGCCCGAACGGGAGATGAAGCAGTCGACGCCGAACAGCATCAGCCGGGCGCAGTCCATGAAGCCCATCTCGGCCAGCAGCGGCTCATGCGCCGCCATCACCTCGGCGGCCTCGGGGCCCTGGATCGCGATCAGGGCGCGGTCGGCGAGCACCGTCAGCTTCGCGTCGCCCTGGAGGTTGGCTTCGAGGAAGGCGAAGTCGGCGTCCTTGTTGCCGGCGTTGACCACGACATAGAGGCCGTCATGGTCGGGACGGCCGGCCATCAGGTCGTCCATGATCCCGCCCCCGGCGTTCAGCAGCAGGCTGTATTTCTGCCGCCCCGCCTTGAGGGTCGCGTAGTCGCCCGGGACAAAGCGCTCGAACTGGGCGACGGCGTCCTCGCCGCTGATCCGGCACTGCCCCATGTGCGAGACGTCAAACAGGCCCGCGTGTTCGCGGGTCCAGCGGTGCTCTGCCAGCACGCCCTCGTACTGCACCGGCATGTCGTAGCCGCCGAAGCCGACCATGCGGGCGCCCAGCGCGCGGTGCGCGGCGTTGAGGGAGGTGGTCTTCAGGGATTCGTCAGTCATGTCGGCCTTCAGAGTCGCGTACCGGGGCGGAAAGCTCCGCCGTCCTCGCGCCCCCGCTGTCCTGAAGCCTGAGAGATTCCGGCGCCGGAAGTGCGGCGTCTTGCTCCGTCGGCGCATCCCGGAGGATGACTTTCCAGCGTCCGTATGTCCTCGCGGTCCGTTTGCCTGAGCGTTTCCGGGGCGGTTGCGCCTTCGGCTCCGGGCCCGCCGAAACGGTCCCGATCTCTCCCGCGAGAGCGTCGCGACCTAGGCCCCGACTCAGCGCGCAAGTCAAGCGTGGGCGGCGTAGGCCTCCACCTCGGCGAGCCGGATGGCTTTTTGCGCCTCGTTGAGGAAGCTGCCTTCGAAACTGTTCCGCGCGATCTTCGTGACCTGCTCGCGCGTCAGCCCCACCGCCGCCGCCAGTTGCCTGTAGTTCTCGTTCACATAGCCGCCGAAATAGGCCGGGTCGTCCGAGTTCAGCGTCACATGCAGGCCCCGGCGCAGCATTTCCGGCACGGGATGGTCCTTCAGGTCGCTGACGACACAGAGCTTCAGGTTCGAAAGCGGGCACACCGTCAGCGTCATCTGCGACGCGGCCAGCCGCTGGACCAACGCCTCGTCCTCCATCGAGCGGTTGCCGTGGTCCATCCGGTCGATGCGCAGCAGATCGAGCGCCTCGTGCACATAGGCCGGCGGGCCCTCCTCGCCGGCGTGGGCGCACAGCTTCAGGCCCAGGTCGCGGGCGGCGGCGAAGACGCGCTGGAATTTGGACGGCGGATGGCCGACCTCGGACGAATCCAGGCCCACGCCGATGAAGTGGTGCAGGTAGGGCTTCGCCATCTCCAGCGTGGCGAAGGCCTCCGCCTCGCTCAGGTGCCGCAGGAAGCTGAGGATCAGGCCGGAGGTCACGCCCAGCTCGGCCTTCGCCCGGTCCATGCCGGCGATCAGGCCTTCGACCACGACGTCGAAGGGTACGCCGCGGTCGGTATGGGTCTGGGGATCGAAGAAGATTTCCGCGTGACGGACATTGTCGGCCGCCGCCCGCTGGAAATAGGCGAAGGCGAGGTCCTCGAAGTCGCGACGCGTCAGCAGCACGTTCGCCCCGGCGTAGTAGATGTCGAGGAAGTCCTGCAGGTTCGAGAAGTCATAGGCGGCGCGCACCGCCTCGACGCTGTCGAAGGGGATGGCCACGCCGTTGCGCTGCGCCAGTTCGAACATCAGTTCAGGCTCGAGACTGCCCTCTATGTGCAGGTGCAGCTCCGCCTTGGGCAGGCCGGCGATAAAGGCGTCAAGCGACATGGTCAGGCTCCCGGTAGCACACCGTAGAAAATCCAGCCTGTCATGGCGAGGTTGAACCCGGCGTGGGCGACGATCGCGCCCATGATGGAGCCGCTGGCGCGCCGGGACCAGAAGAAGATCAATCCGGTTATGAACAGTCCGCCGACCCACCAGATCGCCGGGCCTGGCAACAATGTCCAGCCCGTCAGCCGCCACACCAGGCCGAAATGGGCCAGGTGGACCAGGGCGAAGGCGGCGGCGTCGACAACGGCGGCCCGCCCGTCTCCGAGGCGGCCGGCGAAGCTTTCGTGCACAAGGCCCCGGTAGAAGAGTTCCTCACCTATGGGACTGAAAGTCATGCCGATGGCGGCGAACACCAGAAACAGGATCAGCCGGGTCTGGTCGTCCATCGGCGACGGCAAGCCGGCATACGTTCCGGCGATGTATCGGAAGGCGTTGTCGTCTCCGGCTCCGAACAATCCTTCGGCGCTGAGGATCATGACGGCGCAGCAAAACCCTCCCGCCAGCAAGGCCGACAGAAGATGGGCGGGCCGGGCCGGCCAGATCATGCCGATCCGGCGGCGTCCTTCACGGCCCAGCAGCACCACGGGCGTGACCGCCATGATCACGAAGAACACCGACACCAGGGCGTAGCTTCGACTCACACTGGCTTCCAGAACGAGACCGAAACGCACGGCGGAGAACAGCGCCAGCAGCACTAGCCCCGTGCGGATGTCGAACCGGAGCCACCGTCGAAACGGCGATCGGAACGGCGGCGGGGGCATGATGCTGTCTCTCATGCGGCGAAGCTTTGCCGCTTCCCGCCGCGGGGCGCCACCGGATAGTTACATCCGCTCCGGCGTGTCGATTCCGAGCAGGCCCAGCGCAACCTCCAGTTGGTCCAGCGCGGCCTTCGACAGGGCGAGGCGCGAGCCCTTGATGGCGTCGTCAGGCGCGATCAGCACGGGGCAGGCCGCGTAAAATTTCGAGAACGACTGCGCCAGCCGGTAAGCGTGCTCGGCGATGACGTGCGGCATGCGCTTGTCATAGGCCTCGGCCACAGCCTGGGAGAAGGCGTCGAGGGTCAGGGCCAGGTCGCGCTCGGCGGGCTCGGTGATGACAATCGGGCCGGGCGCGTGGCCCTGGTCCGCCGCCTTCCGGAGCAGGGATTTGATCCGCACCGACTGGTAGAGAAGATAGGGCCCGGTCTTGCCTTCGAAGCTCATGAAGCGGTCGAGGTCGAAGACGTAGCTGGTGGTCCGGCTGTTCGAGAGGTCGGCGAACTTCAGGGCGGCGACGGCCACCCTGTGGGCGGTAGCCTCGAACTCGCTTTCCGGCAGGTCGTCGCCGAGCTTCGCCTCGTGCAGCCGCTCGCGCGCCTTCTCCACCGCCATGGAGATCAGGTCGTGAAGTTTGAGGACTCCCCCCGCCCGGGTCTTGAACGGCTTGCCGTCGGGGCCGTTCATGGTGCCGAAGCCCAGGTGGTCCAGCGACCCCTCGACGGCGTAGCCGGCCAGATAGGCGGCGCGGAACACCTGTTCGAAATGCTCGGCCTGCCGCTCGTCGACGACATACAGGATCAGGTCGGGATCGATGGCCTTGCGGCGGTCGAGAATGGTGGCCAGGTCGGTGGTGCCGTACATGGCCGAGCCTTCCGACGAGATGACCAGCAGCGGCGGGGGGCTCGGCGCCTCGATGACGCTGCCGTCGGCCAGCTTCTTCTTGCGCGTCTCGCCGGGCCGGGCGACGTGGACCACCCGGGCGCCGTCGTCCTCGACGAGCAGGCCGGTCTTTTCGAGATGGGCGATCATTTCGGCCATGACGGGATCGGCGTCGCTCTCGCCGTTCCACAGGTCGAAGGTCACGCCCAGGGCGCCGAACTCGCGCTCCAGCGCCGTGCGGCTGACGGCCACGAAATGGGCCCACAGGGCGCGGTAGCCCGGGCGTCCGCCCTGCAGCTCCGCCGTCGCCTTGCGGGCGCGGTCGCGGAAGGCGGGGTCTTCCTTGGCCATGGCGGCGGCGGCGGGATAGAGGCGCTCAAGGTCTTCGAGCGAGACGGGGCTCTCGGCCGGGAAGGGGCCGTCGCCCTCAATCAGGAAGCCGTCGGCCTTGCCCTCGTCGCCAACGGCGACGATCAGCAGGCCCATCTGGAAGCCCCAGTCGCCGAAATGGGCGTCGCCCCAGACCGTGTCGCCGCGGAAGCGAAAGATGCGCTTCAGGCTCTCGCCAATGATCGATGACCGCAGGTGGCCGACGTGCATCGGCTTGGCCACGTTCGGGCCGGCGAAATCGATGATCACCTTGCGCGGCGTTCCAACCGGGGACGCGCCGGCGTGAGCGGCGTCGTTGGCGACCTCCGCGGCGCGCGCGGACAAGGAGCCGTCGGCCAGTTTCAGATTGATGAAGCCCGGTCCGGCCACCTCGACCGAGGCCAGCCGGGCGTCGCCCTTCAGCCGCTCGGCGACGCGGTTCGCCAGGTCGCGCGGATTGGCCTTGATCGCCCTGGCGGCGGCGAGGGCGCCGTTGGACTGGAAGTCGGCGAGGTCCGGACGGTCGGAGGTCGTGACCCGACCGATCGCAGCGTCCACGCCTTCGGCGGCGAAGGCGGCTCCGACCGCTTCGCCCAGAACCGTCCTGAGGTCGGTCATTACTGGGCCGGCGGCTGGGCGGCGCCGGTCCCGGCGTTGACGCGGAAGCGGTTGCCGTCGCGATTGAACTCGGCCATCGCCGGAGTCACGTCGAAGCCGACGAGCACCTCAAAGTGGTCGCCGCTGGTCGTCGCCTCGGCGCGAGGGATGACGATGGTCTGGTCCTGGGTGACCGTCGTGCTGGTGGCGCCGTCGAAACTGACCGGCAGGTCGAAATATTCCTTCGCCAGGACGGCGCGGTTCCGTTCGGTCACGGCGATCCAGTAGCGATAGGTCCGCCCGTCGCCCTGGGCCTGCGGGCCGCGGCCGAGGTTGAACTGGACCCGAGTATGAACGGTGATCGGCTGGTCCGACTGATAGGCGCAGTCCGAAACCAGCCCCTCGATCTCGCCGGTGAAGCCGACGTTGGCCATGGTCACCCGGTCGCCCGTCAGTTCGACATAGCGGGCGGCGTCGTAGAGAATTTTGACGTAGGGGCAGGGGCCGGCGGCGGCGCTGCGGCGCAGCGGCGCGATACGCGGCGGTCGTGTGCGGCCGCCCTCCGTGGCTTCCGGGTCCTGACCGGGCCGGGATCCTTGACCCGGCCGGCCCTGCTGGCCTTGCGGATACTGGGCGCTGGCGGCGGTCGGCAGGACCATGGCCGACACGGCGGCGGCGGCGAGGGCCGAGGCCAATGAAACCTTGAGGACGCGACGCATCGAATAATCTTCCGGAAACGAGGAGGTGCGGCGACAGCCCGACGCGGTCCGCACGCTCGTTGCTGATAGCGGCTAAACCGAGGCGCGGCAAACCCGCGCGCGCTTAAAGCATGGTGGCGAGCGGGGGCCCGAACGACTAGGTTCCGCCCATGACCGTTCACGCGCCTGTCCGGCCGACCGAAAAGCCCGCCCTGACCGTCCGTCTGGCCACTCCGCGCGGCTTCTGTGCGGGGGTCGACCGGGCGATCCAGATCGTCGAGCGGGCCCTCGAGAAATACGGAGCCCCGGTCTACGTCCGCCACGAGATCGTCCACAACCGCCATGTTGTCGAGCGGCTCAAGGCCATGGGCGCCGTCTTCGTCAAGGAGCTGGACGACTGTCCCGACGACCGGCCGGTGGTCTTTTCCGCCCATGGCGTGCCGAAGTCGGTGCCGGCCACGGCCCGGGCCCGCGAGATGCTGTACCTCGATGCGACCTGCCCGCTGGTTTCCAAGGTCCATGTCGAGGCGGAGCGCCACCACGCCGCCGGCCGCCACATCGTTCTGATCGGCCACGCCGGCCACCCCGAGGTCGTCGGCACCATGGGCCAACTTCCCGCCGACGCCATCAGCCTGATCGAGACTGTGGCGGATGCTGAGACGTTCCAGCGTCCTGGAGACGCGCCCCTCGCCTACGCCACCCAGACGACCCTGTCGGTCGACGACACGGCGGAGATCCTGGCCACGCTGAAGCGGCGGTTCCCGGAGCTGCCCGATCCGCACAAGGAAGACATCTGCTACGCCACCACCAACCGGCAGGAGGCGGTCAAACGCCTCGGCGAAGGTTGCGATCTCGTCCTGGTGGTGGGGTCCAAGAACTCCTCCAACTCAGTGCGGCTGGTGGAGGTGGCGATGCGGGCGGGAGCCGCCGACGCCCGGCTGGTGGACGACGCCTCCCAGGTCGACTGGTCATGGATGGATGGGGTCTCGACCCTCGGGATCACCGCAGGAGCCTCTGCGCCGGAGCGGCTGATCGAGGAACTGGTGGACGCGGTTCGGGCCCGCTTCGACGCGGACGTCGTGGAAGACGCCGGCGAGCGGGAGACGGTGACCTTCAAACTGCCCCGGCTTCTGACGACCTGAGGCCGGAGCGGCGGCGCTTGCGCCGACGAAGCCTTTGCCGTTGGCTGGAGTCTGTAATCGGTCTGCAGGAGGGCTTGCCATGCGTCGGAACCAGAACCTTGGGCTCATCGCCGCCGTCGGCCTTGTCTTGTCGGCCTGCGGGCAGGCTACGGAGCCGCCGGTTCCTCCGGTCGAGCCCACCGCGCCTGTGGCGGACGTGGCGCCGGTATCGGCGACCTTCGTCTGCGACAGCGGCCTGGCGGTCGCCGTGGCCTATCCCGACACGCAGTCCGCCCAGGTCGCCTACCGGGACCGGATCTTCGCTCTTCGGGCCGCCCCGGCCGCCTCCGGGGCCCGCTTCGCCGACGCCGAGATCGAATGGCGGTCGCTGACCCGCGACGGAGTGGAGCGCGCCACGCTCAGCCGTCTCGTGGCGGAGGACGCGCCGGTGGTTCTCGAGCGATGCAGTCGCCCGGCGCCGGCCGCGCCGGTTGTCGCGCCGGGGTTTGACGCGAGCCTTCCGGTCCCGGCGCAGGGCGCGGCTGGCGCGCCGCCGCCGTGCAAGGGGCCGCAGCTCAAGCTTTCGTCGGACGGCGGCGACGCCGGCGCCGGCAACCGGGTCTCCATCCTCGGCGTCCAGAATCTCGGCGCCCAGGTCTGCAGCCTGACCGGCTATCCAGCGGTGACCCTTCAGGACCGGCAGGGTCGCGACCTGAGCGGGATCCGCACCGACCAGACGCCGGGCAGCTATTTCAGGCAGGGGCAGACGCCGACGCCGGTGCGGCTCGAGCCCCAGGGCAAGGCCTTCTTCGACATCGCCTGGAATGTGACGCCGAACGAGAGTCAGGGTCAGCGGACCTGCCCGTCGGTGGCCCGCGTCCGGGTGACGGCGCCGGGCGACACCTCGCCGGTTTCCCTTGATCAGACGTTGAGTCCTTGCGGCGGCCGCATTCGCGTAAGCCCGTTCCGGCCGGTGGCCGAGCCGGTTCCGGAACCGGCCGCCGCCGCGACGACTTAGGTCCCGGGGGGTTCAAACGCGGCCGGAAACGGCGTAGCGGAGCGCGCATGACAGCCAGTTTCCATGACCGCGTCCGCGCGGAACTCGCCGACATCGACGCCCAGGGCCTGACCAAGCCCGAACGGGTCATCGCCTCTCGCCAGGGGCCGGTGATCAGGGTCGGCGGTCGCGACGTCCTGAACTTCTGCGCCAACAACTATCTCGGCCTCGCCGGCGACGAGCGGGTGACGCAGGCGGGGATCGCGGCGCAGGAAAAGTGGGGCGCCGGCACGGCCTCGGTCCGCTTCATCTGCGGCACGCTGGAGATCCACAAGGAGCTGGAGCGGTCGGTCGCCGACTATCTCGGCTTCGAGGACTCGATCCTGTTCGCGGCGGCCTTCGACGCCAACGGCGGCATCTTCGAACCCCTGTTCGGGGCCGAGGACGCCATCGTCTCGGACAGCCTGAACCACGCCTCGATCATCGACGGCGTCCGGCTGTGCAAGGCCAAACGCTACCGCTTCGCCAACTCCGACATGGACGACCTCGAGACCCAGCTCAAACAGGCCCGGGCCGACGGCGCGCGCGAGATCGTGATCGCCTCCGACGGCGTCTTCTCGATGGACGGCTATATCGCCAGGCTGAAGGACATCCGGGCGCTGGCCGACAAATACGACGCCCTGATCATGGTCGACGACTGCCACGCCACCGGCTTCCTTGGCCCGCAAGGGCGCGGCTCCTACGCCCACCACGGGGTCGAGATCGACTTCCTGACCGGCACCTTCGGCAAGGCGCTGGGCGGGGCCATGGGCGGCTTCATCTGCGCGACGTCCGAAGTGGTGTCCCTGCTGAAGCAGCGCGCGCGGCCCTATCTGTTCTCCAACGCCCTGGCCCCGGCCATCTGCGGCTCCAGCCTTGAGGCCATCCGCATCGCCGCCGGCGACGAGGGCGACGCCCTGCGCAAACAGCTGTTCGCCAACGCCACCCGCTACCGCGCCGCCATGACCGAGGCCGGCTTCACCCTGCTGCCGGGCGAGCATCCGATCATCCCGGTCATGCTGGGCGACGCGAAATTGGCCCAGGACTTCGCCGCCCGCGCGCTGGAGCTCGGCGTCTACGTCATCGGCTTCAGCTTCCCCGTCGTGCCCCGCGGCCAGGCTCGGATCCGGACGCAGATGTCGGCGGCGCACACCTTCGAACAGATTGATCAGACGGTCGCGGCCTTCACGACGGCCGGCAAGGAATTGGGAGTTATCTGATGGCGGACACCATGAAGGCCCTGGCCAAGACCCAGCCCGGCGTCGGCCTCGAACTGATCGACGCCCCGATCCCGGTAGCCGGACCCGAGGATGTGCTGATCAAGGTCAAGCGCACCGCCGTCTGCGGCACCGATATCCACATCTGGAACTGGGACGAGTGGTCCCAGAAGAACGTCCCGGTGCCGATGATCACCGGGCACGAATTCTCCGGCGAGATCGTCGCGATCGGCAAGGACGTGGATCGTCGCCTGAAGGTCGGCCAGCGGGTCTCGGCCGAGGGTCATGTCATCGATCTGAACTCGGAAGCGGCCCGCGCCGGCCATTTCCATCTCGACCCCGACACGCGCGGCATCGGCGTCAACCGCCAGGGCGCTTTCGCCGAATTCGTCGTCGCCCCTGCCTTCAACGTCATCGAGCTTCCCGACGACGTCCCCTATGAGATCGGCTCGATCCTCGACCCGTTCGGCAACGCCGTGCACACGGCGCAGCAGTTCGACCTGCTGGGCGAGGACGTGCTGGTCACGGGCGCGGGCCCGATCGGCATGATGGCCGCCGCGGTCGCCCGCCACGCCGGGGCCCGGACCGTCGTTCTGACCGACATCAACGACTTCCGTCTGGAACTCGCGCAGAAGGTCGCGCCGGGGGTCCGCACCGTGAACACCACGCGCGAGGACCTGCACGACGTCATGCACGAACTCGGCCTGAAGGTCGGATTCGACGTGGCGCTGGAGATGTCGGGCTCGCCGATCGCCTTCAAACAGTGCGTCGACACCCTGATCATGGGCGGCGGCATGGCCATGCTGGGCATTCCGTCCAAGCCGATGGAGACCGACTGGGGCGCCGTCATGATCAAGGCCCTGACCATCAAGGGCGTCTACGGGCGCGAGATGTTCACCACCTGGCGCAAGATGCTGGGCCTGCTCAAGGCCGGCCTGGACCTGACGCCGCTGATCACCCACCAGATGAGCTATGAGCGGTTCGAGGAAGGCTTCGAGGCGATGCGCTCGGGCCAGTCGGGCAAGGTGGTGCTCAATTGGGACAGGGCGGCCTGAGGGAACAACCGGCGTGGCGGGGCGCCCGATCCTGATGTTTCTGGAAGGCGAGGGGACGGACGCCCGCGGACGCACGGTGTTCGACGTCCTGGCCATGAACGACGTGGCGCTGGAGCAGACGCACGACTTCATCCAGTGGCTGTTTCCGCTGCCGGAGCCGTCGCAGGCCGTGCCAGACGCGCCGGTGCTGACGCCGGACGACGTCCTGGCCATCCGTCTGTCCGACATGGCGCCGATCGCCCTGGCGGCGGCGACCGACCGGATGGCCATCTTCTATCAGACGACCCACGACTGGCTGATGCCGAACGACCACAACCACCGACGCATCACCCGGATCATACGGTCACTGCGGCTGCTGGTCGGGGACGCCCAGGCGGACGCTTTCCGCGACGCGATCCTGGCCCGGGTCGAGGAGACCCGGGCGCCGGTCAGCGTGCGCAGCCGCGGCTACTGGGCTACGGCGTGACGGATCAGGCGGCGGCGGCGTCCCGCGTCGTCGTCGCCCTGAAGACGATGACGACGAACAGCGCCATGGAGGTCACGAGCATGATCTCCGAGGCGATCATGCCGGGCATGAATACGGGCTTGCGCAGCAGCATCAAGGTCAGGGACGGCATCAGGATCAGGAAGCCGAGGACCGACAGAACGAGGTGCGCCAGCGGCAACCAGCCCCGGGCGGCGGCCGGGTGGGCGCGGTAGAACAGGCCGAACAGCATCATCGAGGCGAAGCCCAGCAGGTTGATGTGGGCGTGCACCGGTCTGAGCACGAACTCCTGGTTCGCGCCCATCCAGACGCCCAGCGTCATGCCGACCAGCGCCGACAGCACGCCGAGGCGCAGAAAATTGCCTGATACCGAAATCATGTGAATCCCTCCGACGAACGGCGGTCGTAAACCGTCGTTCTCCCCAAGGTTCAAGTTACAACGGATTCAGACACGCGGCGCAATCAGGACCGGTCAGCCGGCCAGCACCTTGGCCAGGGCCCGTTCGAAGCCTGCCGCCTCCGGTCCCGGCAACACCTCGCCCATCCGGCCGCTCTGGTAGAGCTCGAACACCGCGGGGTGGACATAGGACGACCGGCACACCGTCGGCGTATTGCCGAGCAGCCCCGCCACCGCCTTGACGCAGACGGTGATGCGGCGTTTCGCGTCCGTGGGGGAGGTCGGCGGGCCGGCCTCGCGCAGGGCGCGCGCCGCCGACACTGTGCCCGCCCAGGTGCGGAAGTCCTTGGCCGAAAAGCCGTCGCCCATGGCCTCGCGGATATAGGCGTTCACATCGTCCGAGGTGATGACGCACAGGGTCCCGTCGGCGTCGCGATATTTGAACAGCTGCTGGCCCGGCAGGTCGCGCAGCGAGCGGACCACGGTCGCCAGCCGACGATCGCGGACGCGGACCTCATGCTCGACCCCGCTCTTGCCCTTGAAGGCGAAGGTCAGCGCCGTCCCGTTGAGGTCGAGGTGGCGCTTGTTCAGCGTCGTCAGGCCGTAGGACCGGTTCTGTTTCGCATACTGGGCGTTGCCCACCCGGATCAGGGTCAGCTCCAGCAGGCGCACCGCGGTCGCGAGCACCTTGTCCCGGGTCACGCCGCGCCGGTTCAGATCGGCCTCGACCCGTTTGCGCAGTTTCGGCAGGGCGCGGGCGAAGGCCGGCAGACGCTCGAACTTGCTCTCCGCCGCATGCCGGCTCCAGCCGTCGTGATAGCGATACTGTTTCCGGCCCTTCACATCCCGCCCCGTCGCCTGGATATGGCCCGTGGCGCGCGGGCAGATCCAGACGTCCGTCCAGGCCGGTGGAATGGCCAGGGCGCGAATCCGGTCCAGCACCTCTTCGTCCCGGATCACACCGCCCCTGGCGTCGTGATAGGTGAACCCGTCCGCCGACGCCGTGCGACGAATGCCGGGCTGGTCGTCGCAGGAGAATGTCAGGCCGTCGGGAACCTCGGCCCGCGCTGCGACCTCGAGGGCGCCGTGGGCCATCAGCGTCGCAGGCCCCGTATTGTCGTCGCCATGTCAGCCTCTTGCGGAAATGCGCAGCGGCAACGTGGCCCGGGGCAGGCCGGTTCCCCTTGACCCGCGGGGCGCGGCGCGGGAGGGCAGGGGATGAACTATCGCCACAGCTTCCACGCCGGAAATTTCGCCGACATTGTCAAACACGCCCTGGTGCTCTGGCTGCTGGAGCGCCGCCGGGCGCAGGGACCGGTCAGCGTGATCGACACCCATGCGGGCGCCGGCCTCTACGATCTGACGGGCGACGCCGCGCGCTCGAAGGAGGCGGAGGCCGGGATCGCCCGGTTGATGGCGGCCGCCGACCGTCCGCCGTTGATCGAGGCGCTGGCCGCCGCGGTAGGGCGGCTCAATCCGGAAGGCGGCGTGCGCTTCTATCCGGGATCGCCCCGTCTGATCGCGTCGCAGCTGGGCGATGACGATCGCTACGTCGGCTTCGAACTGCATCCCCCCGTGCTGGATTTGCTCACCGGGGCGCTGGAATCCTTCCCGCAAGCCATGGCCCACGGCGGCGACGGCTACAGTCAGGCGCAGACGTGGGCGGCGGAAGCGACCGGCCCCTTCGTCCTGATCGATCCGCCGTTCGAACAGCCCGACGACTACAACCGCGCCGCCGACACCGCCGCCGCCATCGCCCGGGCGGATCCGCGGGCGACCGTAGCGATCTGGACGCCGCTGAAGGATATGGAGACGTTCGACGGCTTCCTGCGCCGCCTCGACAAGGCGGGGATCAAACGGGCCTTGGTGGCCGAGGCGCGGCTGCGGCCGCTGACGGATCCGATGAAGATGAACGGCTGCGCGATGGTGGTGCTGAACCCTCCCCCGGGCGCCGAGGCGGCGGCGAACGAGGTCTGCGGCTGGGTGACGGCGTCGCTGGGCGGGGAAGCGGGCCGGTCCGAGGTCTGGTTTACGGGCTGACGGCCTCGACCGGTTCGTAGAGGTGGGGCTCGAAGGTGGCGATGGCCATGATCGGCTCCATTGCCGCGTTGACGGCGGCGCTGCGGGCCATCGCCTTCCAGTCCTCGCGCGACCGCCAGACGGCGTGCACGGCCGCCACCTTGCCGTTGAGGCCGCGATGCAGGGTGGCGGAAATGAAGCCTTCGGCGCCACGCTGGGCCCGGACCACGACGCTCAGCCGCTCCATCAGTTCATCGAGACGTTCGGGCTCGCACCGATAGACGTTGATGAGGACGACAGGGTCGGTTGCGGCGTCGGTCATGGCGGGGCCTTAGCGGATCGCTCTTCCGCCGTCTTGCGCGATCGCCCATATCCGCTCGTCGAGGAGCCCCGAATGACCCGTATCGCAGTTCTTGAGACCGGCGCGCCGCCGCCGACGCTGGCCGGGCGCCATGGCGATTATCCGGCCATGTTCCGCCAGCTCCTGGGTGAGGACTTCGCCTTCGAGACCTTCGACGTCCAGTCCGGCGCATTGCCGGACGCGCCGGCGTTCGACGCCGCCATCATCACCGGCTCTGCGGCCGGGGTCTATGAAACCGCCCCGTGGATCGGCGAACTGCTGGACTGGATCCGCGCGGCGAAGGGCCGGACGAAGCTGGTCGGCGTCTGCTTCGGACACCAGGCCATGGCGCAGGCGCTGGGCGGCCGGGTGGAGAAGTCGGACAAGGGCTGGGGCGTCGGCCTGCACCGCTATCAGATCGCGTCGACCGAACCCTGGATGAGGCCGGCGGCCGCGACCGTCTCCATCCCCGCCTCGCATCAGGATCAGGTCGTCGCGAAGCCGGCGGAGGCGCGCGTGGTCCTGAGAAGCGACTTCACGCCGTTTGCTGGGCTCGCTTGGGGCGACGACGCCATCAGCTTTCAGGCCCATCCCGAGTTCACCCCGGCCTTCGCCACCGAACTGACCGCCGGACGGCATGACCGGATAGATCCCGCGCTGGTGGAGCGGGCGGTTGACAGTCTGAAGGCGGCCGACGATCGGGCGATGGTGGGCCGGTGGCTCGGCGAGTTCCTTACGGCCACTTCACCACGGGCGGCATCGAACTGAGGATCGACTCGACATTGCCGCCGGTCCTGAGCCCGAACATGGTCCCGCGATCGTAGAGCAGGTTGAACTCGACATAGCGACCGCGCCGGACCAGCTGCTCCTCGCGTTCCCGGGGCGTCCAGGGCTCGCCCATCCGCCCGCGCACGATCCGCGAATAGACGTCCAGGAACTGCGTGCCGACGTCGCGGGTGAAGGCGAAGTCGCGGGCCCAGTCGCCGCTGTCGTGATGGTCGTAGAAGATGCCGCCCGTGCCGCGCGGCTCGTTGCGGTGGGGCAGCCAGAAATACTCGTCGCACCATGCCTTGAATTTCGGATGCCAGGCCGGGTCGTGGGCGTCGCAGGCGGCCTTCATGGCGGCATGGAAGGCGAGGGTGTCGGGGTGATCCTGGCGCCGGTCGGCGTCGAGGACCGGCGTCAGGTCGCCGCCGCCGCCGAACCAGCTTTTGGTCGTGGCGATGAAGCGGGTGTTCATATGCACCGCCGGCACTCTGGGGCTGACCGGATGGGCGATCAGGCTGACGCCGGTGGCGAAGAAGCGGGGGTCTTCGGCGGCGCCGGGGACGCCCCTGGCGTAGTCGGCCGGGAAGGTCCCGTGCACGGTCGAGACATGCACCCCGACCTTTTCGAACAGCCTGCCGTGCATCATCCCCATGACGCCGCCGCCGCCGTCGGCCCGGTCCCAGGGCGTGCGCACGAAACGACCCGGCTCGCCGGGAAAGAGGTCGGCGGGGGCCTGGTCCTCCAGCGCCTCGAAGCCGGCGTGGATGCGGTCGCGCAGGGTCTCGAACCAGGCGCGGGTTTCGGTTTTTCGCTGGTCGAGGGTCGAGGCGTCGGTGGTCATTCGCCTCCTGTAGTCCCTCTGCCCGTTGACGCACCACCCCCGTCTGCCACTGTTCGCTCCGCAACCCGGGAGACCGCCGATGTTCCGCACCGTCCTTCTGACCACCGTCGCCGCCGCCCTGATCTCCGGTCCTGTCATGGCGCAGACCACGGACGCGCCGGGCGAGGCGAGGGCGCGGCGGATTCTGGAGCGGACGCCGCTGATCGACGGCCATAACGACCTGCCCTGGGCGCTGCGTCAGAACCACGGCAATGATCCCCACGCCGTGGACCTGACCCTCAATCTGGACGGCTCGACCGACCTGCACACCGATATTCCGCGCCTGCGAGCCGGCGGCGTCCGCGGCCAGTTCTGGTCAGTCTATGTCCCTGCAACGATGACGCCCCCCGACGCGGCGGTGGCGACCTTCGAACAGATCGACACCGTGAAGCGGCTGGTCGCGGCCCACCCCGACGTCTTCGAGCTGGCGACGACCGCCGACGATATCCAGCGCATCCACCGCCGCGGCCGGATCGCCAGCCTGATCGGCATGGAGGGCGGCTATTCGATCGACGACTCCGTGGGCCTGCTGCGCGAGTTTTACGACTCCGGCGCCCGCTACATCACCCTGACCCATTCCCGAACCACCACCTGGGCCGACAGCGCGACCGACGCGCCGAAATGGGGCGGCCTGTCCCCGTTCGGCGAGCAGGTCGTGCGAGAGATGAACCGGCTGGGGATGATGGTCGACCTCAGCCACGTCTCCGAAGAGACCATGCTGGACGCCATGCGGGTCTCCGAAGCGCCGGTGATCTTCTCCCACTCCTCGGCGCGGGCCGTGACCGCCCATCCGCGCAATGTGCCGGACAGCGTGTTGAGGTTGATGGCGGAGGACGGCGGGGTGGTGATGGTCACCTTCGTGCCCGGCTTCGTCTCGGAAGCCGTGCGGACATGGAACAGCGCCCGCTCGGCCGAAGACGCACGGCTGAAGTCGCTGAACCCGGGCGATCCGGCGGCGGTAACGGCCGGGCTGACGGCGTGGACCGCGGCTCATGCGCAGCCGGTGGCGACGATCGCCGACGTCGTCGCCCACATCCAGCATGTCCGCGACGTCGCGGGGATCGATCACGTGGGGCTCGGCGGCGACTATGACGGCGTGGACTCGCTGCCGGCCGGCCTGGAGGGGGTGGACGCCTATCCGCGCCTGCTGGCCGCCCTGATGGCCAACGGGTGGAGCGACGCCGACATCCGCAAGCTGGCGGGCGAGAACGTGCTGCGGGTCATGCGGGCCGTGGAGGCGACGGCGGCCAGCCGGCGGGGCGAGCGGCCGAGCCTTGCCCGGCTGCCGGCGGATGGGGCGCCGGAGTAACGAGCCCCGCGTTCACCACACCGATTAAGGGGGCGGTGACGCGGGCGACCTAGCCTGGGTTGAACCCGCCACGCGAAAGCCGACCCTTGCCCGCAATCCCCGCCGCCCGGCGCGCCGAGACCCCCGAGGCCCCTCTGGCCGTCCTGTGTCCGAACTGCGGGGAGGGGGTGGGTGGGCGCTTCTGCGCCGGCTGCGGCCAGAAGGTCGAGGACCGGGATCGCGTCCGGGACATCGCCCGGGAGTGGGCCCGCGCCGTTGTCGGCCTGGACGGCGTCCTGTGGACCACGCTCGGCGCCCTGATCATCCATCCCGGCAGGCTGACGCGCGACTGGTGGGAGGGCCGCCGGGCCGCCCGCATGTCCCCCGTCCGGGTCTTGCTGACAGTCGTCGTGTTCGGGTCGCTCGTCGCCTGGGCCGAACACGGCCTGATCGGCCGCGCGGATGCCGACATCGGCCTGCTGCTCCAGGTCTTCACCTACCAGATCGCGGTCGTGGCGATGATCGTGATCCCTTGGGCGATGCGATGGATGCTGCCGTCGTCCCTCCAGCGGACGACCTATCAGCACGTGACCTTCGCCATCTATGCGAGCGCCGCCTTCGGCCTCATGTCCTGCCTTGCCATGCTGCTGCTGATCTTCGGGGGCTATGCGCCTTTCTGGCTGCAGGACCTGGGTCTGGCGGTCGCGCCGGCGGTGGTTCCCGGCGCCGTTCTGGCGCTGTTCGTCCACGCGGCGGCGCACATGCGGGGCGCCTACGGCGTCGGTTGGGCGGGCGCCGTGGTCCGGACCGGCGTCCTGGGGGTGTGCGTTCTCTTCGCCTCGCTCCTCGTGACCTTGCTTCTGACCTTCACCGGGCTGAACCGGTTGTGGATGCCCGGGCTCGACGAACCCGTCGCCCGGTTCGAGCGGGTCGAGCCCCGCGTGTGACCGTCAGGACGCGGATGGAGCGCGGGCCCCCGTCTGCAGCCCTTGCCACAGGGCGATCCCGGCGGTGACTGACAGGTTGAGCGACCGCGCGCCGGGCTGGATCGGAATGACAACGCGCGCGGCGGCCGCGTCGTGGACGAAGGCGGGCGCACCGGTCGATTCGCTGCCGAACAGCAGGACATCGTCCGGCTCGAAGACGAATTCGTTCAGCGGCGTGGCGCCCCTCGTCGTGAACAGCACCAGCCGTCCGGGGCCGCGATCGCGCTGGAAATCGTCCCAGCTTTCGTGGCGCGTCATGTGACCAAGGGGCCCGTAGTCCAGCGCCGCGCGCTTCAGCGCCCGATCATCGAAACGGAAGCCGGTCGGCTCGATGACGTGCAGATCGACGCCGAAACACGCGCTCAAACGGATGCAGGCGCCGACGTTCTGGGGAATGGCTGGTTGAAAAAGGGCGAGACGCATTCTAAGGCCCTCATACGCGCGGCCCGGAGGCTTGTCGCGGCTCGAATTGCGACTGTTTCTCAAGTGGACAGCGCGACTTGCGGCGATGGGCCGCAAAGCCGGGCCGGGCGAGATTTGCGGGAAGTCGCTAAAGCATCCATGCCGCGATCAACCGGGCCCCGACGGGTCCGGAAAGCGGCGTACGAGGAGTAGGACGTGGCCGAATCGGTCGTGACTGAGAACGGTGAAGGCGGCGACGCCACCCGCCGGGACTTTATCCACATCGCGGCCGGTGCGGCCGCCGTGGGGGCGGCGGGCATGATGGCCTGGCCGCTGATCAATTCGATGAACCCGGCCGCGGATACGCTGGCGCTGGCGTCGATCGAGTTCGACATGACCAAGGTCCAGGAAGGCCAGCAGATCGTCATCAAGTGGCAGGGCAAGCCGGTGTTCGTGCGCTATCGCACGCCGCGGGAACTGCAGGAGGCCGCCTCCACCCCGCTTTCGGCCCTGAAGGATCCCCAGTCCGACGCCGATCGCGTCAAGGCCGGTCACGCTCAGTACCTCGTGGTGCTGGGCAACTGCACCCACCTGGGCTGCATCCCGACCTTCGGGACGGGCGATTTCGGCGGCTGGTTCTGCCCCTGCCACGGCTCGCACTACGACACATCGGGCCGCATCCGTAAGGGTCCGGCGCCCGCCAACCTCGTCGTGCCGGAGTATGACTTCATCTCCGACACCCGCATCAAGATCGGCTGAGGGCGAGACCGATGAGCGAGCACGAATCCACCTACGTCCCCAAGAGCGGCGTCGAGAAGTGGCTGGACAGCCGCCTGCCGATCGTCCGCTTCGGCGCCGACTACATGTCGCTGCCGACCCCGAAGAACCTGAACTACTGGTGGACCTTCGGCGGCATCCTGGCCCTCTGCCTGGTCATCCAGATCGCCACCGGCGTGATCCTGGCCATGCACTATGTGCCCAACACCGAAATGGCCTTCGCCTCGGTCGAGCGCATCATGCGCGACGTCAACGGCGGCGACATCATCCGCTACACCCACGCGAACGGGGCCTCGATGTTCTTCATCGCGGTCTATCTGCACATGCTGCGCGGCCTCTATTACGGGTCTTACAAGGCCCCGCGCGAGATGATCTGGATCGTCGGCTGCCTGATCTTCTTCCTGATGATCGCCACCGCCTTCCTGGGCTACGTCCTGCCGTGGGGCCAGATGTCCTACTGGGGCGCCGAGGTGATCACCAAT
>Ga0164290_1001948_pt1 | contig 19865 bp, 22 predicted proteins | sample Micstemetagenome_FD_108782 | JGI IMG/M metagenome (GOLD analysis project Ga0164290, IMG submission 108782) | Contaminated culture microbial community from soil near Moab, Utah, USA - Microcoleus steenstrupii SON62 (Illumina Assembly) | ecosystem: Environmental > Terrestrial > Soil > Soil crust... | reverse complement strand
GGCGCGTCTGCCTTCGGTCGTCTGGCATCGCGGCTCAGCGGCTAAGAGCTTCGAAAGAGGAACACGAAAGAGGCGCGGTTTCGGGGCAGCCCGGAACCGCGCCTCTGTCTTTCTGGTGCGATCAGCGCAGGTATCGGCTCGCCTGCTCCAAGTGGTACAGATCGTGCCCCAAGATCAGCTCAACCTGATCTCGAATCGTCCGCGGGCCGCCCTCCGGGTGGACTACCGTCTTGCTCCAGTCATCCGCCCGGAGGCCGCGCAGGAAGTCCAACGTGTCGCGTCGGCGGTTCTCAAACACCTCGAGTTCGTGCTGGATGTTTCGGCCCGCGTAATCCTTGTCGATCGCACGCTGACCCTCATCGTACGCTTCGATGGCGCTGCCCGGGTACTCGGCCGCTGCGCGCATCCGGTCGAGCCAAATGTCCTCCCAGTCGGCGAGGTGCGCGACCATCTCGATCAGCGTGAAACGATCCTCGTCCACGCGATCGGCGTGCTTCTCCGTCGCGACACAGTCGACGATCCGGCGCAGCGTGACGGGCGTGAACTCGATGGCAAGGGTGTACGGCGTCATGACTCACCATTCCATGTTCTGGGTCTCCGGGGCAAGCCTCCCCCTTACCGCAGCCCGGCAAAGGTAGGCTTGTAGCACCAGACGTGAGGGAGAGCAAGCCGTTCGACATCCGCCCCACTCGCCGCCAGGTGCTTCGCGCCGGCGCGGCAATCGGGTTGGCCGCGGTGTCCAACGTGCCTGGCCTCGCGTGGGCCCAGCAGAAGCAGGAGGAACGAAAGCGTATGGAACCGAAGCTTGTCCGTGTCCCGACCGAGGAAGACATTCAGAAAGCGCTGAAGACCGCCCCCAAGGGGATCAGCGAGGCGACCCACCGGGCGCACCTCACCCTTTGGCAAGGCTACGCCAACAAGACCAACGAGATCCGCAAGGCACTCGCCGAGTTCCAGGTGGATCCGGCCCAGGCCAATCAGATCTACAGCCAGATGCGAGCCCTCAAGGTGAACTATGCGTTCGCCCTCGGTGGCCTCAAGAACCACAACGTCTACTTCGACACCATCGGTGGCGAGGGCGGCGCGCCCAACGGCGACGTGGCGACCCTCATCAACGAGGCCTACGGCTCGTACGACAACTGGGCGAAGGACATGAAGGCCACCGGTATCGCCGGCCGCGGCTGGGCATATCTCGCCTACGACCGCGACGAGCAGCGGGTCTTCAACTTCATCGGCGACAGTCAGGACACGTTCCCGCAGTGGAACACCGAACTGATCCTCGGCCTCGACGTCTACGAGCACGCCTACTTCCTGGACTTCCAGACCGCGCGCGCCAAGTACATCGACGCTTGGCTCCAGTGCATCGACTGGGACGCAGTCAACGCCCGCCTCGCCCGCGCCACCAAGTAGCGCCTTTAACGCCGGGGCACTTCGGACCTAGCCGTTCGGAGTGCCCACTCCGCTCCCCCGCGGGTCCGCCTTCTCACTCCAGTCCTCTTCGGCGCTCATGATCGCCGGAAGCTCCAACACGCCCGTTGGAACGGCGCGTTCGTCGGCCTGACGGATGATGTTGAGAACGGACTGCGAGACCCCTGCCAGTTGTCGCTCCATCAATGCCAAGTAGCCCGGGCGAATGATGATGCGATCTTTCATCCCGCAGCGAATTACCGATTCGACTCGGCGCGACCGGTACATCGTCGACACCCACAGGGTGATGCTGTTGTCGTCGTTCACGCGAGGCAGCAAGGAGAGCTTCACCTCGAGATGGGGATCCTCGCAATGCCATTTCGCGCCGTTCAACACCTGCGTAACCGTCTTCGACGCGACGTTATCGGCGACACTGACCAACTTCCAGCGAACCAGCACGCGGCGAGGTTGGACGTCAAACAGATTCGCATAGGTTTGAATCGTCTCCGCCACCTCTCGACCGGCGTAAACGACCAAGATTCGCCGCGCGTCGTCGGACTCAACTCGGACGTCAGGTTGCACTTGCCGAATCCGTTGCGCCAACCGGCTGGCCCTGACGAAGCGGACCGGGATCGAAATGCCCTGCTTGTTCGTGGCGCACCAAAGAACCAATCCGACCGAGAGGGTCACTTCACCCTCTCGAATCGGAGACTGATCTGCGGCGCTGGGGATGCCTTCAGGCTACTGCCCGTAATCTCTCCCTTGTCCGTGGCCTGAATGCTCAGCGATTGCTTCGCCCCCAGCGTGATGGGATACTCCTTCCCCGCGCGCAATCTGAGCGTCATCTCCTGAGAGCCGCCCTCGTGGATGACGAGGAGACGGAACGTAGCCGTGCCGTCGACATCGATGCGCGGCGTCATCGCGACCGTGATGCCAAGCATGCCATCGCTGCTGCGCCACATCTGCCCCTCGTACAGACGCGCCGTGACTTCGTAGTCCAGCCGATCTTGGGGGGATCGCACCTGCAGCCGCACACGCAGCCGCTCTCGCTCTCGATCCACAAGCTGTACCAAGCGCCGAACCTCGCGGACAGCATCGGCATCTCCCTCAACGCGCAGCACCCCGCGAGCGTCGTCCGCCGTGACCTTGCCGCCAAAGGGTAGGAGCGATCCGCGCTGGCTCGACTGGATCATCTCCATCACACGACTGGGCCTGAGGTGCCGCACAGGAACATCCTGAGAGATGGCGATCATCGCGATAGCTGCAACTATTGGCATCTGTTTCTCCAGAACAAGGGACGGGTTGTACCTTCCGTGCCGTTCAGGCAGACGCACAGATCAGCACTAGACTACTTAGGCACAAACGCCTACACGAAGAGTCGCATGGAACAAGACCATCTTAACATTCGTTATCACGCAGGACCATCTATGTAGTTCACCCGCCTCGAATAATGAACAAGAAGATGCTGAGCGGATCGCGAGCCGCACCATAGCACCAAAGGGGCTGAAAGCAAAATTACCAGGTGCACTTCGACTTTTATGGAACTAGTGAGACAGGCGTGATGTCTCTGAGACTGTAGGTTATGTTTCGAGCTTCGGAAACGAAGCCGGAATGCATAGGATCGGTAGGGAACCAAGGCGCAGGAGAGCAGCGTTGGTTGGCTTATCTTACTATGCAATGCGCAGGGATAGCGCTTAGTCTGACAACTTATAGCTGATCCAAGGATGGAGTACGCTTGTTGTTCCGTTTGCGCCTGCCCCCGCCTTGCTAGGTGAGCCACTCAATTCTGACTCCTGGGCCAGTTACCCTCCGGCCTCTTAGGAGAATGAAATGAGAGTCTCGACCCTTGCTTCGATCGCAGTTTTCGCACTCTGCTCCACCGCGGCGCAAGCCCAGGTGACCATGCTGTCCGGCCCGGGCAACATCGATGGCGATGAGAACGTCCTCTTCCACGGCGACGGCCTGATCCTCGACGGCCTGCTCGTTCAGGGCAAGCTGAACCAGAGCGAGGCGGTCGTCAACTTCTTCGACGCCGGCACGCTTCTGTCGGCCAAAGGCGGCCAGGCCAAGCTCGAAGCTCAGACCGGCACCTTCTCGGCGCTCAGCATCGCCATGCTCGATCCGCAGCTCGACATCTCGTCGGTGATCCTGAACATCAACGCGGTGGCCAACGGCTCGGTCACGTTCAACGCGCTGGATACCTCGACCGGCGGAACCGTGTCGCAGACGTTCGACCTGGACAAGAACGGCCAGAACTTCTTCCGAATCTTCACCGAAGGAAGCTCGAGCCTGTCGCTCCTGTCGTTCACCACGACGGTCGGCATCCAGGACATCAAGCAAGTCCGCATCGGCAGCGCCGCGCCGGTGCCGGAGCCCTCGACCCTCGCCGGCCTGGCGGCCTGCAGCCTCGCGCTGATCCGCCGGCGCAAGGCGAAGAAGGGCTAGTCTAGAACTGCCTGTGCATGGATTGGGGTGCCGGAAGGGACGCCGGCACCCCCTTCACTATGAGTAATCCGACTGCTGTGCGCTCTCGAGCTCTTGCGGCGTCAGAGCATGGATCCTTAACTTAAGGACGCGCTTTCCATCGGTATCGACAACACTAAAGCGATACCCATCCGCGATAATCGACTCATCCTTCTTGGGCTGACGGCCGAATAGGCCAAACACGTAGCCACCGATGGTGTCGAACTCCTCGCTGTCGAGATCGGACCCGACTTGATCGTTTACGTCGTCGAGGTGCGTCTTGCCTTCCACTAGGAAGCTTCCTGCCTCCTCCACGACCTCGGGCTCTTCCACGTCGTACTCGTCCACGATTTCGCCGACGAGTTCTTCGACGATGTCCTCGATGGTCACGATTCCGGCGGTTCCCCCGAATTCATCCTGCACGACAGCCATCTGGCTCCGGCTCGCGCGCATTTCGGTGAGCAGCTCATGCAGGTTCTTCCCTTCCGGAACGAACAGCGCCGGACGCATCAGTGGCCGAACGGATGGTGGCGGTCCGTCCTGAACCATCGCCATCAGCAGGTCCTTGGCGTGGATGATGCCAACGATCTGATCGTCGGTCTCTTCGTAGAGCGGAATGCGGCTGTGGCCGGACTCGCGCATGACTCGGACCAGCTCCTGAGGGTCGCTGCGAACCGGCATCGAGTCGACGTCGACGCGCGGGGTCATCACCTCGCGAGCGACCGTGTCGGTGAACTCGAAGACGGAATCGAGCAGTTCCTTCTCGTCCACCTCGATCTCACCCGTCTCTTGGGCGGACTCCACCAGGGTGCGAATCTCTTCTTCCGCCTGATTCGGCAGCGTGAAGCTCGCCCGCCCACCGAAGAATCGCGTGACGAGGTTCGCCACCGCCACGAGCACGTTAGCCGGAATCGAGAACACAACCGCGGCTGAGCGGATGACTCGGTAAAGGCGAAGCGCGGTGCCATGGGGGTGCAGCGAAGCGTAGCTCTTCGGCACGAGATCGCCCACGATCAGGTTGATGAGGACGACGGGCAAGGCGGTGAGGACCAGGTTGACGAAGAATCGCTCGATGTCGAACACCGCAGTCTCCGATGAACGAGCCTGGATGCCGTACCCGAGGGCAAGCAGCAGCACCAGCAACCCGAGAACCAGCCAAACGGTCCGGCTTCCGAGCGCACAGGCCGTGGTGTACTTCTGCTTCCCTTCTAAGAGGTCCTGAAGCCGCTGGCTTTGGCGCGGATCCTCCTTGACGTGCCGAACGTGGATCGCTCGGAGTAGGTCGACGGCCGTCTCGCCGGCGACGAACAGGCCGTTCAGGAAAATGAGGAGCACGATCAGCCCTACCGTCGCCCCGCCGCTGAGCGGCACCGACTGCAGCTCGGCCGCGATCTGCATCTGCTGGCCGCTCCGTTCACCGAGCACCCACATCGCCGTCAGCGATCCGCCGAGCATCATCACCAGGCCGTGTTCGGTCCGTATCGGCCTCATCGCGGCACCAGCCCAAAGATCAGGAGCGCGAGCACCACGCCGACGGTCGTGCCGAGCGCTAGCTCGACCACCGAGTGAAACTTCGCCTCGAGGCGGCTCTGGGCAATGATCCCCGCCAGCAACAGTCCGATCCCGGCCGCCAGGGCGTTGTCCGAGATGAAGGCCATCGCCGTGGCGAAGTAGAAACCGAAAGCGGCATGTCCGGAGACGAGCCCACCTTGAAGAACCCGTCCGCGCGAACCGAGCCCCTTGCCGATCACGACGATGATGAAAAGGATCGGCATGCCGAGGAGCAGCCGAGGCACGGCACCGAGGCCGAATCCCTCCGCCGTCAGGTTCACCTTCAGCGTCTCCCAGCGGTCTTCGCCGAGGATGAGCAACCCACCGACCACGAGCGCGATGATCGTCGTGATGAGAACCGCGCCCGCCGCGATGTCTTTGGCGAACTTCGCCAACGGATTGTAATTCGGGGACACCAAGTCGACGGTCGCCTCGATAGCCGAGTTGAACATCTCCGCCACGAGGACGAGCGAGATGGTGAACAGCAGCACGAGCATCTCGCGCAACCCGAGGTTTACGAAGATGCCGAGCAGGACCACGATGAGCACCACGTAGAGGTGGAACCGCATGTGCCGCTGGGTGCGGAAGGTGAAGACGATGCCGCGCATCGCCACCTTGAACGGCTTGATAAGGTCGAGGGGTCGACGGCTCACGACGCGTCCTCGGTTCCATGCAGGAGCGAAGCCCACTCCTCGTCCGGGGGCAACCCGGCCGCGACGGCGACGCGATTCATCTCACGCACCATGTTCGCTCGGTCAGCCTCCTCCTCGTCTTCGAACCCCACAAGGTGCAGCGCACCGTGGATGGCGAGGTAGGCCAGCTCCTGATCGAGGTCGACGCCTCGGAGCGCGGCCTGCCGCTCGGCGTAAGGGACGGCGATGGCAACGTCTCCCAAGGGTGCGCCGGGCACGTCTTCCGAAGGAAACGTGAGCACGTCGGTCGCGTCATCCACGGCACGGAACGTGCGGTTGAGCTCCCGAATGCGCTCGTCCGTGGTGAGCAGCAGAGCCACTTCGCCACGGGAGATGCCCTGAAGTTGGAGAGCGATCTCGACGGCGCGCTCCAGCGCCTCCGTCCGAACGTCGCGCCCGGACTCGTTAAGAACCGAGACGCGGTCGCTACTGGGCGGTTCCATAGGGGCGGAGATTGGCGCGACGACGCAAGGCGACGTGCGGGCTGCCGTCCGCAAGGGGCAGCCGAAAAGGGTGGGCGAGCGAGAAGCTACCCGGGTCAGGTTGTTGGTTGTATGGGAGAGCGCCGTTCATAAACGTCTCGGGCCGCACACCCATGGAGGAGCGGGCGGCCCGGTCGCTGTTCGCCTACTGGCGGCTCGCGCGGCGGCGCTTCATTCGCCGACGCTTCTCGCTCGGCTTCTCGTAATGGGCGTGCTCTTTCAGCTCGCGCAGCACGCCGCTCTGCTGCAGCTTCATGTTGAAGCGCTTCAGCGCGCTATCGATCGACTCGTTCGCCTGGACGGTGACGTAAATCAAACTTCCTCAATGCCTCCGAAGAAACCATTATGGCACAACCTGCTCGGCCGGTACCACGGTCGGGAAACGACGAAGGGCTCGGAGCCGAAACTCCGAGCCCTTGGTGCTACGGCGATCGACCTCAGCGAGACTTCTGCTGCTGGCGTCGCTTGTTCATGATGCGAACCCAGCTCGGGCTCGCCTTGCTGCGTCCGTTCGCTCCGGTCCAATAGGAGCCCGGCAGGATGTTCGGAACCGCCTTCACCAGCGAGCGGCCGCCGTTGATGGTCGTTCGGTAGAGGCCCTGCACCTCGCCCGTCGTGTTGGCGAAGCCGGCATAGGAGACCTGCGTTCCATCGCCGTTGAACGAAGCGCCGACTTCTTCGAGATCCGGGGTGGTCGTGATGCGCGTCGGGCTGGTGCCGTTCGCGTTCATTCGCCAGACCTCGTAGAGTCCACCCTCGGCCGGAACGTCGCGGAGCGACGAGAACACGATCTGCGTGCCCGCCTTGTTCCACTGCGGCAGGATATCGTCGACGGTGTTCGTGGTGAGACGCGACGGCTGGCTGCCGGCGCCGGTGCCACGAACGAAGATCTCGCCCTGGTTGGAGACGAGCTTGCTGTAGACGATCTTGGTGCCGTCGAGGCTCAGATGGAAGTCGTCCGCCGCATCGATCACCGTCGGCGTCTCGCCGCCGTTGATGCTCACCCGGAAAAGCTGCGGATCCTCGTTGCCCACCCCGACGCTCGCGGTGTAGTACACCTGCGTTCCGTCCGGCGAGACTTGGATCGAGTAGATGGCGCCGTAGCTCGCCGGCACGATCTGCGTCGCGCCCGTCGGCGAGATCGTGTTGTTACGAAGGATCGCCAGGCTTCCGTCCGGATTGGATCGGTAGCCGAACACCTTCTGACCCGCGATCGCCGGGTTCGGAGCGACCGTCGTGTCCTCCGTCGGGAGCGTGGCGAGGGTGTTCTCGCCGCTGCCATCGGGCGAGATGTACCGGAAGTCGACCTCGGACGTGCCGGTCTGCTCGCTGTAGTAGATCACGTTGCTCGGGAGCACGCCGGCCGTCGCGGTGGTCGCTGTAGCGGTCGCGGTGGTGTTGGTCGTGTTCGTCGAGTTCGTGGTGTTCGTCGTGTTGGTGGTGTTCGTGGAGTTCGTCGTGTTGGTGGTATTGGTGCTGTTCGTAATACCGGTGACTCCGGTCGTGCCGCCACCACCACCACCGCCACAACCGATGACGATCGCGCCAAGGACGCTCATGAGCGCGACACCGGCCATTCCGGTTCGCTTCGGACGAAAATCGATTTGGGGCATGCCTTCTCCGGATCCACCTGCGAAATCGCAGTCACGTGGAACGACTCGGGCCAGAGTACCAGGACCGAGCACTTGCTGCAACTGACGTCCGAAAGGGGCGCTCGGGTTCGTCTATCCCGAGTTTTGGCGCACGAGCTCGCCATACAACTCGGGGCGACGCGATTCGAAGACCGTCGTCTCGTACTTGCCCGGGATGCCCACGATGCGCTTCTCACGCGCCTCCACCAGATCGACGTCGGCGATGAGCGTCGTCTCATCATCCTCCGCAGCGGCAAGCACCTTGCCCGTGGGGTGGACAATCTTGCTGCGCCCAATGAAGCGAAACCCGTTCTCCTCTCCGACTCGGTTACAGGAAGCGAGAAAGACCCGGTTCTCGACCGCCCGGGCGATCGCCAAAACATCCGCCGACACCTCGGCCCCGACGGGCCAGTTGGTGGGTAGCAGGATGATTTCCGCGCCTTGAAGCGCCAGCGCCCGCGCCGGCTCTGGAGCGCGGAGATCGAAGCAAATCAGCAAGGCGATCCGACCCAGCCGCGTCTCAAAGACCGGCAGTGCCGACCCCGCGTCGACGAACTTATCCAGCCCGAGCTCCGGCAGGTGCGTCTTGTAGTAATAGCGGGGATCGCGATCCGGCTCGAGGAGCACCGCGGTGTTGCGAACGCGGTCACCTACCGCCTCAGCGAACCCGGCAACAACCACCAGGTCCAGTCTGTCGGCGGCCTCGCGCAGCCCGAGCAGCGCAGGGTGATCGACGCCGATCGCGATGCCACACGCGTCCGCCTGGCACTCCACGCAGTATCCCGTCAAGAATGCCTCGGGAAAGACCACCAGGTCGACGCCCTCGGACTTCAGCCGCTCTAGATGACCCACCGCAGCCTTCAGGTTCGCCATGGGATCGTTGAACACGACCCCGGTCTGCACGCACGCGATTCTCGCCACACCAAAGATTATGGAGAACACACCAGGGCGAGACTCACCAGACGCCGAAAGGGGGCACGGTCTCTCCCACCGCGCCCCCTTTCGGCCTCTCCCCTATTGGTCGTCCGCGCTTTAAGCGAAAACGGCCATCACGCCGGCGAACATGGCCACCACGGCCAGAATCTCAGACAATGGCGGAACGAGCGTGGTGTCTCGCGTCAGCCGGTCTTCCGTGATCTTTTCTCTAAGGATCCTCATCGTGCTCTCCCAAGCGAATGCGGATAGTGCGTTTGCCGGCGGGCTCTCCCTCCGCCGACAGAGAGGAGTGTAGCACAGTTTATTGCTACGGCACGCGCAATTTTTCATCGGTCGATTCCCCGAATGAGTCGTCGGTCCTAGAGAGGTTCTTTACGTAATGTCACAGCAAAATCCAGAGAAGCTATACATCTACGGGGCACACTGGTGCCACGACACCCAACGAACGCGGCGGCATCTCGACGGCATGGAGGTGCCCTACGAGTTCGTGGACGTCGACGAACACCCGAGGGAGAACGAGCGGATCGCGAAGATGAACGGAGGCCGGGCCAAGCTCCCGACCGTCGTGTTCGGCGAGAAGGAGGAGGCAGACCTAATCGAGCCTTCGGACGACCAGCTCGACGAGCTTCTGCGCGAGCGCGGGCTCCTGACCTAATCGGGGCTGTCACACTTGTGCGAAGCCATGCCGACGCCGCCCCAAGCCGTCATCATCGCGGGCCCGAACGGGTCGGGAAAGAGCACCGCCGCCAGCCAGTTGCTCCCAACCGACATGACGTTCGTCAATGCGGACGTCATCGCGCAGGAGCTCACGGGTAAGCCGGGAACGTCCGCGGACATCAACGCGGGGCGGATCCTGCTGGACAAAGTCGATCGGCTCGAGACGAACCGCGAGGACTTCGCCTTCGAGACGACCTTGGCTACCAAGATGCTCGCGACGCGGGTCAGGCAGTGGCAGGAGGCGGGCTATCAGGTCCACCTCCTGTTCATCTACCTTCCGAGCCCCGACCTTTCGGTGCAGCGCGTCGCCGGCCGGGTACGGGCCGGCGGCCACCACGTACCGGAGGAGACGATCCGGCGCCGCTTCAACTCCGGCCTGCGGAACTTCTTTCGCCTCTATCGTCCGCTCGTTGACCACTGGCGCCTGTACGACAACAGCAGCCTTGAGCCACGGCTCATCGCGAAAGGGACCCATGACACCCTCGAGCGAGTCGAACAGCCGGATCTCTGGACTAGACTAATGGGCGAACAAGGCTTATGAGCGAGCTCGAACGGGATCAGATCGCGCAACGACTTTCAAACGACGAGGAGGTTGACCAAGCGTTCAAGCGGGCGGTGCACGACGCCATCTCCCAGAGCGAGCAACGCGGCCATCGCGTCGCCATCTGGCGCGACGGTCGGCCGGTGTGGGTCTTCCCCACTGAGGACGCGCGGAAGGACCTGCTTTGAGCAGCCAAGAGCTTGGCGTCCTCATCGCCGTCGTCACGGCGATCGTACTCCTCGTCACCGGTTCCGCTTTCGTGTTCTTCGCTCGCTTTCTCAAGAAAGAGCGTGAGAGCGCCGAGCGGTTTCGTGAGATTCATCTCAAGCGTCCAGCCGACGAAGAGTAGTGGCAAGCCGATGGGAACGCCCAGGGCGGAATCCTGATCTCATCTCGATGTATCATCTCCCCTAGTTGTTTCGCAGGACGGCATCGCAAGAGCGGGCCGATAACTTCCCTCAAGATGACCCCCGACCAGTCCCCCGCTCCCGCCGAAGGCACGCTCCCGAAATCGCGCATCCTCCTCGTTGAGGACAATCCCGACGACGAGATGCTGGCCACTCGATCCATTCGACGAGGCCTCGGCGATATCGCGGTCACGGTCGCCCGTGACGGACAGGAGGCGATCGATCTCGTGAGCTCGCCGAATACCGGAACGTTCGAGATGGTCCTTCTCGATCTCAAGCTTCCCAAGGTGAGTGGCGTCGAGGTTTTGCGGTTCCTGCGCTCCCACGAGCCGACGCGCTTCCTGCCGGTCGTGGTTCTCACGTCTTCGGACGAGCGTCGGGACCTCCTGGAGTGCTACGCCGGAGGGGCGAACTCCTACGTTCGGAAGCCGATCGACTTCCAGGACTACCAGACCATGATCCGCGAGACGGTGGGTTACTGGCTCCGCTGGAACCTCCGCCCCGACCAGCACTCGGCGGCCGGGGCGGCGGCTTCCTCGGGCAACGCCTAACGGACGGTTACCTGCCCCGGTTGGGGCACGGAGGTCTGAGTCGGATTTGGGCTCGGCGGAACCGAGTCGTTCTCCTTGGGGCGGTGCACTCCGAGTTGGACGATCTCGCTCTTTAGCAAGAACTCCAGCACCCAGTCCATGAACAGCCGGAGCTTCATGCTGAAGGTCGGCATCTTCATCAGATAAGCGCCACGGTACATGACCCAGCCGAGGAAGCCGGTCACGTTTCGCCCCATCACGTCAGCTGCGGCCGACCGGTGACCGATCGCGGCAAACGAGCCGAGCGCCTTGAAGTTGAATGGCTCCGTCGCGCGCCCATCCATCGTGGCGAGGATGTTCTTCGCGCAGTGCGGTCCTTGCCGGCTCGCGTTCTGCGCCGTGGCCGCGTATGGCTTCCCGTTCTCGTCGAACACCGTCGCGGAGTCTCCGATAGCCCAGACGTTGTCCAGTCCCTTCACGCGAAGATCGCGCTCGCAGTCGATGTAGCCTCGCTGGTTCGTGGGGAGCCCAGGAATGAGCGCCACCATCGGACTCGGCGCGATTCCCGCGGCCCAAACGACCGTCCGGGTCGCGATCCTCTCTCCAGTCGTTAGGACGGCGTAATCCTGCCCAACTTCCGTGACGGAGTGCTTGGTTCGGATATCGAGCCCGCGTTGCGTAAGGGTTCGGTGGCACCACTCGGCAAGCTTCGGGTCCACCGCGGGAAGGATGCGGTCCGCGTACTCCAGCACCATCACCTCGATGTCCGAGGCGTCGACGTGGCGGTAGGACTTCGAAGCCTCCGTCAGGAACGCCTGGTACTCACCCGCGAGTTCGATGCCGGTGAAGTTCGCTCCCACGACGATGATGCGCAGCAGGTTGCGGCGATCCTCCCGGTCCGGCATGGTGTTCGCGAGCTCGAGCATCCGGATACCGCGATCGCGGAACTCCACCGCATCGGAGAGCGACTTGAGCTCGAATCCGTATTCGCGCAGTCCGGGAATGTTGGCCGGGATCTTCGTGATGGATCCCAGCGCGAAGACGAGATGGTCGTAGTGCAGATTCTCCGTCTCGTCGCAGCCGATCACCTGGAATTTGACCTGATTACGCTCGGTGTCGACTCCCAGGATCTCTCCCATTCGGAAGTCGCCGTCGGGCAAGAAGCTTCTTAAAGGCACGACCACGTGCCGCGGCTCCACTGCTCCGACGCCGGCTTCCACGAGAAGCGGATAGAACGTGAGGTAGTTGTTGCGGTCGAGAAGGGTGATCTCAACGTCGTCGCCGGCTCGTTTCCGCAGCTCCTGGGCGCAATACGCTCCACCGAAGCCGCCGCCGAGAATCACGACGCGCTTCTTTGCGCCCGCAGGATACTGGTTTGCCATTTGTCTTTGGTCCTCCTTCCAGAACGTACCGCCCGAATTCGAGCGAGCCTTTAGCGCTAGGGCTCTGGATGGGACCGCGCGGTTCCTACCGCGACAATGGACCTAATCGAACTAGGAGCCGAGGGCCAGGGACATCGGCCGATAACGGCGGGTGACCTCAAAGCCATGACCACCATAGAAATCGACCAGCGTCGTCCAGTCGATGATGCAGCGTCGCACGCCGCGAGACTTGAGATCCAGCAGCGCCTGGCCAAGAAGCGCGTTGCCGCTGCCCTTGCCCCGAAGGCTCTCTGAGATGCCGATCGGTCCGAGACTGCCCCAGTTCTCGCCGAGATCGTTCCGCCAGACGGCCCCGCCAATCGGAAGCCGACTCGCGCTGTCTTGCAGAAGCGCGAATCCCTCGACTCGACCGTCGCGGAACAGGCCGAAGACGCACTCAGGTCCCTCAATCTCGACCTTCCGCATCACGTCGTACTTCCAACGGCGCGGAAACTCTCGGTCGAAGAACTCGGCCAGCCCGGAAACATCCTGATTCGTGAGTCGCCGGTGAACGTCGCCTGCCGGTACAGGGAAAGGATTCGAGTACTCCTGGAGGTCGCGTTCGAGATCGACCGCCTCCCCAGAGTCGACGAACCCCTCGACGGTGAAGAATCCGATCAGAACCGGGCAGTCGACGGGACAACCCGGGAAGAAGTGGCCGGAATCCTGGCCCAACACCAGCCGGTGGGCGCCTCGGTTTCGGAGGAGCCGCTTGAGGTCCGCCATCAAATCGACGCCGAACTCCGCTTCGCGAAAGGCGATGGCGGAGAGGTGGGCGGTGTCCTGGTCCACCCCAGCGTAGAGACCCGACGGCGACTTCTTGACGATCACGAAGCCGAGTACTTCCCCGTCGGCGATCTCGACCGCCGACGCGCCCCAGTCGAACGAGGGACAATCGACGGTGTTAAGTCGAAGGATTTCAGAGTCGATCCGGTACTTCTCCGGATAGAACCCGTTCCAGAACTCCGTCACTCGGTCGAGGTCTACCGTTCGGAAGCTGTGCTTCATGCCGTCCGGGCCGCCAATTGCCGCAGGTGCTCACCGTACAGGTTGAGCGCCTCCCGGGTCCGCGTAATCCGCGAGATCATTCCGCCATCGTCGGTCTGCAGGAAGTGGTTCAGGTCCTGAGCGGCGGTGAGCGCCTCGAAGGCGTCGAAGTTCCGCCCCTCCATCATCAGGCCGAGTTCCGCGTCCTCCGGGCTGAAGCGCAGGTAGCTGACCACGAACGGCCGAACCTCGGGGTAGTGCTGGAGCATCCACTCACGGTACTGAGCGTAGCTTCGCTGAAGCTTCGGCGTCGGGCCGTACTGGGCGGCGTCGCAGAGGGTTTCCACGAGCATCTCGTACTGCTCGTAGAACGCGAGGAGATGCCCCTGACGCTCTTCGATCGTCGGTCCCATCTTGGCCACCATCGCCTGCTCGCGCCGTGCGGCGCGGTCTTTGCTCGCGATCCGCACCCGGTTGACCAGCGAGGTCATCGCCCCCGAAGTGCCGCGTCCGATTCGCTTTCCTGTCGTCTCGCTTCTCAACCCTGGACCTCCTTGTTCTTCTGCACGAAATTCACCCGGAGGTCGCGTACCATTCCTTGGACGCGCCTCTTGTCCTCTTCGTCCAACTGGGGTTCCAGCAAACTCGAGAGGTGACCCGCAAGATCGATGGCTACCCTCGCCTCAGCAAGGTTAGACTCGATTCTTCCCGTCATTGTATCCGGCTGAAGTCCAAGTTTCTGCCAGGAAACTGCCGTCATTTGCTCCAGCATCATGACGATATGGTCGTAGACGCTCGCGGGCGTCGGGGCGGCGTTCGATTCGGCGTCGGACATCGTTTCGTAGAGAGACGAACGAACTGAGCCGAACGGCGCACACGTCTGGCCTAACGAGAGGGCAAAGGTAAACTCACCAACGGTGTCCAAGGTCCACAACGTCATCGTCATCGGCTCCGGCCCCGCGGGTTACACCGCGGCGCTCTACACCGCCCGCGCGAGCCTTGAGCCCGTGATCATCGCTGGTCTCCAGCCCGGTGGTCAGCTCATGATCACGACGGACGTCGAGAACTACCCGGGCTTTCCCGAGGGCATTCTCGGCCCCGAGATGATGGAGCGGTTCCGTCAGCAGGTCGAGCGCTTCGGTACCCAGGTGCTTGACCGCCAAGTGACCAAGGTCGACTTCAGCCAGCGGCCGTTCCGCGTCTGGACGGACGAAGAGGAGTTCCAGGCTCGGACGGTGATCGTCTCCACCGGCGCCAGCGCGAAGTGGATCGGGCTGCCCAGCGAGATCACCTACGGTGGCTACGGCGTCAGCGCCTGCGCCACCTGCGACGGGTTCTTCTTCCGCAATCGCGAAGTCGCCGTCGTCGGAGGGGGAGACACCGCCATGGAAGAGGCTCACTACCTCACCAAGATGTGCAGCAAGGTGTATCTCATCCACCGCCGGGACGAGTTTCGCGCCAGCAAGATCATGCAGGAGCGCGTGCTGAGCAACCCGAAGGTCGAGGTGATCTGGAACTCGGTGGTCGAGGAGATCGTGGGTGAGACCGAGCCGCACAAGAAGGTGACCGGCATCCGACTTCGCGACGTCGTCACTTGCGAGCACCGCGAAGTGCCCCTGGCCGGCGTCTTCGTCGCAATCGGTCACAAGCCGAACTCCGACCTGTTCAAGGGCATCCTCGAGATGGACGAGGTGGGCTACCTCAAGGTCAAGCCTGGCACCACCGAAACCAACATCCCCGGCGTCTTCGCCGCGGGTGACGTCGCGGACAGCAACTACCGGCAAGCGGTCACCGCCGCGGGCACGGGCTGCATGGCCGCCATCGACGCCGAGCGGTTCCTCGGCGTGACCTCAGACACATGGTAATCGCCGTCGCCGCTTTGCTTCTGGGCGCCCAGTTTGGGCAAAAGCCGCCCGTCCTGGATCAGAAGATCGATGCCAGCGACCGCAAACTTTGGGTCATCGAATTGCAGAACGCGGATAAGGCGGAGCCGAGGCTGTTCGTGCAGTACTTCGACGATCCGCTCGAGCCCGCTCACAAGTCGCCCAAGAAGTTCGGGCCCCAGAAGCAGGCATTCCAGTTCCCCTGGGCCTACACCGGCATCGGTACGGTCCCGAACGCAGGCCCGGAGCCCCGCTTCCGCGTCTTCTCCCAAGAGCGAAAGGAGAAGGCGGACAAGGGTCAGCTCGCGGCCAGGATGCTTCTGAGGCTGTGGGAGATGAACATGGCGCGCCACCGGCGCGACCACCCGCTGCTCGACGACTACCGGTTCGTCGACGTATACCTTTGCTGGGGTGGGCAGGCAGGCGGAGAACAGCGCATGGATGTGGAGTACCCGCCCCAGGGTCGGCCGCGAAAGGTCAACACGATCTACCTGTACGACCTGAACAGCTTCACCAATCCGGTGGAGATGGCGCGCGAGATCGCCCACGAGTACGGCCACGCCATTCTCCCGCCGTTCGGCGGCTACTCCGCACCCGAAGATTGGGCGAACGGCTACCTCGGCGAGAAGCTCTATCTCCGCTGGCTCCGCGACGCTATTGTTAAAGGGGAGCTCTGGAACGAAGACGCGATGCTCGCCACCGGCGCGCAGCTCGACGCTTGGGTGAAGGCCAACGTCGATCCGCTAGTCGGCCGGGCGGCTGTGGCCTACCCCTCCACCGCGCTCCTCAAGCCGCGGAGCAAGGCCGGAATGGACAACTTCCTTGGCCTCAATCTGTACTTGGAGTCGATTCTTCCCGGCACCGTCTACGGCCGCTCGCTCCTGTTAGCCGGCTCGACCGCCGCTGAGAACTATCCGAGCGGAGTCTTGCTTGCCATGGAAGAACCCGACACGGTGAACCTGCGCATCCCCGCGGAGCTGCAAGGCAAGGCCGTTTGGGTGCCCGTTGGCAAAGGCAAGCTCGCCGGTGCCAAGATCCAAGCTCTCAAGAACGGCTGGGCGCAAATCGTGCCTGGCCAGGCCCCGGTGACAGTCACCAACCGACGTTAACGACCGGTGCCGGAGGTAGCCTCAGTCCGTGGGGCGATACTGGCGGGTCTACCGAACCTTCTTCTCGAGCTCGCTTGCCCGCGAGCTCGAGTTTCGGGCCAACTTCTTCGCGAAGGTCGCCCAGAACATCACCTGGATCGTCTTCTTCGTCCTGATCCTGCTCGTCGTCTATCGGAACACGGACAGCATCGCGGGCTGGAATCGGGGCGAGGCGTTCGTGCTCGCCGCGACGATGTTCTTGATGAACGCGTTCTCCAGCGCGTTCTTCTTCTCCCTCACCGAGATCCCCCAGCAGGTGCGCATGGGCACCCTCGATTTCGTCATCACGAAACCGATCGACACGCAGTTCTGGATCTCGACCCGGCGGTTCAACTTCGATCAGATTGGCCCGCTCTTTGCGGGCGTCGTGATGGTTGGAGTCGGACTTAGTCAGGCAAGCGTTTCTCCCTCATTCCTGCAGTGGGTCTGCTATCTCCTGCTGTTGGTGGTCTCGCTGGCGCTGTTCTACGCGTTCAGTCTCGCGCTGATGACGACCGGCATCTGGTTCGTGCGCGTCGACAACCTCTGGGTTCTGGGCGAATCGATCACGCAGGTCGCTCGCTTCCCGATCGACATCTACCAGGCGGGTCTACAGCGGTTTCTCACGTTCGTGCTGCCGCTCGGCTTCTTGGCCACGGTTCCGGCCCGGCAGCTAATCAAGGGCGCCGACATCCAAATGACACTGATCGGCCTGGTGTGGGCCGCGCTCGCCGTGTTCCTCTCCCGCCGCTTTTGGCGCTACGCGCTGAAGCACTACGCAAGCGCGAGCAGCTGACGCCTGGATCGGTCTTGTGAAACCGATCCAAGCGCGCGGCTAGAAGCTCCGGCCCGTGCCGGTTCCGAGTGGCTGACCCCGGCGACCAAGTCCGAAGTTCGAGTCGAACGGGAACGCCTTCAGGCGGATGAAGAACTGCACCTCGCGGCCGGCACGGAATCCCGTTGTGGTCTCTTGAATGCTCAGCACCGCCTCTGCGCAGTGCAGGTCGTAAACGAAGGCGAACTGACGAGAGTCGAACTCCTTGGTGAAGCCGTTGTAGTTCAGCAGCGTGCTGAAGCTGGTGCGACCGATCCTCAAGTTCTGAAGCAGGATGTTGATGTTGCTCCAGGTGCTGCGGAACCCGTCGTACCGAGCGCCGACGCTCAGCGAGGCGCCCCAGAATTGATAGGAGAGGTCGAGCCGAACGTTGCTCCACGCCTGCCTGAGCGTGTCGTAGCTCGAGAGCGTTCGGAACAGAAGGGTCCGTCGGGGCTGCCACTCGGTGCGAATGCCCACCTGCTGCCAAGCGATGTCCTGCTGCTCCAGGCGATTGATGTCGTAGCCGGTCTGAAGGCCCGCGAGGAACGTACGGGCGGGCCGGACGCTCACGTCCGCCGTGATGAGGTTCGTCCGCCCGGCACGGTCGAAGATCAGCGGGGTGTAGCCGTACGGCCGGAGGTAGTTGTACCGAAGGTTCGCCGACGTGTCTCGACCCAACCGATAGCTGGCCGCGGTGCCCAACGCGAGTACGTACTGCGCGGTGTCGTCGGTGTAGATCCCCTGGCGGAACTGGCCCGTGTAGTTGACGCGGAACCGCTTGGCCGAGGAGTCCGCCTTCTGGAACCGGAAGTCCAAGTTCGCCCGACTAATCCTGTCGCCTTCGCCCGCCCCAAATTCGCCCAGAGACGTCTCGAGCGTGAAGGGGAACCGCCGTGCGGCGCCCTCGCCCAGAAGCCGGCGCGCGTCGCTGGCGAGCGTCACGACCGGCGTTCGATCGCCGGCGCTGAAGAAGTTCGCCGACTCGCCGATCGGAATGCTGCGCTGGTACTCGAGGCTGAGATTCGCCCGCCGCAGATCGTGGTCGGCGCGCAGCAGCACGTCGAGCTGCTCGCGCTTGCTGTCCGCGGTGGCCGAGTCCTGAACGTTGGTGTTCCAGTTAAGGTCCAGCGACGTTCGGGTCCGCCCGCCGAACTGACGCTGATCCGCGAGTGAGATGGTCTGGTTAGTGGTGCTGAAACCGAGCGACTCGCTTCCGGTTCGATTGAACGCCAGGCGGGTCGTACCGGTGCGCTGGGGCACCGTAACCGTTCCACGCGAGTTAATGATCGTCGAGCCTGGGGCCGAGAGGTAGTTGTTCTGCTGGTAGTCGTTGTCCAGCGTAACGGTGCCGAATCGGAATTCCTGACGATGGGAATTCGCCACGTTCAGGGTGTTGATGTTGCCCTGAACCGTGTAGAACCGCAAGTAACCGCCGAGAGTCCGCTCGTTATAGCCGTAGCTCGCGCCGACGCCGGTGCCGAGCTTGCTCATGTAGTCGAGCCGCGTGTCGAGCGTCTCGTCGCCGCGCAGAGGCACGCCGTACCGGTTCTTGATGTAGTAACCCTCGTCCGGGCTCTGCCCTACTTCCGGGAGGTAGTTGTAGCTACGGTCTTCGAGCGGGATCGAGAGGTACGGGATCTTGAGAATCGTCTTGCCGAACAGCTTGATCTTCGCTCGTCGAAAGATGGCGCGCCGGCCGGGGCGGACGGTGATGTCCTCCCCTTCGATCTCGTAGTGCGGGTGCTCGTAGTTACAAGTCGTCGCGCCGCCGTCGTAGGTGCGCGTCTCGCGCTGGCTGCCCAAGGATCGGCGGCCGTCCACGTAGATCTTGTCCCGCACGCGATCGCTCTGGATCACCTTCGGGTCGAGCTGCGACTCGGCATTGAACGCCTCGTAAGTCTCGTTCCGGAAATCGACCGTGATCTTCTCGCCCGTAACCGTCGAGTCCTTTCCGATGATCCGGACGTTCCCTTCGACGGTGAAGATCTGGGTTCGCGTGTTTCCCTGCCCCTTGTCGGCGAAGACGTGGTAGCCGCGAAAGATGAACTCGCCCCCTCCGTCGAAGGAGACGTCGGATCCACGAACCCGCTGGTTCGTCATGTTGATGATCCGGAAGTTTTGATTCTCCGCGGTGCCCGGCGGCAGCTTCTCCGCGGTCGGCTGCTTCGGCGGAAGCCCCGGGAATTGCTTAGGTGTGAGCGGATTCGGGGTGACCGACGGCCGGTCCAGCGTCCCGCGCTCCTGCAGGGTGCTCACACCGCGGCCGATGAACT
>Ga0164290_1001947_pt1 | contig 19873 bp, 19 predicted proteins | sample Micstemetagenome_FD_108782 | JGI IMG/M metagenome (GOLD analysis project Ga0164290, IMG submission 108782) | Contaminated culture microbial community from soil near Moab, Utah, USA - Microcoleus steenstrupii SON62 (Illumina Assembly) | ecosystem: Environmental > Terrestrial > Soil > Soil crust... | reverse complement strand
TGTGCCGCTCGCAGCCGCGCGTGCCAATGCGCACAGGTTCAACTGGACGAATTACGCCCCGCCGAAGCCATCGTTTCTCGGTGCCAGAGTGTTCGACAACTGGGACCTGGCGGAGCTTGCGCGCTATATCGACTGGACGCCGTTCTTTCAGACCTGGGAGTTGAAGGGCCGTTATCCCGGTATTCTCGATGATGAGAAGCAGGGGGCGGCGGCCCGGCAGCTCTTCGACGATGCGCAGGCGATGCTGGCAAAGGTCATCGACGAGAGATGGTTCGTTCCCAAGGCCGTGATCGGCTTCTGGCCGGCTAATGCGGTGGGCGACGACATCAGGCTGTACACGGACGAAAGCCGTTCGGAGGAGTTGGCGACATTCTTTACCCTCCGCCAGCAACTGACCAAGCGCGACGGCAAGGCCAATGTCGCATTGGCCGATTTCGTCGCGCCCGCCACATCCGGCAAGCCCGATTATATCGGCGGCTTCGTCGTCACCGCCGGTATCGAGGAGGTGGCGATCGCCGAGCGCTTCGAGCGCGCCAATGACGACTATTCCTCGATCATGGTCAAGGCGCTGGCCGACCGGTTCGCGGAGGCTTTCGCCGAACGCATGCATGAAGTCGTGCGCAAGGAATTCTGGGGCTACGCGCCGGACGAGAATCTGGCACCGGACGATCTGATCGGCGAGCCCTATCAGGGAATCCGGCCGGCACCCGGCTATCCGGCGCAGCCGGATCACACCGAGAAAGCTACATTGTTCGATCTGCTCGACGCGGAAAAGGCCGCCGGCGTCACGCTGACGGAAAGCTATGCGATGTGGCCGGGCTCGTCGGTCTCCGGCATCTATCTCAGCCATCCCGAGAGCTATTATTTCGGCGTCGCCAAGGTCGAGCGCGACCAGGTCGAGGATTACGCGGCGAGAAAGAACATGGCGATTCCCGAGGTCGAACGCTGGCTCGGCCCGGTGCTGAACTATATTCCGGCGTCGGCCACACAGGCAGCGGAATAATATTGTTTCAAGACGCCATGGCGATGTCGCAAATAATGACGCCATGTCGCAACGCCTATGGTTTTATCAGGACACTTGAGGTGCCGATCGGGTCAAACCGGTGGGAGAATTGGGAAGCCGGTTTAAACCCGGCGCTGCCCCCGCAACGGTAATGGAACTTGGATTGTGACGGGAGTCCACTGGGCCGAATGGCCTGGGAAGGAGTCACAAAGTCCGCAAGGACAGTTCCAGAGCCCGGAAACCAGCCTCGGTATTTTGAACTCGACTGATCGCGGTGGGCGGTCAAGAGGCTGGTCGCCACGCGCCGGGTCAACCCGTGCGCGCAAGCGATCTTACCTCCAAGTCCACCATGCCCAGTCCTTGCAAACAAACGAGGACCGACCATGGATATCCGTTCCGACATGTTCACGCGGCTCAGGAACCGCAAGCCGGGCTACAGCCTGGACCAGCCATTTTACATCGATCCGGAATTCCACAAGATCGATATGGAAGCCATCTGGTACCGTGACTGGCTGTTCATCGGGCACGATTGCGAGATCCCCAATCCCGGCAATTATTTCACGGTGCAGATCGGCGACTATCCCGTGGTCATCGTGCGCGGCACGGATGGCAGGATCAACGCGTTGCACAATTCCTGCCGCCATCGCGGCTCCAGGGTCTGCAACACGGAGCGCGGCAGTGCTGCCAAGCTGGTCTGCCCCTATCACCAGTGGACCTATGACCTCGATGGCTCACTGCTCTTCGCGCGCCAGATGGGCGACAATTTCAATCCCGCTGGTTTCAGCCTGAAGCCTGTCGCCTGTGAAAGCGCTGGCGGCTATATCTTCATCTGTCTCGCCGACGAGCCGATGGATTTCGCGCCGTTCAAGGCGATGATGGAGCCCTATTTCCTGCCGCACAGGCTGCGAGATGCCAAGATCGCCCATGAAAGCACAATCATCGAGAAAGGCAACTGGAAGCTCGTCTGGGAAAACAACCGGGAATGCTACCATTGCGCCGGTAACCATCCGGAACTCTGCAAGACATTCCCGGAAGCGCCCACCGTCACCGGCGTCAACGGCGCCAAGGACGATCCAGAAATCGTGGCGCATTGGGAGAAGTGCGAGGCGGTCGGCCTACCGAGTGAATTCATCATCGACGAGGCGGGGCAGTATCGGACGACACGCGTGCCCCTGCTCCGCGATTCCATCAGCTATACGATGTCGGGCCGCAAGGCAGTGCAGATGCGTCTGTCCGACAACGTCAACATGGACCGCATCGGCTCGCTCCTGCTCTACCATTATCCCACGACCTGGAATCACATATTGAGTGATCACGCGATCACCTTCCGCGTGCTCCCGCTCAGCGCTACGGAGACCGCCGTCACCACCAAATGGCTGGTCCATAAGGATGCCGTCGAGGGCATCGACTACCGGCTCGACGAGCTCATCCATGTCTGGACCGAGACAAACGACCAGGACCGCCAGATCGTCGAGGAAAATGCCCGTGGCATCCGGTCGCCGGCCTACCAGCCCGGCCCCTATTCCGAGATACATGAGGGTGGCGTGATCCAGTTTGTCGATTGGTATGCGCGCTTCATCGAAGAGCGGCTCTCCGGTGTGCGCAGGCCGGCTCTCAGAAACGTCGCCTGATCGGGGAGCGCGCAGTCATGAACATGATGCTCAAGGGTACGACGCCGGCAGCCCTGCCACTCGACGAGATCGGACCCTGGAACGCCGCACGGCAGATGCTGGTCTGTACCAGCGTCACCGACGAGGCGCCCGACGTGAAAACCTTCACCTTCGCCGTGGAAGGCGGCGGCTGGTTCCGCTACATGCCGGGTCAATTCATCACCGTCGAGCTTCGGGTCAAGGGCGGCGACCTGCACCGCACCTATACCGTCTCATCCTCGCCATCGCGACCCTATTCGATCGCGATCACCATCAAGGCGCAACCTTCCAGCATCGGCACACGCTGGATGTTCGAGAATGTCTTTCCTGGCTCGCGTATCCGCGCCTACGGCCCCAGCGGTCACTTCACACTGGCGCGAAACCCGGCGAAGAAATATCTCTTCATCTCCGCCGGATCCGGCATTACCCCGATGATGTCGATGCTGCGCTGGCTCGCCGATTGCGACCCGGGCGCCGATGTCGCCTTCCTGAACTCGGCGCGGCGACCGGAAGAGATCATCTTCCGCGACGAGCTCGAAATGCTTGCCCGGCGCATGCCGAATCTCTCGCTCGGCTTCCTGCCCGAGGGGCGTTCCGCCGCCGCCCCCTGGAGTGGCCTGATGGGACGCATCGACCGCTACAAGTTCGCCCTGCTGGTCCCCGATTTCATGGACCGGGAGATCTTTTGTTGTGGTCCCGATCCCTTCATGAAGGCGGTGAGCACGATCGCGCGGGCCGAAGGCTTCGACATGGGCCACTACCATCAGGAAAGCTTTGGCGCGACGTCGATCGCGGAGAGCGTCCACAAGCAGGCCCGGGACGTCGCGATCGATGGAGCGTCGGCAGGACTGGTGGTCAGCTTTCTCGGTTCGAACGAGCAGGCTGTGTGCGAGCCGGGCCAGACAATCCTCGAAACCGCGCGCACGGCCGGCGTTCGCATTCCCGCCGCTTGCGAATCCGGCATTTGCGGCACCTGCAAGGTTCTCAAACGCTCCGGCGACGTCGATATGCGCCACAATGGCGGCATCAGTGAGCAGGAAATCGCCGGCGGCTATGTGCTGGCCTGTTGCGCGCGGCCATTGAGTGCAGTTGAGGTGGAGACTTGAGGATGATGCTCGACGCCAACGACAAAGCCCCCCGCCACTGGCGGTCGGAGGATGTTTTCCTCGCATGGCTCTTCAGCCTGCCGGAAAGCATCGATGTGGGCGAGGCAGCCCGTGCCGAAATTGCCCGGATCGATACCGTCGCCTTGCCCTCCGAGCGGGTCGCTCGCTTGCGCACCATGCTGGTGCAGGCCTGCACTCATCAACCGCCCCCATCGCGGAACCAAAGACGGCAGCGGCATTGAAGTGAACCGGGACTTTCATCCTCACATACATGCAGTCGATCCCACCACGACGCACATCTCCATCGTGAGCGTGAGCGACGTTGCCGCCGCGAGGTACGACCGCGCCTTCTGGCGGCGTTCAGCATCTGCGTCCAGATCTGTCGTCGAACTCCTCGCGACCGGCCACCATGCATGACGATCTGAAAAGCTCCCCTCGGCGCCGAGTGACATTCGATGCGCTCGTCGGGGAACTGTCAAAGGCAGACGCGGGCTATTTCACGATCTCCTGCAATGCAAGCCGAAGCTCGAACAGCGGTTTGCGATGCTCGTCATAAATCTCGACCGATATCATATCCAGCGGCTCGCGCGGCAGGCCATCCGACGCCAGGTTGGCGAGGATGCGGCGAGCCTCGAGCTTTGCCAGCTCGGCATTCTCGAACTCGGCGGGGATCTGTGACTGTATCGTACCGTCACCGGCCACCGTCGTGAAATAGAATTGCGGCATTGGAAACCTCCCTACCCTTGGTCCGATTAACCCGCATGGTCGGTTCGGGGTTCCTGCGGCGCCGCCAACGCCAACAAATCGAGTGCATTCAGGATGGCTGCACCGGACGCCGTGTTATCAAAAATGCACCAAGCCGGTCCAACCCGCGACCTCAACATCGCTGCATAGAAGCCAAGCGCATCTGCACCATATTCCGAGTAGTAGATCCTCGGGGAGCCATGAAGGCGAAGATAGAGAATGCGCCCGCCTCCAACATTCGGAATTGGCGCGGGATCCGCGTGGACGCGATCGATGGCAAATTCCTCAAGCAGGCGCACGGCGTCGTCCTCGCTCCACGATGCGTGTCGAGGCTCGATGACCACCGGTCCGGTAAATTCTCGCCGCAACGTTTCGAGGAAGACCTTTGTCACGGCGGCATCGAATCGCAGCGTTGGCGGCAACTGGATCAATAGCGGACCAAGCTTCCGGCCGAGATTGCCAACGTCGGCAGCGAACTCCTCCAGAAGCGCGCGGGCATTTTCAAGCCTGTTTTCATGGGTGATCGTCTTTGGGAGCTTCACGGAGAATCGGAAACCATCCGGCACGCTTTCGGCCCAGCGCGTCCAGGTCTCAGGTTTATGGCGGCGATAGAAGGTGGAATTGATCTCCGTTGCGGGAAAGACGGAGGAATATCGCTCAAGCGACGATCCGTCGGGCGGAAAGTGCCGCTTGCTCTTGCCTGATATGCTCCACGCCGCCGTTCCGATCATGATGTCCGGCATGCTCGACCCCAACAAGCGGATACTAGCGCGGCGATCACATCATTGAACGCGAACGTTGATATGCGCCTCCCGCGCTGCATCGATGAAGGCTTGGCGCGCTTCCTCGTCCGGCTTGCGACCTTCCAGCGCGTCCAGGCACATGCCTTTCGCGCGGTGATAGGCCTTGCTCGTCTGGTCCGGCCACTTGTAAAGCAGGCAACGCGCAGCTTCGTCGGTGCTGGTCACGACGCGCAATCCGCCCGCCTGGGCGAGTTCAAGCTGGACCGATTCCTTCCAATACTGACCGTGCATTTTTTCCTCCCGAATGCAGTCGTTCAGAACAACATTCAGGAGGTTGTTTTGTTCCGTAGTGAAAAGAACAATCCTACTGATCCGCCACCGGTTTCGAGAGCACGTCGGGCGAGCACGCGGTGAAGCGAACAGTGCAATCGGCCCCTAACTCCTGGCACTGGCGAACAGCTGCGGATTCCGCTGATTTCCAGTCCTTCTTGACGGAGTAACCGAAATTGTCGTTGCGCGGTCCCTCGCCTTCGATCCGGGCGACGCTGAAACAGCTGTTCGAATAAGTCTTGAGTGTTTCGCATCCGGCCTGCGACTTGCCACGGCAGAGCGCCAGGACATTTTCGGTCGCCGACTTTTCGGCGATCTGGTTCTGGAGCGAGTAGATCGCACCGGCCCGGTCGATCGCGGTTGCACCCCAGACAGCACGCGTGCCGCCGGCTGTGTTACTTGTCCCGGCATTGGCGACCTGTTCTTCCAGGGTCCTCACCGTTTCGGCGAGCTTGTCCTTCTCCGCCTTCAGTGCCGAGAAACTCTCGGTCATCGCCGAAAGCTCCTTGGCGTAGAGATCACGCTCCTGCTTGAGCCCGGCGGGCTGCTCGCCCGGCTCAGGATTTTGAGCAGGTCCGGCGGCCTTCTGTTCTGTCAGCCGCTTGATCTCATCGGCGTTGGAGGAAAGCATCGCATTGGCAGCATCGAGGCTGATCTTGGCCTTGGCAAGCTCCTGTTCCCTTGCGGCAAGATCCTGTTCCCTTGCGGCAAGATCCTTGTCGGCCTTATCGAGTTTGGTCGTCAGATCGGTGAGCTGGTCGGCGAGCGTCGAACGTTCGAGGTCGGATTCGGTCGCTTTGCCGGCGACCTGTTTCAGCGCTTCGATCTGGACATTCGCGACGGAAAGCTTGGCCTGGACATCACGCAACGCCTTGTCGCGGTCCGCGAGGTCCTGGGTCGCCTTGTCGAGCTCCGCGCCGAGTGACTTGATCTTGCTATCGAGCGCCTCGTTGCGGGTATTCTGCGCTTCGGCCGCGGCCTTCTTCAAGGCAGCGATTTCAGTATCCGCCGCTTTAAGATCCGTCTGCGATCTTGCAAGCGACTGGTCCTTTTGCGAGAGATCGCTTTCGGCCTTGCTGAGATCCTTGCGAGCCTTGTCGAGGTCGGCTGTCAACGCGTCGATACGCTCGTTGAACACCGCAGACTGCTCCGTGGCGTCTGCCTCCTGCGCTGCCTTCAGCGTTTCGACCTCACCCTTGGCTGTCGCCAAACGCTGCTCGAGGTCCTTCACGGCATTCTGCTGGTCGGCGAGCGCCTTGCGGGCAATGTCCCGATCCTTTGTCAACTGCGCCGTCTGGTCGGCCAGGTCGGCGATCTGGGTATTGGCGGTACTGATTGTATCCGTCGAGGCATTGTCCTTGTTCGCCACAGCTTCCGCGAGGCGTTTTTCGAACGTCGCTTTTTCCTGGTCGCGCTGCGCTTCCAGGGCCCGCATGGCGGTGCGCAGGTCGCTGTCATAGGCGGAATTTTGCCATAGATAGGTCAGGAGCGAGCCGAGCACGAGGAACAGCACTGCCGCTGCGGCCACGAGACCCCAGGAACGGCCGGGAACGTCATCTTCTGCCTCCTCATCGCCGGCGTCCGGCTTGCCCCCGACAACTTCAGGCGCGTGGAAGGGCAGGATGGCTTCTTCCCGAATCGCCGGTTCGAGTGAAGTTGGTGCATCGTCGGCGGCACCAGGTTCCTCGGGTGTTTCCGGCTTCGGGTCGACCGCGCCCATCGGCGTCGCGGCGGGCCAAATAAGGGTGGCAAAGACGTTGGACGCCGGCTGCTCGAGGGAAAGGCTGGCGCCAGAGACGACGCGGCGCGCGAGCTCCGCATCGAGCACAAGCGTCGTGAGGTTTCCCTCGGTCACCGCCTCGCCCGGCAGAAACGCCGGCGCCTTGCTCCAGCCACGTTTGGTCAAGAACTTCTCGGTCGCGGTATCGCGCAGGCGGAAGCGTGACTCGACGATCGCCGCGCCACGAAGCTGGATGGTCGCGACGCCGGAGCCCGGATCGAATTTTACCGTGATATCGGTCAACTTTGCTTAACTCCGTAATCAGGACGTTTTTGTCGTGATAATTCAGCAGGGCGGCGAGATTTCGACATACTTGCGGGCGGAATAAGGCAAGCAAGCCCAATCGGCGGTATCTTGCGGAACCGCCCGGCGAGAATGGCGTTTATCGTGACGACCAACGCGCTATGCGCATCTGGGTATCGCATGCTGACAGGTATACTCATCGGAGCTGGAATCATGCTGACCTACATTGCGGTCGGCCTTTTGGCAGGGCGTCAGATCCGGAACCTCGGCCGGAAGCTGGCCGAACAGGATTCCTCCGACAGCATTCCACCCCTCACTTAGACCCTCTTGCATTTAATCTGACCCGGTACTTTTGGCTCGCCCGGGTAAATTCAGGCCAGACGGTCTAAATCTTCCTGTTGCACATGAACTTAGACTCGCGCTCTACGTTTTCGCAGCGGATCACCGCGAGGAGAGTTCATGAGCGATCAGCCAACGATCGAACCGCCCAACGTGTCGGCACCCGAGCGGTTGACCCGCGATTTCTTCGAGCGGCCGCCGGAGGCCGTGGCGCGCGATCTCATTGGTGTGGTGCTACTACACAAGGGCTTGGGCGGCCCGATCGTGGAGACGGAAGCCTATCATCCCGCAGATCCGGCCTCGCACAGTTTTCGGGGCCAGACACTACGCAATGCGGCGATGTTCGGCCCTGCCGGTGGCGCTTATGTCTACCGCATTTACGGCATGCATTGGTGCCTCAACTTCGTGTGCCTGCCTGGCTCGGCAGTGCTGATCCGCGCGTTGCAGCCCGAATTCGGCATCCAGGAAATGTGCGAACGCCGGGGAGACGTGCCCGCACGTCTCCTGACATCGGGGCCGGGCAGGCTTTGCGACGCGCTTGGCATAACGGGTACGGATGATGGAAAATCACTGCTTGAACCGCCCTTCGAACTGCGCGCGAACCTGACGCCACAGGCGGTGGTGACAGGACCGCGGATCGGCATCACGAAGGCGATCGCGGAGCCGCTGCGATTTGGCCTTGAAGGGTCGCCCTATCTGAGTAAGAAATTCTGATATCCTGTCGCCTGCGAAGCTTGGTCCATGTCAGGCACATTTCTTCATCAAGTGCGTCAGTTGGAGGACGAGCGAATGAAAACGATATCCGGACTCTTCGATGACCGAAACGACGCCATGGCCGCTATCAGCGACCTGCTCGACCGAGGCGTTCCCCGGACGGATATCAGCATCATCGCCAACAATGCGGGCGACTGGTATGCAGAGAATTCGGAGAACGAGGCAGGCGCGGAGGCAGGCGCAGGTCTCGGCGCGATTGCCGGCGGCGCCGGCGGCCTCCTCGCCGGCCTTGGACTTTTTACCATTCCCGGCATCGGCCCAGTCGTCGGCGCCGGCTGGCTGATGACCGCAGCGGCAGGGGCGGCCGCCGGCGCCATACTGGGTGGGGCCACGGGCGGTTTCGTAGCATGGCTGACCGGCCACGGCGTGAACGAAACCGACGCGCATGTCTTCGCCGAAGGCCTGCGCCGTGGCGGAACACTGATAACGGCCCGGGTGTCAGACGATCTGGTCATCGCGACCGAGGCGATATTTCTCAAGCACAGCGTCGATGTGGCGGCACGGCGCGACAGGTTCGCCCGAGACGGCTGGGCGCGCTTCGACGATCACGCTCCACCCTATCTCAACGCGGATCGGAACATCTCCGATGGCGCGCTTTAGCAGACTGCCAAGTCAGGCAATGATATTGAGCAATGCAAGCGTTTGCTCGTCCTTCCGGCCGCCGCAGAACTTCGACAAAGCCAAGTCGAAAACCTCGCCGTCACCTTTGGCCGCGAGCGCGAAAAGCGTCATCGATGAGCAGAACTTCATGTCGTCGGGTGACCCGAATATATCATGAAGCGATGTCTCGCCACAATCGAGCACGGCATTGACAGCCTCCTTGAGTCGCACGCCGAGAACGGGATGGGCGAGGTAGGCGCGTGCCTCGTCAAGCGTATCGATTCCGAATTGCTGTGCAGTCGGCGAGCGCCCGAGGCCGCGCAATTGTGGAAAAACGAACCACATCCAGTGGGACAGCTTTCTTCCGCCGATGAGCTCGGCCAGCGCCAGATCATAAACCGGCGCCTGCGCCATCACGAAACGGTCGAGATCGAAAGGATCGGCGTGCATCTGGCGGTTCATTCCGTTGCATCATACGGAATATGACTATCCAATCCGGTGAGCACAAGCCGGTTGCGGACGATACGAATACCGGCGACAGCCGCGACGATCTGTTCGGCCACGAACTGCTGTTCGCGCGTCTCGACACTGCCGCTCAGCTCAGCGACGCCATCGCGGATGGTGACCGTAATCTGACTTTCGTCAATGCGGTCGTCCAGAGACAGCCTGTCGGATGCTTCCTCTTCCAACGCGTCGTTATCAATCGCGTCATGGGAGATGTCTTTCGAGATCGCCGGGCCGCCTTCGCTCAGGATCGCGGCTCCTCCGGCGACCTCCGTGCCAGGGTTTCCCTCGGAATCGAAATTCGCCTCGGATTGCCCGTAGGCCTCATTGCGCTTGCGGCCGAGATCGCCGTCCGCATCGGCATAAGGCCAGCCCTGCTCGACATCACGTTCCTCGTAGTCGCGATAATCCTCTTCGCGGGCAGTTTCGCTTGTGTCCCTGCGTTCAACAGCCATCGTCGCCTCCATTGTTGATTGATTGGTTCACAATCGCCTGAAAAGGACTTTGGTTCCGGGGAAAGAGCTGAAATACGAGCGTGTTAAGTCTTCCTCAACGGATTTCGGAAAGATTGTAGGGATTGAATCCGGAGCAGGGAAAATCATTTGCGCGCGGGAGTGAACCGGTTTGGCCGGCGGACCGCCATAATATGCTTGTTGCTGTCGATCTTGATCATCGTCACGGTTGCCGGCGGCACCGTGCTGTCCGCAGTTGGCCAGGTGTCGAACCACGCGAACCGCCTCGACGACGAGCGGTCGCACCAGACCACGGACGGCGCACTCAAGACTTTCATCGCGCAATTGGGCGCCACGCTCAACGACTATGCAGCCTGGGACGACGCGGCGACCAACGCCTACGATCCCGATGGGCTTGCCTGGATGATCAGCAATTTCGGCGACATGACCGTGAACAGCGTGCTGTTCGACGTCGCCGTCGTGATTGACGCCAATCGGAAAGTACTGATGGCTTATCAGGACGGCAAGCCGCAATCCCCTGGTGTGACCGAGTTTTTCGACCCGGCGATGTGGACACTTTTCGATGAGGCCAGCTCGCCGGAAAATGCGGCATTGCCAGAAGCCAAGGCGTTCGTCCGAACGAAATCTGGAATTGCCGCCGTCGGCGTCGCATTGATCCGCAACAAATCCGGCACGCTCGAACAGCCGGCCGACAAGCGATTGTTTCTCATCTTCGCCCGCCATCTCGATAACAAGGTACAGAGCCTTGCCGACACCTATGTCATCCGCGGCCTGCACCTGACGGCAGCGTCCAGCGATGTCGCCAATTTCGTGCCCATCTGGGATCCCTCCGGTAGAGTGTTGGCCAAGCTGACCTGGCCGTCGCGCGCACCGGGCGATATCTCCTATAGCGAGGTGAGAATGAAGTTGATCGCCGCCATGAGTCTGTTCGGTTTCCTGATGGCGACGGTCTTCGGCATCGGACTGATAGAGATCATGCGGCTCAGATCGGATGAGGAGGCTGCGCGAATGCTTTCGCTTACCGATCGGCTGAGCGGCCTGCTCAACCGCGCGGGCCTTTTCCGCGCCCTAGACGGTCTCATCGAGGAAGCGAAGGTAACGAAGTCGGATGTCGCGCTCCTTTATCTCGACCTCGATGGGTTCAAGGAGGTCAACGACGCCTATGGCCATGGCTGCGGTGACGACCTGATCCGCAGCGTGTCGGCAGGCTTTCGCTGCCTCATTCCGCCGGGCGCGACCCTTGCACGCGTGGGAGGCGACGAATTCGCGATCGCCTTCGTCATGAAGAACTGCGATCCCGCCGCCATGAAGCTCGCGGATACAATCCTCTCATTCTTCGACGAGCCGTTTCGGATCGGCGAGCGGATCGTGACCGTCGGCACCTCGATCGGCGTCGCGTCCTCGCAGATCGGAACGATCAACAGCGAGGAAGTCGTCCGCCGCGCCGACATCGCCATGTACAAGGCCAAGGAAACCGGACGCGGGCGTACCTTCCTCTATGACGGCTCGATGGACATCGATCGCGAGATGATCCTCGCGCTCGAATCCGAACTCAGGATGGCGATCGACCGCCGGCAGCTCACAGTCGTCTTCCAGCCTCTGGTCAGTGCCGCGACGCTCAGGGTCACGTCCGTCGAGACACTGGTGCGATGGACCCGGCCGGGCCGCGGACCGGTGTCGCCCGATACTTTCATTCCCGTGGCGGAAAAGACCGGGCTGATCGAGCCGCTAGGCATTTTCGTGCTGGAGCAGGCCTGCAGGGAGGCGAGGCATTGGGGCGATATCGCAGTCGCGGTGAACATCTCGCCGGTCCAGCTCAGAAACCCGGCATTCGCCACCGAAGTGGGACGGATTCTGCAGGATGCGGATATCGAACCCTCCCGCCTGACGCTCGAACTGACTGAGGGCTATCTTATCCAGAATCCGCAAAGGGCAGCCCAATCGATCGATCGGCTCAAAGCTCTCGGCGTCAAAATCGCGCTCGACGATTTCGGTTCCGGCTTCTCCAGCATCGGCTATCTCCGCCAATTCGGCTTCGACCGGCTGAAAATCGACAAATCAATGATTGCCGATGTCGATCGGAGCGAAGAGGCCCGCAGCATATTGCAGGCGACGACGGCACTCGCGCGCTCGCTGGGTCTGCCGGTCACCGCCGAAGGGGTCGAACGCGAGGAGCAGGCGATGATCCTGCGGCTGTGCGGCTGCGACGAATTGCAGGGCTATCTCTACGGCAAGCCGGTACCGGCCGAGGCGCTGGCTGACATACTCCTCAACGAGGCCCGCTTCGCCACGGGCGCGTTGCTCAGGCTGAAGAGCGCATAGCCATATCTTGGGAGGCGATGGCTGTTGCCCAAAGCCTCCTGAAATGGCAGATTATCGGCCGGGTGAGGCAGTGCGGGTTTGTCTGTTCGGGGCGGCTTTTTGAAATCTCTATTCATTGCTGTATGTCTTCTTATTCTTGGCGCGTCGAACAGCCAGGCATCGGAATGCAATCAATATGCGGTCGAGATCACCACCTCGCCGGCAATCTATCAATGGATCAGCGCGCTTGAAAAGGCCTCGAACCTGCTGGCGGCCCCACCGAACCAGGCGGATACGATCCTGCTCGGCGACTCCCTGCTCGCCTTCTGGCCGCGCGATCTCGCGGAAACCCAGTTCGGCAAGGGTAGCGTATGGAACTTCGCCGTGGGCGGCAGCCGGACCCAGCACATTCTCTGGCAATTGAAAAAGCTCGGCGCGACCAAACTCAGACCGCGCGAGGTCGTCGTGCTGATCGGCACCAACAATCTCACGGATGAGAAGCTGCCGGCCTGCGCGATCTTCGCAGGCATCCAGGCCGTGGTCGGCAAGACCCACGAGACATGGCCGGGTGCCACCGTCCATGTGATGGGCATACCGCCGCGCGGTTCCGATTTCCGTTTCCGCGACGACGCACGCCGGGCGATCAACGACAAAATCCGGCGCTGGATTGCGACACTGGAAAGGACCCGCTATTTCGAAGTCGATGCCATGCGGATGACCTGTGGTCGCTACGGCGAGGCACAAAGCACGCTCAACATGAAGCCCGACACGCCGAAAGCATCCTGCGAGAACTACGCCGACGATTTCGGCCATTTCAAGCGGCGGGGATATGAGGTCATTTATTCCGCACTGCGCGACGAGATCAATTAACCCATTGATTCCTGCTGCCCTTTCCGTAGATTGTGCGCCGAAGTTCAAGGGACGGCTTTAGGGATGCGCGCATATTATCTAGACAGGATCAGGATCGTTCTGACGATCCTGGTGATCGCGCATCATAGCGCCATCACCTATGGCGCCAGCGGCGGGTGGTTCCTGAGACTGGTGGATGACGAGAGCACGTCCAGTCTCGTCCTGACCCTGCTTGCGGCGGTCAACCAGGCCTTTTTCATGGGCTTCTTCTTCCTGATCTCGGGCTACCTGACGCCGAGTTCCTATGACCGCAAGGGCTGGCTCGATTTTACCCGCGATCGACTGATCCGGCTCGCCCTGCCGACGCTGTTCTTCGGTTTCGCCATCGGCCCGCTGACTGTAGCAATTGCCCGGACGCGTAGCTGGGATTTCGCCCGCGAATGGTTCAGCATCATGGCGCAGGGCCGTTTCGTGATTGGCCCGATGTGGTTTGCGTACGCGCTGCTTATTTTCTCGCTCGCTTACGTCATCTGGCGGCAGCTGGTGCCGATCAAGCCGGCACCGAGAAAACCCATTCCCGAACAGAGGACGTGGATCGTCGCGGCGCTCGGCGTCGGTGCTGCGGCGCTGGTCGTCCGGCAGTTCGTGCCGGTGGGCGAAGAAGTACTGGCGCTTCAGCTCGGCTATTTCGCTTCATATGTCTTTCTGTTTGCGCTCGGATGTATCGCGGAGCGCTATGGCTGGCTCGCGGAGGTCAAGCGCAGGAATGCCCTGCCCTGGCTCATCGCGCTCGTCGTCGCGATCCCCGTGCTGCCGATCGCGCTGATTGTGGGAGAGCAGATCGGCCAGACGAATTTCGCCACCGGCTTTTCGTTTGCTGCGGTCTTTTATGCCTTCTGGGAGCCCGTCGTGGCCTGGGGCATCATTGCGGGCATGCTGTGGATCTTCCATCTCAGGTTCAACGAACCCAGCAAGCGCTGGGGTGGGCTCGCGCGGCAGACCTATGGCGCGTTCATCGTCCATCCGCCCGTTATCGTGACGATCGCGCTCCTCCTGGAAAACATCCCCGCCCCTAATCTGGTCAAGTTCCTGCTGCTGTCGACGCTCGGCACGATCGCGTCCTTCGCCGTCGCATGGGCGATCCGCAAGATTCCCTTCGTCAAGCGCGCCGTCTGATACGAGTATGGCGGACGTAAGTCCTTCAGAACGCGCCTCAATTGGAACATTGCTGGCAAGCCGCGGCTTGATATGCCATGATGACTGGCGAGGGGAAAGCGTGATGACCGACTACGAAAAACTGATCGATACCGAGACCTGGGCCTTCATCGACCGGACGAATTCTTTCTATCCGCCCGAGACCATCGACTACACGATCGACCAGCAGCGCGAGGTCTACGATCGCATGTGCCGGGAGTTCTTCACCGGATACCCCGAAGGCGTTTCCGCCGAGACCAAGGCGATCGCGCTGCGCGACCACAAGATCCCCATCCGTCGCTACCGGGCCATGAAATACGACGCCCATGCGGTCGTCATCTACTATCATGGTGGTGGGTTCGTTGTCGGCGGCCTGGAAAGCCATGACGACGTCTGTGCCGAGATCTGCCATCGCACCGGTTTTGAAGTGGTTTCCGTCGACTACCGGCTCTCACCCGAGCACACGCATCCGGCATCCTATGACGACGCGCTTGCGGCCTTCGAATGGGTCGCGGATGGATACGACATTCCCGTCGTTCTTGCCGGCGACAGCGCGGGCGGCAATCTGGCGGCGGCCGTTGCGCACGCGACACGCAAGCACCCGAGAAAGCCGATCGGCCAGACGCTGATCTATCCCGGCCTGGGTGGCGACATGACGAAAGGTTCCTACGTCAGGCACGCCGATGCCCCGATGCTGACGGTGCGGGATCTCAGGTTTTACAAGGACATCCGGTCCGGCGGGCGCGATGTGGAGGGCGACGTCTCATACATGCCGCTCGCGGACAAAGATTTTTCCAGCCTGCCACCAACCGTGATCATCACGGCGGAATGCGATCCACTCTCATCGGACGGCGAGACCTATCGCGACCGCATTCTCACGGCCGGAGGCAAGGCATGGTGGCACGAGGAAGCCGGGCTGGTGCACGGCTATCTTCGCGCGCGGCACAGCGTGGCGCGGGCACGCGAGAGCTTCAGCCGGATCACAGACAGCATCAAGATGCTCGGCCGCAAGGAATGGACCCACCCGCTGCATGCGCATGTCAAACCGGAGACAGCACGCTCAATGGCGCAGGTCGCAGCAATTCATCCGATCGATTGAGGATGGTCCGGCGCACCGCGACTGGTTGAGCAGTGTGAGGCAATTTCCAGTTTGGATTATGTCAGGTTGTTGGGACGTTGGTGCCATAACGCACGATGGCCTATTTCGAAATCCTATAGACGGGCATGGTCCTTTTCCCGAGAGGCGAAACAGCCCAGTTCAAAGATGTATCGACGCGCTTGTCCGCGTGATCCACAGCGAAGATCCGCGCTTCGGCCAAAGTTTCGGGATAACGCACGCCAATGCGATAATATGGAAATCCACGCAGAATCAAGAAGCTTGCCACTTGCCATGCTTTGTCGTCCGAAGCCTTGGGCGCTTTGAAATCCGAACCCGTCCTGTAAGTCAATCCGCCGCAACGAGGGCAAACCTTCTGAGTGCAGTCGTTGGGGCGCTTCAAGACACGTCTGCAGTCAAGGCAGGCGTACTTTGTTAAGTTGACCTTCAATTCTTCAATTCCCCGCACTGGCCATCTTGCGGCTGGCAATGGCCGTTTCCAGCCAGCCGATTTCCATCTCCGGCACCGATGACAGCAGGAGGTCGGTATAGTCGTCGAATGGCGGCGTCAGGACCTGGCTCTTCGAGCCATACCGCACCACCTCGCCGCGATACATGACGGCGATGGAGTCGGCGATCGATTTGACCGTGGCGAGATCGTGGGTGATGAACAGGAACGCCACCTGCTCGATCGTCTGGAGATTGAGCAACAGTTTCAGGATGCCATTGGCCACCAGCGGATCGAGTGCCGATGTCACCTCGTCGCAGATGATCAGCTTGGGCTTGGCGGCCAGCGCGCGGGCGATGCAGACGCGCTGCTTCTGGCCACCGGAAAGTTCGGCCGGATAGCGGTCGATGAAGCCGGTGCCCATCTCGATCTCTTCGAGCAGCTCCTTGACCCGCTTGTCACGCGCGGCGCCCCTGAGGCCGAAATAGAAAGTCAGCGGGCGGCCGATGATCGTGCCGACCGTGTGGCGCGGGTTCATCGCCACATCGGCCATCTGGTAGATCATCTGGAGTTGGCGGAGATCATCCTTGTTGCGATCCGAGAGGCGGTTCGACAGCTTGCGGCCGTCGAAGATCACCTTGCCCTGCTGCGGCGGAAGCAGGCCGGTGATGGCACGGGCGAGCGTCGATTTACCCGAACCGGATTCACCGACCACGGCCAGCGTCTGGCCGGGATGGATATCGACCGACACATTCTTGAGCACCTTGACGATGCCATTGCCGTAAGCCGCCGTGACGTTCTTGACTGAGAGGATCGGCTTCGAAGTCGGCTGCTTTTCCTCGTGCTCGATATGGTGGACCGAGACAAGAGCCTGGGTATAGGGCTGCTTCGGCTGCTTGATGATCTCGAAAGTCGTGCCCGTCTCGACCATCTTGCCGTGCCGCAGCACCATGATGTCGTCGGCGACCTGCGCCACGACCGCGAGATCGTGGGTGATGTAGAGCGCGGCGACGCCGGTATCCCGGATCGCGTCTTTGATGGCAGCCAGGACATCGATCTGCGTCGTCACATCGAGCGCCGTCGTCGGCTCGTCGAAGATGATCAGGTCCGGTTCGGGGCAAAGCGCCATGACCGTCATCACGCGCTGAAGCTGGCCGCCCGAGACCTGGTGCGGATAGCGCCGGCCGATGTTCTCGGGATCGGGCAGGTTCAATTTCCTGAACAGCGCGATGGCTCGCTTCTCGGCCTCGGCACGGTTGGCGACGCCGTGCTTGAGCGAGGATTCCACCACCTGATCCATCAATCGTTGTGCAGGATTGAAGGCGGCGGCGGCCGATTGCGCGACATAGCAGACCTCGCGGCCACGCAGCTTGCGGATGCCGTTCCGGCCCTGCTTGAGGATGTCGCGGCCATTGAGGATCACCTCGCCGCCCGTGATGCGCACACCGCCACGGCCGTAACCCATTGGCGAGAGCCCGATAGTGGATTTGCCGGCGCCGGATTCGCCGATCAGGCCGAGCACCCTGCCCTTCTCCAACGTCAGCGATACGCCATCGACGATGACAGCCGTGCGGGGTTCCTCGCCGGGCGGATAGACGGTCGCCTCGATACGGAGGTTGCGGATGTCGAGCAGCGTTTCAGCCATTGCCGCGCCCTCCCTTGAGGTCGGTGGTCCGGTTGAGGATCCAGTCCGCGACCAGATTGACGGAGATGGCGAGTGCGGCAATCGCCGCGGCCGGGATCAGCGCCGCCGGGATGCCGAAGACGATGCCGTCCTTGTTCTCCTTGACCATGCCGCCCCAATCGGCCGCCGGCGGCTGGACGCCGAGGCCGAGGAAGGACAATGCCGACAGGAAGAGCACCGCATAGATGAAGCGCAGGCCGAATTCCGAAACCAGCGGCGACAGGGCATTGGGCAGAATTTCGGCAAAGACCACCCACCACTTGCCTTCGCCACGCAGCTTGGCGGCTTCGACGAAATCCATGACGTTGAGATCGGCCGCGACCGCCCGCGACAGTCGGTAGACACGGGTGGAATCGAGCACGCCCATGACCAGGATCAGGGTCAGCGTCGTGGAAGGCAGGACCGAAAGCACGACGAGCCCGAAGATCAGCGTCGGGATCGCCATCAGGAGATCGACGAAGCGCGACATGACCATATCGAACCAGCCACCGACAACGGCCGCGGCAAAGCCGAATATGGCACCCATCGAAAAGGAGAGCAGCGTCGAGAGCACGGCGATCAGGATCGTCGTCTGGGCGCCATAGATCATGCGCGACACCATATCGCGGCCGAGTGTGTCGGTGCCGAGCGGAAATTTCGCCGACATCGGCTCCCAGACGCCACCGACGATCTCGCCAAGGCCATAGGGGGCGATAAACTGGGCGAAGATCGCCACCAGCAGGAACATGGAGGTGATCACAAGGCCGATCAGGGCACCGGGGGGAATGCGTTTCAGACTAAGCATGACGCGCCCTCACTTCGGATGCCTGAGGCGTGGATTGGCGAGAATGCCCGCAATATCGGCCACCATGTTGAGGACGATGTAGACGCTCGCGAAAATCAGGCCGACGGCCTGCACCACGGGTACATCGCGCTTGGCGACATGATCGACCAGATACTGGCCCATGCCGGGATAGACGAAAATCACCTCGACCACGACGACCCCGACAACGAGAAATGCGAGATTGATCATCACCACATTGATGATCGGCGCCAGCGCATTGGGAAGGGCATGCCTGCGTATGATCTCGAAGGCCGTGAGGCCCTTGAGTTCCGCCGTCTCGATATAGGCCGATTGCATGACGTTGAGGATGGCCGCGCGCGTCATGCGCATCATATGCGCCAGTACGACCAGGGTCAGCGCCGTTGCCGGCAGCGCGATGGCCTGCAGCTTCTCTAGCAGAGACATGCCGGGATAGACCGTCGAGATGCCGGGAAATATCTGGTATTTCACGGCGAAAAAATAGACCAGCAGGTACCCGATGAAAAATTCGGGCAGCGAGGTCGAGGCCAATGCCACGCCGGTGATGAGCTTGTCGACGGGCCCGTTTCTGTAGCGCACCGCTGTCAGGCCGAGAATGATGGCAAGCGGTACGGCCACGATCGCCGCCCAGAACGCCAGGAACAGCGTGTTCCACAGCCGCTCCTTGATCGAACTGGCAATGTCGAGCTGGGTCGTCAGCGATGTGCCGAGATCGCCCTGGAGTATGCCCCATAGCCAGCGGAAATACCTGACATAGGCGGGGTCGTTGAGCCCCATGGACTTGCGCAGGTTTTCAAGTGCCACGGGCGTTGCCGACTGGCCGAGAATGGATTGCGCGACATCGCCCGGCAGGATCTGCGTGCCGACGAAGATCAGCACGGAGACAGCGAGCAAAAGGAGGATGCCCAGCGCAACGCGCTGGGCCACAAGTCTCAATATGGGCGAGGACATGATTGCCGGGCCATCAAGCCGCGAGCCAGCATTTGGAAAGCGCGTAGCCGCCCATCATTTCCTGGTTGCCATCCTGCTGCCAGCCGCCGACCTTCGGGCCGGTCGCATCGATGAAATCGTTGAACATCGGGGCGATGACACCGCCTTCGTCGCGAACGATCGTGCCCATGTCGGCATAAAGCTTCTTGCGCTTGTCGACATCGAGTTCGGCGCGGGCCGCGAACAGCATCTTGTCGAATTTTTCGTTGAAGAAGCGCGTG
>Ga0164290_1001946_pt1 | contig 19878 bp, 13 predicted proteins | sample Micstemetagenome_FD_108782 | JGI IMG/M metagenome (GOLD analysis project Ga0164290, IMG submission 108782) | Contaminated culture microbial community from soil near Moab, Utah, USA - Microcoleus steenstrupii SON62 (Illumina Assembly) | ecosystem: Environmental > Terrestrial > Soil > Soil crust... | reverse complement strand
CTCGCGCCGCAATCTCTCCACCGATGTTTTGAATCATCGAATGCTCCTCGGAAAGACCACCTTGTACCAACTGACTACCGTTGACTGACACGCGGGTGACTACCTTTGACTGACACTTGGCCCTTGATTGCTCACAAGCTTCAATGGGGCCGTGCTTCAGCAGCACGGAAGACTTGCTGTGCTGGCGTTGGCGGTTTCGCGGTCGACTCGGCTTCAATGGGGCCGTGCTTCAGCAGCACGGAAGACGAACACTTGGCACGTCGAGGCTCGGCGGATTGGCCGAGCTTCAATGGGGCCGTGCTTCAGCAGCACGGAAGACTGATTCGCTGTCCGGAGATCATCCGTCGACCGTCTGACGCTTCAATGGGGCCGTGCTTCAGCAGCACGGAAGACCCCGGACGAGCCGATTCATCCCGGAGTCGCTCCCTCGCTTCAATGGGGCCGTGCTTCAGCAGCACGGAAGACGCGGTCGGAGACTGGCTCGAACCTTCGACCGCCATCTTGCTTCAATGGGGCCGTGCTTCAGCAGCACGGAAGACGCGCGATGCCGGGTGTGAAGGAATGGCTCGATGATCGTGCTTCAATGGGGCCGTGCTTCAGCAGCACGGAAGACTCGGTTGGTGCCTCGATTACAAGCTCGCTTCCGATGATGCTTCAATGGGGCCGTGCTTCAGCAGCACGGAAGACGACTGCGAGCCGCTGTCACCCCAGGCATGATCGGTGTCGCTTCAATGGGGCCGTGCTTCAGCAGCACGGAAGACACCAAGCCCGAATTGCGGCCGTGGCTGGGGGTCTGGCTTCAATGGGGCCGTGCTTCAGCAGCACGGAAGACAGCTATGTGGCTGGGGGAACCATCCAATTCCGCGAGCGCTTCAATGGGGCCGTGCTTCAGCAGCACGGAAGACGGCAATGCAGCCGCACGGTTTGAATGCCGCGATTGCGCTTCAATGGGGCCGTGCTTCAGCAGCACGGAAGACGGCCAGAGCTAACGCAGCCCAGCAATCGGAATGTATGCCGTGCTTCAATGGGGCCGTGCTTCAGCAGCACGGAAGACATTGCCACGGGGCCATCGTCCAGAGTCGATAGCGACGGCTTCAATGGGGCCGTGCTTCAGCAGCACGGAAGACGACCCGTGCGCGCACAGTAGGTCTCCACCACCGCCTTCTTGCTTCAATGGGGCCGTGCTTCAGCAGCACGGAAGACCGTCAACTGGTTGCCGCCCATCGACTGGTCACCAGTGCTTCAATGGGGCCGTGCTTCAGCAGCACGGAAGACGCGGCACTCGCCTCGGCGGCAACGCTCACGCACATAGCGCTTCAATGGGGCCGTGCTTCAGCAGCACGGAAGACCGTACTGGCCGACGTTGACAAAGTCGGTGGTCGCAGCGGCTTCAATGGGGCCGTGCTTCAGCAGCACGGAAGACGTTTCTGGAACGCTTCCGGCCCCGATTTCACTTCGTTCGCTTCAATGGGGCCGTGCTTCAGCAGCACGGAAGACGTAATACTATCGACGTCCCGCGATCGCGTCAATAATGCTTCAATGGGGCCGTGCTTCAGCAGCACGGAAGACAAGATTCCCTGCCAGTGACACTCGAGGCGAAACTCGTGCTTCAATGGGGCCGTGCTTCAGCAGCACGGAAGACTCACCAACACGTAATTAGGGCCTACGCCGCCGTCCTGCTTCAATGGGGCCGTGCTTCAGCAGCACGGAAGACGCCATCGGAAGACTCTGCCGCATTCGCATTGCGTGTTGCTTCAATGGGGCCGTGCTTCAGCAGCACGGAAGACGCAGATCGTCGGCAAACAGAACTGGAGTTGGATCAAAGCTTCAATGGGGCCGTGCTTCAGCAGCACGGAAGACGTCGCCGACTTCAAGCTCAACGAACGTCCGCGAATGCTGGCTTCAATGGGGCCGTGCTTCAGCAGCACGGAAGACGACTGGACCGGCGAAACGGGCGAGCCACGAAACAGTGCCGCTTCAATGGGGCCGTGCTTCAGCAGCACGGAAGACAGCTCAGACTTCCGGCTGATCGTCAAGCATCCGCAGCGGCTTCAATGGGGCCGTGCTTCAGCAGCACGGAAGACCTGCGTCGACCGGGGCCAGTGGGGCGATTTTGCTGTGCTTCAATGGGGCCGTGCTTCAGCAGCACGGAAGACACCCACGATGTGCAATCGCAGTTCGCGTGTGCCGACGCTTCAATGGGGCCGTGCTTCAGCAGCACGGAAGACTCAGAGTCCATCGTCTCACCTCACGCCTTCATGCTTGCTTCAATGGGGCCGTGCTTCAGCAGCACGGAAGACCCGCCGCCTAGCTGCGTCAGTCGGTCGCATGGACTGGTGGCTTCAATGGGGCCGTGCTTCAGCAGCACGGAAGACCCGGGCCTCGGTGGAATACTGGGGCAGCGAGGGTGCGGGCTTCAATGGGGCCGTGCTTCAGCAGCACGGAAGACAAGAGGTCGAAGATCCAACCCAGCGGCCAGCGGTCATCGCTTCAATGGGGCCGTGCTTCAGCAGCACGGAAGACCAAAATTCCATTGACGTCAACTGGCCGGGGGAGCTTGGCTTCAATGGGGCCGTGCTTCAGCAGCACGGAAGACAGCGGCCGACTGAGGAATTTTTCTGGCACTGCTGGGGCTTCAATGGGGCCGTGCTTCAGCAGCACGGAAGACATAGTATTGGTGCATCAGACGTCACAACGACGACTGGCTTCAATGGGGCCGTGCTTCAGCAGCACGGAAGACCTTCCATCAATTCTCCATCAGCAGGACCGCCCAATAGCTTCAATGGGGCCGTGCTTCAGCAGCACGGAAGACGTTCGCTTGCCGACCAAATCGCAGCCGACAAATACCTGCTTCAATGGGGCCGTGCTTCAGCAGCACGGAAGACCATGGGGGGATATCCGGTTTTCTATAGCCCGTCAAGGCTTCAATGGGGCCGTGCTTCAGCAGCACGGAAGACGTCGGCAAGCTCAAGGGCCTTGTCCCTGAAAAGAATGAGGCGCTTCAATGGGGCCGTGCTTCAGCAGCACGGAAGACATCGGCGGAAGCGGGAACCTAAACCTCGCTGCAGGCGCGCTTCAATGGGGCCGTGCTTCAGCAGCACGGAAGACATCACTTACGTTCCGGGCAATTCCGCAACCACAGCGGCGCTTCAATGGGGCCGTGCTTCAGCAGCACGGAAGACTCGCCTTTCGCCGCACAGGCAAATACCCTGCGATCGGTGGCTTCAATGGGGCCGTGCTTCAGCAGCACGGAAGACGTGTGAGTTGAGCCACCGAAGCCGCCGGACGAGTTGGCTTCAATGGGGCCGTGCTTCAGCAGCACGGAAGACTGCTCTGTGAGCAGTTGCCGCCACATGGCACGCTCCGCTTCAATGGGGCCGTGCTTCAGCAGCACGGAAGACACCAGCGTTCGTAAGATATGTGCAATCCGGGAACGCGCTTCAATGGGGCCGTGCTTCAGCAGCACGGAAGACCGACTGGTGGAACCTGCCCACAGTTGCGCTCGTCACGCTTCAATGGGGCCGTGCTTCAGCAGCACGGAAGACAAGGTGCGGAGACTGCTCAGGGGCATGCTGTCCCGCGCTTCAATGGGGCCGTGCTTCAGCAGCACGGAAGACAGCGAACACCGGCAAACACATGGCCAAGGCGATAACGCTTCAATGGGGCCGTGCTTCAGCAGCACGGAAGACGACGGAACGGGCATGGTGGGGGTACTGATCCTCGCACGCTTCAATGGGGCCGTGCTTCAGCAGCACGGAAGACGCCAGTACCGCAGGCTCATTCCGCCGCCGCGCCGCCTCGAGCTTCAATGGGGCCGTGCTTCAGCAGCACGGAAGACCTGGTCGAGACTGGACAATTTATAATGGTGACTGCTGCGCTTCAATGGGGCCGTGCTTCAGCAGCACGGAAGACCACCCACGGTTCGGTGGAAGCTCGCACAAGCCCGGCGAGCTTCAATGGGGCCGTGCTTCAGCAGCACGGAAGACTCTGTTGGCGTGGAATCAACACTCAGGAATGGCCCTGCGCTTCAATGGGGCCGTGCTTCAGCAGCACGGAAGACGGGTTGCGGATCTGGCTGATACGCTCCGCGAGTGCGGCGCTTCAATGGGGCCGTGCTTCAGCAGCACGGAAGACGACGACCATGAAGGTGCTGTCGGCTGACGCTGACACGCTTCAATGGGGCCGTGCTTCAGCAGCACGGAAGACGCCGTATGTGGGTTCTCCGTTGGCTCAACTCTCAAGTGCTTCAATGGGGCCGTGCTTCAGCAGCACGGAAGACTCGCCATGCCAGCCGCTCGCATTCCCTCGATGTAGAGGCTTCAATGGGGCCGTGCTTCAGCAGCACGGAAGACGGCGATGATGTCATACTCGTGTTCGCCAGAGTCAATAGCTTCAATGGGGCCGTGCTTCAGCAGCACGGAAGACAATATCAGCCAATTACATCACCATATCGACAGACTTAGCTTCAATGGGGCCGTGCTTCAGCAGCACGGAAGACAACACAAGGTCTTCACGGTCCATTATCCAAGTTCCACGCTTCAATGGGGCCGTGCTTCAGCAGCACGGAAGACGCCGCGAAAACGATGTCTTCCATCTCCTGGTAGGCGTCGCTTCAATGGGGCCGTGCTTCAGCAGCACGGAAGACGCCAGCGTGGCGTTGCGGTAGTCCTGGAATGCGCCGGGGCTTCAATGGGGCCGTGCTTCAGCAGCACGGAAGACAACATCAGGGCATAGAGACCGCTGAGCACAACCCCTTGCTTCAATGGGGCCGTGCTTCAGCAGCACGGAAGACGATCACAGCAGAGACGTTCGGACCGGCACAACTCTTGCTTCAATGGGGCCGTGCTTCAGCAGCACGGAAGACGTCGACCGAGACATATTCGTCGGCTGGGACGAAGGCTTGCTTCAATGGGGCCGTGCTTCAGCAGCACGGAAGACCGCCCGCGTTCCAACTGGCGGTCGCACAAGACTTTACCAGGCCCTTTTCGAGAGGTCGAGGCGGCGGGTCGCAAAACTTACCTTCCATCGGTTGGTTCATTCCCTAACTCCTTTCCAACTAATCCAGTTTCATCGTCGAGCGATGCCCGGGGTGGCAACGGCACGGAACCGCTCGAATCACATCCCAGGCAGGCTTGTTCACCAATCTTAACAGCCGCAGATCCCAAAGGACGGAATCGACGTCTCACACCACAATCGCGGTGCGTTTCGGGATCTCCAGTCGCGGTTCTCCCCAGAACTCCACGCAGTCATCACCACGGGCACCGGCGGGTCCCAGGTTCACCAGCATGACGCGGTCTTCGGCAAAATTCAAAATCGACCAGAGGGCTTCTTTCAGGGCCAGCATCTGCATCGGAGCCAGTTCACAGCGAAAGACGGAATACTGCAACGGTGTCCCAAACCCGCAGAGTTTGCGGTAGGTCAGTCGGAGTCGCTTGTTGTCAGCCACATCGTAAGAGACCAGGTAGACGGTTTTCATGCGGAGGCTCCGAGAGACAGGCCGTGTGCCGAGCGTGATCGTTAACGGGTGCAGAAACCGGGATACTGATCGAGTTCGCCCAGCAGAACGCGTGACAGCAACCGCGACTGCACTTCAAAGAGGCGGCGATAACTGATTTTGTAACCGAAGATCGGATGCGTGATTTCCGTTTCCAGCCGCCGTTCATACGCTGCAATCACAGCTTTGCGGCCTGGTTCAGTAAGAGCCACGCTGCCCGCCCGGCTGATGAAACTCTTGGGACTTACCTCTTCGTTATTGATGAGGGTGAGGACCGTGGAGTCACCCACGAGAGGCCGGAATTCTTCGGCGAGATCGAGGGCCAGTGACGGTCGTCCGTAGCGGGGTTGATGCAGGAAACCAAGGAACGGGTCGAAACCCACGGCCTGCAACGTGATGGTCAACTCTTTGACCAGGAGCGCATAGACGAAGGAGAGCAAGGCATTCACGGGGTCAGTGGGAGGTCGACGGTTGCGACCAGCGAGACGGAACTCTTCGCCACCCCGGATCAGTCGGGCGAACCCCGCGAAGTAGACTTTAGCCGCCATCCCTTCCAGGCCCATGAGGGAATCGAGGTTGTCGACCCGATCAACCTTTTGAATATAGTCGGCCAGGCGATCGAGATCGGGTTTGTATTTCTCATCAGCATGCCGACGTAACAGCGTGCGGGAGTTCTTGATCTTCGCGGCAATAAACCCCCGAGCGATTTGTAATGAGGCTTGTGGATCGAAGGCGGCCCGCGACTGGGCCATCCGCAATTCCACATTCTTGTGGCTGAGGCCCGTGGTGACGGCGGTGAACCAGCCCCCATACGAGAAATGACTGATCGGAATGTTTCGATCGGCCAGTTCTCGAATCGTGGCGGCCGTGATCTGCACATTGCCCAACAGGCAGACCTGTGACACTTGGATCAACGGAACAAACAGCGGCGCGGACTTCACTGGCGTCAGCTTCAAGCGTTCGCCATCTTTACCGATATACGTCCCCTGATCCTGGACATAGAGGGGCAAGCCGTCGTCTCGCGCGGGCAGCAGTTTGCGCACCTTGCCCGAATTCGAGCTTTCGGCGGGTAAATCAGCACTCTCGCGCAGGCAGTTCGTTTCATCGGGCAGGCAGATACTGACCAGCGAGCAACGCGGGCACTTGGGGCTATCAACGAGCGGGGGTGGGATCTGGCGAGTCGCCGCCATATGACGCAGGTCGCCCACCAGTTGTCGCGTGCGGGCCACCAAAACATCATCGAAATCGACACGAATGCGCCGCCGCGATTCGATGTAGTACAACTCACCGTGATCACAGTCGTACCCGTTGGCTCGCAGAATCAGTCCCTGCGCACACAGCTGGACGCGTTCCGGCTCCCAGGCTTGGTAGGGGACATCGGGCACGCTGCCGCGTTTGTAGTCGATCGGGACGGCGGTGCGGCCGGTGAGTTCAATCAGATCCAGTTTGCCCAGCAAACCCTCGGAGGGGGCAGAAAGCATCAGGGCTCGTGCGGCCAGGCTGTCACCGGTCAGGCCGACGGGTGGTGGTTCCTCGTCCGGGTAGTCAGACGGAGCCGCGAAGGATTTCACTGTCGGCCGATCGACATTACGATGTCCGAAGGTTCCTTCCTTCGTTTCGAGATTATCGCGAAACTCCCCCTGCACCCATTCGAGATAGGCCAGCCGGGGACAATAGGTGAACTCATTGAGCATGCGGGCGGGGACGAGATCGTCCTCCGACTCGGCCTCATTCGCGCCTTCACCGGTGAATAACGCCGTCAAATCGAGCGCGGGTCTCTCCGGGCGTGGGCTGATCATGATCCGACACCTCAGGGAAGCAAGGAGTCGTCCGTGACCAACGTCACACGCCGCGGATCACCACGCGGCCCCCAATACTAAAACGAGTTGTCAAAGAGCCCCAATCACCCATGCACAACTCGCACGATAAGCGTTTAGTCGAGTATAGGCGGCTATTCGGGACCGTTGTAAAGTGCAGAAATGAGAAAATCAATAAATAACTCAATCAAGGCGTATCTTCATTCGCCGCAAATAGGCCCAGGCCGTAGTGACTGGCGTAGCCCAGTGAGATTGGCCCACGAATCGCTTGACTGAAATGAAGTCGGAATGCCCCGCTCACTCGGTAACCATTTCGGGCATGTTTGGAGCGTACCCTGCGATATTCAACCGGTCGCGGGCGCGGCTTCCAAGATTTATCATCCACAGGCAGGGCTTCAATGGCTTCCAGTTGAACTCCCTGATATTCAGGAATTTGTTCCGTTAAGCGTCGCCACTCGCGCGCGAGCGCTTTTCTCAAGTCCTTCTGGGCCGTTTTCGCCCCGACATGATCTGGGCCGAGAAAAGGTGTGATGGAATGAAATGTTCGCGAACTCAGAAAGAGTTCGTTTCGGAATTCTTCAGGGTTTCCCAGGCCCACCAACTGAATCCGTAGTGGTTCGCGATCGCCATTCCATAAAGACTTGAATAGCGAGAGACCATTGACCTCCGCCTCACTCAGCCCTCCCCGCGCGAAGATCGTCAGATGGGTAATGCGGCGGGGATCCATGCCTTCGGCCGTCGGGAGATAGTGGGCATGTTGATGGCGGGTGAGTGTCGCCGTGCCATCCAATGCACGACCCGAAAGTATGGGTGATGAATAATGATCGGGTGCATCGGTTCGGGCAAATTCCTGGGCAGCAGCGGGGTTGATTTTGCACCAGTCCTCGAAGCGTGACATGGCAGCATATCGGAACTTTTCCGCGACGATGATGGTGTCCGTGATGAGCGGTAGCACCGGACCATCCAGCAAGAAACGTGCAACGGTATAGACCGCGGGAGTTCGTCGTGTTGTATGCACCGCGGTTGCTTCTGACGGACGGGCATAATTCACCCAGCGACTGCCGGGAACGGTCGGCCAGCGTTGTGCGTGAATGGTCTCGGTATCCAGGCAGAGGTGCCACGGCGGGCAATCAAACAGATAGTTGGCGGGTGGGATCTTCCCCGTGGCCAGTTTTTTTGCATCGTGCCGGGGATAGTAGTCGCTTTCAAAGGCGGTAGCCGGGTCGGGGCAAAGCACGGAAACTGGATTGAGATCGTTGGGCTCTGCCATCGTGAGATCGCAGTCCACCGGAGTTTCCGACACCTGGGCTTCCACCCAGGCCTCGGCTCTTCCGAATGTGGCCAGATTCTCCAACCATCGACGAAGTGCTTCCAGATCGTCAGGAGCCAGGTTTGCGTGTTCCCATGCCATGTGTAATGAGTCTTTCCGACTCACGGCGACGAAGGTATCAAAGACGAGCGTTCGATCCTCCGGTCCTTTTTTCTCCCAAGGCATGTAATGGCGTGTGTGCGCCACGCGATGCGGCGGGAGCTTGAACCGTGGTGGTTCGGCAAGTGCCGCGAGGATTCGCTGCACTTGCTCTGTAGAGATGTCCGGCAGCGTCCGTTTCCAGACGGCCACCAGGGCTCGTAAAAACCTCCAGGGAGAAGGTGGCCATTCCGGAACACCTTCGTTGACATGCCTGCCCCAGGGTGTGGCATGGTATCGGCCGCTGGGGAACTTCAATTCAATCGTGACCGGCATCGGTAAGTGACTCCTAGCCCTTGGGGTTGTTCCAGGTGAGTTGTGTGACGATGGGGTCGGCGAATCGAGATTGATTTTTCGCAATCAGCTTGCCGATCGACGCTGCTAACTCGTCCGCGGCAGGCAACACGAAGTCCAACGGACGTTTTCCCTGGATGCCCGTCGCATCCCGCACTTCCAGCTCACAAGCTGTTCGCAAGCGCATGTTCGAGTCCAGGAACTTTCGCACTTTCCACAGCGACAGCGCGATCAACAGTTGCTCGGCCTCGGCTCCCAGGTCATATCCACGGATCTGGGCCAGATCGATGCTGAAATAGGCGGTGATGCTCTGGGCGGTGAATTCCGTGCGATGGAAGGGAACGTTGCCATAGCCACCCTTGGCATCCACCCCGGCGACGCTCGGTTTCGGTAGGGCGCGATCGAACTTGACGCCCCCGCTGTCGGCACGTTCCACCCCAGTCGCCTCGATGAACGCCGAGAGGGCCCGTGGGTGTCGTAACCGCCCGGCGATCTTCTCCAGAAACACGCCATGAATCAGCGAGTTGGGATCGTACTTGAAACAGACGGCTGCCAATTTGCGGAGATTGACCACGCCCGCCACGTCGCCTGGTTCTTTATCGCTGGAGGCCTCTTCTGTTGCAGCTTCCGCTTTGTTTTTGCCGCCCTTCTTTTGTGCTGCGGTAACGGGGCCCAAGCCGAGTTCGGGCTTCAGCACATCGGCAAAGTTTTTGCCATCGTTTGTCACCCCGCTCATGATGTAGGGGGAATTCAAGCGATGGAATTCGAGGAAGCTCGTGGTGGTATTTTCCTGATCGTTCAAACCGACCAGGTTCACCTTCACATAAGGCAGGCCTTTCAGTTCCGCCACCACATCTTCTGTGGCTTCATCCCAGCAGACCGCTTCCAACCGATTTGCCATCGACTGGGCCGATTCGACCAGCAGCGTGGGGATTGTCCCACCCTGGTCATCGGGCGCGTTGTACGTCGCGGCTCCCAGATCGGGAAAGCCCGTCGGCTGGATCCGCGAACCGGCGAGCGGTTTGAGTTGTGCCTCGATCAGTATGCGAGGCGCTTTTTCCAAGGTCTTCAAGTCCAGGGGCATCGGTTACTCCTCATGTTCTGGGGGATAAAGGACAGCATTGGCGATTCGAGAAATGTCGAATTCGGACAAGGGAAACAGCATGGCTGCGAGCAGACGTTGTGGCGGAATCAACGATTGCACATGCAGACGTTTTCCCGCCTGCAAACGATTGCGGTAGCCCACCACGAGCAGCCCACCCGATTTCAAACGCAATGCCGCGCGATCAACGCAGTCGGCGACAGCAGCGGGTTGGCCGGAAGAGAGCCGCTGAAACACATCCGCATCAGGGCGGATGTTGGCATCATCTGATGGAGTTGACTTCCAGGCTCCCTCAGTCGCCGCAATTCGTCGATGTTGCACCAGCAGTCGCGGACAACCGAATTCAAAGGGGGGACTGCTGATCGGCGGCTCACTCGATACAGGCTGAGGGGAAATGGTGACACCGAGCAGCCCCCACAACAGGTCTTCGAGTTTTGTAACATCGACGCTGCCTCGCAAGAAACTGGTAATGTCGTCCAGTCTGGCAAATGACGTAGAAGACAGTGGCACGCCAGGGCAACCTGCTCGAAACGCTTCCCTCTGTCGCCGACGAAATACCGCCGCGAGATTTGCTTCCAGCGACTGATTGCACCAGACCGCAGAGGAGCTTCCGGGCTGCCACTTCAGATAGGGGACCACCGCGACCTCTTCGAGATACGCCCGGATGGGGCCCACCTCGCCACCGAGCGAGCCCTGAATTCCCGCCAGAGACACTGCCAGTCGAAATTCGACGCTGCCATCGTCGGCCTGATTGATCCAGTCATCATCTAGCCCTGACAATGGGTTGAGACGTTTGTCCTGCGCGAATCGCAAGCCTGTGGCCAGAGTTCTTTCGGCACGTCCCAGCATCCTCAAGACGTTCAGCAGGTAGGGCGCATCATTCCCTGTTTCACTCCGATTCGCGAACTCAAACATGGCGCGGTCGATATTGCGCAGAGCCGATTGATATCGCAGCGGTGTCTTGTCTTTATCGCGGCAGGCCAATCGCCAGGAATATAGCCAGTGTGTCAGTTTCGGATCTTGCAGCAACTGAGCCTGAGGACGAGGAGTGACCGCCACACGCCCCAAAGGTGTTGCCAGGAATGCCAGCCCATTCCGTTTCAAAAACCCGTATCGAGCAAAGGACGAGACACCACGACTGACCCCGAGCAGGTTGACAGCCAAGGCGAATTCGACGGCATTCCTCGCCTGATGACGGCTTAACTGCGCCCGCCCTTCCGCGAAAAGGTGCTTCACTTCTCCGAAAGTGGCCGGTGTGTTCCACAATGGCAACCAGAGTTCGGCGCGAGAGCCGTCGGTCGTTTCCTCATTGGCAATCGCGGACCCATACCCCACGGCGACCGATTCGACCGTGAAGGGGAAGGCTGCCTTCATTGCTCCCGTGGAGTCCAGTCGCCGAGCCACAGAACCAGCGAAGAGCAAAGCACCTTCGACCATGAGCACGTATTCCCACGGATTAACGCGGGAATCGGCATCGAATCGCCCTTGTGTACCGTTCGCCCCACCAATTCCGCCAGGATTGAATTGACCAATGGCCGCCTTTCCCAGTGAAACGATCGTGTCAGCAAACAGGGCCGCGCGGAGATAATCTTCTGACATGGATGGCGACGCACCGTCCGCATCGAACTCCAGGACTTCGGACAGGCGTTGAAAGAAGTTATTGGTGAAATCGAGCCGTCCGTCATTGCCGCCTGTGCCGAGCAAGGGAAAGAAGCTCGTGCCCTCTTCGCGGAGGACGAAGCAGCAATCCAGCCACCCGCCGACGTGGTCGCTCAATTCGTTCCGGCACGTGACCAGCAGTCGAAGTTTGTCGTCATCCTTGGGTTTATGTTGGGGAATGAGCGGCCTGAGCGCGCGTATGGTGTCGCGATAGGGTTGCAGTCGCGGAGCCGACGAAGCCGCGATCGCTTCCAATGGCTCTGAACCCCCTCCATAGAAGCCACTGCCACCGTTCCACGGTGCAACAATGGGCGTGGGTTGATAATCGTTCAGGAAGAATCGGACGAGTTGCTCGCGGTCGAGCACCGTCTGCAAGACCGCCATCCCCCCGGACCAGGACAGACGTGCCGTCGGGTCGCCGTGATCCCGGTCTTCAGCCACCAGGCGAAAGATGCCCAAGGCTTTGAGGTAGTTCATCAACGGTTCCGGCGTACATCCGGTCAACTCAATGGTCGGCATGCCCGGCCTCCTCTCGACTGGCTTGCACATCGGCAACTCGCAACAGGGTTTCCAGGTAGGCCAGTTTGAAGGGCCCAAGCTCCGCTAACAGGTTGAGCGCCCGGCCTGTCCAACTGGTCTCGCCCCCCAACTGCATGGGTGACAGATCGAGAGTTGTTTTCGCAGATTCCACCCCATCGCCCAGGCAAACCGTGGGTAGTTCATCCCCCTGGACCAGCCCCAACGCGAACAGCGTCTGCGGAGGATCGGGCGGTATTTCACCGGGCAGGCTGCGGATGCTGAGTCGGACGCGACCGTGGTGCGTCGCAATCAGGTAGGCCACATCAAAAGCCAGCCCCTGCTGCAACGCCGCCAGCGCGGATGCCAGTTCATGCCGGAAGTACTTGCGGCATCCGTAGGTCAGTTTCCCCTGCTTGCCAGATTTGGCCCACAGTTGGTCGCTCGACAATTCGGAGTTCACTCGGTGCAATCCCGCCTGGAATGCCGGATGAGCTTTCCCCAGATCGTGCCAGCGGGCCGCCTGCTTAAGTACGTCGGCACGGTCGGCAACTGGGATTTGATTCAGCAAGGCTTCCAACTTTGCGACAACATGCTCTGTGTGCTCGGCAATCGTGTAAGGGGTTTCATTGGTCAAAGAGTTCGGATCGGAATCTGTCGACTCCGCTTGATGCGGTTTCTGCTCAGGCCGCACCACTGGCACTGGGGAAGTCGAACCAGAATCCCAGCCCAGTTCCGAATAGCCACCGGCATCGCTGGGTAACAGAATGACCATACCGGGACGAACGTCGCGCGGATCGAGCTTCAACCACTTGCCATCAAGATGGTCCCACGTGAACGCCGGGCCGCGTTTCCTCTCGGCCAGAGTTTTAAGAAACGTGTTGGCTTGGCCGACCGGAATAGAGCACAATTCCCGCCGTTCGGGTTGCGGTTCCTCTGGCACCTCTCCCGACCAATCACGCCAGAAGAATTGCACATCGGTCTCGGGATCATCACTGCGGATAAACCGTGAGATGTCGATGTCGTTGCCGGACAGATCGGGCGTGGTGTCGAACAAATCCAGCAGATCGCGACGACGCAGGACATGCCGGTGTTCAAAAGGAAGTTGAATGTTCTCTCGCAGTTTGAACTCGGCCAAGGCCTGCGGTGATACGGTCTGGCCTGCCAGTTTCGTCAGTTGCTGACGGGAGAATTCGAGGTCCGCCACCTCATAAGGTGGGGCGAGCTTGTCATCGACGTCGATCCAGTAGACCGGCGCGGGATTGGAAGTCGTTCCATCTTCTCCCGTTCGATTGCAGCGACCGATCCGCTGCACCAGACTCGCCCAGGGACATAATTCTGTCAGCAAAGTTCTGGCCGAAATATCAACGCCCGCCTCGACCACCTGTGTGGCGACCAGAATTCGATCACCCGCCGCGTCGTCTTTCGCCTGCAACTGTTTATTCCGCTGCTCGCGCTCCGCGGGCCGAAATCGCGAATGCACAAGTAAGAGTGTCGCCTTGTTCGCTTGCTTGCGAAGCTTCAGCAACTCGTCGTAAGTCGCCTTCGCGCGATCGACAGTATTCAACACTACCAGGGTCTGCGTCCCCGACTGATGTTTGTCCCAGACCGCTTTGGCGACTTCTTTCATGTCTTTCGACGACATCATAGGGAGTTTTGCCAGCGTTTTCGCGGCGGTCATCCGGCCATGCAAGGGCAGTTTCTTGTCATAGTCGGCCTCCGTCAGTTCCTGTGGCGTGGTATGAAACTTGTCCCGGAAATCGATCGTGTCAAGCCATGCCGGTTCCAACGTCGCGGACATCCACAGCGAGCGGCAGGAACCATAGGTCTGAAGACTCTCTCGCAGTCCAGCCAGTTGTGCCGAAGTGCTGACGCCTCCGGCCATCAACTGCGGTTCATCAAAGACCCACAAGCTATCGTTGTTGAGCAACCCAAAATCGATCGGCCAGTGAAACCGGCTGGCGGCATAACCGCGATTCAGGGCCCGCGACAACAGCATGTCCTGTGTCCCGATCAGAATGTTGGGCCACTCGGGATGCAGAAACCAAGCTTCAGATTCCACGCCCCCCATCAACACCTGGGCTTTCACGTGGATGTTTTGTGCGGACTTCAGCCGCCCCAGCCACTCCAGAACTTCCCGCATGGTTTGCTCTACCAACACGCGCATTGGCAGGCAATAGACCAGGCGCCGCGGCGTTTGATCTGGCCGCGACAGCCACCGCCATAACCAGCCCAGAATGGCCGTCGCGGTCTTTCCCGCGCCCGTCGGGGCATTCAACAATAGTGGCAACTCATCGGCCGTCGCAAACCGCACCTGATAGGGATACGGGTCACGCCCCCCCGTGGCAGTTCGGAAGAAGTCTTTGAAGGTCATGAAACACTCCAGAATCGCCAAGCAATGAGGGACAACCAATTAGACCCTTTTGGTTAGCGCTGTGTACGCGGGAGGGTTTTCCGCTTGCGCAAGCTCACGAGCGACCAGAGAATTTGCTCTTCATCAGCAGATGGCATGACTGCATGGGCTGCTTCCAGCAACTGATTTCTCAGCCTTGGGTTACACAGCATTCTGTCCAGAGAACATTGATGCTCACGCTGGAATAACAGCCAAGTGTCGCGAAGTGAATCAGATGGCATGGAAGTCTCCTTTCGGTGAAAGCAACTGTCGAAGTTTAGCAACGATTCGTTGCTTCGCACGGGTTAGTTGAACAGATGTTATCCCCAACTCTCGCGCGGCCTCGACTTCAATCCGACAGCGACGAATACATTCGATGATGCGAGCATCAGTTGAAGAGAGTGATGAGATCGCGGCCTCGAACGCTTCTAACTCCTCGCCTCTTCCATCGGTCGTGCTTGCGATTGGCTCATTCTTGCAGCTTAAACATTCCTCGCGATGCGGCTCACGTGCTTTGCGTCCTTGCCGTCTGCCAAAGTCCAACTGCGATTGTTCCAAGCAAAGCCACGCAAAACGCTGGTAAGGTTCAGTGTCAATTGAGGGGGGATTTGTGAAAGATCCGCGCGCATTTCGATCAACACCGCGCGCAAATTTGATGCTGGCCTGCTGAATTACGTCATCGATGTCACTCGGACTCCGTGTACAATTCTTGGCGACGCGTTTTTCCATCTGCATGACCAGCGGCTCGAATACCTCTTTCAGTGCAAGCTCGGCTTGATCTTCCATCTGATTTCCCCTTGAGAATCTGAATCCATCCTTACTGCACAAATAGACGTCCAGCTTGTCGATTCGTTTCAAAGAAAAAATATCTCTCTTCCTACATCTCTCTGTCAGTAACGTCAATGTTGACTTCGCATCTGATTGAGACTACACTGGAATCAGTATTTTGTACAGTGATCGCTAAGCGGCACCGGCCCAATTGAAGAACGTTCCTTACCGAGAGCTGCCTGGCGTTCGCCTTTCCCGAGCCCAAAAGGCTCGGCCCCATTGTTTTTAAAGTCTTAATGACACTTTCGCTGAAGAGTAAGCGTGAAGGGTTTCTGTCAGGCATTCGCGGATATCGTTTCGCAGAGTTTGCGGCTCCAGCACCTCTGCCATCGGGCCGAAGCCGAGGATCCACGACGTGAACTCCTCGAAACTGGAGAGGGTGTACTCTGCCAGCACATGGCCGTCCCGTTGAGGGATGAGTCGTTGTGAAGGGTGGAATTGTTTCTCTTCCAGGATCCGGACGACCTGGGCAGAAAAGCGAACGCGAACAGTTTGCGGCGGCCCGTCGCCTGCGAAGATGCCGAAGGAATGGGCCAGGTATTCAGCCGGATGAAAATCGGCCGGACGCTCAAATTGCAAACCGTGCAGCGTCACCGAGGCGATGCGGTCGATTTTGAACGTGCGGATTTCTTCATGGTCTTTGGACCAGGCGATGATATAGAGCGCCCCGCGGTGATGGACCAAGGCGTAGGGATGAATATCGTAGAGCGTGACCGGTTCCGTCGCCCGCAGGCTCTGGTACGTGATGACCGTCAGCTTGCGATCCTCGATGGCGATCATGAGATCATCAATCAGCGTGCCGCGCGACTGATAGTCGATCAAAGGATGCGATGTCAGATAGAAACCGACAGCCAGTTTTTGTAAGTGCCTCAGGGCCGGTTCACCCAGAGCGGCCCGGACCTTACCAAAGGCACTCTGGGCTCCCTGCCAGAACATCGTCCCGGCCAGCCCTTCCAGAAACTGACGACCCAGGTACAGTGCGGCCGCTTCTTCCAGTGTGAACGACAAACCCGGCAGACCATCGATGCCATCCATCGTCCAATGTTTGCGTCCATGGGCCCCGATGGTCTCTATCACGGGAAACGCCAGGCGCCGCATGAGCTGCAAGTCGCGCAAGATGGTCTTCTGCGAGACGCTGGTCTCGTCGGCCAATTCTTTCAGCGTCACTCCGTGCCGACGCGCAGAAAGCATCCGCAGGATCGTCCATTGCCGCAGAAGTTGTGCAGAATCGGCCATCGTGAAACCGTTCCCTGATCAGCCTGTCGTGGCTGCGTACGGAACAGGTTAACCAGACGACAGGTCGAATCGCGTCCCACGTTACTGATGTTCAGTTTTGGCGCCAACCGTTCAGGTGGCTCCGTGGAAGGCAAAAAAAGGAGGCGAGAGTTTCGCTGCTTTGCAGGGAGTCGTGCACGAAGTCTCTGATATTCTTACGCCCTACCATGACACTCGTCGCTGCCGAAGCGATCGACGGTATGTCACTCTGCAGCACCAACCTGCAGGCAATTATGCTGATCGTGGCCAGCGAACACGTGACCGGGATTGTCCCGAGATAGCACACTCTGCGGCCTGGAACCTACGAGCATCAAGCCGTTCTCGATCAGTTGAGGTGATTGGTTCTTACCTTCTGGGTAAAGACGAACCATCTGCGGCAGTGCCGAAGGAATCGTGCCAGCTCATCACCGAGCCCGGTGATCAATAGCTCACGAACACTGCCAGACAAACTTCTACCAAGAATTTACAGCGAAAGACGCGGCCATCCCGTTCGCTCCAAGGTGAACGCGTCAGGTCCAGCAGGGGTTCATGAGGTCGCTGACAAGGGACATGGCCGTCGCAATAAGCCCGCTGCAGTTGGCATTCGCGTCAGCACCTTGGAGCCGTTTCGGGGCCGTGATCACAGTACATGCTGGTGCAGGCTGCTGGTTGGAGCGCCGTATCTCCAAGGTATCACAGACCTTATCCAACAGTACATTCCATTGATGATTCTCGGTCTTACGCTCCAACATAAGACCGAGACTCATCAATTGGGTGTAGACGACCACAAGTATTCTCTGCCCGATTTCCCGGCGACTGGGACCGTGGCATGGTTCCTCATGCCACGGTCAGCCATTTGAAATCTGCGTGTTGCGATTGCGGAATCGTCCGGATCAGACACAGACCAAAGCCCTGGGTGGGCCACACTCCGGCGCGAGTGTGGAGATTACTAAACTTTCTGCTCAAGTGCGTCATATACCAATGAGGAATGTTACCCCTCACTGGACCGGGATAATTCTCTCCACTCGAGGAACCATTTGCATGCTCAACGATTCACAGAGCCCTCGATCTGCGCCAAAGTCTGAAGGATCCGAGACATCTCTAACACCCCCTGAGCGAGTCTTCAGCGACGTGGTGGCTGAGGCTTTAGCCGAATTGTGGCGACAGCAATCCCAGAAACGCTCAACAAACCCGCCATCTAAGCCTCAAGAGTCTAGCGGCCAACCCACACCAGATAAGTAGCTGAACTCGTCCACTTGGCAGTCGCGTCTGAATCAGCGGTTTTCTACAGAAGCAGGATCGAATTCCAGAAAAAGCACTGTTCGTATGGTCACAAAATCTCGGGCTAGCCGTTCGGTGCCGAGAAAGTGCTCGCAACATCTATCGTGGCAATGCCTTACGACATTGGCTTCCAAGTATGTATTTTTGCTTTCTCTACGAAATATCGGTCTGATCGATCTTGCTCTGCTGGTCCGCCCACTGGAACAATCAATGTTGGTCTCTTACCCCAACTCACTGAGATTCCGCATATGGATATGCCTGCCGCCACACTCCTGCCCGAAAATTCGTTTCCAAAGGACTATCTCCAGGCCGTTCGTGAACTGGCCGAACGTGACGCGGACGAAGTGAATACCTTTGTGCGTGAGCTGTTGGCCCAGATGCACCCGACAGGCTTATGCCCGGAGACTATCGTCCTTCCATCACCCATGTTGGTCGGGATCGGCATGGCACTTCGATTACTGCGGTGGGAGTCGCTCAGGGTTCCCGGGATATACGAAGCTGAGCTTCCGACCTCCATGCAGTTGCTTCACAGAGTCTTCGATGACTTTGAGCAGGGAGACCTCCAGGGATTGGACCGGTATGTCGCCCAGATCTCGGGGCGAATCTTGCGGATCTATCACGAATACTTTGTCTGGTCAGTCCAAGAGGTGCCAGCGCTGGCTGACCTCGCTGTCATCAGCGAGGTTGACGCGGACTTTGTCGAGGCCCTCTGTGACTTTTTCATTCAGCAGATTCAAAGGGATCCTCGCTCATGAGTCAGACTCCATCCCAATCGCGTTCCACATCGGGGGGGCGAGGCTGTTTCTACATGCGCGACAGTGGCGGCAGGCATGAACAATCGCCAGCTTCCTATGTCGAATGGGCCGCCAATCGGGCTCGCGATCTCGGCGTTCGTTTTTCCGGCACACCAGAGGCCATGCACCAGATGATGGCGGCTAGAGCGCATTTCGCGTAGGTCTGGCGCGAAGCTGGGAGGGTTGGTAGATTAGCGGCATCCAGGAGGGATGCCATGCGAGCGTATTCGAAAGAGTTTCGCCGGGAAGTGCTGGCGGCGTGTGATGCGGGTGGGAAGACGCGGGCTGTCGCCGCGCAATTTCAGGTGAGCGAAGCGTGGGTGCGGCGGATCAAACAGGAGCGTCGCGAACAGGGCAAGACCGCCCCGTGCCTGACGCGCCGTCGCACTCCAACCTGGGTCAAAGAGGCGGACCAGATTCGCGCGGCGATTCACAAGTCCCCCGATCTGACGCTGGATGAACTGAAAGTCCAACTGGGAACATCACTGAGTCGCACCACGTTGTGCCGCGCGCTGCAACGACTCAAACTCACGCTGAAAAAAAAGTCCTGAAAGCCACGGAACAACAGCGGCCGGATGTCGCTCAGCGACGTGCCGAGTGGCGGGTCTGGCAGTGCGGCATCGCTCCCGAGCGGCTGGTGTTTCTCGATGAAACGTGGGTCAAAACGAACATGACCCGTCCGTGGGGACGCGCTCTGCTGGGGGAACGGTTGGTGTGCCAGGTGCCGCATGGCCATTGGAAGACGACGACATTTCTGGCGGCCTTGCGGGTCAGCGGACTCACCGCACCGCTGGTGGTCGATGGGGCCATCAACGGCACGATCTTTCGCCGCTGGGTCGAGCAGCACCTGGCCCCAACGCTGCGCTCGGGCGACATCGTGGTGATGGACAACCTGAACTCGCACAAGGTGGCGGGAGTGCGGGAAGCGATCGAATCCGTCGGTGCCGACGTTCTCTATTTGCCACCCTACAGTCCCGAT
>Ga0164290_1001945_pt1 | contig 19893 bp, 18 predicted proteins | sample Micstemetagenome_FD_108782 | JGI IMG/M metagenome (GOLD analysis project Ga0164290, IMG submission 108782) | Contaminated culture microbial community from soil near Moab, Utah, USA - Microcoleus steenstrupii SON62 (Illumina Assembly) | ecosystem: Environmental > Terrestrial > Soil > Soil crust... | reverse complement strand
GGGCATATTGGGTGCAGCGCGCCAGAGATGCGTAGTCTCCTGCCGCGACGGCGCTCTCAAGATTGCCGCCGAGCTCCTCCCAGCCTTTGCGAAACACCATGTCGCCCGGACGTCGGAATATGCCGTTGGCCAGATGCGATGCACCGAAGCCGGTGAACTTGATCAACCTCGCCTGCTGGTCAGGTCGGGCCGGCGGGCCCTGACGCTCGATCTCGCCCGCCAGCAGGATGGCGGCAATATTGTCTCGCGCCCGGTCTCGCCAGGTTTTGCCGAGACCGCGAGAACCCTGGAGCCGGAAATCGACCTTCGCCCGCAACTGCGATGTGGGCTTCTGCTCTTTGCGAACCGGAGCGGCTGGCGCCGGTGTCGAGGGGTGCGGGTCAATATCGATATCGGTCCCGAAGTCTGCTGCGAAACCTGGCATACCGAGATCAAAACCGGATGCGAGAGCGGTATTGCCGAACAGGTCGATGGTGAAAGGATCGTCATGCGCCATTGGAAAAGTCCTGTGAGTGGGCGCGCCGAGGCAAACTCGCGGAAAGAAGCGGTGTTGCCAGGCTGCGGATGGTGGAGGTTTGGAAATGAAGGCCGCGGTCAGGCAGCGATGGTTTCCGGCAGAAGACGGAATTGTACGGGCAGCTTGGCGGCGATCTCCTCGTCGGTCAGATCGTCGAGCAGCTTCCAGACCTTGCCTTGAGCCGAGGGATAGACGAGCACGATCTGGCGATTGCGCAGATCGGCTGGAAAGCGAGCGTCGGCATAGCCGCGGAAATCCGGACCGGTCGCGCTCCAGATATGATCGAGCTTTTCTTGGTCGTTCATCGCGCGCACCGGGCGGGATTCCCGCGCGATGATCTCGCCGCGCATCCGGCCTGGCGACTGACGATCGCCCAAGTCGCAATAGCCGTGGAACCAGCGAGACCGATCATCGATCGTCAGCGCGAAGAATACGCTGGTGACGCTGGCGGCCAGAAACTCCCGCATGGCGAATATGTCGCCACGGTAAAACAGCGGCGGCAGAATTTCGAACATGTGGTCATGGTCGGCTTCCGATATCTCGAACCATTCGCCGACGTAGCGCCTCCCGGAAATACGGTCATCGTCGAACGGCGCCTGACTGTGGCGATTGAATAGCGCATACATCTCGTGCCGACTGGCGACACCTTCGAAAACCTTGCGGATTGCGGGGGAAACGAACATCTGCGGCTCCTTCGGGGTTGCGACTGAAGCGAAGCCTGATCGACCTCTCTGTTCAGTCCTTTGATTACCCCTTCTCGCCGGCGCCTCGCGGGCAGCGGGTCAAGGGCCGACGTCTGGCGGGCGAAGCTTTACCCTTGATGCGCTGTCCGCGCATGCGGCAGCTCTCCTTTCTCCCTCCTCTCCTTCAATTCCTCATTCCAATCCTCAGCTTCCGGCCTTAGCCGCGAGAAATTGCAAGCAGCGCGATCCGCCATCTGGCGCAGGCGATCGGCGAAGACTTCTCCCTGGACATTGTTGTCGGTTGCCGCCACCAGCCACGCGCCTTCCCCGGAAGCCAGGGTCTCCAACGCCTGAGCGGTCAACGGCGACCAGCCGCCACCGGTGCTGACATAGAGCGTGTCGGATCGTGTCTGCTCGATCGCGGCGAGGCTGAGTGCATCGATTGCCGCCTCCGTCACACAGATCCGACGGGCATCCACCTTTCCAAGCCGGAAAAGCGCCTTGGCGCCACCGGTGGAAAACCCGCGCCACTCGGGGCCGCGCTCTTCCCAGCCGATGACGGCGCCAGCCTCATCGACATGTTTTGCCCACATCGAGCCATATGGGCCTTCTCGAAGAACGTCCGCCTCGATCGCCGCAGAGATGACCTGCCATGGCAGCGCCCGGTTCTGTCGAAGATAGCTCCACGTTGCCGATGCCCGCCACGGCCGTTTTCGGTGGTTCCAGCGGTCAGGGATCGAAGCACCTGTTTGCGTTTGACGAAGAGGCTTCTCCCAGGTCGCTGCGGTTGGCTGAAACGCGACGAGATCGCCGACCACCGCCAGCGCCTCGGCAAAGCCGATCCCATGCAGATAGCTTGCGAGCGCGAAAACATCGCCCTTGGCGTCAGAACGAGCGTCGAACCAGCCTCTGTCGTCATGGATGACGATGATGATGTCGTCGTCACGGCGGAATTTGACTGCCCGGCGCGTGCTCTCTTTCCTGTCTGTCGCGAAGCCACCATGCTCAAGCACTGCTGCGCAGCCCACCCGGGCACGCAGCTCCTCGATGTCCCTCTTTTCCATATCACTTCCTTTAGCTTTCCTGACTGTTCGGAGTAGCAGCGCCCAGGCCGCGAAGATGGAAGCGCGCAAGGGCGCGGTTCGCAATGTGCAGATCTGCCGGGAGAGATCGCGGCGAAGCCTCCCTTGCGCGCGCATCAGCGCAAGCGGCACGCCTTCCCCGAAGGGGTGATCGGCTCAATGAGCCGATCCATAGGCAAAGGGATCGTAGATATTGATGATCGCGTCTTCGTCGCCGTCATACTCGGCGGAAATCATGACGCCGATCTCGCCATCCACCTCGAAGAGGGTGACCGGGACCATCAGGGTCCGGGCAAGATCGAATGCGTGGTTTTGTGCAAGGCTGAGATCCGACATGTGATGCTCCATCCGTTGGCGGGGCCAATCCCCGCTCGATGGCGCCCGTTTGATCCGGACCCGGCCGCGGTCACCTCGGCGGCGCAGCCATAGAGGTCGCAGGAACTGCGAACCCCCTGTGGGTTGACCGTCCAAGGATGGGACTGGATTAGGGATGCCAGACAAGAGAGCTGGGTTTGGCAACGCTGGCGGCTGGCGCGACCGTGCGTGCGGCTGAACCAAAACGTACTACGCAGATCCACTGCGCTGAATGCTCATCACTAACGCGCGATGGCGGACCCGATGCAACAGGCGGGCGATGCACACCGTTGATAGTCGGACTGGATAATCTATCTTCATACCAGCGAGGGGGAATGCGATGTGCAACCTGTACAATCTGACAAGCAATCAGCAGGCCATCCGGGATTTTATCGATATCACCAGATATCGTGAGGGCAATCTACTTCCCTCCATCAATGTCCACCCCGACCGTCCCGGGCCGATTGTTCGTGTCGATACGGACGGCGAACGGGAACTAGCAATGTCGGTCTGGGGCATGCCGACCCCGGAAGAGCATCTTGACGGCAAGCCGGACAAGGGCGTCACCAATGTGCGCAAGACATGGATCCCGCACTGGCAGCAATGGCTCGGTGTGGAACACCGTTGCCTTGTGCCAGCGACCGCGTTCAGCGAGTATGAACAGGTGGCCGATCTGGAAACGGGCAAGAAGCCCCTGCGCTGGTTCGTCGTGAACGAAGACCAACCGGTGTTTGCCTTGGCCGGTATTCATACGACATGGACTGGTGCCCGTGGTCCGATCAAAGCGCCGCGTGAGGGCGAGCACGATATCTATGCGTTCCTTACCACCAACCCCAACGAGATCGTCAAACCAATCCATCCCAAAGCCATGCCGGTCCTGCTGACGACGAAAGAGGAATGCGAGATCTGGATGACTGCGGACTGGAAGGAGGCCAAGAAGCTCCAACGACCGCTTCCGAACGAGCGAATGACGGTTCTGCCGCGATACACGGCAGTCGGCGGCCTTGGCGGGCATCCCACTCAAACCGCAGACCTGTTTTCCGCGTAAAATCCAATGTCAAAAGACGAGCAAACATATCCGGACACGCCAGACGGTCGGTATTTCGTGGTGCGGGGCAGGCTTTGGCGCAAAAGCAATCCCGGCCTGGATGAAACAAAACGCGTCGAGCTCGTCAGCGAACTGATGGCGGCACGTCGGGCCGTTCGCGATGCCAGGCGAGACAAGGACGCAACGGCCGCCGCGCGCAAACGGGTCGATGATGCCAAAATCGCCCTTGGAGAGCGCGGGCCAACCTGGTGGGACGATGGTGCACCGGATTATAATCGCAAGCTTGCCAAAAACACGCCCTATGCCGGCTGGTGGGCAGAAATCAGCACCTGATCAGGTCGCTCTGGCTGCAATGGGAGTTTGCGAACTCGAGACCGCCATCACGCTGCGCCCGTCGATGACGACGGCCCGATGTTGAAGCCGAGCACGAAGGCCACGACCTTTTCGGATGACATCTCGCACGGCTTTAGCGTCAGGCCAGCGCCTTTCAGTCGATAGAGATTGAAGCTGACAATGTCGGATCCGGCCAGGTCTTCGGCGTAAAGCCACATGCGGTTGCGATCCGCGGAACGTTTGACGGTCACGCCCCATGCCCGCCCCTCGAACATGCCTTGCGTATACCCATCGGCAAATCGCTCCAGTGCGCGCTCGAAGGCGTCGTGTGGCGGATCCTTCATCGTTGCCGCAGGATAAGGTGAGACCCAAGCACAGACAAGCGGATGACCGTCACTGGAAGTTTCTCGCCTTGACCTTCAACGTGTCGATATGAAGATCAGGCACAAAAATATCACGGGGTTTCGGTGGCGGTGCCCGGTCTCGTGAATCCCCACTTCCGGCAGAGCCATGGGCAAACTCGTCGCCGCGGCCGGATGGCAGCCTGAACTCCATGTCCCTGTCCGCCAGGCCGGAGAGATCGCCTGACAAGTCGAGCAACTGCTGGGCGACGAGATGGACGACATCGCCTTCCCGCTGGATCCGTCCATTGATCGCCATCATCGACGCCCCGAGGACGATCCGACGCCGCTTTTCGAAAAGCTTTGGCCAGACCACGATGTTCGCAGGCCCGGTTTCATCCTCGATCGTGATGAACATCACGCCTTTCGCGGAGCCCGGTTTTTGCCGCACAAGAACCAGACCTGCCGTCATGACCCATCGACCATCCCTTGCCGTCATGGCCTCCTGGCAGGTAACGATGCTGCGCTTTGCCAGGTCGTTTCGCAGGAACGCAATCGGGTGGTCGCGAAGCGTGAGCCCGGTATGGCCATAGTCTTCGACGACGTTGTGGCCTTCGGTCATCTGTCTGAGCTCGACCTCGGGCTCCTGCTGCTCGGCGATCGTCCGCATCTCTCGATCGGCAGCAGCGGCAAACAAGGGCAGCGGCTCGTCGCGCAGCGCCTTGATCGCCCATAGCGCATCGCGTCTTTCAAGCTTCAGCGCCGGCCGAAACGCATCTGCTTCTGCAAGTTCGACCAGCGAGGCAGCAGGAACGCCCGACCGGCGCCACATGTCGTCGACGGAAGCAAATTCACTGTTCATCCGAGCTGCTACAATCCGGGCGGCGTCCGAGACAGCCAGCCCTCTGACCAGCCGCATGCCCAGCCGGATAGCATGGCGCTCGGTGTCGCCGATCCGCTCCAGCGTGCAATCCCAACGGGATTGGTTGATGCAGACGGGGCGGACCTCAACGCCGTGGGCGCGAGCGCAGCCGACGATTTGGGCGGGAGCATAAAAGCCCATGGGCTGACTGTTCAAAAGGGCCGCGCAAAAGACGTCGGGGAAGTGGCACTTCACAAAATTGGACGCATAGGCGATCAGTGCGAACGAAGCCGCGTGAGATTCGGGAAACCCATACGAGCCGAAGCCTTCGAGCTGGCTAAAAGTCTTTTCGGCAAACTCGGCGGTGTAACCGTTTCGAACCATGCCCGAGACAAGCTTGTCCTTGAACCTCGAGACGCCGCCAGTGAACTTGAAGGTGGCCATGCTCTTGCGCAACTGGTCGGCTTCGCCGCCGGTAAACCCGGCACAGACCATCGCGACCCTCATCGCGGATTCTTGAAAAAGCGGCACGCCCAGCGTTTTCCCAAGGACCGCTTCCAGTTCCGGCGTCGGGTACTCGACTTTTTCCTTGCCCTCACGCCGTCGCAGGTACGGATGCACCATGTCGCCCTGGATTGGACCCGGACGCACGATCGCGACCTGGACAACCAAATCGTAAAATGTCCTTGGCTTCAGACGGGGCAGCATGGCCATCTGGGCCCTCGACTCGATCTGAAACGTCCCGAGCGTGTCGGCCCTGCGGATCATCGCATAGGTGGCCTGATCCTCCTGACGGATTTTGGATAAATCCAGGTCTTCGTCCTTGTGCTCGCGGATCAGGTCGAAGGCCTTGGACATGCAGGTGAGCATGCCGAGCGCCAGAACGTCCACCTTCATCATTTTCAGGGCTTCGACGTCGTCCTTGTCCCACTCGATAATCTGCCGGTCTTTCATGCTGGCCGGCTCGATGGGAACGAGATCATCCAGGCGATCACGCGTGAGGACAAAGCCGCCGGGATGCTGCCCGAGGTGGCGGGGAGCTCCCATCAACTGCTGGGCCAGTTGCAGCGTCAGCACCAGCCGGCGATCGTCGGGATTGAGATTGAGCTCTTTGACGTTACGGTCGCTGACCTCTTCCGACCACGACCACATGCCAGACGACAGCGCCTTGATCAGGTCTTCCGGCAGGCCCAGCGCCTTGCCCACGTCACGGATCGCCCCCTTTGCGCGGTAACGCGTCACGGTCGCGCAAAGTGCAGCCTTCTCCTTGCCATAGGTCTTGTAGATCCACTGGATGACCTCTTCGCGCCGCTCATGCTCAAAATCGACATCGATGTCCGGCGGCTCGTCCCGCTCCTGGCTGACGAAGCGCTCGAATAGGAGATCGTTCGTTTCGGGATCGATGGAGGTGATGCCAAGAATGTAGCAAACGGCCGAGTTCGCAGCCGAGCCGCGTCCCTGGCAGAGGATGCCTTGGCTTCGTGCAAACCGCACGATCGAAAACACGGTGAGAAAGTACGGCGCATATTTCATCTTGTGGATCAGGTCGAGCTCATGCCGGACGATCTGCAGCGTCTTCGGTGGCAGGCCCTCCGGATAACGATCCGGAACACATTGCCAGACATAGTGCTCGAGGGACTCCTGGGCCGATTTTCCAGGAACGATGGCTTCTTCCGGATACTGGTAGGTCAATTCCTCGAGCGAGAATTTGCAGCGATCGACGATCTCCATGGTTCGACGCAGCGCCTCCGGATAGCGAGGAAACAGGCGCTCCATTTCTTCCGGCGGCTTGAGATACCTGTCGGCATGCCGCTCGCGTTCGAAACCGACCTCGTCGATCGTCGTATTGTTGCGAATGCAGGTGACGATGTCCTGCAGTTGCCGCCTGGCCGGCTCATGAAACAGCACATCATTGGTAATGACGGTCTTCACCTTGAAGCGTAAGGCCATATTGGACAACTCATGCAGCCGTAGTTGATCGTTTGGGCGGCGTCTCAACGACAATGACAGATAGGCGCGATCTCCAAAAATGTCGGCCATCTTGCGAAGCTGGACCGCGCAGGCATCGTCGGCAAGGTCCGGGACCAGAATGCCAACGAGGCCTTCCGCATAAGCCGCGACATCGTCCAGATGCAGGACGCATTTGTCCTTGCCGCCCCGGCTTTTGCCGAGTGTGATCAGCCGGGTCAACTGTGAATAGGCGGCCCGATCGGTGGGGTAAACCAGGATCGACATGCCATCAGCCAAATCGAGGCGGCAACCCACGACCAGCCGCACTCCGGTGTCTCGGGAGGCTTCAAGAGCACGGACGATCCCGGCAAGTGAGTTGCGATCGACAACCCCGATCGCATTGATGCCCAGTTCTTTCGCTGTCGCAAACAGCTCCTGCGCTGAACTCGCACCCCTCAGGAAACTGAACTGTGTGGTGACCTGAAGCTCGGCATATCTCATGCGAAAATCCCCTGAACGAACCATTTGTGAGAGCCGGTTTCGCCGTCGACACCGTCGCCAGATCGAAAAATCCAGAGGCGCTCGCCTGCATCGTCCTCAACGATGAAGTAATCGCGAACCGCCGCCCATTCCGATGTGCGCTGCCACCATTCGCCGAAAATGCGCTCCGGCCCATCAGCGCTTTTGACCCGCCGGCGTTTGCCCCGCCATGTCACGGATACGGGCGGGTGGTCGGGCAGCAGCGCGATGACCTCGACCAGTTCGGGATGGGCAAGGAGGCGAACCGGGCGTGGCCATTGATGTGACCAGAAAACATCGACATCTTCAGCGGTTGCGGCAATCCGCTGGACGCTGCGCTCCGGTACGTCGGAGGCGACTGGCGCAAGGCGGTAGACCCGTTGGCCCCGGTTACCGAAGATGTCCACGAGGGGCGTGATATCCTCGACGACGTCCTCGATAAAAGACGATGCCGTCTGTATCTCCTCGAGCGGCTGCGACATCACCGCGACGAGGGTCAGCCTTTCGATGCCGAAACCGGGATCGATCTTCTCGGTGCGATCCTTGAACAGCTTGGTCAGCCACGCGACGTCTCTTGCAGGCTTTGCCATCCCTGCGCGGATCGCCTGGCGGGTATTGTCGAACTTGTCGATGATCAGGTCTGCACGCCGGACGCCCAGCCCTTTTCTCTGAAGTTCGTCACACAGCTCGACAACCAGGCGCCCGACATATTTATCGATCGTCTCTGCCGCTCCGATGGGTTCCTGGAACGACCGAGTGACCTCAATCTGCTCAGGGCTACGGATGGGCTCGATCGGCTCAACGGCGCGGCCGAACAATTGGTCCAGTCGTCGCCCGATCTCGGGCCCAAAGCGAAGCGTGAGCGGCGCACGTGGTGTCGCAGAAAGTTCCCCGATCGTGCGAAAGCCGAGGATTCTAAGATCGCTGACGATCTTGTCCGGCAAGCGCAGCAGCGCGATGGGCAAGCGCTCGACAGCTCGCACGGTTTCCCCTCGCGGTACGATGACCGTGGCCAGGCTGATCGCCCGCGCGCAGGCATGAGCAGCCCCCCATGTGTCGGCGATGGCGACACGCGTCGTCAGACCCCTGGCGCCAAACAGATTGGCAATGCCCGTCAGCATCGGGAGCTCCCCGCCCTGGAGATGGTCGGCCCCTTCCGTATCCATGACAATACCGTTGGGAGCATCGACCGCGACGATCGGCGAATACTGTGTCAACGCCCACAATGTGATCCGCTCAAGGGCCGCGGCGTCTGCTTGCGGGTCGGCTTCGATCATCAGAAGACCCTGGAACAGGGCCTGGGCTTTTGCAGCTGGCATGCCAATGCGGACACCTGCCTTCCTTGCAGAAGCATCGGCCGCCGACACCCAGCGTCTCGAGCCGCTCTTTGAAATCACGACAATGGCCTGCTCAACCGGAATGGCGGGATCGGCGCGACGAATGCGATCCGTCGATAGATCGGGAAGGTAGATCGATACGACCCTGGTCATCACACGCTCCAACGATAAACTCAGCACATTCGCCTGCACGCGATCTCATTAGTTCTAGCAACCAGGTCGCTCGTCCAACGCCGGGCACTGGCAACGGCACCGACGGCAGCACGCTGACGCGCCATCTTGTGGTCGACGCGGTCGGCTGGCCGAAGTCGTTGGCTTCCGTCTGCCGGCGCCACCTGCGAACGACGAGCGCAAGGCTTCCCTTCTTTTCGGCCGCAAGCTGCAAACGCCTGCTTGCCAGCATCGGCAGCCGGACGAGTTCGCCAACAACCGCGCCGAGGCCGCCGTAGGACAGGGCTTCTTCCATGGACGCGAGCACGTCCTCTTCCTTGTCACCCTCGACAAATATGACCCGGTTTGCATTGAGGCCAGCCTGCGCAAGTGCCGGGAAGAACAGATCCGGTCGCGTCAGACACCAGACGATCTTGCCTTTCGTGCGCGCAGCGACCCCGGCAACAAACAGGGCGGCCGCTGCTCCATCGACCGTACCGGCGCCTCCGCCTGCGAACTCATGAAGAGCACCGCGCGCAAGTCCACCTCCCGGCAGCACTTCATCAATCTCGCCAACACCGAACGGGAGACAGTCCAATTGCTTCGCAGGGCCACTCGCGAGGGACGCGATGCGGCTGCGCAGATCGGCTATGACGTGCTCGCGGGCAGCCGTCATCGTTCACGCAATCCTCTCGGTTCGTGGTGCTCGTAATCACGACTTCATGCCGCATTAAATATTGAAGTTCACGTTCTGTTCCGATGAAGAAAAAGAGTCAAGGCGCAAAGAAATAGGAATATCCTCCTCCATTTTTAGCAAAGTCAAAGATTCGTAAGCCGAATCAGAACGGTACCCAGTTTTCCGTGGTTTCCAGGCTCAAAAAAAATCTGCGGACGCGATTTTGGAACTACAAGATAAGGTAGATCAATTCCCGCGATGGGAGTTATTGAACCCGGTTGCCCTTTTAACAGACGGGAATTTATTATGCGCGCCGTCCTGGAAAATTAGTCGAAACCGATAGGCCAACTCTGTGGTCGCCTATCGGCCCGAGACGCGGATGGCTCCCGCCGCTCCCAGACTGCGCTGGACAGTTGCATTCTGGCGGGAGGCAATGTCAGCGGACACTTCGATTTCGCCGCCGAGCGGCGCATCGTCTCGCGCACCTTCATCGCGGGAAACATCTCCGCCTGATGGTGCAGAGCCGACAGTGTTATCGGCGGTCGTCGATTGGATGAAGATATCCGGCCTCGCGATGCCGTGCTGCTGAACGAGATGCTCGACCGCAAGATCTGCTTCTGCGCGGGTAGCGAAGGTGGCTCGGATCGTCATCGTGCTATCGTCGGCCATGTGGCTGGTTCCTTTTGCTGATGTTACCTGGCACAAACTCCCCTGAGGCTCTCTGGTTTCCTCAACTTGGCTGGAGTATCGCCGAGTGTTGGATATCGCTCGAAACGCTGCTATGTTCTCTTTTTGTTTCGCAGCAACACACAGATGGCCACATGGACGCCGTGACCCCACTACCAACCCGCAAAATCATTCATGTCGATATGGATGCGTTTTATGCGTCGGTCGAGCAACGTGACAATCCGGCGCTGCGCGGACGACCGCTCGCTGTTGGCGGATCGGCAGCACGCGGTGTGGTGGCTGCGGCAAGTTACGAAGCACGAACCTTCGGTGTCCATTCGGCCATGCCATCTGTCACCGCCAAGCGCAAATGTCCGGATCTGATTTTCGTGCCGCCGCGCTTCGAGGTCTATCGGGAGGTCTCGTTGCAGATCCGTGCAATATTTGCCCAATACACGCCGCTGATCGAACCGCTCTCGCTTGATGAGGCCTATCTCGATGTCACCGAGAACCTGAAAGGCATGGAGATCGCCACCGAGATCGCGCTGGAGATCCGCGCTAAGATCAAGGCTGTCACCGGCCTCAACGCATCTGCCGGCATCTCCTACAACAAGTTTCTGGCCAAGATGGCGAGCGACCTGAACAAGCCGAACGGCCAAGCCGTCATCACGCCGAAGAATGGACCAGGTTTCGTCGAGGCCCTTCCCGTTAAGAAATTCCATGGGGTCGGGCCGGCCACGGCCGAGCGGATGAAACGGCACGGCATCGAGACGGGGCTTGATCTCAAGTCGAAACCCCTCACCTTCCTTCAGCAGCATTTTGGCAAATCCGGTCCGTATTTCTACGGCATTGCGCGTGGAATTGATGAACGGCAGGTTAGACCTGATCGCATCCGCAAGTCCGTCGGCGCGGAAGACACGTTCGTTGAGGACATCGATGATCTCGATCTGGCCAAAGCCGAACTGCGGCCCCTGGCCGAGAAAGTCTGGCGCTATTGCCAGGCGCACGACATCACGGGGAAAACCATCACCGTCAAAATCAAATATTCCGATTTCAGCCAGGCGACACGAGGCAAAACCGTGTCGGAACCGGTGTCAGACTTCGACATGATCCTGGAGATAGCTGAGCCCCTGCTCGCCTCGGTATTCCCTTTCAAACATCCGGTGCGGCTGCTTGGGATCACCCTTTCATCGCTCGGCATCGAAGACAGCAGGCAAGAACCGCAGATGGTCCTCGGCCTTTGAAGCGACGGTCCTGAAAACGAAAAAGCCTGCCGCGGGAGGAGGTGCGGCAGGCTTTTCGAAAAGAACCGAACAACGGCTGGGAGGAGGAGTGCCGCTGTTCCGACAGACGCCCCTTGGGAGGAGGAGTGGGCCGTCTGAAATCGAAGCTTTGCGGGAGGAGGTGCATCGCTTCGATGAAAGCCAAGATACCCATTCTTGCCGCACATTAAATAGACTTTGCTGCAGCGCAGCTATGCGAAAAATGCACGACCTCTTCCTGACAAAAGAAATGTCCAACTCAGGGCTTCGTGGCAGGCCAGATACAGAAACGCCCGCGTCATCAGCGGGCGTAGTGTCATTCAAGATGGCCTGGAAAAGCTGCTTAACGAGCGACCGACTGGCGGGCAACGCTGTGGATGTCGGCACGATCGATACCGAGGTCCTGCAGTTCGCGCGAGCTCATGCGGCCAAGTTCGGTAACGGTCTGACGATACTTGCGCCAGCTGTTGAAAGAGCGTGCTACGTTCATGATGATCCCCTTTCGTGAGGTCTCTTGACGCCAGCAACCTTGCCTTGGTTCCAACGTCGTTTCGATGACTGGAATATAGGCCCTCGCCCATCTGTCGATAAGGCACAAGGTCTCAGGTCGGCCATGCGCTCAAAGCATGGGTCCAATCAGAGACGAGCTGAAGGGGTGATACGGCGCTCAGCCCTCGTCTCAATATCAAACGCGCGTCCGCCTTTTTCATGCGCGCTCGCAGCTCATCGCGGGCCATGGCAGCGCGACATTCACTGCATTCGGCGTAGGTTACGAAAATCCGAACCAGTTCAGCCGAGAAGGAGCTGCAAACTTCATCCGATCGAGGCGGCCCGGCTTATATCGGTGATCCCGCGCCACTCTTAAAAAATTCGAATGGTGGCAGACCGCAAGCAATTTGGCGTGGGCGGCTTTTGGAGTCTTGCTCGGAGCCTTTATCTGAAGCCTGCGACCCTATCCTTTGCACAGTCGGTACGGGTTTATTTAAACCAGCACTCCGCTCCATACTAATTTGTAGAGCGCAATTTACTTCGTGAGCGGCAGCAAGCAGCTGCCGGCGCTGCTTGGCGTAGTCGAAAACTCACATCTGTGTCACAGCTGCCTTGCCATCCCCGCAGGGGGCGCGCTGTGCTGTGCGTCAGCGGCGGCTGCCTGGCTATCAGCGATTTCCACTTCATTTGCCCTTCTTATTCCTCTTAAAATCCCTTCCATCCAGCGCGCCTGGGAGATTCGGGACCGGCAGTCCCCAAATTGTGATCTAAGGCCCGGTAACTGCTCTCGACACCCGAGTAGTTCGCGCGTCGAAATTGGAAGCAGGGGAAACGGAATAATGGCGATCGATCTTTTCAAAGACCTCCGGAAGAGGAAGCCCCTGCATCCGCAGTTCCTCAAGGTCCGCGATGAAATCTGGATGGCGCCGGCTCGGGGCATGCTGAACGAAGTTGCTGCGACAATGGAAGAGCCGGACGGAAATTTCGCCGAACAGTTCCAGACACATGGTTTTGATTCCAGGACCTTCGAAATCTATCTACAGGCGTTTTTCACGGAAGCAGGCCACGTGATCGATCGGCGCCACGACCGGCCCGATTTTCTGATCAGCAGAGACGGCTTGACGGTCGCGGTTGAAGCCGTCACGGCTAACCCGCCGCCAAACAAGGATTACACGCCTTATGTGCCGATCTACCTGGATCCGCCGAAATCTTCTGAAGAGGCACTTCATTACTTCCGCAACGAGGTGGCAATCAAATTCGGCAGCCCGCTCTATAGCAAGCTTAAAAAGGAATATTGGAAACTGCCGCACGTGGCGGGAAAGCCGCTCATCATTGCGATCGAAAGCTTTCATGGGGAAGCGTCGCTGACGATTTCATCGACGAACCTGTCCAATTTTTTGTTTGGCCTTTATCACCATCACCATTTTGATGACGACGGCAACATTGTCGTAGAGGCCGACAAGGTAAAAGAACACATTGGATCAAAGACGATCCGATCGAACTTTTTTCAGCTGGAAGGCGCCGAGAACATCTCCGCCATCTTGTTCAGCAACACCGGAACGATCGGAAAGTTCAATAGAATGGGCCAAGAGGGGCAACATCGGTCAAGTGAGGTCCGCTTGTTCCGCTACGGCACCTGTTACGACGACGACCCTAACTCAGCCATGGCCGCGACGTTTGCCTACGAGGTCGGGGAAGGCAACTTCCCGCCGGAGCCTTGGCGCCAGGGCAGTGTCCTCATCCACAATCCAGGCGCCTTGCACCCGATCCCTGCCGAATGGCTAGGCGCTGGCGCGGAAGAGAATCTTGAAGCCAGCGGCACTGTCGTTCCGATCTTGAAGGATCCATTCTTGCCGTACATGTCGATGACGAAGATATTTCCCGCAAGCATACCGACGCGAGCGATCTGGGATCAGATCAGTCAGGACGTGAAGCTTCTTGCGATGGGAATGACGGCGGCACAGGGCTGGATTTGACCCGCTTGAGCCAAGGGCGGTCTGCACGAGTGCGGCCCCGTGCCCCCAAAGACCCGAATCGAAGGCAAGATACAGCAACTGGACGCCGATTATCCGGTCAACAAGATTTGGGAAGTGATCGCTGGACGGCGCGACGGGTTGGCATCGAAAGGTGCGATGGCCCTTTTCGACAGCGGTGGTTTTGCCATTCAGGGCTTTCAGCGCTGCTTTATGTTCGCAGCGAGCTCAACGAAAAGGGACTATACGTCGAACTTGACCTGCTTACGGCACGCCCCTCTACGGGATGCTGTTACGTCTTGAACGCTCCATCTTACGATCGGCAATCGGACGAGTCTCTGGCATACACTTGAAGCCATGCCCTTCCGACGCGATCCAACTTCACGGAATACCCAAATGCAAGATCAACACGGAATTCACCGGAGCGCCGCCGATGCCTGGAAGCACTTAGTCGATAGCGGAGCGCTTGACGTCAATGGGCGTGACAAGGAGTTCGCGGACAGTATTTGGAAAATGCTGGATCCCGCCGCGGCCACCCTGCACGACGCTCTTTCGCGATCGACAACCGATGACTTGATCCAGGTTTTCTTCCAGGCTCTTCAACCCTTTTCGGAAATGTACCGAGAAATTCTGAAGTTCTACCGCCTGGCAGGCGCCAAATATGGGAAAGAGCAATGGAAGATCGCGATTGACGATCAGCATCTGGAGCTCTCGGATTTCGAGGATTTCTTGCGAATGTGGGACAGCGTTCCTAGTGAGATCGAGGTTCCAACTGCTAGCAAAAAGGACTTTGATGCTCTTTGGAGGGCTTGCGAGGCATATCCTCCACAAGGCGACCTCGCCAAGAAAGCCGCTCGTGAAACAGCCGTTATCGGTGTCGCATCCATTGACCGATGGCTTTCCGACTATCGGTCTGGTCTTATCGGACCGCTACCTTCCTCTCTGATCCTCCGGCAAAGGGAAGCTGGCTTTAGGGAGCTGGCGTCAGTCATTGCGGCAGTTCACGAGACCTCAGTGACATTCAGCGCAGACAGGCGATTATTGCGCGGTCAATTCAATTGGAAGACCTTGAGCGCGAGCGACGCGTTCTCTATCAACCATCTTGCCTTCCTGGACACGGACAATTGGCTTGGATGTGCCTTGGCCATGCTGGCGCTGGCAGAGCATCTCGACGCAGGCAACCGCGCGCGGATCGCGTGCATATTGCGAGAAACCTACGAGGGCCTTCCGACGCGAAAGTTGAGGGCTTCTGTCTCCCTGAACGATCTTGACCGATTTTTATCCTTGCCTGCTTGGAAACAGCGCCATGAAATCTACGCGGTCTGGATTTTCACCGAAATGGTCTCAGCTGCAAAGGAACATGACCTGGAACTCCATCATGATCATGGCAGGATAGAGTTCGCGTTCCGGGAAACTCGGCTCGCCACCGTCACGTCGGCACGTCAACCGATGGACCTTGTAACAGAGCGACGCTCCCCTCTCGCGAACCCGGTCGGGGCGGGCAGAACCGGCAATGTGCAGCCAGACTTCAGCATATGGGCACGCGCTCCTGCCGTTGACCGGTGCGTGTTGGTGGTCGAGGTGAAACATTATAAGCGGACGGCCAAGAAGTCTTTCTCGGAAGTGATGACAGACTACGCGGCGGCGCACATGGATGCTCAAGTCGTTCTCGTGAACTACGGGCCGATTGGCGACATCCTAGATCGCGTCCCTGCGGGAAGCAGGAAGCAGTGCGTGACTGTCGAAATGCTCACCGCTCTCAATCGATCTGGAAGGCAGAGGTTTCACGATCTGGTACAGGCCGCCCTTGGACCTCCTATCCGCCCTGCCCTCGTTCTTGGGGGCACCGCGTCGGCGAAGAGCGCTATCGCGGTGGATATTTCTGGATCGATGGCGCCTGCTCTCAGCGAGGATTGGTTTCACGCAATTCTCGCAAACATTGCCGTGGCACCCCATGCAGCGGAAATTTACCCGATTGATCTACGCGTCCATGAGGCCATTCCTGTTGATAAGGCGGCCTCCCACCTTCGAAACGTGCCATCCGACGTGAATGCGCTCGAGGGTCCGGTGATGGAACTGCTGGGGATGTACGAGGAGGTTATTGTTCTAACAGACCGTGATGGCGTCGACGACCTTAGCGCGCTCACTCCGCGCGTTGAACAAGTCCATCAAGACTATATCTTCAAAGCGACTGTCAAAAGGGCTCCTTGAAACCGTCTGACCTGTCGTTTGGCACTTAATACGAGAATTCGATCAACTTTTGCCATTTAATCTGAGATCCGTCACGATATTAATTACCTTCAGGACGACGTAACAGCCTACGTCTATTGCCGTGCACCTTTGCGCAGCGAGCTGGGCAAATCTCAAAAAAAACAATGAAGAGCATCGGAGCTTTCAGCATAGCGCCGGGCCAGCAGGACGGGAAAGCGGGAATTCTCGACACGGTTGCGCCGGAAAGAGGCAGCCGCAGGAGCCTTAGCATAGCGCCGCGAAGCGGAAGGCGGGACCGACTGCCACCGGCGCGGCCGTTCCGCACGATCAATTGCCGGCGTTTAGGCGTAGCAAACTGCCTGAACCCCGAGCAAAGCACAGCTTCAGGACCCAGGTGGCGGAACCTGCTCGTTTAATGCAAAAAGGGATTCTTGCAACAAAAGGCTCGACAGATGACCGGCACATCCGACACGTTGGCTCTCCTCATCGACGGCGACAATGCCTCCCCTAAAATCGTCAGTGGACTCTTGGCCGAGATCGCCACCTATGGCACCGCCAGCGTCAAGCGCATCTATGGGGACTGGACCAAGCCCAACCTCAACGGCTGGAAAGAGTGCCTGCTGGAGCATTCGATCCAACCCGTCCAGCAATTTGCCTACACGACGGGAAAGAATGCCACGGACGGCGCGATGATCATTGATGCGATGGACCTACTCTATACCGGCCGTTTTTCTGCATTTTGCATTGTCTCCAGCGATAGCGATTTCGCAAGGCTGGCCTCGCGTATCCGCGAACAGGGCGTCACCGTCTACGGCTTCGGCGAACGCAAAACCCCGCGCCCTTTCATTACCGCTTGCGACAAGTTCGTCTATTTCGACGTGCTTAACGCCAACTCGGTCGAGCCGGAGGCCCCGCGCCACGATCCGCAACCGGCTGCTGTATCGAAAGCGAAGGAGGCCAAGGCATCCCCCGCCAAGGCGACGGCAAAACCGAAGCTTGACGCTGCCGCATTGAAGATGCTGGAAAACGCTGTGACCGCGTCGGCCGATGAAGACGGCCGGGCCAACCTGGCACGTGTTGGCGCCCATTTGGCGAAACAATCGCCAGACTTCGATGCACGCAACTACGGCTTTGCCCGCCTCACCGACCTCGTCGAGGCTTCCGGCATCGCCGACGTGGAGAGAAGTGGCGACAGCCCGAAGATTGTCACGGTGCGCATGAAGGGGAAGGCAAGGACGAAGCCCAACGGCTAGGCTCGGCCGCCAATGGGATCGCGGCGGCCTGTCCGAAATGTCCCGCTCTAAACCACAGGTGTCGCCTTGGTGAAGGCGCTCATGAAAAAGATGCTTGAAGATGCCACGACGGAAATTGTCCAGAGAAGAACTCTTTGCTCTCGTGTGGGAGAAACCGACCAGCGAGATCGCCAAGGAACTTGGCCTTTCGGACGTGGCGATCGGTAAGCTCTGCACCAAGCTGCAGGTCCCGAAGCCGCCTCGCGGCTATTGGGCCCGCATGCAGGCCGGGCAGCGACCACGCCGACCGGCCCTGGTTGCTTTCCGCGAGGAACTCGACACCAAGCGACGCGACGAATTGCGTGCAAAAACAGCAGAATCGCTTTCGAAACTGCAGCGCCAGTTCCTTGAAAGGGCGTTATCGGAACTGAACAATCGGAGCGCCGGTCTTGCTCCACCGCCAGGGGCTAGGCCGCTCGCCGATCTCAATCGCGATGTGGCAGCACAGGTCCTTCTGCTCATTCAAGGCAGGGCACAGACCTGGGTGGAAGACGGTCGCATCGCTACGCGCTGGGGACCATCTGTTCGCAACAGCGTTGCCAAACTGGTTGAGCGCCTATTGCCGATGGCACGGCAGCAGCTCATGGTATTCGAGACCGAGAGCAAGCGAACGTCCTTCATGGCGGACGGGCCGGCGATCTTTGTCCGCCTGACAGTGCCACTGCAAGAACGAATTGCCAGCCTTTCGGCGATGGTCAGGGATCAAGAACTCCAGCATGTGGTGATGCCGCTGACGGCGGCAGATCACGCCTGGTCGACGCACCACCTCTATTCCCCGGAATCGCACTTGTTCCTGGACAGTTGGCTTTGTGTTTCGGCGCGTGAGATCTGGGTGGAATGGAACCGCAAGTCTTGGCGCGAGGAAGAGCCGCCCGAGCGGCATGCGACCAACAGGATCAGCCTGCGGGAGGTGATGCCGGTCGACTTCTTTTCCGCTTCCAACAAGGTGCTCTCGCCAGTTATTTCGAGGGTGGCAATCACGCCCTATGCGGACCGGCTTCGCGCCCTGCAAGAGGCGGAACGGATCCACGGGATGATGAGCAACGCCGCTTACGCAATGCAGAAGGAGGTCCCAGGAGAAATCCTTTCGGTCGTGGATCGCCTGTGGTTTGGAGAGGAACGTCCCTTCCAAGCGGCGCGAGACGCGTTCCGCCATGTCGAAACAGAGCTTGAGCGATGGGACACCGAACTCGAAGCAGAACGATCAGCGCTTGCCCGGTCCATCCTTGGAATCGTGCCTGGAGACATTGTTACGTCTGAAAGCCGCGGGAAACTGTTGCGGCTGTCGGTGACAGGCGTAACCCTATATTCGGGCGGCAGCAGCGTCAGCTTCATGGTGTCGGGAATTCGGTTTCGAAAGGACGGAACGCTGGGCAAGCTGCAGGAAACGCTGAATTTATCTTTTACCGATGAAAGGCAAGCTTAATAGTCAGGCGCGGTAGCTTATTCGAGCGACCGAGCAGGTATGAGTGATTGTTCACGTGTCAACGGTCTAGCTTGTGTATCGCGACGAGTAGGTGGGAAATAGCTGCGTGCCAATCGCGACCAATTATAAGCCTTGAAATCCTGCCAATTGGCAGTATATTGACTGTCAATGGAGGCTAACATGGTCGTAGCGCAAGCAATTCGTGATAATGGAGTTCCGCAGTCACCTGTAAATCTCGGTGACGAAGGGGCCCGTGAACGGCTGACTCCGGCAGCAGTATCTGGCGTCGTTCGATTGGCCGAGATATGGCGCTTAACCAGCGTCGAGGTTTGTGCCCTGATGGGTGATGTTTCAGAGCGCACGTGGTTCAGAATGAAGAAAGGTGAGTGGAGCGGAAGTCTTTCGCAAGACACATTGACGAGGGTTAGTGCCCTCATTGGTATTTTCAAAGCGCTACGACTGCTTTTCTCTGAAACTCTTTCCGACGAATGGATCAAACTTCCAAACAAGGGACCGCTTTTCGAAGGGCGCCGGCCGATTGATGTCATGATTGAAGGTGGCATCCCGAAGCTGCTTCTGGTGCGACGCCATGTTGATGCATTGCGGGGTGGTCTGTGATCGAGCCGGCTCGCACAGACATCGTTCAGCGAGATACCGTACGCCTGATACCGACAGCTAGGCTAAAGGAACCGGTGTTACTGGCACTCGCGCCTAATCATGGT
>Ga0164290_1001944_pt1 | contig 19908 bp, 16 predicted proteins | sample Micstemetagenome_FD_108782 | JGI IMG/M metagenome (GOLD analysis project Ga0164290, IMG submission 108782) | Contaminated culture microbial community from soil near Moab, Utah, USA - Microcoleus steenstrupii SON62 (Illumina Assembly) | ecosystem: Environmental > Terrestrial > Soil > Soil crust... | reverse complement strand
GGGCCAGCACGGCGAGCAGCAGGGCGGTGCGGCGGGCGACGCCGTTGGACTTGTCGCCGGCCGCGTCCATCGCGGCATTGCGGGTCTCGACCAGCTTGTCCAGCGCGGCCTGGTAGCGGATCTGTGCGGCGCGCACCGAGAACTGGAACTTCAGCGGCGCCCCCTCGGTGTCGCCGGAGGCGACGGTCTTCACGAAGGCGGCCTGGGCCGGGGTGAACTTGGCGCGCGCCTCCTTGACGGCCTTGAGCTGCTCCTGGCTGGCCTCGTCGGTCAGCAGCGGCTCCAGCTCGGCCATGGTCTTTTCATGGGCGGCCATCTGGCTGGCGACGGTATCCAGCTCCTTCTTGATCTGCTCCTCGCCGGTCATGATGAGCGTGGTCATCATGCTGCGCGTCACATCGCCCAGCTCAGCCTTGGCCTTGTTGGCCAGGGCGACGGCCTTGTAGTCATTGCTCAGCAGGTGGTTGATCTCGGCATTCAGCGTGCGGATGCCGAAGTAACCCTGCGCGGCCATCGCCACCAGACAGGCGATCACGACCGCGAAGCCGGCGGTGAGGCGCTGTCCGATGCGCATGTTCGACAAATACTTCATGGGAGCGGCCTTGTCTCTGTTGTCGGGTGGATTCCCGCGGGCGAGGGTGAAACAGCGCGAAATTTCAGCAGAAATCGCCGGGGCCAAAGCATTCTTAGCGACCCGCTGCAAAGGTTTGCCGTGATATGTGCGGCAAAACCATGTCATACATGACGGGCTGCGTTGTCCGACCGTGGCGCCTTGGCCTCAAGGCATGGCATGGGGATAAACGCGACGGTGCCGCTGCGGCACTTCAAGCACCACTTCTCAATAACTTGGCAAGTCCTTATTTATTAAGGAGATTTTTGGCGCGCGCTGTATGGATTGACAGTCGACTCTAAGTGCTTGATTTCATTGAAAAAACTTGTGCCGAACCTTGACCCGGCATGGGTTGGCCCTTAAAGTGGGAGGAAGTGTCGTTTCGTGGTGAAAAGTGTCGGAAATCGTCTTTCAGGGTGCCTCCAACTTGGCTTTAGACGCCAAGGGACGCCTGAGCGTGCCCAGCCGACACCGTGAGGTGCTGCAGCTGCTCTGCCAGGGACGGCTGACCCTCACCAAGCATCCGGACGGCTGCCTGATGCTGTTCCCGCGGCCAACCTGGGAGGTCTTCCGCGACAGGGTGGCTGCGCTGCCGATGTCGGCCGCCGGCTGGAAGCGTGTCTTTCTCGGCAATGCGATGGACGTCGAGATCGACTCGGCGGCGCGCGTGCTGATCTCGCCCGAACTGCGTGAGAGCGCCGGCCTGGACAAGGACGTCGTGCTGCTGGGCATGGGCAGCCACTTCGAGATCTGGGACAAGAAGGCCCATGCCGCCCAGGAGGCCGAGGTGCTGGCCGGGCCGATGCCGGATTCGCTCAAGGACTTCAGCTTCTGATGGGCGCGGACGTGAACGAGAGCGCCACGTTCCGCCACACCACCGTGCTGCTGAACGAGGCGGTGGACGGCGTGCTCGCGCGGCCCGATGGCATCTATGTGGACGGCACCTTCGGTCGCGGCGGCCATTCGCGCCTGCTGTTGAGCAAGCTGGGGCCCGAGGGGCGCCTGATCGGCATCGACCGCGACCCCGAGGCCGTTGCCGCGGCGGCGACCATCACCGATCCGCGCTTTGCCATCGTGCATGCCGGCTTTGCCGACATGGCCGAGGCGCTGGCCGGCCTGGGCATCCATCAGGTCGACGGCGTGCTGCTGGACCTGGGCGTGTCGAGTCCGCAGATCGACAACCCGGAGCGGGGCTTCAGCTTCCGCTTCGACGGGCCGCTGGACATGCGCATGGACACCACGCGCGGCGAGAGCGCGGCGGACTTCCTCGCCCGCGCCGACGAGCGCGACATCGCAAGGGTGATTCGGGACTATGGCGAAGAACGGTTTGCTGGCCAGATTGCAAAGGCGCTTGTTGCTCGCCGACAGGCCGGTGCGCCGCTCACGCGCACCGACGAACTGCGCGAACTCGTGGCTCGCACGGTCAAGACCCGCGAACCCGGGCAGGACCCGGCCACGCGCACCTTTCAAGCTCTTCGGATTCATGTCAACGGAGAGCTGGAGCAGCTTGAACAAGGGCTGAACGCGGCCCTGCGGCTGCTCGCGCCTGGCGGGCGGCTGTCGGTCATCAGCTTCCACTCGCTGGAGGACCGGCGGGTGAAGCAGTTCATCGCCGGCCACAGCAAGGCCGAGGTCGACCGGCGTGCGCCCTTCGCGCCGCCGCCCGCCCTGGCGCTGAAGTCGCTCGGTCGCGTGATGCCCAGCGACGCCGAGGTGGCCGCCAACCCGCGCTCGCGCTCCGCCGTGCTGCGCGTGGCCGAGCGCACCGATGCGCCCTTGAAGGGTTGAGCCGGTGGCCAAGCTCAACCTCATCCTCATCCTCGCGGTGCTGGCCACCGGCCTGGTGCTGGTGCACAACGCCTACGAGGCGCGCCGGCTGTTCGCCGAGCGCGAGCGCACCAAGGCCGAGGGCCAGCGCCTGGCCGCCGACGCCGAGCGCCTGAAGGCCGAACGCCATGCCCAGGCCACCAATCTGCGCGTCGAGCAGGTGGCGCGCGAGCGCCTGGGCATGCGGCTCATCAGCCCGGCCGTCGTCGCCTCGGGGGTCGCGCCATGACGCAGGCCAACAAGTCGGTCAGCTATTCGACCAGCCCGCTGCTGGCCTCCAAGACGCCGCCCTGGCGCTCGCGCTTTCTGGTCGCCCTGGTCGGCCTGGCCTTCGCCGGCCTGCTGGGCCGCGCCGTCTACGTGCAGGTGCTGCACACCGAGTTCTTCCAGAAGCAGGGCGAGGCGCGCTATGCCCACACCCTGGAGCTGCCGGCCAGCCGGGGCCGCATCAACGACCGCAGCGGCCAGGTGCTGGCGGCCAGCGTCGCCGTGCCGTCGATCTGGGCCATTCCCAAGGAAGTCGACGCCGACCCCGCCAAGCGCCGCGAGCTGGCCAAGGTGCTGGGCCTGTCGAACAAGGAGCTGGAGGCCAAGCTCAACCCCGAGGCGCGTTTCGTCTGGCTCAAGCGCCTGGCCGACGACGAGACCGCCACGCGCGTCAAGGCCCTGGGCCTGAAGGGCATCTTCCAGGACCGCGAGTACCGCCGCAAATATCCCGAGGGCGAGGCGGCGGCTCATGTCGTCGGCTTCACCAATGTCGAGGACCGCGGCCAGGAAGGCATCGAGCTGGCCTTCCAGAAGGAACTGCAGGGCCGCGACGGCTCGCGTTCCGTCGTGCGGGACCGCCTGGGCCGCGTCGTCGAGGACATCGGCGACATCGTGCCCGCCGCCAACGGCCGCGATGTCGACCTGGCCGTCGACTCCAAGGTGCAGTTCTTCGCCTACCAGCGCATCCGTGACGCGGTGGCGGCCAACAAGGCCAAGGCCGGCTCGGTCGTCGTGCTCGACGTGCAGAGCGGCGAGGTGCTGGCGCTGGCCAACTTCCCGAGCTACGACCCCGGCAACCGCCAGAACCTCTCCGGCGAGCAGCTGCGCAACCGCGCCCTGACCGACGTCTTCGAGCCCGGCTCGACGATGAAGCCCTTCATCGCCGGCCTGTCGCTGGAGACCGGCCGCGTCAAGCCCGACACCCTGGTCGACACCGGCAACGGCCGCTATCCCTTCCAGGGCGCCGTCATCAGCGACACCAAGCCGCATGGCGTCATCACCGTGCGCGAGGTCATCCAGATGTCCAGCAACATCGGCACGACCAAGCTGGCCATGCAGATGCCGGCGCGCGAGATGCACGAGATGTTCAGGGCCATCGGCCTGGGCCAGCGTCCGCAGATCAGCTTCCCCGGCGCCGTCTCCGGCAAGCTGCGGCCCTACAAGAGCTGGCGGCCCATCGAGCAGGCGACGATGAGCTATGGCTACGGCCTGTCGGCGTCCCTGTTCCAGCTGGCGCGCGCCTACACGGTGTTCGCGCGCGATGGCGAGATCATCCCCGTCAGCATGCTGCGCCAGCCGCACGACCATCCGGTCGCCGGCATCCGCGTCTTCAGCCCCGAGGTGGCCCGCGAGGTGCGGCAGATGCTGCAGGCCGCCGCCGGCCCGGGCGGCACGGCGCCCGACGCGCAGGTGCCGGGCTACAGCATCGGCGGCAAGAGCGGCACGGCCCACAAGCAGGAGGGCCGCGGCTACATCAACAAATACCGCTCCTGGTTCGTCGGCGTCGCCCCCATCGGCAAGCCGCGCATCGTCGTCGCCGTCATGGTCGACGAGCCGACGGCCGGCGTCTATTACGGCGGCAAGGTCGCCGGCCCGGTGTTCAGCCAGGTCACGGCCCAGACCCTGCGCCTGCTGGGCGTGCAGCCCGACCTGGACGTGAAGAGCCAGATCGTCGCCAACCAGAAGGCCGTGCCGGTCGAAGAAAGCTTCTGATGCTCACACGCCTCAAATCCCCCGACGCCGCCGCCCGCTGGCTGGCCGAATGGTGCACCGGCACGCTGCGCACCGACAGCCGCCAGGTCCAGCCGGGCGATGCCTTCATCGCCTGGCCCGGCTATGCCCGCGACGGCCGCGAGTTCGTCGCTGCGGCCCTGGCCGCCGGCGCCTCGACCTGCCTGGTCGAGGAGGCCGATGTCGAGCGCTTCGGCTTCGTTGATGCCCGCGTGGCCTCGCTGCCGGGGCTGAAGGCCCGCACCGGCGACATCGCCGCCGCCTTTTTCGGCAAGCCGACCGATACCCTGGACGTGATCGCCGTCACCGGCACCAATGGCAAGACCTCGTCGGCCTGGTGGATCGCCCAGGCCTCGGCCCAGCTCGGCAAGCGCTGCGGCGTCGTCGGCACCCTGGGCATCGGTGAGCCGCCCAAGCTGGACTACAACGGCCTGACCACGCCCGATCCCGTGCTCCTGCAGGCGGCCTTTGCCCGCATGCGCGACGAGGCCTTCCCGGCCTGCGCCATCGAGGCGTCCAGCATCGGCATCGTCGAGGGGCGGTTGGCCGGCAGCGCGGTGCGCGTGGCGGTCTTCACCAACTTCACGCAGGACCACCTCGACTACCACCGCACCATGGACGCCTACTGGGCGGCCAAGCGGGCACTGTTCGACTTCCCCGGCCTGCGCGCCGCCGTCGTCAACGTGGACGATCCCAAGGGCGCGACGCTGGCCGCTGAGCTGACTGCGCTGGACGTCTGGACGACCGGCGTCGAGCGCAGCGACGTCCGCCTGTCCGCCCGCGGCCTGCACTACACCGGCGAAGGCCTGGCCTTCATGCTGCACGAGGGCGGTGAAGCCCTGCCGGTTCAGACCAGCCTGATCGGCGACTACAACGCCGCCAACCTGCTCGGCGTGGCGGGCGTCCTGCGTGCTCAAGGAGCCGCCCTGGCCGACGTCGCCCGCGTGCTGGGCCGCGTGACGCCCGTGCCGGGGCGCATGCAGCGCGTCGGCAATGGCCGCGAACTGCCCCAGGTTGTCGTCGACTACGCGCACACGCCGGATGCGCTGGACAAGGCCCTGTCCGCGCTGCAGGGGCTGGCGAAGGCACGTGGCGGCGAACTGGTCTGCGTGTTCGGCTGCGGCGGCGACCGCGACCGCGGCAAGCGGCCGCAGATGGGCGCCATCGCCGCGCGCCTGGCGCGCCATGTCGTCGTCACGACCGACAACCCGCGCGCCGAGGCGCCGGCCCAGATCATGGCCGACATCGCCGTGGCGGCGCCCGACGCCATCGTCATCGAGGCGCGCGAGGAAGCCATCCGCGTCGCCATTGCCAATGCCGGGGCGCGCGACATCGTGCTGATCGCCGGCAAGGGCCATGAGGACTACCAGGAAGTCAACGGCGTGCGCCGGCCCTTCTCCGACGTGGGCGAGGCGCGCGCCGCCTTGCTGGAGAGGGCGGGGCTGTGAGCCACTTCATGACGCTGGCCGAAGCCCAGGCCCTGCTGCCCGGCTCGACGCTGGTCGGCGACGGCGCCACGGGCTTCGCCCGAGTGCACAGCGACACCCGCACCCTGCGAGCCGGCGACCTCTTCGTCGCCCTGCGCGGCGAACGCTTCGACGCCAACGACTTCATCGCGCAGGCCGCCCAGGCCGGCGCCGTGGCAGCGCTGGCCGAACGCAACCTGGGCGACCTGCCCGGGCTGCTCGTTCCCGACGCGAGGCTGGCGCTGGGCCAGCTGGCCGCCGCCTGGCGCCGCCAGCAGCAGCTGCCCGTCATCGCCGTCACCGGCAGCAACGGCAAGACGACGACGACCCAGATGATCGCCAGCATCCTGCGCGCCTGGTTGGGCGAGGCGGCGCTGGCCACCGAAGGCAACTACAACAACGACATCGGCGTGCCGCTGACCCTGCTGCGCCTGCGCCATGACGACGAGGTCAGCCACCGCGCCGCGGTCGTCGAGCTGGGCATGAACCACCCCGGCGAGATCGCGCCGCTGGCCGCGATGACCCAGCCGACGGTGGCCCTCGTCAACAACGCGCAGCGCGAGCACCAGGAGTTCATGGCCACGGTCGAGGCCGTCGCGCGCGAGAACGGGGCCGTCATCGAAGCCCTCGGCCCCAGTGGCTGCGCCGTCTTCCCCGCCGAGGACGCCTGCGCGCCGATCTGGCTGGAGCTGGCCGGCGCGCGCCCGCACCTGAGCTTTGCGCTGCGCGGCGAAGCCGACGTGACCGGTGCCGCCGCCTGGATGGGCGCCCACTGGGCGCTGGAACTGCACACGCCGGCCGGCACCGCACCGGTCGCCCTGCACATGGCCGGCGAGCACAACGTGCGCAATGCGCTCGCCGCCGCCGCCTGCGCACTGGCGGCCGGCGCGCCGCTGAGCGCCATCGCCCAGGGGCTGGAGAGCTTCCGCGCCGTCAAGGGGCGCTCGGAGCTCAAGCTCGACGCGCGCGGCCGCACGCTGATCGACGACAGCTACAACGCCAACCCCTACAGCGTGCGCGCCGCCATCGACGTGCTGGCCGGCATGCCGGGCGAGGGCTGGCTCATCCTCGGCGACATGGGCGAGGTGGGCAACGAAGGCCCGGCCTTCCACCGCGAGGTGGGCGCCTATGCGGCCGAACGCGGCATCGCCCATCTCTGGACGGCCGGCCACGCCGCCCGCGACGCCGCCGCGGCCTATGGCCCGAAGGCGCGCGCCTTCGACGACACGGCCGCGCTGCTCGCGACCCTGAAAGAACAACCCGACGCGGCCCAGACCCTGGTCAAGGGCTCGCGCTTCATGAAGATGGAACAAGTGGTCGCTGCACTGCAAACCACCCGCGGAGATTCGCATGCTGCTTAGCCTCGCCCAGTGGCTGCAGGGTCTCTACCCCGACCTCGGCTTCCTGCGCCTGTTCCAGTACATCACCTTCCGCGCCGTGATGGCGGCCATGACGGCCCTGCTGATCGGCCTGGCCTTCGGCCCCTGGGTGATCCGCAGCCTGACGGCGATGAAGATCGGCCAGCCGGTGCGTGCCTACGGTGTGCAGGCCCACCTGGCCAAGAGCGGCACGCCCACCATGGGCGGCGTCCTCGTCCTCATCGGCATCGGCATCTCGACGCTGCTGTGGTTCGACTGGAGCAACCGCTTTGTCTGGGTCGTCATGCTGGTCACCATGGGCTTCGGCGCCATCGGCTGGGTGGACGACTGGCGCAAGGTCGTCGACAAGAACCCCGAAGGGATGCGCAGCCGCGAGAAGTTCTTCTGGCAGTCGCTGATCGGCCTGATCGCGGCGCTCTATCTTGCCTTCAGCGTGTCGGAGACGAGCTTCCTGGGTGTCGTGCAGCTGTTCTTCCGCTGGGTGTCCAGCGGCTTCTCGACCGAGCTGCCGCCCAAGGCCGACCTGCTCATCCCCTTCTTCAAGACCATCAGCATGCCGCTGGGCGTCTGGGGTTTCGTGGCCCTGGCCTATTTCGTCATCGTCGGCACCAGCAACGCGGTCAACTTCACCGACGGCCTGGACGGCCTGGCCATCATGCCCGTCGTCATGGTCGGCTCCGCCCTGGGCCTGTTCGCCTACCTGACCGGCTCCTCGGTGTTCTCCAAATACCTGCTGCTGCCCTATATCCCGGGCGCCGGCGAGCTGCTGATCTTCTGCGCCGCCATGGCCGGGGCCGGCCTGGCCTTCCTGTGGTTCAACGCCCACCCGGCCCAGGTCTTCATGGGTGACGTCGGCGCCCTGGCCCTGGGCGGCGGCCTCGGCACGCTGGCCGTCATCACGCGCCAGGAGATCGTGCTCGGCATCATGGGCGGCATCTTCGTCGTCGAGGTGCTGAGCGTGATGATCCAGGTCGGCTGGTTCAAGTTCACCAAGCGCCAGTTCGGCGAGGGCCGGCGCATCTTCCGCATGGCGCCGCTGCACCACCACTTCGAGAAGGGTGGCTGGAAGGAGACGCAGGTCGTCATCCGCTTCTGGATCATCACCATGCTGCTGTGCCTGATCGGCCTGGCCAGCCTCAAGCTGCGGTAAGACCGGCATGAAGCTCGACCTCCCGCAACTGCAAGGCCAGCGCGTCCTCGTGCTGGGCCTCGGTGACTCCGGTCTTGCGATCGCCCGCTGGTGCGCGCGCTTCGGTGCCGACGTCACGGTGTGGGATTCGCGCGAGCAGCCGCCGCAGCGCACCGCCCTGGGCGAGACGGCGAGCTTCATCACCGGCGAACTGGCGATGGAGACCGTCGCCGGCTTCAACGCGGTGTTGAAGAGCCCCGGCCTGTCGCCGCTGGATGCGCGGCTGAAGGCCGTCTACGAACACGGCCCGGCCGTGCGCGGCGAGCTGGACCTGTTCGCCGATGCGCTGGCCGCCCTGAAGGCCCAGCATGGCTATGCGCCCGCCGTGCTCGCCATCACCGGCACCAATGGCAAGACGACGACGACCTGCATGACCGGCCTGCTCGTCGAGCGCGCCGGCAAGCGTGCCGCCATCGCCGGCAACATCGGCCCGACGCTGCTGGACACGCTGGCCGAGGCGCTGGACCAGGAGCCCGATCCGGCGCCGGCCGTCGTCGAAGAGACACCGGCCGAGTCGGTGGCCGAAGCCATCGAGGACGCGCCGGTCGAGGAGGTCGAGCCGGTCGCGCTGCCCGACGACGATGCTCCCCTTCCCATCGACCCGCCGCCGCCGCGCGGCCCGGTCTTCGCGACCCTGCCCGAGGTCTGGGTGCTGGAGCTGTCCAGCTTCCAGCTCGACGGCGTGACCGGCTTCGAGCCGACGGCCGGCGCGGTGCTCAACCTGACCCAGGACCATCTCGACTGGCATGGCGACATGGCCGCCTACGGCCGCGCCAAGGCGCGCATCTTCGGCCGCGAGTCCGTCATCGTCGTCAACCGCGACGACGCCGAGGTCGAGGGCCTGGTGCCGGCGCCGGTGTTCGTCAAGGGCACGCGCGGCAAGCCGGGCCGCACGGTGACACGCCACGTGGTTCGCTTCGGCCTCAACGCCCCCAAGGCGCCGGGCGACTTCGGCCTCGTCGAGGAAGGCGGCCTGGCCTGGCTGGTGCGCGCCCGCGAACTGGACCCGACTATCAAGAAGCGCAAGGGTGACGACGACGAGCCCCTCGTGATCCAACGCCTCATGCCCGCCGACGCGCTGCGCGTGCGCGGCCGCCACAACGCCGCCAATGCGCTGGCCGCCCTGGCGCTGGCGACGGCGGCCGGCTGCGAGCTGGCGCCCATGCTGCACGGCCTGCGCGAATACCGTGGCGAACCGCATCGCGTCGAGCCGGTGGGCAGCATCGACGGCATCGAGTTCTACGACGACAGCAAGGGCACCAATGTCGGCGCCACCGTGGCCGCCATCACCGGCCTGGGCGCCGACCGCGCGCCAGCCAAGCTGGTGCTCATCCTGGGTGGAGACGGCAAGGGCCAGGACTTCGCGCCGCTGGCCGATGGCGTGGCCCGCCACGCCCGCGCCGTCGCGCTGATCGGCCGCGACGCGCCGCAGATCCAGGCCGCGCTGGCCAGCACCGGCATCCCCATGCAGCGCCACGAGACGCTGGAGGCCGCCACCGCCTGGTGTCTGCAGCAGGCCAGCCAGGGTGACAGCGTGCTGCTGAGCCCGGCCTGCGCCAGCCTGGACATGTTCAGGAACTACGCCCACCGCGCCGAGGTCTTCGTCGCGACCGTGCAGCAGCTGGCCGACGAGCGGGGTGTGACGCTGTGAGCGCCGCGCTGGGCCGCCCCAAGCAAGCGCGCTCCCGCTGGGCGGGACAGCGCGCAGCGCGAAGGGTGCATCCATGAATGCCATCGCTGCCAAGCTGCAGTCCTTCTGGAAGCGCGACCGCGGCGAAGACGCCAGCGTGCCGGTGCGCGACTGGGTGTCGACCTCGGCCGGCCGTCCGACCCAGTTGCAGGGCTTCGACATGACCTTGGTCTGGGTCGTGCTTGCGCTGATGGCCTTCGGCCTGTTGATGGTCTATTCGGCCTCCATCGCCCTGCCGGACAACCCGCGCTTCGCCAAGTACCTGCCGACGCATTTCCTGACCCGCCACATGGTGGCCATCGTCTTTGCGCTGATCGCCGCGCTGATCACCGTGCAGATCCCGGTGGCGCTGTGGGAGCGCTATGCGCCCTGGGTCTTCGTCGTCTCGCTGGTGCTGCTGGTGCTGGTGCTGATACCGGGCATCGGCAAGGTGGTCTACGGCGCGCGGCGCTGGATTCCCCTGGGCGTCATGAACTTCCAGCCCAGCGAGCTGGCCAAGTTCGGCATCGCGCTCTACGCGGCCAACTACATGATGCGCAAGATGGACGCACGGGAGAACTTCTTCCGCGCCGTCACGCCGATGGCCATCTCGCTGGCCTTCGTGGGCCTCTTGCTGCTGGCCGAACCCGACATGGGCGCCTTCATGGTCATCGCCTGCATCGCGATGGGCATCCTCTTCCTGGGGGGCGTCAACGGCCGCATGTTCCTGCTGATCACGCTGGTGCTGGTGGGCGCTTTCGTGCTGATGATCAGCTTCAGCGAGTTCCGCCGCGAGCGCATCTTTGCCTACCTCAACCCCTGGGACGAGAAGTACGCCCAGGGCAAGGCCTACCAGCTGACCCACAGCCTGATCGCCTTCGGCCGCGGCGAGTGGCTGGGCCAGGGCCTGGGCAGCAGCGTCGAGAAGCTGCACTACCTGCCCGAGGCCCACACCGACTTCCTGCTCGCCGTCATCGGCGAGGAGCTGGGCTTCGTCGGCGTGGCCATCGTCATCGTCGCCTTCTTCTGGCTGACCCGCCGCTGCTTCCTGATCGGCCGCCAGGCCATCGCGCTGGACCGCGTCTTCGCCGGCCTGTACGCCCAGGGCATCGGCATCTGGCTGGGCGGCCAGGCCTTCATCAACATGGGCGTGAACCTCGGCGCGCTGCCGACCAAGGGGCTGACGCTGCCGCTGCTGAGCTTCGGCGGTTCGGCCATCCTGATGAACTGCGTGGCCTTGGCCGTGGTCTTGAGGATCGACCTCGAGAACCGGCAGATGATGCGGGGAGGGCGCTCGTGAGCGATCGCCACCTCGTCGTGATGGCCGCCGGCACGGGCGGCCACGTCATTCCCGGCCTGGCCGTCGCGGAGGAAATGCAGCGCCGCGGCTGGACGGTGTCCTGGATCGGCACGCCGGCCGGCATGGAGAACCGACTGGTGCCGGCGCGCGGCATCGAGATCGATGCGCTCCCGTTTGCCGGCCTGCGCGGCAAAGGGCTTGGCCACACGCTGCGCGGCATCGTCGGCTTCTTCAAGTCGCTGGGCGCGGCACGCCGCGTCTACGACAGGAGGCGCGCCACGGCCGTGCTCGGCATGGGCGGCTATGTCTGCGTGCCGGCGGGCCTGTCCGCGGCGCTGAGCGGTCGGCCGCTGATGCTGGTGAACGCGGATGCGGCCATGCTGAAGAGCAATCTCGCATTGAAGCCTTTCGCGCGCCGCATCGCCTTCGGCTTCGACGGGGCTGCCGCGGCCTCGACCGCCGGTGCCGTGGTCAGCGGCAATCCGGTGCGCGCCGAGATCGAGGCCCTGCCCGTACCGGCCGAGCGCTTTGCCGACCGCATCGGTCCGCTGCGCCTCCTGGTGCTGGGCGGCTCGCTCGGTGCGCGCGCACTGAACCAGGCGCTGCCCCAGGCCCTCGCGCTGTGGCCCGAAGACCAGCGCCCGCAGGTGCTGCACCAGTCCGGCCAGGACCATCTCGGCGCCGTCTGGCAGGCCTATACCGACGCCGGCCTGTCGGCCGAGGTGCGCCCCTTCATCGACGACATGGCCGCGGCCCTCGCGTGGGCCGACGTCGTCGTCTGCCGCGCCGGCGCCATCACCGTCAGCGAACTCTGCGCGGCCGGCTGCGCCGCGGTGCTGGTGCCCCTGGTGGTCAGCACGACCTCGCACCAGCGCGACAACGCCGTCTTCATGGCCCAGCACGGTGCCGCCCTCCACCTGCCGCAGACCGAGCTGACACCGGCCAGGCTGCACGAGTTGCTGAGCGGACTGGACCGCGGCGCCCTGCTGGCCATGGCCGAGAAGGCCCGCTCGCTGGCGCGGCCGCGCGCCGCCGCGCGCGTGGCGGACGAGATCGAAGGAATGTTGAAGTGAAGCATGCCGTTCAGCGTTTGCACTTTGTCGGCATCGGTGGTGCCGGCATGAGCGGCATCGCCGAGATCCTGCACAACCTGGGTTTCCAGGTCAGCGGCTCGGACGCGGCCGAGAGCGCGACGACCGAGCGCCTGCGCTCGCTCGGCCTGCGCGTCGAGATCGGCCATGCGGCGCCTCACATCGGCGACGCCCAGGCCCTGGTCACGAGCACGGCCGTGGCCGCCGACAACCCGGAGGTGCAGGCCGCGCGGGGCCGCCAGATCCCGGTCGTGCCGCGCGCCGTCATGCTGGCCGAACTGATGCGGCTGCGCCGTGGCATCGCCATCGCCGGCACGCACGGCAAGACGACGACGACCTCGCTCGTCACGGCCATCCTGGTCGAGGCGGGGCTGGACCCGACCTTCGTCATCGGCGGCAAGCTCAATGCCGCCGGCGCCAACTCGCGCCTGGGTCGCGGCGAGTTCATCGTCGTCGAGGCCGACGAGAGCGACGCCTCCTTCCTGAAGCTCAGCCCCGTGCTGGCCGTCGTCACCAACATCGACGAGGACCACATGGACACCTATGGCCACTCGGTCGAGAAGCTGCATGCGGCCTTCGTCGAGTTCTTGCATCGCATGCCCTTCTACGGAGCGGCCGTCGTCTGCGCCGACGACCCCGGTGTGCGGGCCATCCTCGGCCGCATCGAGCGGCCGGTCGTGACCTACGGCCTGTCCGCAGGCGTCAGCGTGCGTGCCGTCGACGTGCAGGCCCTGGCCGGCGCGCAGATGCGCTTCACCTGCCAGCGCGAGGAGGCCGCCAACCTCGACGTGCTGCTGAACCTGGCCGGCGAGCACAACGTGCGCAATGCGCTGGCGGCGATTGCCATCGCCATGGAGCTGGACTGCCCGGACGAGGCCATCCGCAGCGCGCTGGCGAATTTCTCGGGCGTGGGCCGCCGCTTCGAGAAGCATGGCGAGTGGCCGGCGGCCGATGGTGGCCGTTTCACGCTGATCGACGACTACGGCCACCACCCCGTCGAGATGGCCGCCGTGCTGGCCGCCGCGCGAGGCGCCTATCCCGGCCGCCGTCTGGTGTTGGCCTTCCAGCCGCACCGCTACACGCGCACGCGGGACTGCTTCGCCGACTTCGTCAAGGTCATGCAGGGCGCCGACGTCGTGCTGCTGACCGAGGTCTATTCGGCCGGCGAGGCGTCCATCGAAGGCGCGACCGGCGCGGCACTGGCGCAGGCCGTGAGCACGCCGCATTTCGTCGGCGCCGTGGCCGACATGCCGGCCGCCCTCGCCGCGTTGACGCGCGACGGCGATGTCGTCATCGGCATGGGCGCGGGCTCGATGAGCAGCCTGCCGGGCCTCATCGCGACGCACTTTGCCGCCCATTTCCAAGGAGGCTCCGCATGAAGCCGCCCATCGACCTGAACATCGACGCGAGATCCCTCGGCAAGGTTGCCGTGCTCTATGGCGGCAACAGCGCCGAGCGGCCGGTGTCGCTGATGAGCGGCCCCGGCGTGCTCGCCGCCCTGCAGGGCCTCGGCGTGGACGCGCATGGCTTCGACCCGGCCGAGCGCCCGCTGCAGGCGCTGAAGGAGGAGGGCTTCGCGCGAGCCTTCGTCGCCCTGCATGGCCGCGGCGGCGAGGACGGCACGCTGCAGGGTGCCCTCGAATGGCTGCGCATCCCCTACACCGGCTCGGGCGTGACCGCCTCCGGCGTGGCCATGGACAAGACCATGACCAAGCGCGTCTGGGCCGCCGAGGGGCTGCCGACGCCGCAATACCTCGCCCTGTCGCGCGCCGAGCTGACGCGCGAGCGCATCCGCGGCATTCCCGATGCGCTGGGCCTGCCCGTCATCGTCAAGCCGCCGCACGAGGGCAGCAGCATCGGCATCACCAAGGCCCTGGGCTATTCGGAGATGCAGGGCGCCGTCGAGCTGGCCCTGGGCTATGACGACGAACTGCTGTTCGAGCAGTGCATCGACGGCCCCGAGCTGACCTGCGCCGTGCTCGGGCAGGGCGAGGGCGCCGTGGCCCTGCCCGTGGTGGAGATCCGCGCCCAGGGCGGCGACTACAACTACGAGAACAAATACGTCTCCAACGACACCCAGTACTGCTTCGGCACCTTGCCGGCGGCGCTGGAAGCCGAGATCCGGCACCTGGTGCTCAAGGCGTATGCCCTGCTCGGCTGCCGCGGCTGGGGCCGTGCCGACCTGATGCTGCGCAAGGCCGACAACCAGCCCTTCCTGCTGGAGATGAACACCAGCCCCGGCATGACCTCGCACTCGCTGGTGCCCAAGGCGGCCCAGGCCGTCGGCATCGACTACCCGCAGCTCTGCCTGTGGCTGCTTGCACAAGCGAGGCTGGATCGCCCGTGAACTCCGCCGCCGCCACCGCCGTGCTGCCGCCCGACGTCCGCCTGATGAATGCGGTGTCGGCGCTGCTCGTCAGCGCGCTGCTGGTGGCGGCCGCCTGGGCGGCGGTGCGCTGGGTGGTCAGGCTGCCGGTCTTCAACCTGCGCGCCATCCAGGTCGAGGGCGATGTCAGCCGCAACAGCGTCGCCTCGCTGCGCGCCAATGCGCTGCCGCAGCTGCAGGGCTCCTTCCTCAGCATGAGCCTGAAGGAGGGCCGCGCCGCTTTCGAGGCCGTGCCCTGGGTCCGGCAGGCGCGGCTGCAGCGGGTCTGGCCGATGCGGCTGCGTGTCAGCCTCGAGGAGCATCGAGCCGCCGCCTACTGGGAGGCGCGCGTCGACGGTGCCGACGCCGCCACCGAGGCGACGGCCGAGCGCGCCCTGGTCAACAGCTTCGGCGAGGTCTTCCACGCCAACCTGGGCGACGTCGAAGACGAGAACCTGCCGGTGCTGGCCGGCCCCGCGGGCACGGCGTCCAGCATGCTGCAGATGTGGCGGGCGCTGTCGCCGGCCGCCGAGCGCCTGGGTGAAAGCATCGACCGGCTGGACCTGTCGGGTCGCGGCTCGTGGCGGGCCGGCCTCGGCAGCGGCGCCGTCATCGAGCTCGGCCGGGGCAGCGAGGGCGAGGTGGTCGAGCGCTTCGGCCGCTTCGCCCATTCCATCACGCAGGTCACGGCGACCTACCGCAGCCCCCTGCTGTCTGCCGACCTGCGTCACGCCGACGGCTATGCGGTCAGGCTGCGCGGCGTGACGACGACAAATACTCCGGGTAAACCCGCAAATAGAAAACGCTGAGGACGGACATGGCCAAGGAATACAAGGATTTGGTCGTCGGGCTGGATATTGGGACCGCCAAGATCATGGCCGTGGTGGCCGAGGTTTTGCCGGGCGGGGAATTGCGCATCGCCGGCCTCGGGGTGGCGCCCTCGCATGGCCTGAAGCGCGGCGTCGTGGTCAATATCGACGCGACCGTGCAGTCCATCCAGCAGGCGTTGAAAGAGGCCGAAATGATGGCCGACTGCAAAATATCCCGGGTTTATACGGGGATCACCGGCAGTCATATCCGCGGCCAGAACTCCACCGGCATGGTCATCGTGCGCGACAAGGAGGTCACGCCGGTTGACGTGACTCGCGTCGTCGAAACCGCCAAGGCCATCAATATCCCCAACGACCAGCGCCTGCTGCTGGTCGAGCCGCAGGAATTCGTCATCGACGGCCACGAGGTCAAGGAACCCATCGGCATGAGCGGCGGCCGGCTGGAGGTCAAGGTCCATATCGTGACCGGGGCGCAAAGTGCGGCGGAAAACATCGTCAAATGCGTGCGCCGCTGCGGTTTGGAGGTCGACCAGCTGGTTTTGAACCCGAGCGCCTCCAGCCATGCCGCCCTGACCGACGACGAGCGTGACCTGGGCGTGGCCCTGGTGGATATCGGCGCGGGCACGACCGATGTGGCGATATTCACCGGCGGCTCCATCCGGCATACCGCCGTCATCCCGATCGCCGGCGACCTGATCACCAGCGATATCGCCATGGCGCTGCGCACCCCGACCAAGGATGCCGAGGAAATCAAGGTCGAGTACGGCGTCGCCAAGCAGTTGCTGGCCGACCCCGCCGACCAGGTCGAGGTACCCGGCTTGGGCGACCGCGGCCCGCGGATGTTGTCCAAGCAGGCCCTGGCCGGCGTCATCGAGCCGCGCGTGGAGGAAATCTTTTCCCTCGTGCATCAGGTCATCCGCGAAAGCGGGTATGAGGAACTGCTGTCCTCCGGCATCGTGCTGACCGGCGGCTCGGCCGTCATGCCGGGCATGGTCGAGCTCGCCGAGGATATTTTTCTGAAACCTGTGCGGCGCGGCCTGCCGACTTATTCGGGCGCGCTTTACGACATGGTGGCCAACCCCCGTTCCGCCACCGTCATGGGTTTGCTGGAGGAGGCGCGCCTGTCGCGCACCCGGGGTTTCAAGGCGGCGCAGCAGGCCGGCTCGGTGCAAACCCTGCTCGGTCGCGTCAAGGATTGGTTCATGGGAAATTTTTGACCCCCCAAAACCAACAGAAATCAAGAAAAACTTGTTTCAGCAACTGTTCATTTTTTGAGTGCCGCGGCACAATTGCATTAGTAGGAGGTTGATATGCCCATCGAGATGATCGAAGAGTTTGACCAAGGCACCCAAATCAAGGTGATCGGGGTCGGTGGCGGTGGCGGCAATGCCGTGGATCACATGATCGCCCAGGGCGTTCAAGGGGTTGAATTCATCTGCGCCAATACCGATGCGCAGGCCCTCAACCGCTCCAAGGCCGACCAATTGCTGCAACTCGGCTCCACCGGCCTGGGCGCCGGTGCCAAACCCGAAATGGGCAAGGCGGCCGCCGAGGAAGCCGAATCCCGCATTCGCGAAGCCATTGCCGGCGCCAATATGCTGTTCATCACCGCCGGCATGGGCGGCGGTACCGGCACGGGCGCTGCGCCCGTGATTGCACGCGTCGCCAAGGAAATGGGCATCCTGACGGTGGGCGTCGTCACCAAGCCCTTCGATTTCGAAGGCGGCCGCCGCGCCAAGGCGGCGGACGCCGGCCTGGCCGAACTGGAAGCCAATGTCGACTCGCTGATCGTCGTGCTGAACGACAAGCTGCTCGATGTGCTGGGCGACGACGTCACGCAGGATCAGGCCTTCGCCCATGCGAATGACGTGCTGAAGAACGCCGTTGGCGGCATTTCCGACATCATCCACATCCCCGGCCTGGTCAACGTCGACTTCGAGGACGTCAAGACCGTGATGAGCGAGCCCGGCAAGGCCATGATGGGCACGGCCCAGGCCACCGGCCCGGACCGCGCCGCCAAGGCCGCCGAGGCTGCGGTTGCCTGCCCGCTGCTGGAGGGCATCGACCTGTCCGGCGCGCGCGGCGTGCTGGTGCTGATCGCCGCCGGCCGCAGCAACTTCAAGCTCAGCGAGTCCAAGAACGCGATGAACGCGATCAAGCGCTACGCCTCGGACGATGCCCACATCATCTACGGCACGGCCTATGACGAGAGCCTGGGCGATGCGCTGCGCGTGACCGTCATCGCCACCGGCCTGACCGCCGGCCGTGCCCGCCAGCAGGCGCCGCTGCAGGTCGTGCAGACCCAGCAGGTGGTGCGCAACGGCACCGACGGCATGCCCGTGCTGACCCAGGCCGTGGCCATGGCCACGCCGACGGCCCAGCACGCCAATGTCGGCCTGGGCCTGGGTGATTTCGCCAATGCCAACGTGCCCAGCGTCTGGCGCCATGGCCGCTCGGGCAGCGCCGCCGCCAAGGTCGAGGCCCTGTCGTCCAACGGCATGGACGAGATCGAGATCCCGGCCTTCCTGCGCAAGCAGGCCGACTGAGGACCGAGCCGAGTGCCTGCGCACTCGGCGACGCCTCAGGAGGGGCCCGCTACGTCTCGCGTGGCGGGCGCGCCCTGCAAGGGGACTGAGGACCGAGCCGAGTGCCTGCGCACTCGGCGACGCCTCAGGAGGGGCTCGCCGCGTCTTGCGTGGCGGCGCGCCCTGCAAGGGGATTGAGGACGGAACTCCCTTGAGAAGGGCGAGTCGAAAGACTCGCCCTTTTTGCCGTCAGGGCGCAGGCACCGCGGCGCGGGCGGACGTTGTGCCGCACAGGAGGGCCAGCAGGCCGCCTCCCGCCAGCACCAGGGCCAAGGCCGTCATGCGCGCACCGGGCAAGGTGGCGGCGGCCGTCGTCATGCTCGCGGCGGCGGCCATCTGCAGGAAGCCGAGCAGGGCCGAGGCCTGGCCGGCCTGGGATGCGAAGGGCGTCAGCGCCAGGGCGGTGCCCGTGGGAGACACCAGGCCCATGCCGAACAGGAAGAAGGCCACCGCGACGGCGAAGCCGGCCAGGCTGGTGGACCCGCCCGCCAGCATGGCGACGCCGCCGAGGGCGGCGAACACCGCGCCCACGCGCAGCACCGCCGGTCCGCCCCAGCGGGCCGCCCAGCGGGGCGCGACCTGGCCGGCGGCGAAGACGACGAACACCGAGGTTGCGAAGAACAGGCCGACCTGCAGGGCGCTGAAGCCGAAGTCCTGGGCCAGCACCAGGGGCGCTGTGCCGAAGAAGGCGAACAGCGCGCCGAGGATGGCGGCGGTGGCGAGGGCCGGTCGCAGGAAGCGGGCATCAGTCGTCAGCAGTACATAGCCGCGCGCCAACGCTGCAACGGGCTGATGCCGGCGTCGCTGCGGCGGCAGGGTCTCGCCGACGATGAGGGCATAGGCCGCGGCGAGCGCGAGCCCGCTGGCCACCAGCACGATGAACAGGGCCCGCCAGCCCCAAGCCGCCTGCACCAGCCCGCCCAGCAGCGGCGAGAAGCCCGGTGCCGCCGCCATCACGACCATGATGCGACCGAGCAGGGCGGCGAGCTGTGGGCCTTCGAACCGATCCCTTGCCGCGGCCCGCGCCAGCACCGAGGCGGCGGCCACACCCACGGCCTGCAGGGCGCGCCCGGCAAGCAGCATCGGCAGGCCGGTCGCGATGGCGCCGACGGCGCTGCCGACGACGAAGACGGCGAGGCCGCCGAGCACGACGGGCCGACGCCCGATGCGGTCCGACAGCGGCCCGACGATGAGCTGGGCGACGGCGAAGACGCCAAGGAAGACGCCGAGGACGGCCGCCGTCATGGCCGCCGCGTCGCCGCCCAGGGCCTGGGCGAGGGCCGGCAGGGCCGGCAGCAGGATATTGGTGGACAGCGTCGCCAGCGCCGACAGCGCGGCCAGCGTCAGCAGCCAGCGCCGCGGTACGGCGTTCATAACGGCCGCCCGTCGGCGACGAAGGCGACGCTGCGTGCAATGACGTCGGCGTCGGTCAGCAGTCGGCGGTGGCCGAGGCCGCCGATGCTCTCGAGGCGCGACCCCGGCCAGGCGTCATGCAGGGCCTGCGAGGCCGCGAAGGGCACGGTGCGGTCCTCGGGGTCGTGCAGGATCAAGCCCGGATGGACGAGGCCGTGCTGCAAGCGCTCCAGATCCACATGGGCG
>Ga0164290_1001941_pt1 | contig 19966 bp, 15 predicted proteins | sample Micstemetagenome_FD_108782 | JGI IMG/M metagenome (GOLD analysis project Ga0164290, IMG submission 108782) | Contaminated culture microbial community from soil near Moab, Utah, USA - Microcoleus steenstrupii SON62 (Illumina Assembly) | ecosystem: Environmental > Terrestrial > Soil > Soil crust... | reverse complement strand
CGCGGGCACCCACGGCCTCCATCGGCTGGCCGCCTACAACATGGCGAAGCACGCGGTAGTCGGGCTGGTGAAAGGCCTCGCCGCTGACTTGGTCGGCACGGGGGTGACCGCGTGTGCGGTCTCGCCGGGCTCCACCCGGACACCGATGCTCAACGCCACTGCGGCGCTGTACGACGTGCCGACGGCGGAGGGCTTCGCCGTCAACCAGATGCTGCGCCGACTGATCGATCCCGATGAGGTCGCGGCCGCGCTCGCATTCTGCTGCGGCCGCGACGGAGCGATCTTCAACGGCTCGGTCTTGCACGCCGATGGGGGGTTCAGCCCGTGACCGCGACCGAGCTCGAGCGTCGGCTGAACGACGGTTTCGAGGTCCGGCTCCGGGACGACCTGCTGCGAGCCGATGGTGGCAGGGTGCTCGTCGGCGGGTCGCCGGCGCGTGTGGTCCGGCTCAGTGATCGCGCGTGTTCCCTGTTCGACGGCGACCGGCTGGTCGTCGACGGACCGGCCTCCGCGGGGCTCGCGCGTCGGCTGCTCGACGGCAATCTCGCCGATCCGGTGCTCGACGACGTCGGCGTCTCGGCCAGTGACCTGACTGTCGTCGTACCGGTCCGCGACCGCACGGCACAGCTCGACCGGTGCTTGGCAGCACTGGCACCGCTACGCCTCATCGTGGTTGACGACGCGTCGGAGGACCCGAATGCGGTGGCCCGGGTAGCCCGCCGATACCGCGCCGACCTCGTACCTCTCACGCAGAACGTGGGACCGGCCGGCGCACGCAACGCCGGACTCGCCCGGGTGCGCACGCCACTCGTCGCATTCGTTGACTCTGACGTCGTCGTCGACGGCTCGGTCCTGCTGGACCTCGCTCGCCACTGCGCCGATCCACAGGTAGCACTGGTGGCGCCCAGGGTCGTCGGCAGCACGCAGCGGCCGCGTCCCCGCTGGTTCGAGCGGTACGACGTCGCCGCCTCCTCCCTCGACCTCGGCCGGACCGGCTTCCAGGTGTGTCCTGGTGGGGCGGTCGCCTGGCTACCCGCTGCCTGCCTGGTCGGTCGCACCCAGCTCCTCGGGGACGGGTTCGATGCGGGTATGCGGGTGGGCGAGGACGTCGACCTGGTCTGGCGACTAGAGGCGGCGGGCGCGACGGTCCGGTATGACCCGTCAACCACTGCACGCCATGACGTGCGCTCGACCGTGCGCGGCTGGTTGGGCCGGAAGTTCATCTACGGCACCGGCGGGGCCGCACTGGCCGGAAAGCACCGCGACAAGCTCGCACCGGCAACGCTGTCGCTGTCCATGGCGGTGGCCGCCGCCGCTGTGCTGCAAAGGCGCTGGTGGTCGGCACCGGTCGCCGCAACCGCAGTGGCGATGTCGGCGTGGGACCTTCATACTCGCCTCCCGATCGAACGCGGACGGACCGCGGTGGCAATGAGAGTCTCGTTCCGAGGCCTCGGCTGGGCCGTCCGCCAGGAGGCGGGGCTACTGCTGCGGCACTGGTGGCCAGTGGCCGCCGTCGGATCGATCTGGAGTCGCTCTGTTCGCAGGGCGGTCATCACCTCGATCGTCGTGGACCTCGCGGTGTTCTTCCGCGAACGCCCTGGTGTCGACCCGCTCACCGTCGTTGCGACCCGACGCCTTGACGACCTCGCCTACGGGTCGGGTCTGTGGTGGGGCGCGGTCAGCCGGCGGAGTGCTCGGTGCCTGGCGATCCGACGCCCGGCTTCAGGAAGAACTGTGGGCGCAACCTCGAAGCTCAGATGGAGTAGTCAATGAGTCTGTTGGACGACAACACAATCGCCATCCTCGGTGGCACCGGGCCACAAGGCCGGGGTCTAGCGCGCAGGTTCGTCCAGGCAGGTTTGCGAGTCGTCATCGGGGGCCGGAGCGCGACGAAGAGCTCAGCGGTCGCCGCGGAGCTGTCGCAGGCCATCGGGGCCACGGTCGAGGGCACCGACAACCTGACGGCTGCTGAGGTCGGTGACATCGTCTTGGTCACGGTCCCCTGGGCAGGACACGGCGAACTGCTGACCGAGCTGAAGGGAGCACTCGCCGGCAAGGTCGTCGTCGACTGCGTCAACCCCCTCGCCTTCGACAAGCAAGGCGCCTATCCCCTCGAAGTGCCAGAGGGATCCGCCACGGAACAGGCAGCTGCCATCCTGTCGGACTCCGAGGTCGTGGGTGCATTCCACAACCTCAGCGCCGTGCTGCTCGAGGACGTCGACGTGGTGACGATCGACGCTGACGTGCTGGTGCTGGGCGACGACCGTGACGCGACGGATCTCGTTCAGGAGCTGGCGGGCAGGATCCCTGGCGTGCGCGGGATCTACGGCGGTCGTCGTCGAAACGCTGGTCAGGTGGAGGCGCTGACCGCGAACCTGATCAGCATCAACCGACGGTACAAAGCTCACAGCGGCCTACGGGTGACCGACCTCTAAGCCCGAACTGGAGGTTGGGGCGGCGGTTCGACGTGGAAGGGCTTCCTCTCGCCGCCGATGCTGTTGAGCGTCGCCCCGGTATGCCGGCGGATGAAGTCGAACCTTGAGGCAGCACGCCGGCCGTGAGCGATCTGGTGGCGGGTGCGGCGAGCCGTGCCCGGCGATCGGGCGTCAGGTGCGCGGAGCGCCCACGACCGCCAGCAGTTGCAGCTTCTCGTGGCTCTCGCTTCCGGGGGCCGCGGTGTAGACCAGTAGTGAGTGAGACTGCCGCGGGTCCTGAAGGATTTGGCAGTTCAGCTCCAGCAGCCCGACGGTCGGGTGGAGGTACCGCTTGATCTCGTTGGGTGTGATGCCGATCTGGTGTTCCTCCCACAGGGTGCGGAACTCCTCGCTCTGGTCCATCAGCGACGTTGCGAGGCAGGCGGCCTTGGACTCCGGTCCGCGGATGGCCATCACGCCGCGAAGCCCCGAGACGTACATCCGCGACAGTCGCTCGTGGTCCTCCGGCGGATGCAGGTCTCTGGCCTCGGGGAGCGTGAACCACCGGTAGCCGATACTCCGAGCAGGACCTGCGTAGCGGGCCGAGTCACCGACGAGGGCGACACCGAGCGGTGTCTGCCGCAACGTCTCGCCCAGTTCGGTCACGATCTCCGCTGGGGTGTCGGTGAGGCGGTCGAAGATCCGCAACACTCCTGGGCTCACATGGTCGCTGCCGGCCCCGCGCTCGGGAGGGCGGTGACCGGCGAGTCGGAACAGGTGGTCCCGCTCGTCGAGGGTGAGGTGCAGTCCTTGCGCGATGGATGCGACCATCTGCTCGGAGGGCTGCGGACCGCGCTCCTGCTCCAGGCGCGAGTAGTAGTCGCTCGACATGTGGCACAGCACCGCGACCTCCTCCCGCCGCAATCCATTCGTACGCCGGCGCTGCCCCCGAGGAAGTCCCACGTCCTCCGGCTGCAACGCCTCCCTGCGCACCCGCAGGAACTCAGCCAGCCCGGCTCTGTCGATCATGACCCCCATCGTGCCCGGCGCCCGCATCGCTCAGCCACGGATCGACAGGCCCTGGATCGAGACCTCGAGGTAGCGAAAAGTCGGTGCCGAGCAGCGACAGCGCTGCCGACCAAACGGCAGGGAGAACCGCATGGCACGCAGGAGTTACGACATCACGATCCCCGACCTGACCGGACGACGTGCAGTGATCACCGGCGCGAGCGACGGTATCGGCCTCGCCATCGCGCGGACCATCGCCGGCGCCGGCGCCGACGTGGTCATGCCGGTCCGCAACCCGGCCAAGGGCAATGCCGCAATTGCGATGATCCGCGAACGGCACCCCGCCGCGAAGCTCACGCTGCACCAGCTGGACCTCTCCTCGCTCGGCTCGATCGAGGCGTTCGGCGCGACGCTGCGCGCCGAGGGCTCCCCGGTCCACCTGCTGATCAACAACGCGGGCGTCATGACTCCACCCGAACGGCAGACCACCGTCGACGGGTTCGAGCTGCAACTCGGCACGAACCATCTCGGCCACTTCGTCCTCACCGCCCACCTGCTCCCACTCCTCAAGGACGGCGCGGCACGAGTGACCTCGCAGATCAGCGTCGTGGCGAGGCGCGGCCACATCAACTGGGACGACCCGAACTTCGAGCACTCCTATGACGCCATGCGCGCCTACCGGCAGTCCAAGATCGCCGTCGGGCTGTTCGGCCTCTTTGCCGGCACCCGTGAGAGCGCCGGGCTGCCGGCACTGCTTGCAGCGACCGCCGTCGAACCTGGACTTGCAGCGTTCTACGGCCCCCAGGGACTTGGCAGCACCAGCGGTCCTCCCGGACCGCAGAAGTTGTGGTCGCCTCTGACCAGCGCCGACGACGCGGCCCGAGCGTGGACCCTTTCCGAGGAGCTCACCGGCGTCGGCTACCACTAGACAGGGTTCGATACCTCTCACCAGCGCAGACGCCTGTCGGGTTCAAGGGGTGTGGGCCCGCTCCCGGGCGCACGCGATGAGCGCTGCGAGGTCGAGACCGTAGGTCGGAGCAGCAGTTTGCACGTAGGTGTCCAAGCGGCCCGCTGCGCGTTCGACGAGCCTTGATGCCCCCACGGTGTTGCCGCGTGCCTGGTGGGTCAAGCCCACACAAAGCTGGGCCAGGCCTTGCCACAAGTCGCGCTCCTCGTCGGGGCACGACTTCCACCGGACCTCGAGGGCCTCATGCGCCGCGAACGGTCGCCCGGCGTCCAGCAGGCGGCGGGCGTACGCCAGGGTCGCTTCCGGTGCAAGCGGTTCTTCGGAGATCGGTTCGACGCCCGGTGAGCCGTACGGCAATGGCCGTCCGAGCGCGTCCCTTGGTCGAGCCTGTTGTGCTCGGCCCTGTTCGTCTCGGTCGCGATCGTCAGCCACGTCAGGCTCGTTTCGGTGCCATCAGAAGCACGACGGCGTTGACACTTCGACCGCGTCTGGCCGACGGGGCCTTCCCTGGGCGGTGGCCACGATGGAGGCGGCCTCGGCCCTGGCCTGCGCTCGCGCCGTGCTCGTCGGTCGTCAACATGCCCCCTACGGATTGGTGCCACCGTACGGTTCCCGCGCGAGAGCCCGCAACGCGGTAGCCCCGCACCCGCCGATCGCCGGGCAAGATGACCTCGTGAGGTCAGCGGCCGTGACAAGGGGGCACGGCAGCGACGCGATCGCGTCGTGGATGCAGGTCCGCGACGTCCACGCGCAGCATCGACGCCCGCTGCACGCCGGGGTACCGATCCTCCGCGCGCCTCGGCGAGAGTCATGACAGAGCCCCGCGGGGTGGTGGGCTTTGAGGGGATCTTCGGTGCCCTACTCAACGCTCACGATGGCGGCGTGACCACCAGTATCCAAGGGTTTGTTGAGCAGCGCCATGGACTCCTCTGAGAGGTAGCGGCGGTCGCCGGCGATCCACTCGTCGTGCATGTCGATCAGGACGGCGCCGACCAGCCGGATGACTGCGGCGACGTTGGGGAAGATGCCCACGACGCGTGAGCGGCGCTTGATCTCCTTGTTCACTCGCTCCAGGGGGTTGGTGGACCAGAACTTGCGCCAGTGGGCCTTGGGGAACCCGGTGAACGCGGTGGATGCGGTGAACGCGAGCACCTCGGCCTTGGCCTCGTCCATCAACGGCCCGACCTTCGGGAACGAGTTGGCGAGCTGGTTGCGGACCTCGTCCCACGCGTTGTTGACGGCCTCGGGGTCGGGTTGGGCGAAGATGGTGCGGAACACCGCGGCGACCATGTCGGCGTGGGTCTTGGGGACGTGCGCGAGGAGGTTGCGGGCGAAGTGGACCCGGCACCGCTGGTGCGCGACACCCTGGAAGGACCGCTTCAACGCTTTCACGAGCCCGGAGTGCTGGTCGCTGATGACCAGCTGCACTCCGGCCAGGCCGCGCTGTTTGAGGCTGAGCAGGAAGCTGCGCCAGAACGTCTCGTCCTCGCTGTCACCCACGTCGAGTCCGAGGACCTCTCGGCTGCCGTCGGCGGCGATCCCGGTCGCGACCCACGGCCATCGAGACCACCTGGCTGCCCTTGCCGGGCTTGATGCGGACGTGGAGGTAGGTCGCGTCGAGGTAGACGTAGGGGAACGCGATGTGGTCCAGCGGCCGGGTGCGGAACGCGCCGACCGACTCGTCGAGCTGCTCGCAGATCCGGGAGACCTCGGACTCGCTGATCCCTGAGTCGGCGCCGAGGGCGACGACCAGGTCATCGACGCTGCGGGTGGAGATGCCGTGGACGTAGGCCTCCATCACCACCGCGTACAGCGCCTGGTCGATCCGGCGCCGGGGCTCGAGGATGCTCGGGAAGTAGGAGCCCTTGCGGAGCTTGGGGATCTGCAGCTCGATGTCGCCGGCCTTGGTCGCCAGCAGCTTGGGACGGGTGCCGTTGCGTTCGGTGACGTGGTGCGCTCGTAGCGCTCCGCGCCGATCACCCCGCGGCTTCGAACTCGACGAGCTCTTGAAGCACGGTGCGGACCGATTCGCGGATCATGTCGACGCCATCGCCGGTGCGGAACGCCTCGAGCAACTCAGACAAGGCAGACTGGGACAAGGCCGTCGGTGGTTCTCCTTCAGTGCGTGACTTGGTCGTTTCACACCGAAGATCCCGCCGATGGCCGCCTACTTCACGCAGCCCCGCCGTTGGACCTCAAACCCCACCACCCCAGGGGACTCTCCTGCCGGGGGGTGCAATGCCGAAAAGCAGCTCTCACCTGCGGAAACACCGGTCGGACGCTAGGGCCGTGGGCGCTCTGACATGCCATCGGGTCATATTGGGGCCACCGCAGGTCCAGGTTGGAAGGTTCTCGACAGCCTCGTCTGCCGCTGGCGGGCTGCGGTTCGTGACCGGTCATGGCGTCGCCGACGTTGGTTGAGATGGTCGTCGAGAGGTGCCCGTGTCCTTGGCCAGGACCTGGATGACGGTGGGGCCGGAGTCGCGCGTGGCCGTGTCGTCAGCCGCCTCCGGGACCTACGACGATCCTGCGGAGCAGATGACCGTCACCCGCACGATCGCGGTGTATCCACCCACGAGCGTGTAGGTGAACTCGTCCCGGCTGAGCTGCTGCTCGGTGGCGTCGGGAGGAGTGCAGTAGGTGGGGCTCGGAGTGTAGGAAAGTTGCGTTCCAGTGGCACCGATCGCAATTCTTCCGTAGTACGGGTCGGTGGTCGAGGCCAGTCTCGGCGCTTCCGCACCCTCCGGCTGGCTGTCGTTGCTCAGGACGTCGATGATGTTGGAGCCGCTGTCCTGCATGATCGTCACTGAATCGTCGAAGGCCAGGTCGCAGGTGACGTCGACAGTGACCGTCGCCGTCGAGCCACCGTTCAGCGTGTAGGTGAACGTGTCCGGCGTCCCGTCGGGGGAGTTGCAGTAGCCCGGCGCTGGCGCGTAGGTGACTTCGGCGCCGACGAGACCGTTGCGATCGAAGATAGACACCAGCCCGTTGGCCGGCTGGGTGACCGAGAGGACACGTTTGGTTCCGACCGTGGCGAGGTCAGGTGCGTAGGCGCCCTCGGCAGGGAGGTCAGGGTCGTTGGAACCGAGGACGTCGTTGCCCAGCACGCTGATCACGGTGTTGCTGCTCTCGGGAACGGTCGTTGTGTCGTCGACGGCACGAGGCGCCGGTCCGGAGAGTCGGACCGGGCCCGCGGTGCTCGGGACCTCGTTGTCGCCGATCGTCACCTGGTCCGCGTAGCCGAGTCTGCCGGAGGCTCCGTCGCCCCAGCACCGGACGCCGCCGTCGGTGAGAAGGACGCAGGTATGGTTGGCTTGAGCGACGATCGCGATCGCCGTACGGCTGCCCAGGTTGACAGGTGCGGCGGTCGCGGCGACCTCGTCGTCGCCGATGATCACCTTGTTGCCGTAGCCCAGCTGACCCTTCGACCCGTCGCCCCAGCAGTGCACGGTGCCGTCGAGCGCGATCATGCAGGAGTGCGCACGACCGAGCGCGATCGAGATAGCCAGCCGGGGCATGGGGACGGGACCGACCTGGTTCGGGGTCTCGTCGTCGCCGACGTTGTCGACGACAAATCCGGCGTCGACCCCTCGCCAGTCCAGACGTTCGCCGTAGCCGAGCTGGCCGTGGTTGTGGACCCCCCAGCAGTACAGGCTCCCGTTGTCGGCTCGGGCGCAGGTGTGCACGCTCCCGGCGCTGATCTCGACGGCATGACGACCCGGGCCGAGATTGACATTGCCCGCTGAGCTGGGGCCCTCGTTGTCGCCGATGGTGTTCGTGTTGCCGTAGCCGAGCCGGCCGCTGCCGCCGTCGCCCCAGCACACGACCCCTCCAATAGTCCGCACTGCACAGTTGTGGTTGAAGCCTGCGGCGATCGCCCGGGCCCTCCCGAGGGCCAGCGGCGGGGCCGTCGAGGGGTGCTCGTTGTCGCCGAGGGGGATCGTGTTGCCGTAGCCGAGCTGGCCGTGGTCGCTCTTGCCCCAGCACACGACCCGGCTGTCCGCCAGGAGGGCGCACGTGTGCCTCCCGCCGGCGACGATGGTCACCGCCTCGGCGGGCAGCTGCACAGTGGCGACCTCATCAGGACGTTCGTCGTCGCCGACGTCGCGGACGTTCGCAAGGCCGAGTCGCCCGTCGGCGCCGTCGCCCCAGCACCGCACCCGACCGTCGGCCATCACCGCACACGCGTGCTGGTCGCCGGCTGCGATGACCTTCGCCGGTCCCCCGAGAGCGATCTCGAGATCTCCGGGGTGCTCGTTGTCCCCGAGCACAGTCTTGTGTCCCAGCCCCAGGACACCGGGGATCGTGGGGCCCGGGCCTTGGCTGCCCCAGCAGACGACCGTCCCGTCGCCCCGCAGGGCGCACGTGTGTGCGCCGCCCGCCGCGATCGCCTTGACCTCGTGGTGCGCTCCGATCTGGACGTGCCCTGCTTCCGATGGATCCTCGTCGTCTCCGATCGTCGACGTGTTGCCGTAGCCCAGCCGCCCATCGGCGCCCTCGCCCCAACAGGTCACCTCGCCATCAGCCAACTCCACGCACGCGTGCTCGGCGCCGAGCTGTACCGACAGCGCCCGGTTGCCGAGGGAGACTCCGGGCGTGTCCAGGAGATCCCCGCGGTCGTCGCCGAAGTTCGCTGTCGTCTGGACTCCCAGCACCGAGTGGCCAGGGCCCCAGCACCGCACATCTCCGTTGTCGAGAACGGCACAACTGTGGGCTCCGCCCACGCTGACCTCGATGACCTGGATGTAGTCGTTCTGGCCGCGGTAGTGGTCGGCCTGGTAGCCGAGAAAGACGGTTCCGGGCGAATAGATCTCAGCACCCGAAGTCCAGACGGGCTCGTTGTCTCCGATCGTCGCGAGGGATCCGCTGCCGAGCCTGCCGTCGCCGCCGAAGCCCCAGCACCGCACCACGCCGAAATCGAGCAGCGCGCAGGTGTGTCGATCGCCGGCGCTGACCGAGACCGCAGCCGCGCCAAGGCTGACCCGCTTGCTCCCGGGGGCGGCTGCGTCCCCGACGTCGAGCGTGTTGCCGTAGCCCAGCCGGCCGTTGGCGCCTTCGCCCCAGCAGGCGACCTTGCCGTCGTCCATGACCGCACAGACGTGATTCGTTCCGACGTCGATGGACAGGGCCAGGCCCCGGAGAGGTAGATTCCCGGCACTGACGTCGGCGCTTCGTCGTCGCCGATCCGCTCACTGTTGGCCTGCCCGAGCTGCCCGCTGTCGTTGATGCCCCAGCACCGGATCTTCCCGTTGTCCAGGAGCGCACAGCTGTTGTCGCCACCAGCGCTGAGGGCCACGACCTTGCGGCCCACCTGCACGAGGGGAAGGGACGAAGGGGCTTCGTTGTCGCCGATGTCGTTCATGGTTCCGTAACCCAGCTGTCCCTCAGCGCCGCGGCCCCAGCACCGGACGTCACGGGTCTCGAGGAGTGCACAGGTGTGCCGGCTGCCCGCGGTGATCGATATCGCCTTCGCGCCGAGGCTGACCGGGCCGACCTGTCCTGGGGTCTGGCCGTCACCCACGTCGAGGGTGTTGCCGTAGCCGAGGCGTCCGAAATCCCCCTCGCCCCAGCACCAGACATCGCCGGCCTTCAGCACGCAGGTGTGCTGGTCGCCGGTGGCCGTGCGTTGGAGCACGCTGCTGCGCTCGCCTGGCTCGGTCGACGGACCGTCGGCCTGCGCACCCGCGGCCAGCGCGATGCCGATGACGAGGAAGATGCCGCCGAAGAACAGGAGCAGTGCCGCGCGACCCGATCGGGTCAGTCCGCGGGCGGCCAGCTCGGGCCGCTCGATCTCCGCCAAGGTTGCCACGTTCACGGTCGCCTCCAGCGCCAGGTTCAATCGTGGTCTGGCCCGGCCCAGAAAGTGAACGGAACTTACGACGTCACCGTTGGCGAAACCGTTGGAGAAGCGGTTGTGGAGACCGTGCCGCTGGCCAGGACGCACTCAGCGTTGGGCAGGCGATCGACCTGTCTGCCGGCCGCTGCCTGGACATGAACGGGGCCAGCACCACGGGCATCGGAGCCGCGGCGCACGTAGCGACGTGCGAGTACGGGCTGAGCGCGAGGCTGAACAGTCCCGGTTCTTCGCAGGATCTCGTCGCGGCTGACCCGGTCACGGACCAGTCGGAGTCTGTCCTTCCTCGACGGCGGGTTGCGCCCCACGCTCCCGTCGCACCAAGCGCTGGACCCCAGCTTGGTCCCGCCGCAGACCGGGATCACCGCAGCCACGCCTGCCAGGATCACCGAGTACGACGACGCGACCATCACGTTCCGCAGCAACATGGTGGGCTCAACCTTTGAGTGCAAGGTAGATGATGGCTACTTCGCTCCCTGCACTTCGGTGTTCAACGCCCACAGCGGCCGCCGGGCATTGGGGAACTACTCCTTCAAGGTGCGGGCGACCAATCGGTACGGCCTCGTCGACCCGACTGACGCGATCGCACTGTGGGAGGTAGTGCAACCACTCTGAGTCGTCACAACGGTTTCCACAGCGGCACGCCTTCTATGGTCGTCTTGCTCCGGATGCCCAGGCATATTCAGACCGTCGGGGGCATCGGCGGCGACCGGGGCATCCGGGGCATCCAGCGTCAGCCGGGGGCGGCCGGTGCTCAGGACGACACCTACTCCAACCCTCCTAATGCAGTGCATTGAGCCCCTCACCTTTCCGTTCCTTCGTGCGAGATCGGGTGACGATCCGCGCCGCGGCCGGCCTGGCTGCCTGCGGAGTCCTCGCGGTCGGGCTCACCTCAGCCGCCGCACCCGCAACGGCGGTCGAGGACGGCCTGACCTGCAACGGCAAGGCTGTGACGATCCTGGCCGGGGTTGTCGACCGACTGGTCCGCCACGTACGGCACCGCGGGTGATGCCGTGATCATGGCCCGCGGTGGCGGTCACCAGATCTTCGGAGGAGCTGGCAACGACATGATCTGCGCCGAGTCCGATGGCGCTTCGCTTGATGACGACATCGACGGCAGCGCGGGCCAAGACGTGCTGTACGGGGAGGCTGGCAACGACAAGCTGACCCGCGGCGAGGACCTCGACCATATCTCCGGCGACTCGACACAGGAAGACGTTCGTGCCGGACGGCGTCGAAGGCGACGACGTCCTCCGCGGCATTGGCGGCGTCAACGCCGACGACTACAGCACGAATGCCGACAAGCTGTGGGGCGGCCTGGGCAACGACGTACTGGACGGTCGGGAGGGCGGTGGGAAGACCAAGATCTTTGGCGACGCCGGTGACGATCGCCTGTACGGCGACGTCAGCAGGACGACCTCTTCGGCGGGCCCGGCATCGACACCATGTGCGGCAACGAGGAATCCGATCACCTTCGAGGTGGCGACGGGAACGACTTACCTGCATGGCGGCAGCGGCATCCTGGACAAGGGAGAAGGTCAGGCCGGCACCGACGCCTGTCTCTATATCCGCCATCGGAGGCAGACCAGCTGCGAACGCTGAACTGGCGCGGGTCGCCTTGGCCACAACGGATTCCGCAGCGGTCGGCCCCCTACTCTCGCCTTGCCCCGCGGCCCGGTGTTCATCGTCGGGCGCCCGGGGCCAAGCCACTGCCAGCAGTCGCAACGCATGTCGATTCGTGGCACATGACTTCACAGGGGAACAAGATGCGACGACGTGCGACCTCCGATTCTTCGGCGACACTGCAATCCTTGGGACAGAGAGCCGTGCGGGCGGGCATTGTTGTCATCCTCTTGCTGGCGGCGGGGACTCTGGTCACCTCCCCGACGATCTACGCCGAGGCATCGTCGGCCCCGGTCGCTGCCTCGTCGTCGCTCGGACCCGCTGTGATCGAGGTCGCCGCCGGGGGCTCGCACACATGCGCGTTGCGAGAGGACGGGCAGGTTCAGTGTTGGGGCAATGGCGCTGAAGGTCGCCTGGGCTACGGCAACACAGACACGATCGGTGACGACGAGCACCCCTCAGATGCCGGGACCGTCGACCTGGGCGTTGGCCGGGAAGCGGTGGCGATCGCTGCCGGCGCCTCCCACACGTGTGCGATCGTCGACGACGGCACGGTCCGCTGCTGGGGCGCTGGCTTCTTGGGTCAGCTCGGATACGGCAACAAGCAGAACATCGGAGACGACGAGACACCAGCCGATGTCGGGCCGGTCGACCTGGCCGGCCCATCGCGATCGGCTGTGGCGATCACGGCTCGTGCGGACCACAGTTGCGCCCTGCTCGACGACGGCTCCGTGGTGTGTTGGGGCTCCGGTACCTTCGGCCGCCTGGGCTACGGCAACACCCACAACATCGGAGACGACGAGACACCAGCCGTTGCCGGGCCCGTGAGCCTGGGTGGGAGGGCCTTGCGCGTCACGGCAGGTCTGTCCCACACGTGCGCTCTCCTCGTCGGTGGTGACGTGCGCTGCTGGGGCTTCGGCCAGACAGGGGCTCTGGGATACGGCAACAAGGAGCACGTCGGCGACGACGAGACACCAGCCGACGTTCCCCCGGTGTTGGTTCGCGAGGCAACGTCGGTCTCAGCTGGCGGCAGTCACACCTGCGCGATCATCCCGCGCGAACGCCGCGACGACCTGACCAAGTGTTGGGGCGTGGGTGATCGCGGCCAGCTCGGCTACGGCAAGTCGGAGACGATCGGTGACGACGAGACTCCGGGCTCGTTGGGGGAGCACAATCTAGGGGCCTCGCCCAAGCTCTTCGCGCTCGGTCGCTTCCACACCTGCGGGTTGAACCAGGACGGAAGCGTGCGCTGCTGGGGGGCCGGGGACTTCGGTCAGTTGGGCCATGGTCGACCGAACGACATCGGTGACAACGAACCGGCGTCGAGCTCGGGCGTGGTGGACCTGGGTCCAGGACGAACAGCGACAATGGTCAGTGCCGGGTTCCTGCACACCTGCGCGGTCCTCGACGACGGAGTTGTTCGGTGCTGGGGAGCTGGGGGCAACGGACGACTCGGCTATGCCAGTACCAAGAACATCGGCGACAACGAGTTCCCTTCGTCCGCCGGCCCGGTCCAGTTGTTCACCCTTCAGGTTGACGCTGCGCCTACCGCGATCGCCGATGCGGCGACCGTCGCGCAAGACGATCCGGCCACCGCGATCGACGTACTTGCCAACGACACCGATCCCGACGGTGGGTACAGGGGAATCGAATCGGTCACCCAGCCCGCTAACGGGACCGTGGTGATCACGGGTTCGGGCTCAGGTCTGACCTACGCGCCGAGCGCCGGGTACTGCAACTTTGCGGCGAATGACGACGAGTTCAGCTACAACCTGAATCAGGGATCGGCTGCGCTGGTCTCGGTCACGGTGACGTGTGCGGAGGCCGAACAGCCGGACCCGGACGACGAGGCGCCGGTCGATGAGGACTCACTGACCGACGTTCTGGCCGCGGAGCTCCAGGCCGTGAACTACGTTTACGACCTGGGGGTCCAGCGCACCTCGAAGGTGACGAGGGATGGCCCTGGCACGGACTACAAGATCTGGGCGGCCGCCACGAGCGGGCCCGGGTTCGCCTATCGGAAGTCGTGGTCGTGCTCGCGCAACCTGGCAAGGCCGAAGCAGTGCCGCAACTTCGAGGATCGACGTAGTGAGTTCTTCGCCGCTGCGCTGGACACGCACCGCGAGTTGCGTGCGGGGGTCGTGGGCTCGTTCAACAAGGAGTACTACACGCGCAAGAACGAGCTCGACGTCTATCGGGGCGAGCCGTTCTTCCTGGTCAATAACCTCAACACACAGCGGGGTGCTGTCAGCTCGGGAACGGGCCACGCCTGCTTTGACGTCAAGGGTGACCCCGGGATCGCGACGGGTAGCCTGGCGCAGGTCTTCGACTGCCAGTTCAGCCAGGCTACGTCGAACACCCTGCCGACGGATCAGGTCTGGCGGTTCGTGCCGGGGACCGGCCTGCTGCAGAACGTGTTGTCGGGCCTCTGCCTGGATGTGCCTGGACCTGCGGAGTCGCGCGTCGAGGGACGCCCGGTCGCGTTGTCCGAGTGCGACTTTGCGGGAGCGGACCAGCAGGCCGCCCAGCAGTGGGGCCTGAACCCGCTCGGATACGTCGTCAACCTCGCCAGCGGCCTGTGCCTGGACCTGCTCGGGGTCGCGGGGACCGAGAACGGCACCAGAGCGAGCGTGGGAACGTGCGAGCTCGCCTTGAGTCCGAAGCCCGGCAGCCGGGGCGCCTCGACGGGTCTCACTGCCGCCGATCGCGGCACCGATCAGTCGTGGAGTCTGTGGTACGTCGAGGGCGGGATGGATGCTCTCCTGCCTGCGTCCCCGCCGCCCCCGGAGACGACTGACCCCGCCGAGCCGACCGACCCCGCCGAGCCTACCGACCCCGCGGAGCCGACCGATCCCGCGGAGCCGACCGATCCCGCGGAGCCGACCGATCCCGCGGAGCCGACCGATCCCGCGGAGCCGACCGATCCCGCGGAGCCGAACGACCCGGACACCTCACCCCCCGTGACCGCGATCGAGACCGGCCCGAGCGGCATGGTGACCGACCGGGATCCGACGCTCTTCACGTTCAGCAGCTCTCGGCTGGACTCGACGTTCGAGTGCAGTCTGGATGGTGGCGACCTCACCTCGTGCAGCTCGCCGATCGACCTTGGCAGATTGAGCATCGGGACCCATTCCTTCACGGTCCGCGCGACCAGCCCCAACGGGATCGTCGACCAGGTCGGTGTGACGCGCGACTGGTCCGTGCGGCGATGTGTGCTCCCGCTCCCCGGTGAGGGGTGCCTTCTCTAGTTCGGCGCGGGTCAGCGTCCGGACCGGAACGGTTTCTGCAACGGCCGGTTGGCACCGTGGCAACGTCAATCCCTACAACTTCTGGAGAGGCTACTCATGCCCCAGGCCGCACACCGTTCTGCGCCGACCACCCACGCCAACCGTCGGTCCTGGCGGGCCCTGAGCCTCCTGGCCGGCGGTGCTGCGACTCTCGTGCTCGCCACCGGATCCTCAGCGCTGGCTGAGGACCCCATCGGCGACAACCTGGATCCGTTCGGAGCCCGTCTCACGTGCCAGGGCCAGATCCCGACCATCGTGGCTGGGCCCGACTTACTTTCTGTTGTAGGTACTGCTGGCGACGACGTGATCCTCGCGCAGGGCGGCAAACACTTCATCGCGAGCGCGGGTGGTGACGACCTCATCTGCACGGACGGCCCCGAGGGCGATCGGGTGCTCGCCTATACCGGCAACGACCGCGTCTATACCGGTAGCGGACCCGACAAGATCGAAGGCTCTACCGGCAACGACATGATGTTTTCCGGTGGCGGCGACGACACGATGATCGGTCAAGACGGCAATGACGGGGCCTATGGCGGCTCGGGCAAGGACTGGTGCTTCAACGCCGCTGCCCACAGTTGTGGGCGGATGATCCGGAAGTGAACCGGTGACGTCGGCTCCATGGGCGCGATCGTCCCGCCGACGGTGCACACAAACGGTTTCGGCAACGGTGGGTTTCGGATACTTCAACCCTTGATCCTGGACAGCACAGACGCGCCGCGCCCTGTCGGGCGGGACGGCGAACACGACGGCCGCGCAATCGGCTGGGTCGCGGGTCGAAACGGAAGGTGAGTTCGTGAGCGCAATTCTCGGTCGCCGCGGAATGCTGGCGGCTTTGGGTGCCAGCGGGGCGGGTGTTCTGGCGCCAGGCAGTGGCGAAGGTGCGTTCGCCGTTCGTGCGCCGTTCCTGCACGGCGTCTCGTCCGGCGACCCCAGGCCTGACGCGGTCGTCATCTGGACCCGCGTCACCGTCTCGCCGGAGGCGCAGCCGGGCTCCGGCGTCGGCGGCGCCGTGAGAGTTGCCTGGGAGGTCTCCCGGGACAAAGCGTTCCAACGACTCGTCAGGACCGGCACCGCGGCCACGGGTCCGGCGAAGGACCACACGATCAAGGTCGACGTGGGCGGCTTGGAACCCGGCCGGCGGTACTACTACCGGTTTCGCGCGCTGGGAAGCGTGTCCCCGACCGGCGCAACGAGGACAGCCGCCCCTCCCGACAGCGTGCGCCGAGTCAGGTTCGGCGTCGTCTCGTGCGCCCACCATGAGTGGGGCCACTTCGCGGCGTACCGACATCTGGCCGGGATGGAGCTGGACGCGGTCCTCCACCTGGGCGACTACATCTACGAGTATCCCCGTGACGCCGTCGTCGCCGGGGTCTCGAGCCCGTTGAAGTCCCGGGGCCACGTGCCCATCCATGAAACTGTCACCTTGCAGGACTACCGCATGCGTCACGGTCAATACCGGCTCGACGCGAACCTGCAAGCCATGCACGCCAAGCATCCAGTGATCGCGATCTGGGACGATCACGAGATTGCCAATGACGCCTGGCGGGAAGGCGCCGAGAACCACGGACCAGACGAGGGCGATTTCGAGGCGCGGGTCAACGCGGCTCGTCAGGCGTGGCTCGAGTGGCTCCCGGTGCGCCCTGACTCCGACGATCCCGCCCGACGTATCCATCGCAGGTTCGAGTTCGGGAGACTTGTTCAGCTCTGGATGCTCGACGAGCGGTCGTACCGCGACGAGCAACCGGCCAGTGCATTTCTTGGCTACGTCTCAGTGGATCCGTCTGCGACGAACCCGGACCGCACGATGCTCGGCGCGTCGCAGCGGGACTGGTTGGTCGAGGGAGTGGTCAACTCGACCGCGACGTGGCAGGTGCTGGGCAACCAGGTGCCGTTCTTCCCGCTCCAGGTCGGTCCAGCCATGCCGGGGCAAGTGGCTGCGCTGTTGAGGCCGCTGACCGGCCGGATCCCCCTCGCCGTTCCGCCAGCGCTGTACGTCGATGACTGGAACGGCTACCAGGCAGAGCGGCGGCGCCTCATGAAGGCCTTCGACGGCGCGGAGAACGTCATCGTCCTTACCGGGGACGTGCACGAGACGTTCGTCTGCGACGTTCCCAAGAACACCGGCAGCTACCTGCTGACCCGCGACTCCAGCGCCGTCGAGTTCATCGTTCCAGGGGTCAGTTCGCCATCGATCGCACGCGGGCTCAACACCGTGGCAGCGCCGGTGGGCAACCTCGTCGACACGATCTTCAAGACCAACCTCGCTCTGGGCAGTCCTTGGGTGAGGTATCACGAGGGCCACGCGAACGGATTCGGTGTCATCGAGTTCACGGAGTCGCGCGTGCAGTGCGACATGTGGCACCTCGACGATGTCACGAATCCGCGCTCAGGGGCGCGGGTGGCGGTCTCGTATGCATGCAAGCGGGGGACACGGAGAGCGGTCAGGGTACAAGCCGCTCTTTAGCGCCACATGTCCGCAAGCAGCTGGGCGGTTCGTCCGGGAACTCATGAGAGCGGCACTCGAGCAGTTGTCTGCTGACCGCGACTCGACCGCCGACCAAAGGGCATGGCGTTCTACGCGGTGCACCCCACCACCGTTCTCGGTGGACGAGGCCCTCAGCGTTCGCAGCTGGTCTCCTTCCGGTCCCGGATCCCCACGCAGGTGTCCACGCCCGCCTGGCCGTTTCCGGTGTCCCTGGTTCCACCACCGCCATTCAGATGGTCGTCGCCGTCGTCTCCATTGAGCGTGAATGCGAAGGCTCCGCAGGCAACGAGGCCGGCGGCCGTGGAGCGGGTCGCCACCGACCTCGTACGAAGAAGTGGAGAGGTGACGAGCTCATTGAGATGCCCTAAGGAGGCGGAGGAGTCGCTGTCATTCCGAGGACGCCCGCGATCACGCGCGAAACGCACCTGCCGAGTGGAACGGGCCGACGTTGCCGTGACCGTTGCGATCCGGGCCGCTGGCCGCCATCGGCGCGCGATTCGTTTGAGCCGTTCAGGCTCACAGGTCAGAGCGCAACGGTTTCCGCAACGCCACCTCCATAGCTTCAGCGATCCCGGGGGGCTCAGCGAACTCTCGAAAGGACAACGATGTCGACTTTCAGATTCCGGCCGCAGATGGTGCTGGCCCTACTCGCCCTTGCCTGGGGGTGTGTGGTTCTGATCTCCGCCCCGGCCCAAGCCGGCGGCTCGCAGACCGATCCGGCGGCCAAAGCCACCGCACAAGAGCAACTTGCGCTGGGCAACGCGCACACGTGCGCTATCGACGCAGGTGACGTTCGATGTTGGGGCGCGAACGAGTCCGGGCAGCTCGGCTACGGCCACACCGACGACATCGGAGACGATGAGTCCGCCTCGTCGGCCGGCGTGGTCGACATCGGCGGCAAGGCGATGGCGATCACCGCGGGACAGCGGCACACCTGCGTCATCCGTACCGATGGCCAGGTTCTCTGCTGGGGATACGGGATCAACGGCAAGCTCGGCTACGGCAACACCGACTCCATCGGCGATGACGAGACACCAGCGTCGGTGGGCCCGATTTTTTTGGGACGGACCGCGGTCAGCATTGCCGCGGGAGACGAGCACACCTGCGCCCTGCTGAACACCGGCGAGGTCCGCTGCTGGGGATCGAGCTCCTACGGCCAGCTCGGCTACGCCAATTCCGCGACGATTGGGGACAACGAGCATCCGAACAGCGTGCCCGGCGTCACCCTCGGCCCTGACAACCAGGGCCAGGCAGTGGCGTTGGTGACAGGCGCTCACCACACGTGCGCCTTGTTGGCCACGGGACGTGTCCGCTGTTGGGGGCGCAACGGCAACGGACAGCTCGGGCTGGGCCACAACAACTCACTTGTCGGAACAACCGTCCCCCCGTATGCCCCCCTTTTCGGGCCGGACCCGGTCGAGTTCCCGAACGGCCGGCGTGCTGTCTCCTTGACAGCCGGCTTGCATCACACGTGCGCAGTGCTGGAGGACGGCGCGGTGTCGTGCTGGGGTGAGGGCTCCAACGGGCAGCTGGGTTACGGCAACACCACCGACATCGGCAACGACGAGTTGCCTTCGTCCGTGGGCCCGGTGGTGCTGGACCATCCGGCAATCTCAGTGAGTGCCGGCAACATTCACACGTGCGCGATTCTCGCGACCGGAGCCACTCGCTGCTGGGGCAGTGGCGACTCAGGCCGTTTGGGCAGGGGCAATACCAGCACGGTCCTGAACCCCACCTGGGTGAACCCGATCTCGCTGGGCAGCGAGACGGTCGCGATCGAGTCAGGTCGGAGTCATACTTGTGCGCGTCTTGCTGACGGTGGCCTCCGTTGTTGGGGTGCCGGAACCTTCGGACGTCTTGGCTACGGGAGCACCGACTCGATCGGGGATGACGAGGTTCCGTCGAGTGTCGCGCCGCTTGACCTCGGGGTGTCGCCGTACCCGGTGGCGGTGACTGCTGGACTTGGGCATAGCTGTGCGCTGATCAGCAACGGTGAAGTTCGTTGTTGGGGCCGTGCGGAAGAGGGACAGCTGGGTTACGGCAACACCAACGCCATCGGTGATGACGAGGACCCATCCACGGCGGGTGTGGTCGCGCTGGGCAACGAGGCCAAGGCGATCTCAGCGGGGGCCTTCCACACCTGCGCGGTGCTGGTCGATGGGAAGGTCCGTTGCTGGGGAGATGGCGACGCTGGTCGACTCGGCTACGGCAACGTCGATCCGATCGGCGATGACGAGCTGCCGACGGCGGTCGCACCGGTGGACATCGGACAGCGTGCGGTGACGGTTGCCGCCGGCTACAAGCACACCTGTGTCCTGCTCGCCAAGG
>Ga0164290_1001939_pt1 | contig 20000 bp, 20 predicted proteins | sample Micstemetagenome_FD_108782 | JGI IMG/M metagenome (GOLD analysis project Ga0164290, IMG submission 108782) | Contaminated culture microbial community from soil near Moab, Utah, USA - Microcoleus steenstrupii SON62 (Illumina Assembly) | ecosystem: Environmental > Terrestrial > Soil > Soil crust... | reverse complement strand
GCGAGCGGCTGGTGATCTTCTCCACCCACATCGTCTCCGACATTGAGGCCATCGCCACCGAGATCGCCCTGATCGCCGGCGGCCGCCTGCTCGCTCACGTCACGCCCGAGGCCCTGCTCGCGGAGATGGCCGGGCAGGTTTGGGAGTGGGTCGTTCCCGGTGCGGCCGTGCCCGAACTGCGCGGCCGGCACCTCGTCAGCGGGATGCTGCGGAGCGGCGAGGGGGTGCGGCTGCGGGTGGTGTCGCCCGAGCGGCCCGCCCCTGAAGCTACGCTGGCCGCGCCCGGTCTGGAGGACGCCTACCTCCTGGCCCTGCACACGCACTGGAAGGAGGCCAGAGCGTGACGCTTCACACGGTCGCCCACACGCTCCGCGCCGACCTCCGGGAGCGCCTGCGCCGCCCGGCCTTCCTGGTCGTCGTGGCCCTCACCGCCCTGGCCGGCTTCGCCTTCGCCCCGCCCGCCGACGCGCCCTACACCATCATCGACCTCGGCGGCTTTCGCGGGGTGTCGAATGCTGCCTGGATTGGCGCCATGCTCACGATGCTGCTCACCCAGTTCGTCGGGCTGCTCGGCTTCTTCTACGTGCGGGGCGCCATCGCCTACGACATCGACTCGGGCGTGGGCCAGCTCCTCGGCGCCTCGCCGCTGCGCCGCCCGGACTACCTGCTGGGCAAGTGGCTGAGCAGCTGGGCCATCCTCGGCCTTCTCACCGCCATTGTGGGGCTGATGGGCGTGCTGCTGCTACTGGCGCGGGGTGTGGAGGGCGGCCTCGACCTGTCGGTGCTGCTGCTGCCGCTGCTGGTAATCGCCCTGCCGACAATGGGCCTGGTGGCCGGCTTCGCCACGCTTTTCGACGCCGTGCGCCCGCTACGTGGCGCCGCCGGTTCGGTCGTCTACTTCGTGCTGTTCCTCTCCACGCTGGGTGCTGGCGCCATGACCGCCGCCGACCCCTCGGGGAGCAGCGCCCTCGGGCCGAGCATCGTCGCGGCGTGCGTGGCCATCTACGGTCCCGCCTGCGGCGAGCAGATGGCCGTGGGCATCGTCCTCACCGACGGCCCGACGCAGACCTTCGTTTGGCCCGGGATGGTCTGGACGCTGGCGGTGGTTGTGGGTCAGTGGCTCTGGGCGGTGATGGGGCTCGGGCTGGCACTGGCGGGTGCGCTGCTGTTCGACGGCTTCGTAACGCGGCAGGTGCGCGCCCCCAGGGCGACCAAGTCCGCGCCGGAGCCCGCCCCCGCCATTAGCGCGCCTGTCGTACCTCAGCCGGTGACGCTCTCGCCGGTGGCCCCGGCCCGAAGCACCTTCGGGCGGGTGTTTCTGGCCGAGCTGCGGCTGCTGCTGAAGGGCCGGCCCTGGTGGTGGTATGCGGGCGCCGCGGCGCTCATCGCCGCGTGCGCGGTCAACTCGGCCGGGGTGGTGGGGCTGTGGCTGCTGCCGCTCGCCTGGATCTGGCCCCTGATGCTGCTCTCGGAGCTCGGCACCCGCGAGCAGCGCTTCGGAACGGCAGCCCTGCTGCGGAGCGCGCCACGAGCGATCGGCCGACAGCTCCCGGCGGCCTGGCTCGCGGCGGTAACGGTGCTGCTGCTGCTCGGCGGCGGGGCGGCCTTCACCTTTGCCCGCTCCGGTGTGGGCATGGCCCTGCTCGGCCTCGGCGTCACCGCGCTGCTCATTCCGGCCCTGGCCCTGGCCCTGGGTCGTTGGAGCGGCAGCCCACGCCTCTTTGAGCTGGTCTACCTCCTCCTCTGGTACGGGGCGCTGAACGGCCTCCCGGCGCTGATCGCGGCCACACCCGACCCCACACAGCTCGGCGCCCGCCTCCTGCTTACCGTCGCGCTTTTGGGCGCGGCCGCGCTCGGACACCGGCGCTGAACACATAACTGAGGGACGAACGGCGGGCGTCGCACGAGCTGCGGCGCCCGCTGGTTGTCTCCGCGGGGCGGTGCAAGCCGGCACGATACCCCACAACTGACCGGTACCGCGATCGGCCGGCCGGCGCCCACGACGCACCCGACTTGCCCGTGCCCCCGAACGCCTCCCCCGCTACTGTAGTGACAGAGCAAGCGACTGCATCAGGAGCGCCCAGGATGAACAGCACGATGCCTCGGGTACGAACCACTCCGACCTCGGCCGGCGCTTCTCAGCTCGCTCACCTCTCCCGTGACCGGCCCTCGCACCGCCTCCTCGGCCAGCACACCCGCCAACACGGGAGGTCGCCCCCGCAGTGATAGCTCCCGGCCTGGCTGACGCATCCGCCGCCCTTGCACACGACGGTTGTTTCACTCACATACGCCGTAGTCGATAGGAACCTCGCCATGCGTATCACGCTCACGCGCACCTTGACCACCATAACCCTGGCCGCCCTCGTCACGGCCTGCAGCACCGCCGCCGTGGCTCCAGCCCCGCCCGCCGTGCCCACGCTCATCGCCGCCACCACAGCACCCGCTCCGACCGTCGCGCTCACGGCCGCCGCCACCACCCCATTGAGCCAACCCGCGTCTCTTGCAAGCGCGGCCGATCTGGAGGAACTGTTCGACAGCGTGATCCCCACCCAGCTCGCCGAGCTGGACATCATGGGGGCGGCGGTCATGGTGGTCAAGGACGGCGAACTGTTGCTCGCTAAGGGCTACGGCTACACCGACCTGGAGCGGGACGTTCCCGTGGTGGCCGAGCGCACACTCTTCCGCACCGGCTCGGTGGGCAAGCTGTTCACTTGGACGGCGGTGATGTAGCTGGTCGAGCAGGGCAAGCTCGATCTCCACACCGACGTGAACCGCTACTTGGAGGGCTTTCATATCCCGGCCACCTTCCCCGAGCCGATCACCCTCGCCCACCTCATGACCCACACTGCCGGCTTCGAGGAGCATATGGCCAACAACTTTGTGCCCTCGGCCAGCGAGCTGCAGCCGATCGGCCACTGGCTGGCCACCAACATGCCGCGCCGCGTCCGGGCGCCGGGGCAGCTCACCAGCTACTCGAACTACGGCACCGTGCTCGCCGCCCACATTGTCGAGCGGGTCTCCGGCGAGCCGTTCGAGCGCTACCTGGAGCACCATGTCTTTGTGCCGCTGGAAATGGGGCGCACGACGATGGAGCAGCCTATCCCCGCGCGCTTCGCGCCGGACATCGCCCGCAGCTTTGTGACCGTGGGCGACACCGTGCAGGAGAGCCCGTCCGACGTGTTCCAGATCTGGCCGGCGGGCGCGTCGAGCAGCACCGCCACCGATATGGCGAACTTCATGATCGCCCACCTCCAGGAGGGCCGCTTCGGCACAGGACAGCTGCTGGGCACAGAGGCGGCGCGGGAGATGCAGCGCCAGCAGTTCACCCACGACCCGCGCCTGCCTGGCATCGGCTATGGCTTCTTCGAGGCCAAGACCAACGGCCAGCACTCGCTCTGGCACGGTGGGGACACCCCTGGCTACAGCGCTCTGCTCCAGCTGCTGCCCGAGCAGAACATTGGGCTGTACGTGGCCTACAGCAGCCCGGCGGGCGGCCGTGCGCGCCTCGAGCTGTGGCAGGCGTTCATGGACCGTTACTTCCCCGCCGAGCCTGCGCCCCTTCCCGCACCCCAGCCGGGGGCGGACGAGCGCGCGGTGCAAGTGGCCGGCACCTACTGAAGCACCCGGCGCGACGACAGCAGCCACGCGAAGGTCACGCAGCTCACCGGGAGCATCGTGATCCGCCCCGTCGGCGACGGGCAAATCATCGGCGTTGGCGGCGGCACGCCGCTGCGCTTCGTCGAGGTGGAGCCGTGGGTGTATCGCGAGGTGGGCAGCGCCTATCTCGGCACGCTGGTCTTCCGGCAGGGCGAGGGTGGCGAGGGGACGTTCGCCTTTGTAGCAACCTCGCCGTTTTTTGCGATGGAGCGGATGTCGTGGCACGCGACTGCCACGCTGCATCTGAGCCTGCTCGTCGCGAGCCTGGCGCTCGCACTCGTCGCCGTGCTGGGCTGGGCCGTCGCCGGTGTGCGTAGCCTGGTGGGCCGGCGTTCGGGGCTGAGGCGCCCATTCTCGTCGCTGAGCCTCATTGCAGGCCTGAGCGGCGTGGTGGTGCTGGCGACGATAGGGGCGCTGTACCTCTCCCTTGGCGATACCGTCACCTTTCTGTCCTACGGGCTCTCGCTCGCCATGCGCATTTTCGGTCCTGTGACACTCCTGCTTGGCCTCGTCGCAGCCGGCGTTGCGGCACCGGCCTGGCGGACGGTGGGCACGCCACTGCCCCGGCGCCTGCACATCAGCCTGGGTGCGCTGGCGGCGCTGCTCCTGGCGGCTGAGCTGGTGTATTGGAACCTGCTCGGCTTCTGAGAGCTCCTGGTGCCCGTGTCACTTCGCCCATCCGGCCCGGTGTGGTTCATCAGACCACGCCGGGCTTCACCTGTGGTGCAAGAGCAACTGTCAGATAAGGCGACGAACTCATTGCTCGACGGCCAGCGCCTTCGTACGGCTGGTCACGCTGAGCTTCGTCAGGACGTTGCTAACGTTGCCCTTGATCAGTAACACCCCCCAACTGACTGGTACAGAGATGCGCCAGACGGCGTCCGTCACACACCCGGGTGGCCCGTGTCCCAGCGCCGCTTCCCCGCTACTGTAGGGACAGGCCACGCGACGACAGGAGCACCACCGATGAACGCAGCGCTGCCCCTCCCAGGCAGGAACCAGCCCTCGGCCGCCGCTCACCCTGACGCTCCCGCCGCCGTCCGCCGCCCCGCGGCTGTCTGCACTCCTGGCGCCTCCCCCACCCTGGACGAGCTTCGCCGCCACGGGAGGGCGCCCCCGCGGTGGCAGCTCCCGGCCTGGCTGACGCATCCACTGCCTTCCGCACACGACGGTTGTATCACTCGCTCGCCCCATAACCGATAGGAACCTTTCCATGCGTACCACCCTCGCCCGCTCGCTCGCCGTCCTCGGCGTTGCCGCCCTCATCGCCGGCTGCGCCACGCCCGCCGTCACGCCCGCGCCCACCACCGTCCCGAACACTGCGCCGGCATCAACCATCGTCCCCACCGTGGCCCCCGCCGCCAGCGTCGACACCGCCGCCATCGATGCCTTCGTGGCGAAGATGCTGGAAACGTACGAGGTGCCCGGCGCCGCCATCGCCCTCGTGCTGCCCGACAGCAGCAGCTACACCCGCGGCTACGGCGTGCGCAACACCACCACCGGCGCGCCCGTCACCGGCGACACCCAGTTCGCCATCGCCTCGGTCACCAAGTCCTTCACCGCCCTCGGCGTGATGCTGCTGGTGGACGAGGGCAAGGTGGAACTTGACGCCCCGGTGACCACGTACCTGCCCGAGTTCCAGTTGTCGGACCCCGCGATGACCCCGAAGGTGACCGTGCGCCATCTGCTGATGCACGCCACCGGCATGGAGCGCAACAACGCCGCCACCGGCAACCCCACCATCACCCGCGACGAGATCGTCGCCCTGGCCGCCCAGACCCCGCTCGTCGCCGCGCCTGGCGAGCGGCACATCTACTCCAACATCAACACGGTCGCCGCCGCCAGGATCATCGAGCTGGTCAGCGGCCAGTCGTGGGAGCAGTTCACCCGCGAGCGCATCCTCGAGCCGCTGGAGATGGAGGAGGCCACCCTCGACGTGGCCGGGCTGCAGCAGCAGTCTGACTACGCCCTGCCCCATGACCGCGATCTGCTCGCGGGGATGGTGCCCGGCGCCCTGTTCGAGGTCGGCGCCGAGGCCCCGGCCGGCGGCATCAATGCAAGCGCCGACGAGATGCTGCGCTACCTCCAGTTCCAGCTCGGCGACGGCACGGCCGATGGGAGGCGGCTGCTCTCCGCCGCCTCGCTCGCGGAGCTCCAGCGCACGCAGATCGCCGTCGCGGAGACCGGCCCGGTCAGCCAGGCGGCCCTGATTGCACAGGAGCAGGGCGTAGCTGCCCCCGAGAGCCTGGTGAGCGACTTCGGCTACGGGCTGTACTGGTACACCGAGCAGCTCGGGGGCCACCGGGTCGTGCAGCACGACGGGCAGGGCATGGGCTTCAGCGCGAGCGCAAGCTTCGTCCCGGAGGCCGGCGTCGGCGTGGCGATTATGACCAACGCCCACTACGCCTTCGGCTTCGTCGAGACGGTGCGCTCGCACATTCTGGAGGAGCTGCTGGACGTGCAGCCGCGGCATGACGCCTACCAGATCGTCGAGGCCCAGCTGGCACTCCTGGGGATGGATCAGATGACGCTGCGCCAGCCAGCCGAGGCGGTGCGTACCTTCACCCCCAACGCGGCGCAGTTGGAAATTCTGGCTGGCAGCTACACCAACCTCGCGGGGGAGGGGCCGGTCACGGTCACGGCGGTCGAGGGCCGTGCGCTGCGGATGGAGGCACAAATCCAGGGCTTCGCCTTCACGCTAGACCTGCTCCCCTACGCGCCCGACGCTTTCCTGGTCAACTCCTCGCCGGTGCGCGGCTACAACGTGCAGTTCACCACCGACGCTGACGGCGTCACCGTCCTGATGAACGGGATGCCGATCGCCCAGCGTCCCGCGCAGCCGTAGCCTCACCCCCCTACCCTGAGCGCCCCGGGCCCGGCGTGGTCTGGATCAACCACGCCGGGCCAGATCTGTGGTGTGAGGGCAACCGCCAGATCAAGCGACGAGCTTGTGCTCGACGGCGATGGCCACCGCCTCAGTGCGGCTGGTCACGCCCAGCTTCGCCAGGACGTTGCTGACGTGGCCCTTGATCGTTGACTGGCTGACGATCAGCCGCTCGGCGATCTCGGTGTTGTTCAGGCCCTTGACCATCAGCGCCAGCACGTCGCGCTCGCGGGCGGTGAGGTCGTGGCCGGGGGCGGCGGGCCTGGTCGCCGCGTTGATCAGGGCCTGGGTCGCCTCGGGGGCCAGCGTCGGGCGGCCGGCGTGAGCGGCACGGATAGCTTGGGCGAGGTCGGCGCCGGAGACGTTCTTGAGCAGGTAGCCGATCGCACCCGCCTGGATCACCCGCTGCACCAGGTCATCCTCGCGGAAGCTGGTCAGCGCGATCACCTTGACCTGGGGGAAGCGGCGGCGGAGCTCGGCGGTGGCGGTGGCCCCGTCCATCTCGGGCATCATCAGGTCCATGAGCACCACGTCGGGCTGGAGACGCTGGCACTGCTCCAGCGCCTCCAGCCCGCTCTCGGCCTCGCCGACCATCTGCAGGTCGGGGTAGATGCTGAGAAAGGCGCCGAGGCCACGCCGCACCATCGCGTGGTCATCTACCAACAACACCTTGATCGGCTCAGCCATACGCTCCTCGGGGGGTTAGTGACGAAAACAAGGATGCAGGCGCTCTTGGCCGGGCGCGCCACTATCGACGCCGTCCAACCAGCATGTATGCGCGCGAGGTGGTAGCACTAAGTATACCCTATGTATTTGGACGTTGTGGTGCGCACTCCTTCGCTGTAGGCACTACCTCTGCCCGCCGTTGTCACGGCAGGAGGTGCGTGACGACATCCCCTATTCAACCGAGGCGATTATCGTTTATGATACCGATATCCAACTGAGCATAGCAACCCAGGACGATGCCATGTGCGCAGCGTATGAGATCCGACTCGCTGAGGCGGCGGAGCCGGTGTGGGGGGACTGGTTCGCCGGCTGGGAGATCGCCGCGCACCCTGTGGGCGGTACGCTGCTCCGCGGCGAGCCGGGCGGTCCCCATGCGCTGTCAAGCTTCATCCGGCAGGTTGAGGATAGCGGGCTGACCCTCCTTGGGATCCACCGGGCCGATCTCGCACGATCCGTCGATGCGAACACGGTGCTGGAGTTGCTCCGGGAGAAGGAGGCCCAGTACCGCAGCGTCTTCGAGGCGACCAGCGACGGCATCGTGATCCGCGACAGGACCGGGCGCATCGTCGAGGCCAACCCGGCCTACTGCCGGATGCACAGTGCGACGCGCGAGGAGATGATCGGCACGGTCTCCGGCCATCGCTTCTCCCCGGAGGAGCAGCGGCTCTTCGATGCCTATCTTGCCACCGTCAACGCCGGCCAGGTCTTCCGCTCGCAGAACGAGCAGGTTGACCGCAATGGGCGTCGCTTCGCCGTGGAAGCGCTCGGCATCCCCTTCCGCTACGCTGGCCGGCCGCACATCCTCGGCATCGTACGCGACATCACCGAGCGGGTCCAGGCCTTCGAACAGGTCGAGCAGCGGGCCGACGAGCGAACCCGCGAGCTGGCGACCCTGCTGGAGGTGTCGCGACAGGTAGCCTCGACTCTCGACCTCGTCCCGCTGCTGCAGGTGATTCTCTCACAGGTGCGTTCGGTGCTGGATTATGCCGCTGCGGTCATCTGCTTTACCGAAGGTCCAGACCTGCTGCGGGCGATGATCTATAGCGGGCCGATCCCGCAGGGTCAGGTACCACACAGTTGGTCGATCGCCCCCGCTCGGCCCATCGGCACATCGCTCGATCTGCTGCTCGACGAGGCCGAGACGGCGGCCCCAACGGCGCACGCACGTGAAGTCGTCTATAGCGGCGAGTCGGTGATTATCCCCGATGTGCGAGCTGACACGCCACTCGCCCGAGCCTACCGGCGACGGATTGTCCAGCTCCTCAACGGCACCGTCCCCGAGTACGTGGGCACCTGGATGGGTGTGCCGCTGATCTACCGCGACCAGGTCATCGGGGTGATGGCCTTTGACCACGAGCAGCCCGGCGCATACACCGAGCACCACGCTGGTGTTGCGCTGGCGGTGGCGAGCCAGGCCGCGGTGGCCATCGCGAACGCCCGATTGCTGGCCGAGGTGCAGGGCGTGGCGGCCCAGGCCGAGCGCCAGCGGCTCGCCCGTGAGCTGCACGACGCCGTCACGCAGCAGCTCTTCTCGGCGAGTCTGATCGGCGAGGTGCTGCCGCAGATCTGGGCGGCGAACCCGGAACAGGGGGCGGCGTATCTGGAGGACCTGCGGCTGCTGACGAAGGGCGCGCTGGCGGAGATGCGAGCCCTGCTGGTGGAGCTGCGCCCGAGCGCGCTGACCGACACGCCGCTGCCCGACCTGCTCCAGCAGCTTGTGGCGGCGCTGAGCGGACGGACGCGGGTGCCGGTGAAGCTGGAGGTGGAGGGAGAGGCACGGTTGCCGGACGACGCGCAGGTGGCGCTCTACCGGGTGGCCCAGGAGGCGCTCCAGAACATCGCCAAGCACGCGAAGGCACAGCACGTCTGGGTGCATTTGTGCCTTGCACCTGAGCGGGCCAAGTTGACGGTGCGTGACGATGGGCGGGGCTTCGACCGTGCCCACGTGCCAGCCGACCACTTCGGGCTGGGGATTATGCAGGAGCGGATGGCATCGGTCGGCGGGACGGTGACCGTCGAAACTGCTCCCGGGCAAGGTACGACCCTTACCGCCCACTGGGCAGAAACATAGGCGCAGCCGCAATCAGCGCCCTGCTCGCCTGATGGCTGAAGGTCCGTACGTGGATAACGGCGACCGCGGCGTGGTCGGCCGGCTGCTCAGCACGAATGCGGGGGCCGGTCGCCGGAAAGGCTCGTTCAAGAATGGCAAAGAGGCCCTGACACGCCACCGAACCGTCACCAGCGAGTGGTGCTGCGAAGCGCTGCTCGATCACGGCGTCGATGCTGCTCGCCCCAAAGGCACGAGCGACGGAGATACGATGGTGGCCGTCGCGCACGAGGTAGCGATCGCCGGCCTGTATGAGCCGCACGGGCGGGAGAGTCGCGCCGGCGAGCCAGGCGGCGGCGACGCTTTGCCAGCGCGTCCGGGTGTGCTCCTGGAGCGGGCCGAACCCCCGGTCGAACTCGTGGGCGCGCCCCTCGCTCCCGATGATCTGCTCCAGGACAACCTGTTGCACGCCGGACACCCGTTGCCCAACCGGGGTCGCGCCCTCCAGCAGGTCGTCGCGCTCGGCGAGGGTGGCAGGGATGCCGCGTACCGCCGACCAGAGCTGCCGCCAGTGTGCCCGGCGCCGTGCCTGGTCGAACAGCCGCCGTGCCTCGGCGTCCTGCATAAGGGCGCCACCGGGAAGCCCCCACGCTCGACCCGCCAGTGCGCTCATCGCCGCCTCCTTTACCGCTGCGCCCTTCACTGCCTCCCCCTGAGCATACGCCAGGGCTTCGTGAAGCGCGCGGAGCAGGTGGGCGGTTACGGGGAGGCCGTCTGGACGGTGCTGCGCTCGGTCGTTCGTCTGACTTGCCGACAGACACCGCAGCAGATTGGGTCACACAAGACGTCTACGCGTTGGTCCAGCGAGCGGTGATGGTCGTGCCGTGGCCCGGCTGGCTTTCGACGATCACCGTCCCGCCGACCGATGCCATCCGCTCCTGCATGATCCCCAGTCCGAAGTGGTCGGCCGGCACGCGGGCCAGGTCGAAGCCTCGCCCATCATCGCGGACTGCCAGCTCAACGCCACGCGGGGCAAACCGCAGCGTCACCCAGACGTGCTGCGCCCTGGCGTGCTTGGCCACGTTCTGGAGCGCCTCCTGGGCCACCCGGTAGAGCGCCACCTGCGCATCATCCGGCAGCTGCGCCGCCCCCTCCACCTCCAGCTTCACCGGCAGCCGCGTCCGCCCGCTCAGCGCCGCAGTGAGGTGCTGAAGCAGGTCCGGCAGCGGCGTGTCGGTCAGCGCGCTCGGGCGCAACTCCACCAGCAGGGCCCGCATCTCCGCCAGCGCGCCCTTCGTCAGCAGCCGCAGGTCCTCCAGATACGCCGCCCCCTGTTCCGGGTTCGCCGCCCAGATCTGTGGCAGCACCTCGCCGATGATGCTGGCCGAGAACAGCTGCTGCGTGACCGCGTCGTGCAGCTCGCGCGCGAGCCGCTGGCGCTCCGCCTGGGCGGCCACTCCCTGCACCTCGGCCAGCAGCCGCGCGTTGGCGATTGCGACCGCGGCCTGGCTCGCCACCGCCAGCGCGATCTGGGCGTGGTGCTCCGTGTACGCCCCGGGCTCGGTATGGTCGAAGCCCAGCACCCCGATCACCTCGTCGCGGTACATCAGCGGCACCGCCATCCAGGTGCCGACATAGGAGAGGTCAACGCCGGGAAACATACGGGCCATCCGCGCCCGGTAGATCCGTGCCAGGCGGGTATCGGCGGTGACATCGGGGATGATCAGCGGTGCTGCGCCATAGACGACCTCGCGGCAGTGGGCCAGCGGGGCGGCTATCCCCGCCTCGGCCTCGGCGAGCAGCTCCTCTAACGGTGTGCCCATCGGTCGGGCGGGACCGATTGAGCACCACTGCGGCAGTTCCTCCGGAGGGAGCGGCCCGTTGTAGAGCATCGCCCGCAGCGTCTCCGGAGCTTCGAAGAAGGAGATACCCGAGGCAGTGTAGTCCAGCACGGCACGCACCTCGGCGAGGAGGAGTTGCAGCAGCGGGACGAGGTCGAGGGTCGAGGCGACCTGGCGCGACACCTCCAGCAGGGTCGCCAGCTCGCGGGTTCGCTCATCGGCCCGCTGCTCCGTGGCGGACCGGGCGGGTATCCCGTGGGTGTCGTCGGACTGGCTGGCCTCGGCGGGCGGCTCAACCCGGCGCAGGCTCAGGAGGGTCAGCCCACGCGCCTCCACATGGTGGAGCAGGGGTGCGAGGGCGGTGAGGCTCGGCGCGTCACCGCGCAGCACTGCGCCGCCGCCAGGAAGGCTCACAACCTTCCAGCCGTCAAACAGTTCGCCCCAGGCTCCATCGGCCGGCTCGGCAAGTCGGATCTCGTACGCTGCGCTCATGGCGGCTGTTCTCGGTGACGGGCAAGGATGTGACTATGATACCTGATGTATGCGCCAATGGGAAGCCGGCTGCACCGAGAGCGCGGCAGACGCCCTCAGCCGTTCGACGGAGCTGACGACGGGCCTCCTGACCCGTCGCAGCTCCCCCATCCCGCCCGTGCGCGATTGGTGTCGCTGCCCTAGCATTGAGGCAGGGCGGGCGGTAAAGGCCAGGACGCAGCCCCGCGACAGGACGACACAACCCTCGTCGCTTCCCGCTCAGACACCTGGCCTCAACACACATCAGGGAGAAGCATGATGCGCAAGATCCTGACACTCACGCTGCTCGCGCTCGTCGGCATGGCCCTCACCGGCTGCGCCACACTCCGTCTCGGCCTGGGGGAGCAGGTCCGGGGTTCGAGGAATGTCACCACGGAGGTGCGGGAAGTCGGCGCGTTCACGGCGATTGATATCTCGGGCTTCGGCGAGGTCGTGGTCGCCCAGGGCGAGGCCGAGCGCCTCTCGGTCGAGACGGATGACAATCTCCAGGCGATCGTGACCAGCGAGGTGCGCGGCGACACGCTGTACCTCGGCATCAAGCCGGGCGTGGTGGTGCGCGAGGCCACCCGCATTAGGTTCGCCGTGACCGTCACCGACCTTGAGCGGCTCACCATCTCGGGGGCGGCCGACGTGCGCGTGCCCGAGCTTCGCGCTGAGGTGCTGACCGTCGACAACTCAGGCGTGGGGGCAGTGACGATCGCCGGCTCGGTCGAGGAGCAGCGGGTGACGCTGACGGGTGCGGGCAGCTACGATGGCGCCGAGCTGGTGAGTGAGCGGGCGACGGTGACGATCAGCGGGATGGGCGACGTCGTGGTGCGGGTGGCTGAGCGGCTCGACGCGAACCTGAGCGGCGCCGGCAGCATTGAGTACATTGGCGACCCCGAGGTCCATCAGCAGGTAAGCGGCATGGGTGAGGTGCGCCGACGCTCCCTGTAGTGACGCCACACGATGCGTACGACGGGGCAGCGCGCTCGCGCTCTGGTGCGAAACCGAAACAGGACGGCGGGGCGGCTTCTCACCGGAGCCGCCCCACACGTAGACCAGCCCGCTAGATGTGCCTTCACCACGTGTGCGCCGCTGATGAGATGCAGGAGCAGTTCCTCACCCCCTATGTGAACAAAGGAGACACTCGTGGAACCGGCGCTGGAGGCCGCCTTCACCCGCTGGCTCGACTCCGAGAACTTCGACGCTGACGGCCGTCAGCGCGTGTCGCTCTCCGCTCTGACCGCTCCCTTACTCTACCAGCGCGGGTAGCTCACAGGGAGCTGATGGATGCGCCGAAACTTTTCGGCTCAGCCTGCATCTCTCCTGTGTGACGACAGATTGATGGAGTACGCTGATGAGCACAGTCCTTACGCTTGATGGCAGGCTCGGCGCGAGCGCCGGCCCCGTCGAGCTCCCCTTTGACGCGCTATACCGCCGCTATCGCCGGCCGATCAGCGGGTACCTTTACCAGCTCTGCGGCTCGCCCGACCTGGCCGAGGAGCTGACCCAGGAGACGTTTCTGCGGGCACTCACCGGGCTCGCCGGACTGCGCGGCGAGGGCGCCGCGGCAACCTGGCTGTTCCGCATCGCCCGCAACGTCTACCTCCAGAGCCTGCGCCGGCCGGCCGCAACCCGCATCCCCACTGACGACCTGCTGGCCATCCCCGACGCCGGCCGCAGCGGTGACCCAGTGGGCCAGTACAGCGCCCACGAGCAGCGCACCCTGATCGGCCTCGCCCTGGCCCAGCTTCCCGAGAAGCAGCGCAGCATCCTCCTGCTGCGCGACGCCGAGGGGCTCAGCTACGCCGAGATCGCCGAGGTGCTGGAGCTCACCCTCGCCACGGTGAAGATCACCCTGTTCCGGGCCCGCCAGGCGTTCCGGGCGGCCTACATCGCCCTTGACCACGGATTGGAGGCAGACGATGCGCGTGTATGACCAGGCGACCGTGGCGCTGCACGACCGAGGCGAGGAGGCCTGCGCGATGGTGCAGGATCTCCTGCCGCTGTACAGCGACGGCGAGGTGAGCGCGGCCACCCGCGAGCAGATCGCGGCGCACCTGGCGGGCTGCCCTGCGTGCGCCGGCGTGCTGGCAGGCGCACGGAGCGTGCAGAGCGAACTGCGGCGTGACCTCGCCCAGTTCCACGCGCGCCCCGTCGCGGCCCCGGCCCGGCCCGCCCGGTGGAGCTGGAGTGCGCTGCTGGTTGCCCCGCTGGTCCTGCTCATCTGCCTGACCGGCGGGGCTGGGAGTATGCTCGTCGCCCACAGCCTGCGCTTTGGCTCCGCGGGCGAGTTGCTGACCGGCGCGCTGATCGGCGGGGGTGCGCTGACGGCGCTGCTGCTGCTGGCCGCCGTCCTGGCACCGCTCGCGCTCAGCCGTCTCTGGCAGCTCTGCGCCGGGGTGGGAACTGGTGTCGCCGCGGGGTTTGTGCTGGTGTATGGGCAGGGGCTCGCCCAGGCGACCGCGCTGCTGCTGGCTCTGCTGGCCATCGCGATGGTCATCGGCGCCGTGCTCTCCGTGCCGGCGGCCGGGGGCGCCCCAGGGGGCCGGCGATGAGGACAACCCACGCACGCATCACCGTCGCGATTGTTGCGGACGAGGAGGCCCGCGGGCGGCTAAAGGTGGTTGTTCTCGCCGCGGGCGCGCGGGTGGCCGGTGAGATCGGCGAGGCGGCCGGGCTGCGCCTCCTCCCCGCCCTGGCACCCGACCTGGTGCTGCTGGACGGCGGCGCACACGGCATCAACCCGCTGGCGGCGCTGCCCGCGCTGCGCGCTCTGCCCGGCGCACCACGCGTGGTCTACCTCACGGCCACAGGCGAAGCGGCCGAGGAGCGGCTGGCGCGGGCGCTGGGCGCAACGGCGGTGGTTCCGCCAGAGAGCTTGAGCGTGCTGGCGCGCATCCTTGGCCAGGGCCATCACCCCCAGGCGCTGAGCGAGCCCAAGCCGCAGCACCTCCCGGCCGCCGCGTAGCCCGGTGGCGCCGTCTTTGCGACGACGGCGGGAGCCGCCATGTGGCACCCAGGCAGCCTGCTCTGCCAGTTGACGACGGGGGGAGCCGCCATGTGGCACCCAGACAGCCTGCTCTGCCAGTTGAGGTTTTGGGGCGTAGCAGAAGCTGCGCCCTTCGTTTTGTGCCCGGCGAGTAGTACCCCCCACCTGACCGGTGCCGCGCTCCCCCGGGTGTCCCAGCTTCGATCCGCCACACTGGCGCGTCCCCGATGCGGCCCGCTGTCCTATCGTAGGGGCAGGTTCCACACTACCCGACGAAAGGACACCCGCACATGCTCCCCCTCATTGACCCGCAGAATCGGCTCTTCACGGGCACCCGTGGTGCCAGGCGCCTCAGCGGCATCGTGATCGCCCTCCTCAGCGCCCCGGTCGTGCTCGTCGGCGGCGGCGTCGGCGGCTCCATCCTCGGCAACCTCCTGCTCGGGCCGCTCCAGCATGGCGGCCCCGTGCTCGCGGAGGTCGCCTTCGAGCTGCGGAACTTCATCACCTTCGCCCTGATGGGGCTCCTCCTGGCCGCCTGGCTACGCTGGTACGAGGGCCGCCCCTTCCGGACGATCGGCCTGGAGCGCCGGCCCCTGGCCCGCCCATTCCTCACCGGCTGGCTGCTCAGCGTCGTCCTCGCCGCCGCCGCCATCGGCCTCTCGGCGCTGCTCGGCGGGGGAACCGTCGCCCCGAACCTCGGCCCGCTCGGCGGCCTCACCGCCCTCGCCCTGTCGCTGCTGATCATCCCCAGCCGCTTCGTGCAGGGCGGCGTCGAGGAGCTGATCTTCCGCGGCTGGATGCTGCCGGCCCTGAGCGTGCGCTATCGGCCCTCCTTCGGCGTGCTCGCCTCCTCGGTCATCTTCTCGCTCCTCCACGTCGCCAACGCTGGCTTCTTGCCTATGGCGACCCTGAACATCGCCCTGTTCGGCGTCTTCGTCGCGCTCTACGCCCTGCGCGAGGGCGATGTGTGGGGCGTGGTCGCCCTGCACGCGGGGTTCAACTGGGCCCAGGTCAACCTGTTCGGGCTCGCGTCGAGCGGGCACACCGTGGGGGTCACGCTGCTCAACGTCCAGCTCGCCGGCTCGGAGCTGATTGCCGGCGGCGCCTTCGGCATCGAAAACAGCCTGCCGATGACCGTGGTGATGCTGGCCGCCGTCGGCGTCGAGCTGGCCCTCGCCGCCCGCCGGGCGGGCCGCGCGACAGCCGCCGTTCCGGCCAGCGTGTAAGGAGACCCGCTATGAGCCACGTTTCGACCCTCCCTGCACCACGCAGCCGGCGCCTGTGGCCCCTGCTCCGGGCACTGGCCGCCGTCACCGTCATCGCCCTGGGCCTCTTCCTCGGCGCCGTGAAAGTTGCCCAGTTCCGCCTCGCCGGCCAGGTCGCCGTCCCGCCCGGTCAGCTGATCGACGTCGGCACGCACCGGCTCCACCTCCACTGCCAGGGGCCGGTCGCCCTCGGCGCCCCAACCATCGTGCTGGAGGCGGGCCTCGGCGAGACGTCGCTCACCTGGGCGGGGGTGATGTCGGGCCTCGCCGCGAGCCACCGGGTCTGCGCCTACGACCGCGCCGGCTACGGCTGGAGCGACCCCGCGCCCATGCCACCCGGCGCGAGCAGCACCGTGGCCGACCTGCATCGGCTGCTGGGGGCCGCGGGCGAGCAGCCGCCCTACGTGCTCGTCGGCCACTCGCTGGGCGGGGTGTACGCCCGGCTGTTCGCCCACACCTACCCCGCCGAGACGGCCGGCCTCGTCCTGCTCGACCCCTCCCACGAGGAGATGACCAGCCGCCTGCCGGAGGACTGGCAGGCCCACATGCGCGCGGCCAACACCGAGGCCGCCGCCGGTCTCGGTGTGCCCACCCTGCTCGCGGACTACGGCATTGCCGCCCTGTTCCCGCAGCTGGCCCAGGCCGACTCGCGCCTCCCCGCGGAGGCCCAGGCCGCACTGCGCGCCCTCGGCGGGGCGAGCGGCAAGGGCTTCCGCGCCCTCGCGGGGGAGCTCGGCGCCAGCGAGGCGATCCTGGCCGAGGTTCGAGCAGCTCAGATCACCAACCTCGGCGACTTGCCGCTGGTGGTGATCAAGGCCGGGGCCATGCCCGCCGGAGCGCCACCCGCTGGGCTGAGCCCCTTCACGCCCGACTACGACCTGCACGATGAGCTGGCCGCCCAGTCGTCACGCGGGACGCTCATCACCCTTGGTGAAGCCGGCCACTATGTGCACTATGATGCGCCAACACAGGTGATCGATACGGTCAACCGTGTTATGGCCGCTGCCAATGGCAGCAATTGAACCACCTTGGCGGTGGATTGGTCCCACCTTGGAACCCTACGCCCAGGTGCGGCAGGCTGCGCGAGCCTGCCGCACCTGGGCACACCCGTCACGCGCTATCGCATCCGCCTGGCTCTTCCCGACGAGTTGCCGGTGCTGGCCGAGATTGAGCGTGTGGCTGCGGGCGGGTTTCGTGCCATCCCCTACGCCTGGGTCGCCGACGCGCCCACCGTCCCGACTGCGCTGCTCGCTACGCAGCAAGCGAAAAGCTGGCTCTGGGTCGCCGTGAACGCCGCGAACGACCCGTCGGGTTTGTGGTCGTGACCGAGGTCGATGGTGAGCCCCACGTGCAGGAGCTCGATGTCCACCCGGAGCATCAGGGAAGACGCTTCATGACGTTGGGATATGTTCTGCCCTTGTACGTCTACCCACGACCCGTTCGTCGTGTGCTGTCAGCTGAAGCGCCATTCCACAGCGCAGGAGTACCCGCTGCGCGGCCAGATTTTCTCGGTGTGTATCAGCAAGAACTGCGGTCACACGGGGGCTCACCTGCGTGAAGCAGTGGTCAATCAGGGCACGCGCCACCTCCAAGGCGTAGCCGTTCCCCCAATACGCCTCAGCGATCCCAAACCCGATGCTGCGCTCATCGGGGCGGTCCGCCGGAAAAATGCCACATTGCCCGATGATGCTCTGTCTGGCCGGGACACTCGCCCGGAGGACGACCGCATAGTTGGCGCCCACGGGAGACCGGCAAGCATCCAGGAGCAGCCGTGCCTTCTCCCGCGTATCGGCGCGGATCTCTTCGCCTGGACGGTCGTCGATGAAGCGCGCATAGCGCGGGGACTGGAACATGGCGGCGAGCACGCCCTCCGGGTCGTCGAGATCGTGCCACTCGCGAATGATCAGTCGTGCCGTTACCACCTGAAATGGTTTCGTGAGCGTTTCTCCTGAAAGGTAGGAGCGGCCTGTTGACCCGCGACCGAACAGTACTACGAACAGCCTGCGCATACACCCTCCAACTCGCCGCGCAGCGCTCATTCCTGTGACGGAGCCGCACCGCCCATCTGGCCGGTACGCGCATCCGTCGCCCGCCTCCTCTCCAAGTACCCACCCGGCGCGTGCCGCCGCCCGCTCCCGACGCTATCGTAGGGGCAGGAACCCGTCTACCAGGAGCACCACCGTGATGACCACTGTTTCCCCCGCTGTGTCGGGCCGCGCCCCGGCCGCCACGGCCTACGTGATCGAGAGCCAGGGGCTGAGCAAGTCCTACGGGGGCGTCCACGCCCTGCGCGACCTCAGCCTGGCCATCCCCGCCAACACCGTCTGCGCCGTGCTCGGCCCCAACGGCGCCGGCAAGTCCACCACCATCCGCCTGCTGCTCGGCCTCGCCCGCCCCACCAGCGGCGGCGCCAGCATCTTCGGCCTCGACAGCGTCCGCGACAGCCTCGCCATCCGCCGCCGCGTCGGCTACCTGGCCCAGGACCCGCGCTTCCACGACGACCTGTCCGCCCGCGAGAACCTGCGCCTTTCCGCCGAGATCTTCTTCCGCGGCACCCCCGCCGCCATCGCCCGCCGGGTGGACGAGAGCCTGGAGCTGGTCGGCCTCGCCGCCCGCGCCGACCGGCCCGTCAAGGGCTTCTCCGGCGGCGAGCGCCAGCGCCTCGGCCTGGCCCAGGCCCAGCTCCACCACCCCGAGCTGCTCATCCTCGACGAGCCGGCCGCCGCCCTCGACCCGCTCGGCCGCCGCGACGTGCTGGAGCTGATCGGGCGGCTCCGCGAGCGCACCACCATCTTCTACGCCACCCACCTGCTCGACGACGCCCAGCGGGTGAGCGACATGGCGGTCATCCTCAAGGACGGGGCGCTGGTGGCCCAGGCGCCGATTGCCGAGCTGAGCGCGCGCGACGGGCTGACCTACGAGCTGATGCTCCAGGGCGCGACGGCCGAGGCCCGCCGGCGCATCGTTGCCCAGCCCTGGGTGTGCGATGTGCGCGTGCTCGCCGAGGGCGGGCAGACCCGCTGGGAGGTGACCGTGACCGACGCCGCTACCGCCCAGGCCAGTCTGCTCGGGCTGATCACCCAGGACGGCGAGGTGACCGTGCTGAGCTACGGGACGAAGCGGCAGGCCCTGGAGGAGATCTTCGTGAACGCCGTCGAGGGAGGCAAGTGATGACCCAGCTGACACAGACCACCTCGGCGGTCGCCGGGCCGGCCGAGATGACCGATCTGTTGCCCCGTGAGCACGCGGGCTGGCTGGGCGGGTTTGCCCCGCTCTGGAGCGGTGAGTGGCGGCGCTGGTGGCGCCCGCGCAACGCCCTCGCCAGCCTGCTGATCTGGCTCCTGATCTGCTACGGCTTCAACCTGCTCACGATGGTGGGCAGCCGGGTGAACCCGGAGATCCAGGCCGAGGTGGCCGCCGAGATGGCCAGGAGCGGCCAGCTGCCCCCCGGGCTGGAGGGCGAGAGCGGGCCGGGCAGCGTCGACGAGATGCTTTTCCTCGGCGGGCTGATGATGCTTTTCTTCACCAGCGTGGGCGCGATCATCGCCGGCCAGGACAAGCTGATCGGCGAGCGGCAGAGCGGCCTGATGGCGAGCACCCTGGCCCGGCCCGTGACGCGAAGCGCCTACCTGCTCTCCAAGTTCGCGGCGCTGCCGGGGATGCTGCTGACGATGGCGCTGCTGCCCTTTGCCCTGGTGGTGCCGACCGCGACGGTGGTCTACGGTGCGGCGCCCAGCCTGGCCACGATCGCCGCCCTGCCGCTGCTGCTGACCGCGGCCATCGTGGCGTTCTACACGCTCACGCTGCTGCTCGGCACCCTGTTCGAGCGCCGCGCGCCCGTGCTGGGCGTCGGGATGCTGGCCTGCTTCATGGTGATGCAGCTGCTCCCGCAGCTGCTGACCCTGGCGCCGCTGCCGGTGACGGCCCTGGCGAGCGCGGGTGGCTTCCTGGTCGCCGCCGGGCTGTTCCTGGCCATCGCCCTCCAGCGGTTCGCCACGCTTGAGCTGCGCTAGCCTGCCCAACGAAGGAGACATATGATGTACGCGATCGAGACCGAGCAGCTGCGCCGCCAGTT
>Ga0164290_1001938_pt1 | contig 20012 bp, 16 predicted proteins | sample Micstemetagenome_FD_108782 | JGI IMG/M metagenome (GOLD analysis project Ga0164290, IMG submission 108782) | Contaminated culture microbial community from soil near Moab, Utah, USA - Microcoleus steenstrupii SON62 (Illumina Assembly) | ecosystem: Environmental > Terrestrial > Soil > Soil crust... | reverse complement strand
GAGAAAACAAAAAAGACAGAGGCATTAACAACAGTTTTGAAAAACCCAAAACAACGAATGGCTCTTTTGTTTTCAGGTATGATCATGATGGGACATTTCCTTATCATTCCATTCATCAATCCGTACATGGAATTTAATAATGGCTACTCCAAGGAACAAACCCCGCTGATCTATTTGGTTGGCGGCGTTGCAGCTTTTTTTGCAGCAAATATTTTAGGCAAGTTATCAGATAAGCATGGCAAGTTTAAAGTCTTTATCATTTGCATAATTCTTTCATTACCGTTAGTAGTGGCAATTACCAATATGCCACACCTGTTTTATCCTATTGTATTAGCCGCTTTTGCTGTTTGGTTTATTGTAGCAACCGGAAGAGGAGTTACTGCGCAAGCTATGGTGAGCAATGTAGTTCAGGCCGAAAAAAGAGGCAGCTTTATGAGTTTCAACAGTAGTGTGCAACAGTTAGGCACTGGTGCTGCTTCATTAGTTGCAGGCTTTATAGTATTGGAAGGTGAGGGAGGAATAATCTTACGATATTCCTGGCTTGGATATCTAAGCATTGTGGTTCTATTAATTTGTGCCTGGTTAGGATATAGAATATTTGGCAGACAAGAGAAAGTTGCTACCATTCAAAGAATTGGCGAACAGCACGAATCAAAAGTGTTTGTTGAATAGTTATCGAATTCTATAAACAGGATACTGCAAATGCGCTGGCTCGTAATATGGCGAATTTTGATAGATGAAATTTAGTTGTGCTCGTCCACTCTTTGCAAAAGTTGAATCAGTGGCTCTTCTTTCTTCCAATTTCTTTTGTAGTTCAGGGTTTTGTTTTAAATAAGCAACTGCGGTTTCTTAAAACACATAATCAGAGAAACCTTCTTTTTGTCCGAGGATGGGATCGAAAAAGTTCCAGGCAAAATAACTGTCTTCTGTGTGTGGTTCTAATGTTTCTATTAAAAAGCGATTAGCAGATTGATTTAATGGTATATACCAATCACCTTTTCTGAAGGTTTGTTGTTTTGTTCTTTTTGAAACTTGTACAGCAGTATTGAGGTGATGTCCTTCAAATGGTCTTGCGCCAGATTGATAATTGTCGATGCGATACCACTCCACTTCAATAGTTGTATCTCTGGTCAGGCGTTTCATTTGAACGTTATTTGCTTGCAACCGTTCAATCACTTTCCACCATCCTTGTGGAATGATGTATGCTTTTGGCTTTTCAACTGATAACGTATCATAAAAAACATTGTAAAAAGGAACTTTCTTTTCAAAAGGTTTGGAACGGTCATAATATAATCTTGGTAAGCCAGAAATCGCACTCTCCTTTTTTCCTGAAGCATATCCTTTGAAAGTGATCTCTTTAAATTTTGTACGATCCCACTTCCAGGCGATAGGAAATGTTGTTTGAGCTTGTTGGCTTTTTTTAGCTGCTTCTCGCAGCAACAAAATCTCTTTCCTATTCTTAGAAGTGAACTCAATAAAACTCTCCATCAATTTTCTTGTAGCATCTACTCTTTGAGCATAAGGTTTTAGCATGTGTGTTTCAGGTACAAAAGCAAACGTGTTCCAAAGAGAAGCATAGCCGCTGCTGTATCTTGGACTATCCCAGAACTCACTCCATCCCTGGTCGGGAGTCTCACCAAAATGATTCACATAAGGAACTAAATCATATCCTTTTTTTGCCATCATTTCATACAAACCCGGCTCGAAAGTCTTATTCATGAATTCACCCATTGCCCCGCCCAGGCGATTGTGTTGAGATGCAATCAATGTCATTACGTGTTGATAGTCGGCGCCGTTGCTTACATGGTTGTCTATAAAAACATCAGGATCGGTATAATGAAAGATCTTTGCAAAGGCAAAGGCATTCTTCGAATCCATCTTTATGAAATCCCTGTTCAAATCGAGGTTCTGTGCATTGCCCCTGAAACCAAATTCTTCCGGTCCGTTTTGATCAACACGATAATTAGCACTTCTGTTTAAAGCACCGCCAATATTGTAAACGGGAATGATAGCTAAAACAATATTGGAAGGCAAACTGTATTTATTCTGAACAATATCTTTTACTAATAACATGCTGGCATCAATACCATCGGGTTCGCCGGGATGAATTCCATTGTTCACCAGAAGGATTGCTTTTCCTTTTTTCTTCAGCGATTGAATGTTGAAATCTTTATCTGTGGAAACTAAAATAAGATGAAGAGGTTCGCCTGCATCAGTTGTACCCATTTCCTGCACTTTGATTATGGGAGAAGCAGCATCCAGCTTTTTCCACCAGTCAATAGCTTCATAGTAGGTTGGTGTTTGGGTGCCATTTGAGCTTTCGAACTTAGTAGTAAATGTCTGGCTAAGGCTGGAAAACGAAGAGAGAAGAAAAGCAAGTAGAAAAAACCTGGTCATGATGCTAAGTTAGAGGATAGGCAATAAAAAATCCCGCATTAAGCGGGATTAGAATATTTTGAAATAGTAATTACTTAAGCTATAGCATTTACTCTTTTAGTCAGCTTGCTCTTTAAATTGGAAGCTTTATTCTTGTGAATCACTCCACGTTTAGCCAACCTGTCAATCATTGAGATGACTTCAGGCAATTCTTTGCCGGCAGTTGCTTTGTCTGAAACTTCTTTCAGATCACGGATTGCATTACGAGTAGTTTTTCCGTAGTAACGGTTTCTTTCGCGGCGTTTTGTAGATTGACGTACGTCTTTTTTTGTTGCCTTATGATTAGCCATGAATTTTCGATTTTGTCCCGAATTTTTTGTTCGGGAGGCAAAAGTAGGGGAAATGACCCAAAAAACAGAAGCATTTGGAGAGAAATTTTGTTAAGGATAAGGAAAGCTGCGAGTTATGAGTTACGAGGTACGAGGCTTAAAGACAATAGTAGAACTAAAGGTCTCGAAACTCGTAGCTGGCAGCTCGAAGCTTGCCGAATAGAACTACAAAAGTACAAGAGTGCGACGCAAGAGAAGCTCAATAGTAGCAATGCAGGTGACTACATAAAAAACCTGCCGCTTTGCTCCATTATCAGCGGTATATTTGCACACCCTAAATCCAAACTCACTCATGAAGGATTTTTCATTTATAACGAACTCGCATCCATCATACATCGAAGGTCTTTACCAGGAATTTATTCAAAATCCGGAAAGCGTTGACCCTGACTACCGCAAGTTTTTTGAGGGATTTGATTTTGCACTATCGACTTCGGCCACTAATGGCCATGCTGTTTCTGCGCCGACCAATGGCCAGGCGGTGGATGGTACTCAGTTGACAAAAGAGTTTTCGGTTTACAACCTGATACAAGCCTATCGCAAAAAGGCTCACCTGATTGCTGATACGAACCCGATTCGTAAAAGAAAAGACAGAGGTGCCAATCTTGAGTTGAAATATTTTGGATTGAGTGAAGGTGATTTAAAGCAATCATTCTATGCAGGCAATTTTGTTGGATTAGGGCAAACAACATTACAGCAGATCATTGATCATCTTCACAAAACCTATGCAGCCCATGTTGGTGTAGAGTATCAGTATGTTTTGAGAGATGACCGGATTGAGTGGTTGCAGAAAGAAATTGAAAGCAATTTATCTAAACCATTGCCACTTGAAAGAAGAAGACGCATTTTAGAGAAGCTGAACCAAGGGGTGATCTTTGAAAAATTCCTTCACACAAAATATATTGGGCAGAAGCGCTTTTCATTAGAAGGTGGTGAAACAACTATTGCTGCATTAGATGCAATTATCAACACAGGTGCCGAGCATGATGTGCAGGAAGTGGTGATTGGTATGGCGCATCGTGGAAGACTGAATGTTCTTGCAAATATTTTGGGTAAGACATACGAGCAAATTTTTAGTGAGTTTGAGGGTACTGCCATTCCTGATCAAACCATGGGCAGTGGCGATGTAAAATATCACTTAGGTTTTGCAAGCGAAGTAGAAACTTCAAATGGTAAAAAAGTTCATTTAAAGCTTTCGCCAAATCCTTCACATTTAGAAGCGGTGAACCCGGTAGTATTGGGTTATTCGAGAGCGAAGGCTGATGTTTTATACAACTCTGATTTTGATAAAGTACTACCGATATTGATTCATGGTGATGCATCTTTAGCAGGCCAGGGAATTGTTTATGAGATCATTCAGATGAGTGGACTGAAAGGTTATTATACTGGCGGTACTATTCATTTTGTGATCAACAACCAAATTGGTTTTACAACTGATTTTGATGATGCAAGAACGTCTGATTACAGTACTTCCATTGCTGCTACCGTGCAAGCCCCTGTGTTGCATGTGAATGGTGACGATCCTGAAGCAGTAGTGAAGTGTGTTGAGATTGCAACAAGATATCGTCAGCATTTCAACTCTGATATATTTATTGACATGGTGTGCTATCGCCGTCATGGACATAATGAAGGTGATGATCCGAAATTTACGCAGCCGCACTTGTATGCGTTGATTGATAAACATGCTAATCCAAGAGAAGAGTATGTGCAGTATTTGTTGAAGAACGGAGAAGCTGACGCACAGAATCTTGCAAAAGAAATGGAAAAGAAGTTTTGGAGTGATCTGCAGGAACGTTTGGATGAAGTAAAACAAAATCCTCTGCCTTATAAATATCAAAAGCCTGAAGAGTGGTGGCAGAGTTTACGAAAAGCTACAGAAGAAGACTTTGATCAGTCGCCGGTGACAGCAGTAAGCGAAGCTGATTTTAAAATGTTGTTCAATGGTTTGATGAAATGGCCGGAAGACTTTAAGCCTTTGCGCAAAGTAGAAAAATTGTTGAGCGATAAAGTGAAGCTGTTTGAAGCAGAGCAGAAAGTAGATTGGGCAACAGGTGAATTGTTAGCCTATTCAAGCCTGCTTATCGAGGGCAAGGATGTGCGTATGAGTGGGCAGGATGTGAAGAGGGGAACGTTCTCTCACCGACATGCAGTGATTTATGATGAGAATACCAATAAGGAGCACAATCGTTTAAATCATTTTCAAGAAGGTCAGGCGAAGTTTAGAATTTATAATTCACTATTGAGTGAGTTTGGTGTGTTGGGATTTGAGTATGGCTATGCATTGGCAAATCCCAACTCGCTTGTTTTATGGGAAGCACAGTTTGGAGATTTTGTAAATGGTGCGCAAATCATCATTACCAATTCATTGCATCGGCTGAAACTAAATGGCAACGAATGAATGGTGTTGTTTTATTGTTGCCTCATGGATATGAGGGACAAGGGCCTGAACATTCCAGTGCAAGGCTGGAACGTTTCTTACAACAATGTGCAGAGCTGAATATGGTGGTGACAAACATTACTACTTCAGCAAACTTTTTCCATGCATTGCGTCGCCAGTTAGCATGGCCATTCCGTAAGCCTTTAGTAAATTTTTCACCTAAGGCAAACCTTCGTCATGCAGGGACTTACTCTCACATCAGTGAGTTTACCAATGGTGGTTTTAAAGAAGTGATTGATGATGTGAATGTGAAAGATGCGGCGAGTGTTAAGAAGGTATTATTCTGCAGCGGTAAGATCTATTATGATCTTTTAGAAAAGCAACAAAAAGAAAACAGGACTGATGTTGCTATTATCCGCCTCGAGCAATTGTATCCATTACCCTATGTGCAATTGGAAGCATTGTATAAAAAATACAATAGGGCATTGTGGTTGTGGGTGCAGGAAGAGCCACTGAACATGGGAGCAGCCTCTTACCTGCAAATGAATTTGAAGACCATTAACTATGGAACCATCAGTCGCCAGCCAGGTGCTGCAACGGCCAGTGGTTACTCTAAAGTGCATGCACAGGAGCAGTCAGAAATTGTAGAAACCGCGTTCAGTATATAGTTGGATATAAATAGTGGCAGAAGTCAACTATTTATATCCAACTATATAAATATCACTTGGCTACTTTATAACAATTCAAAGTTGATTTAGGCGCCGAACTAGTTCCTCCATAAACACCTAAATCGGCGTTAGCATTGAAGATGACCTCAATCCAGAACTTATCTCCCTGGTACAGTGCAATTAATTTATTAAAACCTTCGTTGGTTTTTCGGGCACTAGGAGCCGGAACAAAATCGTGTGAATGGCGTAGTACCTGGTTGACTGAAGAAGCAGGTTGAACTACCAGCCGAATATTGCAATCACCGGAAACTGTACCTCCGGATGCTAAGCTAATGGATGTATTTACAACATAGGTGCCATCCACTGGTACAATAAACTTTGTAACTCCATTTTCAAAAACCGTGGTAAAGGATCTTTTTAATTCTTCTGCATCAAAATTCAGTTTCTGAATTACGCCATTTCCAGAAACGATATAATTGTTCAAAGACAAAGCATATTACATGTAAGGCGTATTGCTTCCTTCTGCTTGCCAGGTGGCGTTTCCGCTGGCATCTGAGGTTAATACTTTGCCACTACCTTGAGAACCATTTTGTAGTCGAAGCGATCCATTAACATGAAGTTTGGCCTGTGGGTCATTGGTACCAATTCCCACATTTGCATTAGGATTAATTGTTACAGCTTCTGTTAATGAAGCGGTATTTCCCGCTGTACCGCTTGCCCCACTCACCCATAAAGAAAGATCGCCGTTGGTTGGATTCAAACCGATAAGGCCTGCATATCCGTTGCTTATATACTTTCTTGACCCGCTGTAGTAGGAATTGAGGCCAATTCCCGGAAAACTGCTTTCAATCGCTACCCCTGTAGTATTGTCTCCGAACATAGCATTCACAGCACCGATCTTTTTATTGACCACCAGGCCTGCTTTATCGGGGCTGTTTGTGCCGATACCAATATTGCCGGTGATGTTAGGGTGTGGCACCATGTTGACCCCGTCTTTAATCCAGTTTTGGTCAAAATCGTTAGTAAGTCTTTGCCACAAAGAAGTGATCGGGCTACCAGAGTTGTAATAAAAGCCAGATTGGTTATTCGTTTGGTACACTAGCATGCCCTGGGCTGGGAATGAGATAGCCAGGCGCTGTGCCTCAGTCATGCGTGGTATTAATAAACCTTTGGTAGTACTTTCTAATTCCAACACTGCGTTTGAATTAATAGTGTTCGGGTTATCACCAATTTTAACCTGTGCAAAGGAATTGAAGCTGAAGATTAGAAGAAGTAGGATGCTTGTGAGTTTCATAACTTTATTTATGTCAATAATTTTTAGTTGAATAATATTATCTACTTAACGAGCAATGATGATTTGTTTCACAACTGTTTCCTTATCGGTTTCAATTCGCAGTGAGTATTGGCCTGCAGCTAGATTGCCAAATTGCAGATGGTTATGTCCTTTCTGCAGATTGAAAATTGATACAGTTTGTCCATTTACTCCAAGTAATGTTGCTTTTGCTTTTTGATACGAACCGTTTTGCGGAAGCTGTACGTTTACGGTATTGTGAGTGATGGTGGGATACACCAATACCTGGTTCATGTTATTGAGATAGATGGTGATAATTCGTGAGAATTGTTTGGCGCCGTCGAGTTCCAGTATTTCCAGCCTGTAGTAATGTATGCCATCGGTACGATTGGGATGAACAAGGCTGTAATAGTTTGACTGCGTATTTCTTGCTGCTACTGTGCCAATAGTGCTAAAGTCTCTTCCATTACTACTATGTTGAACAATATACTTGTCTATGTTGATCTCGTTTGCCGTTCTCCATTCCAACAATGTATTCCTGTTTTGAAAGCTGCCTCTGAAATCTATAAGAGTTAGTGGTAACGGCATGCCAGGTGCCTGAACGGAAAAGTATCCTGTACCTGTTATGTTTGGACGAAGCTGGCTAAACATAGGACCGCCTGTTGCAGCACTGGAAGCAATTACATCCCACCGTGTAGTGTACATAGAAACCGCTGAAGCAGCCCGATTAAAGCCTGGCAGTTCATCTGATGCAAACCATGAAGGTGAAAGAGTAAGATTGTTACCACCAGCAACTGCATCGGTAATACGCCAGCTGGCGTCGACTGCATTTATAGATGCAGGAGAACCTGTTGCACCTTGTAGCAACAAATGTTGTAAGGCAGTTACTGCAAAATGATCCGCAGTACCTGACTCTATAATTGTAATAGGATTATAGGTTGATGCATCATACCCAACCGGAAAATTGACAGTACTGTTGGCGACGTTATAACGCACTAATGACCCACTATTGCCAGTTACAAAATACCTGCTGTTTGTAAATCCATCAATAGTCCCGCCAATACCAATTGATTGAGAGGTGGTTATCAGCTTACCTGAAAGAAATTGAAAATCGTTTCTTACTCTCAACTGGTTTCCTGTAAGAGAAACGTTATTAGGATTATCAATAGTGAGATTGGGAAATGATAAGCCATTTAATGTAAAAACATTGCTTAATCCACCATTGATTGTTTGCGCAGTGGAAGTGCCCGTGAGAGGGTTAGGTTGCATGAAATAAAACTGGCCGCCGGTACCTGTAAAACCATTACCCGAAGAGCTTTCGTCCTGGAACAAAGCTGTGGATTCGTTGGTCCAGCTTTGACCATAAAAACGGATCAGCGTATTGCGTGTTCTAAAGTTGCCGCCAACAGTACTGTTCACAAAAATGCCTACTTCGGCATTGTCATGAACAGCAAAGTTGCCCCCATTGTGAATTTTAAAACCACTTTGGCTCACAGAGAACAGAGGTAGTAAAAGCGATAGCGACAGAAGGATGTTTTTGCAGGTCATTAGCAATTGATTTATGATTGCAATGACGAAGCTATCAGCTAAAGGAAACCCTTATTTGTTTATTTAGTTTTTGGAAAGATGTAGTTGGAAACCGGTAGAAAAGGAGAGGAAACTGGATTATAGCGAAGCAAACTTTTCTATAAAGGCAGCCTTTCTTCTTCTGGATACTTCTACTTTATCGCCATTTGAAAGCAGCACCTGGTCAACAACGTCGGTATGGTAAGATTCTACATGCTTTAGATTAACTATGTGCGACTGATGTACCCTGAAAAAATTTGCCTGGAGCAGTATTTCTTCAAACTCCTTTAGTGTTTTGGCTACTACAAGCTTTGGTTTATTAATAAAGTAGATCGTGCAATAATTATTATCAGATTCGATCCGCACTATATCATTCAGGTCCGTAAACAAAAGCCCTTTGTTGGTTGGCAGGGACAGCTTATTTGTTGACAAAGATTTTTCTTCTGGTTTGCGAACAATATTTTGTTTTTCAAACTTGCTAATGGCTTCATTTAGTTCTTCAACGCTGATGGGTTTTAAAATATAATCGAGTGCCTCTGTTTTTAATGCCTGCAGTGCATACTTATCATGGGCTGTGGTGAAGATGACCTTAAATGTTCTGTCGGGAAATATTTTTAATAGATCTAAACCATTTAAATACGGCATCTCTACATCAAGGAACAAAAGATCGGGTTGCTTTTGTGCAATAAGTGATACGGCATTTCTTGCATCTGTTTCACCGGCAAGTACATGTACCCGGTCTGCAAAGCGATGCTTCAGGATAGCCGATAAAGCGTCAATGCAATGCTGTTCATCGTCTATAATGATGCACTTAATCATTACCTGAAATTAGGGGTAAATGGAGTATTACGGTAGTGCCTGCAGGGGTTTCATCTTTGTAATCATCCTGTATTTCTACAGAAGCTTTTGTGTTTTCTTTTTTTAACCAGTTCACTCTTTCGCTTGAAATATTCATTGCAAGAGAGCGGTGCTCTTTTGATTTTGCTTTTTCCATGGCTGCTTTTCTTCCAATGCCGTCATCTTTAATAACGCAATGCAGCAGGTTATTCTTTTGAGAGATGGATATGTTTAAATTACCACGGCCTTCTTTTTGACTAAGGCCATGCCAGATGGCATTTTCTATATATGGCTGTAAGAGGAGTGGCGGAATTTTTACGTTAGTTGGATTGATAGCATCGCTTATCTGCAAATGGTAATCAAACCTTTGATTCATCCGTCTATGTTCCAATTCAAGATAAAGCTTCAATGCTTCCATTTCTGCAGACAAAGGAATGAGCTTATGTTGAGAGTTCTCTAATACAAGACGTATCAACCGTGCAAATTTGGTGAGGTATTCCGAAGCATCATCCTGCTTGTTCTCCCATATATATTTTTGAATAGAATTCAGCGAGTTGAAAATGAAGTGAGGGTTCATCTGGCTGCGCAGCGCTTTCATTTCCAGTTCGGCCATTGTTTTATTAATAGCTGTTTTTCTTTTTTCATTTTTCTTAATGGCATTCACCCTCCCATAAGCGATTGAGATCACAACCGAAATAAACAAGAGTACCAGAGCGGCTTTAAACCACCAGGTTTGCCAGAAAGGAGGTTTAATGCTAAATGAATAAGATGCTATTTCTTTACTCCATATTCCTTTGCTGTTTGATGCCTGAACTTTGAAAGTATATTTACCCGGTGGTAGCTTGTAATAATTTGCTTCTCGCTGAGTTGTTGTGGTCCAATTTTTTTCCAACCCTTCCAGTTGATACCTGAACCTGATAGCTGAGGGATTGCTGAAATCAAAAGCAGTAAATGAAAAGCGGAGTATGTTCTTTTGATAATGTAAGGGTGCACTTCCGGAGGGCAAATAGTAGGGTTCCGCATTCACATGTATGGCTTCGATCACCGGTACACTTACTTTACCTGCCGATGCCATGCTATTCATATTAAAATAAGAGAACGAATTTCGAAAGCCTGAAACCAATTCGTTATTTATTGTAAATGGAGCTACAGCGGAATGTTCTTCCGTAAAGGGATTGCTTACCGGAATGGTGATTGTTCTTTTTGATTGAAGGTTATAACAAAGTAACCCTGCATTGCTATTGATGAAAACGTTCTGACCATTAACTGTACTACCAAAGCATTGTGGCCTGTTAATTTCCCCAAACAATTCTATAGATGTGAACTTTTCAGTTGAGGGATTGAACACACTCATCCCATTCCTTGTCGAACACCAGATCTGTCCTTTGCTGTCCTTTGAAACATGAAACATAAAGTTAGTATTGATCGTATCGGTAGTAGCCCTGTTTATAAAACCTTTGTACGGCCGCTTTTTTCATCAAAGCAAACAAGCCCCCTGTGAGAAGCAGCCCAAACTTTTTTTAGCGATGCATCATAAACTGCATGTTTTAAGGAGCCTGAATAAAGGTTTTGGTTACCTCTTTCGGGTGCAAATACATGTTCTAATTTTCTTTGTAAATGATTATAGCGGAATAAGCCCTGCTGCGAAGTAATATAAACATAATCCAAAGCAGGTGCAGCAGTTGAAAAGTTTATACTGTTACCAACAGAAGATGTAATGACAGAAGCACTGCCCGTTTTTTCATTCCAGACTAACAGATTGTTCCTCCGTACTAAAAGCCATTCATTTTTGCGTAGCCGGATCATATCATAAACTGCTTCCCGCCAGGCTTCAATAGAAGTGTTGCCGATTTTTTTATACTGTGATAATAGCTTTTTTGATTTCCAGTCGAATTTTAATATACCCTGGCCCAGACAAAGGATCCAGGCAATTTCAGGATGATCTGGATCCTGGAAAATGTTTACGATGTAGTTATCCGTTAATACATCATCATTAAAATGAAAAAGATAAGTTTTAGTTAGCGATTGATTGCGCGGATTTAAAAGACTTAGACCTGCTTCAGTGCCTATCCATAATAAGTTATCATCATCAAGACGAAGGGTAGTGACATTGTTGGCTTGTAAGCTAAATGGGTTTGACCGTTGATGTGTGAATGATTGCACTTCGCGGTTGCGAACAAGGTCATAAAGGATCAGGCCTCTGTCGAAAGTGCCCATCCACAGTATAGAATCACTTGTGAGAGCAGGATAAAACAGCGCATCGTTGATATGATACTGCTCCGCATTTTTTATAGGTACCGCTGGTTCGTACATTGAAGAAGTTGTCCATAAGCCACGATTAGTTGCAATGATGATTTTATTTCGCCAGTGTTTTACCGACCATATATGAAGTAGCCTGCCATCTTTTTTAACTTCAAATTTTCGGAAACTGTTTCGTTTGATATCATATATAAAAGAGCCTTGAGAAACACTGTTTACTCAGAGTGTTGTATCATTCAATAGAAAAATACCCGTGGGATCAAAAACCTGCCTGATAGAAGTAGTAAAAACTTTTGTTGTATTTAGATCTACACCTGTCAGGCCCAGGTTTGAAATAAACCACAGCTTTTGGTTATGAAGCAGCAGCCGGAAGGCATATTCAATTTTTTTGGGTCCATCAAGGTAAGGTTGAACAAATCGGTTCTGCTGCCTGTTGTAATAGCTGATATCTCTTGCTGTTCCTACCCATACCCGGTTACTGTCATCTACAATTATTTCATCAATATAATTATCCTGCAACCCATGATGTTGATTATTAAAATTGGTGAACTGTGTGTATTGATATCCGTCAAATCGAACCAGGCCATTGCATCCTGACCACACATATCCTTGTTTATCCCTGGTAACGGATTGTATGTAAACATTTAATAAATGATTACGGCCGTTAAAGTTTTCAAAGCGGCTAACATTAGGTAAAAGAGCTTCCTGCGCAAAGCCAATAAGCTTCCACTGAGTTAATAGCAGGCAAAGCAGCAATATATTTATCGGGGTTCTGGCAGACAAGACGAAATTGTTTGATCTTCTAATTCATAAAAAAACAACTTATTTTCCTGAAATTTGCGGCTACTTTGCCATGGCTGAACGGCAACGGCATAAAAGCAACTAAGAGTATGATAGAAATAAAAGTACCAACGGTGGAGAGTCAATTAACGAAGTTACACTGATCAAATGGCTAAAGAAAGATGGTGATTATGTTGAACGTGATGAAGTGATTGCTGAACTGGAAAGTGAGAAAGCCACTTTTGAATTAAATGCCGAACAGGCTGGTGTTTTAAAAACTGTAGGTAAAGAAGGCGATACATTAAATATTGGAGACACGGTTGCGCAAATAGATGAAACAGCCGCTAAGCCAGAAGGTAGCAACAATCAGCCCGAAACAAAAGGTGCTGACATGCAAAAAACAGATGCACTTAAAGAGGCTGGCAAACCTGCACAAGAGCCACAACCCCAAAACACCAAACCCCAAACTGCACCTGCTGATGTAAAAGCCACTCCAGTTGCCTCTGCTATTATTGCAGATAAAAAAGTTGATCCGAAAAGTATTCAGCCAAGTGGGCCTAACGGAAAAATATTAAAGGATGATGTGTTGAGTGCTTTAGAAAACCCTGGTCGTAAGCCCGGTGTTGAGCTATTCAACAGAACGGAAGGCCGTGAGAAGATGAGTAACATCCGCAAAACGGTTAGCCGCAGGTTGGTAGAAGCAAAGAACACAACGGCAATGCTTACCACTTTTAATGAAGTGGATATGAGCCGCATAATGGCTTTGAGAACACAGAATAAAGACAAGTTCAAGGAAAAGCATGGTGTGAATCTTGGCTTTATGAGCTTCTTTACCAAAGCAGTTTGTTATGCATTGGCAGAATGGCCTGCAGTTAATGCTTACATTGATGGTGATTCTATTGTTTATCACAACTACTGCGATATTTCCATTGCTGTTTCTGCACCTAAAGGATTGGTAGTGCCTGTTATTCGCAATGCAGAAAGTTTAAGCATGGCAGAAATTGAAAAAAAGGTAGTGGAACTGGCAACAAAAGCAAGAGATAATAAGTTGAGCATGGAAGAGATGCAAGGCGGAACATTCACTATCACTAACGGAGGTGTGTTTGGCTCACTGATGTCAACACCAATTATTAATATCCCTCAATCGGCTATTTTGGGTATGCATAAGATACAGGAACGTCCGGTTGTAGTGGATGGACAGATAGTAATAAGACCAATGATGTATGTAGCCTTGAGTTATGATCATAGAATAATTGATGGAAGAGAATCGGTGTCATTCCTTGTGAGAGTAAAAGAATTGCTGGAGAATCCTGAATTATTGTTGTTTGGAAAGGATCCGGTGAAAGCGTTACTGGAATTATAATATAAGGTCGAATGAACTTGTAAAGCAACTGTATCCGCAGTTGCTTTTTATTTTTGATAAAGATGTATTCTTATTCTTATCTCAATACTGCTAAGTCTATTCTTGAACAATATCAAGGGAATGTGCCTTTTGCTACCTGGCTAAAAAATTTTTTCAAACAAGACAAAAAGTTTGGTTCAAAAGATAGAAAGCAAATTGCTCATCTCTGTTATTGTTATTTCAGAGCTGGAAGGGCATTGTTACATTTGAACATTGATGAAAGAATTATTTGGAGCTTGTTTCTATGCAGCACAGAGCCGGGCAAATTATTAGAGGGATTGAATACAGAACTTAATGCCCGGGCTCATCTTTCTCTTGACGAAAAAATAGCGAAAGCGTTTGAAGAAGGCTTCAAGGTTGAAATGGGTTTCCCGTGGCAAGAGGATTTATCATCTCATATTAACTACCTTGATTTTTGCAAGTCTTTCCTGCTTCAGCCAGATTTGTTTTTACGTATTCGTCCCGACAGAAAAGACAAAGTTGTAGATGCTTTGGAAAAGGCAAATGTGAGTTTTCAAAGCGAATCTTCAGATTGTCTTCGTTTATCAAACACTACTAAAGTAGATGACCTTATTTTCTTAGATAAGGACGCCGTGGTACAAGATCTTAATTCCCAGAAAACTTTAGATGTTCTAACTGATGTATTGAACGCAACTCAGAAAATAAAAGCATGGGATTGCTGCGCAGCAAGTGGTGGTAAGTCTTTGTTGCTTCATGATCAGTTTTCAAACATATTCATTCTTGCAACAGATATAAGAAGCAGCATTCTTCACAATCTTGAAAAGCGTTTCGAAAAAGCAGGAATAAAAAATTACAGATCACAGGTACATGATGTTGCTCAGTATTCTCTGAAGGAAAAATTTGATGTAGTGATTTGCGATGCTCCGTGTTCAGGTTCAGGAACCTGGAGCCGCACCCCTGAGCAATTGTATTTCTTTAAAGAAGAAAGAATTGATCACTATTCTAATCTTCAAAAAAAGATTGCATTGAATGCTACAAAGAGTGTAAGCCAAGGTGGCTATTTTATCTACATAACTTGTTCGGTCTTCAAAGAAGAAAATGAAGAAATTGTTCAGCAGATAGGAGAAAAAACAGGAATGCAACTGGTCAGTGCGAACTATCTCAAAGGCTACGATAAAAAAGCCGATACGCTTTTTACAGCCTTGTTTCGTCTATAGCTTAATCACTTCCTTTGAGATAAGTAATTCGTTGTTGTTGAAAAGGCTAATAATGTATTTGCCGGCGGCAAGATGGGTTGCCCAAATATCGAAAGTGAAATTCCCTGCAGGCTTGTTTTCTCTTTTTTGCATTACAACCTGACCTTTTGAGTTGATCATGTTCACCACCAAATTTGGAATAGCATCTGCACCGGTAATTTGAATGGTAAATTTTCCTCTTGAAGGATTGGGCATCACCTTAATTTCTCCAAGACCGGGAACAGGCGGAGGCATTACTACTGTTGTACAGGCAGTATTTAAAGTAACGTTCACAGTGTCTAAATAATCTGCCATAAAACCTGTGGTTGATGTATCAATGATTTGGCGAATACGGTAGGAGATTGTGCCCGGAAGTGCATTGATCAGGGTATCAGCATATTGATAAGATGCGTTAGCAAACACAGAGCCTGTACCTGAACGTTCTGCAATTTTTGTATAAGCCGTTTGATTAGGAAGCTTTCTTTCAATCTCATACTTCATAGCGGCAACATCCTTACTTGTCCAACTGATAGTTGTTTTGCAGTTAACTAGCGATGCATTAGAGGTAGCAAACTCTTTCAATAAACTCATCACCGCTTTTTTTACATCGGGTATACCATACCCAATTCTGTCATTTGGTGCAGATGCAATGCTACCCGATTGTCTTAAAGCAACAATGATCTTCATGTTATTGTATTCTTTGAAACCCTGCCATAAGCAAGTGGCTAATCCCGCCATATTAGGACCCGAGAAAGAAGTTCCATTATTTGTTGTGATGTTGTTGCCTGTTCCTTGTACTACCGTGCCGGCACCCACTGAAGCTACATCAGGTTTTACCTGTCCGTCAGATGAAGGGCCATAGCTTGAAAAATTGGCTACCTGTCCGGCAGCGGTCACGGCGCCAACAGCTAATACGCTGTCGCCATCGGCTGGCGTTATAATGAAATGCCAGCTATTGTTCCCTTCGTTGCCTGCTGAGTTAACTACTAAAATGCCTTTTTTTGCTGCAAGGTCAGCCCCAATGGCGGGCATAGTAGTGTTGCCGTTCATTTGTGCATAGGTATGATTGTAAGTAGCATTATTAAATGCACCGTCAAACGTGTTATAACCTAACGAAGAGGAAATCAAATCAGAACCTGAACTATCTGCTCTTTCTGCAGCACAAACCCAATTATGTTCTTCAATGGGATATTCTGATGAAGCATCTTCGCTTCGGTATAAAAAGAAAGAAGCCTTGGGAGCTGTGCCAACAAATTGCCCGGGAATATTGGCAGCAATAGTCGAAAAGCATTGCATACCATGAGCATTATCTTCTGTTACACTAGTCTCACGGCTCACAAAATCCCAAGTACCTAAAACTTGTCCGTTTGCATTTACACTATCAAATGCTTTAAGGTTTGTGTAATTGAAAAACCCTGCATCTAACATGCTAATGATCATATTCTGGCCACGCAAGCCAATGTTGTGCAGAAACTCTCCATTATGGATATGAACCTGGTTATAGGAGGCACCGTAGTTGTAAAAATCAGCAGCAGTATTTGTTATTTGTGATGGATTTTTTTTAGACTTTTTCCTGGTTGCCTTGATGGCATTTCTTCCTGATGCTGCTGTTTGTCTTGCTGCAATTGGTGAAGCATTTAAAACAAATGGGAAAGAATTAATCTTAGCCAACGCTGCCGCATCTGTTGTTTGAATGGAAACCTGGTTCAACCATTTACTTACATTCAAAATGGTAACAGAACCAGCTAAGCGAACGCTGTCAATATATCTTGGTGTTACAGGCAGATCCGTGCTGTCTATTGAAATGCTATAGGCTGTTCTTCTTGCAATGGCTCTACCAGACAAATATTGCGATGGGTTGCTAATCGTAAACGGATTAGTGCCTTTGTCTTTAAACCGGATCAAGTATCTTGTTTGAGCCTCACTGGAAAGTGCTATCAACAGAACTGCTGCACAAAAGAAAATTCTTTTCATAATTAATTTCGGTCGATCATAGATCGTTTAACACCAAAGCCTACTTTATAAGGGCTTGGGCCGCCGGGTATTAACTGGTATTCCCACATAATGTATCGCTGGTAAACCAGGCCAATGCCTTTAGCATATTTATCTTCAGAATAATTGATGAAGCCATAGGTATTAGGATCAGTAACAGGAGCATTGGCCGATTCATCAATATGTTTTATAGTGATGATGTCGTTCACTGGCTGGCCATTAAAGGTCATGCTTTCGCCGGTAGATTCGTAAGTAAAATCCCAGTCATACATGTTATCATCGTTGTTGAATTCATCTCCATGAACGGGCCCGTATGGATTGTTCGGTAAGAAACGATTGCCTTTCCAGGTTTCATCCTGCTTTACGGGAAGTATTAAACGTATACTCCGCAAATTGTTTTCAATTACCTCTATCGTATTGCGCAAAGAAGTGATCCAGTACGAACCTGCAGGCATCCATGGCTGTGTACCTGCGGTGTCTCTCAGGTAGCGGAAAATACGATAAGAGGGCCTGCCTAAGTTATCGGTACGTAAAGCATCCACCACATGTTTTTCCTGGTAAGAATGTGTTTCTTCCCGGCGGCCCTGTTGCACAAAAACAGTGGAATCTAAACGGTAGGTGATGTATTTACCCGACTGCAGGTTCAGGTAGTCTTCTAGTTGCTCTGTTTCAAAGTCTTCCGTTTTCTTATCGCAGCTAAGGATAAAAGAAGAAGCCAGTACTACAAAAAAGAAGGAAAATAGATTTGCTCTCATAAGTTTATGGATTCAAGGTTTGCTATCCGCATTGCGGAGACATATAAGCCTTAAAACTAATCAAAAACGTGAAAAGAGTATAAGAATTGCCTTAAAAAGATGTCCGTTGTATGATTCCGCCACCAATCACATCATCGCCATCATAAAAAACAGCGCTTTGGCCAGGAGCAATGCCTTTGGCTTTTTCATAAAACCTAACCACAACATTGTTTCCTTCCGGACGGATGGAAGAAAGACTTCCTTTATCCTTATAACGAATTTTGGTAACCGCTTCCATCGAATCATTAAGCCCTTCGTATTTGATCCAGTTTACTTTACCAACCTTCATTTCTTCTTTTTCCAAATCTTCTTCATCGCCCAAAACAACTGTGTTGGTATCGGGATCAATAGCCGTTACAAAGGCTGGTTTGCCTAAGGCAATATCCAGTCCTTTTCTTTGTCCGATAGTATAAAAAGGATAGCCCTTATGCTGACCTAAAATCTTTCCGCTTTTATCAACAAAGTAACCTCCTGCAACTTTTTCTTCTAAGCCTTCTACCTTGCGTTTTAAAAAGCCACGGTAATCATTATCAGGAACAAAACAGATCTCATAGCTCTCGTGTTTTTTAGCTAATTCAGGATAGCCGAAATCATGAGCCATTTGACGGATCTCTGTTTTGCGATAGCCACCTAAAGGCAATAAGGTTCTGCTTAAAAGATCCTGTTGCAATCCCCACAGAACATAGCTCTGGTCTTTAGTTTCATCCAAACCTTTAGAGATCACATAACGGCCATTTTCGTGTTGATAAACTTTACCATAATGGCCTGTTGCAATAAAATCGCAGCCCAGAGCATCTGCACGTTTTAATAAAGCTCTCCACTTAATATGGGTATTGCAGAGCACACATGGGTTTGGCGTTCTGCCGGCAAGATATTCTTCAACGAAATTGTCCACTACAAAAGAGCCAAATTCATCCCTGATATCCAGAATGTAATGAGGAAAGCCATGTTGCACAGCAGCCATGCGGGCATCATTGAAAGAATCGAGATTGCAGCAGCCGGTCTCTTTTTTGGATCCGCCACTGGCTGCATAATCCCATGTTTTCATAGTAATGCCCACAACTTCATAACCTTCATGATGAAGCATCAAGGCAGCGACGGTACTATCAATACCGCCACTCATCGCCACTAAAACTTTTCCTTTCCTGCTCATAAATTGAAGTGGGCAAAGATAAGATGGCTTTGGGAGGTTAAGTGTTAAGAAGTGGTTTTGGTTTCCAATGCCTTACAGAAATATGACAAGAAAAGAGCAGGGTTTGTTTTACAGAAAGCAATAATTTCATTCCCTAACTTTTCATACATGAGAAAACTATTGATTGCTATTGCTTTAGTTATTTCCTTTTCGGCCTTTACGCAAGATTTGAAGTACTACTTGCCTGATTCGGTTACCTACAATCCCGCTATTCCAAAGCCCAAAGATGTGGTGCATCATGAAGTAGGTGAGTGGCACATTACCCATGACCGGCTGGTGAATTATATGCAGGCTTTGGCTAAGGCTGCACCGGACCTGATTAAGATAGAAACAATGGGGCTAACCTATGAAGGCCGGCCCCAGGTTTTGCTGATTGTTACATCTGCAAAAAATCATCAGAACCTTGAACAGATCAGGCAACAGCATGTACAATTAACTGATCCTTCCCAATCAGCTTCGCTAAATATTGATAACATGCCGGTGGTTTTATACATCGGGCATTCCATTCATGGTAACGAGCCAAGTGGTTCTAATGCTGCTTTACTAAGTGCTTATTATTTAGCTGCAGCTCAGGGAAAGCAGATTGATGAACTACTGGATAATGCCGTGATCTTATTGGATCCTTCTTTTAACCCCGATGGTTTGCAACGTTTCTCAACATGGGCTAACCAGCACAAGAGTAAAAATCTGGTAACTGATCCTAATTCAAGAGAGTTTAATGAAGTATGGCCCGGGGGCAGGTTCAACCATTACTGGTTCGACCTCAACCGCGGCTGGCTTCCTGCACAGCATGTGGAAAGTCAAAACCGTCTGACATGGTTTCATAAATGGAAGCCCAATATTCTAACAGATCACCATGAGCAAGGAAGCAATGCTACTTTCTTTTTTCAACCGGG
>Ga0164290_1001937_pt1 | contig 20026 bp, 18 predicted proteins | sample Micstemetagenome_FD_108782 | JGI IMG/M metagenome (GOLD analysis project Ga0164290, IMG submission 108782) | Contaminated culture microbial community from soil near Moab, Utah, USA - Microcoleus steenstrupii SON62 (Illumina Assembly) | ecosystem: Environmental > Terrestrial > Soil > Soil crust... | reverse complement strand
TGCGCCAACGTGCGACATTCTCATTGTGCTCCTTGAGCGTCGTAGCGAATGCGTGCCCGCCGGTGCCGTCCGCGACGAAATAGAGATAATCCGTTCGCGACGGATTGGCGACCGCTTCCAGCGCCGCACGGCCTGGATTGGCGATCGGTGTCGGCGGAAGGCCGTCGATCTCGTAGGTATTGTAGGGCGTTTCCTTGATAATGTCGGCCTTTGTCAACTCGCGATCCGACGGCTTGCCGTCACCGCCGAAGAGGCCGTACACGATAGTCGGGTCGGATTGCAGACGCATACCCTTCTTGATGCGATTGAGGAAGACGGACGCAACCTGCGGCCGCTCGTCGGCCTTGCCGGTTTCCTTCTCCACGATCGAGGCAAGAATCAGCATCTCCTCCTTGGAGGCGAGCGGCGAATCCTTGTCGCGCTTCTCCCAGACCTCGTCGAGAATCCTCTGCTGCGCGTTCTTCATCTGGGCGACGATGGTGGCGCGCTTGTTGCCGCGCGTGAACTTGTATGTATCGGGCCTCAGGCTGCCTTCGGGTGGCAGATCAACCGGCAGATCGCCTTCCAGAACAGGGTCGGCTGCGAGCCGCTTGAACATCTGCTTGACGGTCAGGCCTTCCGGCAGCGTCAGTGAATACTGGATCGATTTGCCCGATTTGAAGAGATCCATGATCTCCATCATCGAGGCACGCGCCTTGACCTCATATTCGCCGTGGCGCGATTTCTGGTCTTCCCCGAGGAATTTGGTGACCGTGGTGAAGATGCGCGACTGGGAAATGATACCCTTGCGCTCCAAGCTCTGGCCGATCTCGTTGATGCCTGCACCTTCCCGCACGAGGAAGGTCGTGTCGGCCTCGAGCGGACCGGGCTGCTGGTATTCGCGAAAAGCGTAATAGACAAGCGCCACCGCCGCCACCGTCAGCAGCGTGACCATCGTCATCACGAAATTGAGGAAGATGACGAGCTGGCTGCGGGCCTCGCGTGAGCGGCGTGGCGGCAGCGGCACCTTTTCGGGCCGCAGCGCCTCTTTCGGCGATTTCGGTATGATGCGCGTCTGGGCGTCACCGCCATTGGCGGCGCGGCCAAACTGATCTTCGCTCGTCTGGTTGGGATCAGTCAAATGCATTCCTCAAAATTCGGACTGTTTCACACGCAATCAGGGTCCTGTCCCTAATCAGACATTAGAGCGGCATTGCGGCAAGGCTGGATGCGCGTGAACGCCCCGGAATGTCCGTTCCGGAGCGGCAAATGTCAATCCTGAAGACGGCGGAGAACCAGCGATGCGTTGGTGCCGCCGAAACCGAAGGAATTAGAGAGCGCGATGTCGACCTTGCGCTTGCGCGCCTTGTTCGGCACGAGATCGATCTTGGTCTCGACTTCTGGATTGTCGAGATTGATCGTCGGAGGCGCGATGCTGTCGCGGATCGCGAGAACCGAGAAGATCGCCTCGATTGCGCCTGCGGCACCCAAAAGATGACCAGTCATCGACTTGGTCGAGGACATGGAGACGTTTGCTGCGTGATCGCCGACCAGGCGTTCGACCGCACCGAGCTCGATCGTGTCCGCCATGGTGGATGTGCCATGCGCATTGATGTAGTCGACGTCCTCCGGCTGGAGGCCTGCGCGCTTCAGCGCCATGCGCATGCAGCGTTCGGCACCCTCACCGTTCTCCGATGGAGCGGTGATGTGATAAGCGTCGCCGGACAGGCCATAACCGACCACCTCGGCATAAATCTTGGCGCCGCGGGCCCTGGCGTGTTCGAGTTCCTCGAGCACGACGATGCCGGCGCCCTCGCCCATGACGAAGCCGTCGCGGTCCTTGTCGTAGGGTCGCGAGGCGCGTTCGGGCTCATCGTTGAATCGGGTCGACAGAGCCTTGCAGGCCGCGAAGCCCGCGAGAGAAATCCGCGAGACCGGCGACTCGCTGCCGCCCGCGACCATGACGTCGGCGTCGCCGAGGCCGATGAGCCGCGCCGCATCGCCGATCGCATGTGCGCCGGTAGAACAGGCCGTCACGACGGAATGGTTCGGACCGCGCAGCTTATGGCGGATCGAGACCTGGCCGGAGACGAGATTGATCAGGCGTCCGGGAATGAAAAAGGGCGATACGCGGCGCGGGCCCTGGTCGCGGAGCGCGTAGCCCGCATCGACAATGCCTTCGACGCCACCGATGCCGGAGCCGATCAGCACGCCGGTGGCAATCTGGTCTTCGTCCGTTTCCGGATGCCAGTCGGCATCTTCCAGCGCCATGGTGGCTGCGGCCATGCCGTAAATGATGAATGGTTCGACCTTGCGCTGTTCTTTCGGCTCCATCCAGTCGTCGGCATTGTAGGTGCCGTCGGTACCATCACCGAAGGGCAGACGGCAGGCGATTTTCGCCGGCAGGTCTTCCACTTCGAATTCGGTTACCTTGCGGGCACCGCTTTTGCCGGCGATGGCATTCGCCCAGGTCGCCTCAACGCCACATCCAAGCGGGGTCACCATTCCAAGCCCCGTGATAACGACGCGTCTCATGGCTTGTTCTCCACCCTACTCAAATTCATTCATGCATACATGCCGGATAGCAAACTGCCGGGCGACAAGAGCCTGCCCGGCAGAGCCAAACCGGATGATCAGGCCTGAGCCTTGGAGATGAACTTCACGGCATCGCCGACCGTAAGGATCGAATCGGCGGCGTCATCGGGAATTTCCACGCCGAATTCTTCTTCGAAAGCCATCACGAGTTCGACGGTATCGAGAGAATCTGCGCCCAGATCATCGATGAAGCTGGCGGCTTCGGTCACCTTTTCGGCTTCCACGCCCAGATGGTCCACCACAATTTTCTTTACGCGTTCTGCGATATCGCTCATGTCGGTTTCCTCGACCTTCGTATGTTTATGCGCCAGGAGTGGCGTCAATACCCGATTTGTACCGCTCTTCCTAAAAGGTCGGGAGCGGCAGTTCCGTCTAGCCGTCCGACCGACCAAAATCCAGCCTAAACCGATTTTAGTTCGCCGTGTGGCATTTCTAGAGACTGCTCTCAGTCTCCTGCGACTTAACACGGTTTATTTGCCGCGCAAAGCCTGAATATGAGCAATTCCCGGCTGTTTGGACGTGTATCCCCAGTGGTTCATGCCCAAGTTTTTCGACCATTTTCCGGCGCGGTGAGATAGAACGCGGAAGTCGGTCAATCGTTCGTCAGAGCATCGCCATGCCGCCGTTCACATGAAGGACGTGACCGGTGATATAGGAGCACTCCTCGGATGCCAGGAAGCAGACTGCGGCAGCGACTTCCTTGCCGAGGCCCATGCGCTTCATCGGAATTTTGACGAAAAGCGTTTCCTTCTGCTTGTCGTTCAGCTTCTCGGTCATTGCGCTTTCGATGAAGCCCGGTGCGACGCAATTGGCGACGATGCCGCGCGTCGCGACTTCAGCGGCCAACGCTTTTGTGAACCCTTCCATGCCAGCCTTCGAGGCGCAATAATTTGCCTGGCCCGGATTGCCTGTCGTGCCGACCACGGAACTGATGTTGACGACGCGGCCGTAGCGGCGCTTCATCATCGGGCCGCAGAACTCGCGGGTCAGCAGGAAGGCGGCGTTCAGATTGATGTTAAGGACATTATCCCAGTCCTCGTCGCTCATCCGCATCATCAGGCCGTCCTTGGTGATGCCGGCATTATTCACGAGAATATCGACGCCGCCGAGTTCCCCCTCGGCCGTTTTGGCCAGTTCCTTCACCTCTGCGCGGTCGGTGAGATTGGCAGTGAAAATGTGCGTCCTCTCGCCAAGATCGGCCGCCAGGGATTCGAGCTTTTCACGGCGGGTGCCGTGCAAGCCGACGATCGCGCCGCGTGCATGCAGTGCCCGCGCGATCTCTTCGCCGATTCCCCCGGTTGCACCTGTCAGAAGCGCCTTGCGGCCGGTCAGGTCGAACATGTCTCGCAATCCTTATCTTGATACGTTCAGGTCGGGCCAGGCTCTACAGCGCCGCGAGTGCCGCTTCGATATCGGCTGGCGTGTTGACCGCCGTGCCGGCGAGCGACTTGTCGATGCGGCGAACAAGGCCGGTCAGGACCTTACCCGAACCGATCTCATAGAGCGAGGTGACGCCGTTCACAGCAAACCATTCCACCGTCTCTCGCCAGCGCACTTGTCCGGTGACCTGCTCGACAAGAAGCTTGACGATCTCGGAGACATCCGTCACCGGGGCCGCGCGGACATTGGCGATCACAGGCACGACGGGGCTGTTGGCCTGTACCTTGGAAAGCGCCTCCGCCATGGCCTCGGCTGCCGGCGCCATCAGGCGGGAATGGAAAGGTGCGGACACGGGAAGCAGAACCGCCCGCAGCGCCTTCTGCTCCTTGGCGAGTGCGGCGGCTTTCTCGACCGCATCCTTCTCGCCGGAGACGACCAACTGACCGCCGCCGTTGTCGTTGGCGATCTGGCAAGCGCCTGATGAAGCGACCGACTGACAGATGGCCTCGACGGCGGAGTGTTCAAGCCCGATGATTGCAGCCATCGCGCCCTTGCCTGCCGGCACGGCGGCCTGCATGGCGTTGCCGCGAATGCGAAGCAGCCGCGCCGTGTCGGCCAACGTGAAAGTGCCGGCGGCACACAGGGCGGAATATTCGCCCAAGGAATGGCCGGCGACGTAGGCGACCTTCGACCTGAGATCGAGACCGCGCGCCTGCATCACCCGGATCGCGGCAATCGAGACCGCCATCAGCGCCGGCTGGGCGTTGGCCGTCAGCGTCAAAGTCTCCCCCGGGCCGTTCCACATGACGTCGGAAAGCTTCTCGCCGAGCGCCTCGTCGACCTCGTCGAACACCGCGCGGGCCTCTGCAAAGCTGTCCGCCAGTTCCTTGCCCATGCCAACGGACTGGCTGCCCTGGCCGGGAAACGTGAATGCGACCGTCATGGCGGCTCCCTATCGTTCTCGTCTTTTGCCTTCCCATTCACACAATCTTGCAGCCTGTCAAGCTTTGGTGATCCGCTTCCACCCGGTTTTAACAGGGAAAACGCGCTCCCGAGCCCTTGCACCGCAGCAAAATCCGCTTAGATTGCGCCGCGTCTCGCCTCTCTTCGTCTCAATTCCAAGGATGTTCCATGCGCCTTAATCCGCTCGGCCGCACCGGCATGCAAGTGTCGGAAATCTGCCTCGGCACCATGACCTGGGGCAGCCAGAACACGGAAGCAGAAGCGCATGAGCAGATGGACTATGCGGTCGCCGAGGGCGTCAATTTCTTCGATACGGCTGAACTCTACCCTGTGACACCGACATCGGCGGAGACGCAGGGCGATACCGAGCGGTTCATCGGCACCTGGATGAAAGCGCGGGGCAACCGCGACAAGATCGTGGTCGCGACCAAGATCGCCGGGCCGGGCCGTTCCTGGATCCGGGACGGCGTGCCGATAACGGGCGACGAAATTCGCAAGGCGATCGATCTCAGCCTTACGCGCCTCGACACCGATTATATCGACCTCTACCAGCTTCACTGGCCCAATCGCAGGCACTATCACTTCCGCCAGGCGTGGAACTACACGCCCGAGCGCCAGTCGCCGCGCGGGGATGTGATCGCCAATTTCAAGGAAATCTTGGACGCGATCGGCGAGGCGCATAAGGCAGGAAAGATCCGCGCCTTCGGCCTCTCCAACGACACGGTCTGGGGTACGATGCAGTATCTCAAGCTCGCCGACGAACACGGCCTGCCGCGGGTCGCCTCGATCCAGAACGAGTACAATCTCCTGTATCGCCAGCACGATCTCGATTTCGCCGAAGTCGCCCACTACGAAGATGTCGGGCTGCTGGCCTTTTCGCCGCTTGCCGCCGGGTTGCTGACTGGAAAATATCTCGGCGGCGCCATTCCCGCCGGGTCGCGCGCATCGATCAACGGCGATCTCGGCGGCCGCCTCACCCCGCATCAGGAACCGGCCGTCGCAGAATTTGTCAATGTCGCGAAGAAGCACGGTCTCGATCCGGCGCGAATGTCGCTTGCCTACTGCCTGACGCGACCCTTCATGACCTCGGTGATCATCGGCGCCACGACGATGGAACAGCTCAGGACGGACATATCCGCAAAGGATCTGATCTTGGACGATGCCGTTATCCGCGATATCAAAGCGGTGATCCGGAAATATCCGATGGCGATCTGACGAAATTCCGGCTGGACGTGCAACAAAGCAAGATCTGCGAGAAGTATAATTGCCGGCCCGACATCCCTCTCGCGGGTTCCAAGCTAGGGATAAGCAAGTCGGCTATGGACGGCATGGTCATCCCAATTCACGGATTGCGCCACCCGGCAGAAAAAGGCACCAACTGTTGGTACATCTGGGCCGGCGATTGGTAGCATCGCGAAGACTTCTTCCAACCTCTTCACGTCGATCACATTCGTTCTCTTTTGCCGGCTGTCGACCAATATCTGGATCTTCCTGCCGGTTGGCGTTTTCTCATAGCCGGGGGTTACGAAGACGTCTGGTTCGACCCCAGTCTTCTTGCGATATAAATCCTCCTTAACGAATATCTAACCATATTCTTCTTACCCAGTGGAACGAACCGCGCCGTCAAGGCATGGTACGGGAATGCGCGATGTGTGGCGCATGGAGTCTGCAGCCGCGGGAACGATCGAGTTCGGGCCGCTGAGGTAATCGACCGATGTTCGGGCTCAGCTCATATCCTTACAGCGCAAGCGCGCGTGACGTCGTCGACCGACTGTTCGGCCAGGGCCATAAGGCCGTGGCGGATTCGCCGGCGCCGGGCACGTTCCGGCCGCCGTCCTACGACGCCGAGACGGGCACCACCGCATCCCAGCGAGCCCTCGCCAATATCATCGCGATTATCTACAACATGGAGCATCAGGCCAGCGAGGCCGAGGCAACCGTCAGTGAAGAAAGCGGACATATCACCGCCGCCTCCGGCACCGAGGACGCCGACAAGCTCGACATGAAGGCCAGTTCCGCGTTCAACATTTCGACCGGTGGCGGCGACGATACGATCACCATCAAGGCCCATTCGCTCGCACTTCTCAACGGCGGCGGCGGCAAAGACACGATGAACCTCGCGGCGTCCTATATCGCGGATCTCGATGGCGGCGATGGCGACGACATGATCCGGATGACGGCAAACCTAGCCCTTGGCGTCACGGGCGGCGAAGGAAACGACACGATCAAGATCAGCGCCGATGCCATGCTCGGCATCGATGGCGGCGCCGGAGACGACACGCTTTATCTCGAAGGCAAGCGAATCTTCGCGGCCGGTGGGACTGGAAACGACACGATCACCATTCGCAACAACGGCAGCGCGCCCGCCGAACTCTCTTTCGTCAAGGGCGACGGCAAGGATGCTGTCAGCACCAACGGACCGATCGACATCCGCTTCGCCTACCCCGCCACCTTCCGGCCCGGCGTCACGAGCTTCGCCTTTGCGCCGGAAGATCTCAGTATCAGCGTCACCGAGGGTCGTGTCATCATCCAGTCCAGACTTTCCGACGATGCGATCACCATCGATTTCGAAGCCGGCGCACTCGAACAAGGCGTGCCGACGTTTTTCTTCGAGCTGGATCAGGGCGACTACGTGTTGAAGGTGCGGTAGCGGCTGTTCAAAGATCCTTCATAATATCGGTATTGGTGAGCCAGCCTTCGACCGGTTCTTCCACCTTGCCCGTCTTGGTGACGAAGGCATCCTTTGCATCTGCCCACCGCCACCATTGCATCGCGAGCGTCCTTAAGTGTCGCATCAGCCTTCACGACTGCGAAACGGGTCGCAGCAAGCTTGTAGTCCTTGTCGCCGAGCTTCGTTGCAAGCAACGTTGCCAAAGTGGTGTTGGCAGGATCGACAGGCGTGGCGCCAAGCGCGCTGTCGGCGACGAATTTATTGAAGACGGCATCAGGAATGACATATTTAACAGCGTCGCTTTCGCTGAAGATGATCACTCGCGAAAAGCCCTTGTCGATGAGTTCCCGGATTTCTGAGATGAAGGTTTTAGTCTCGTCCTTCGTGGGCGAGAGTTTGATGCCTTGGATCGCCTTGCGATTCTTCATGACCTGACCAACGCTTGTGCGCTGCAATCTCTCGTCAGGCGTCAGTTTATCCAGTGCTTGACCGACCGCCTTGTTTGCGTCGCCGACGGCCTTGTTCGCGGCTTCAAAATTCGCGCGCGAGAAATAGAAGGCGAGGATCGTGCCCACCCAGGTGCTGAACAGCGGAATGAGCGCAGAGAATATTTCGCGCGAGTTGGTTGCTTTAGTGGCCGCATCGGCTGCCCCAAAATAAGAGAACGATGCAGCGATGAAGATGCCGATGCAGGATACGAAGAATACCCACCACGCCAGTTTGTCCTGAAAGACCTTTGCCACAAGGCCGGTTGGCGCATCCGCTGTCTGTTCCATGATTATCCCCCAACAGTTCGTTCGTAACCTTCGCTCGCCGAGGCCGCCTCACAAACTATAGCATAAGTCATGCGCAAACAATACTTATCCGTGTAATTTTTACATATACAACCCACGACACATTGTAGGTTGCAATAAGTTGGCGCCATCCACCCCCTTGCTTTCGCCGCATTTTCCTGTAAAAGCCGCCCCATCAAACATCCGGTCAACTGGCTGGTGGCTTTACGGAAGGCCGGTTTCGTCGTGAAACCGTGAGGAACCACAGGGTTCCGGCTTCCCGTGTCTCCGCTCTCGACCGTACCGAACAGACGCTTTTCTTGCCCCGCGGGCCCGCCCGCAAACAAAGAACAGTCGTTGAGGCTTGGCGCCATTCCGGATGGGATTGATGAACACGCAAGAAAGGCAAGTCATTTCATGGCTCTTTACGAACATTGCTTCCTTGCCCGGCAGGATATTGCCGCTCCGCAGGTCGACACGCTTGTTGAAACATACAAGGGCGTGATCGAATCCCTCGGCGGCAAGGTCGGGCGCATCGAGAACTGGGGCCTCAAGTCCCTCACCTACCGTATCAAGAAGAACCGCAAGGCCTTCTACGTCCTCATGGATGTCGATGCCCCGGCAGCCGCGATCCAGGAAGTCGAGCGCCAGCAGCGCTACAACGAAGACATCCTGCGTTTCATGACCGTCAAGGTCGAAGCGCACGAGGAAGGCCCCTCGGCCATGATGCAGAAGCGCGACCGCGACGACCGTCCGCGCCGTGATGGCGACGACCGTCCGTTCCGTCCGCGCGAAGACCGCGGCGATCGTCCGCCGCGCCGCGATGGCGACCGTCCGTTCCGTCCGCGCGAATCGTAAGGAGATCTGTTCATGTCCGAAATTTCATCCGCCACCGCCGCGCGCCGTCCCTTCCATCGTCGTCGCAAAACCTGCCCCTTCTCGGGCCAGAATGCACCGCGCATCGACTACAAGGACGTCAAGCTGCTCTCACGCTACATTTCCGAGCGTGGCAAAATCGTTCCGTCGCGCATCACCGCCGTTTCCCAAAAGAAGCAGCGCGAACTGGCGCAGGCGATCAAACGCGCCCGCTTCCTCGGCCTTCTGCCTTACGTCGTAGCGTAAAGCCTATTGTCGGAGACTGACTCTCCGGCAAGTGACTCCGCGTGAGGCGCACGGCGCCTCGCGCATCCCTTCCACGGTGGGCGTGGATCGGAAAGACAGAAATCCCATGTTGGGGACCTGAACAGCATTTTCAGGAAACTCCCCTAACTGCTTCATTCGATTGAATGAACAGGACAGCGAGACAGAATGACCAAGACTGCCAACCCCATATTGATCGGCATCATTGCCGGACTGGTCGCCGCCATCGGCACGGCCGGGTCCCTGGTCCTGCCGTTTTTCGCGCAGCTCGTCGGAATGACCGCGCTGTTCATCGCAGGTCTCGGTTTCGGCCGCGTCGCGGGCATTGTCGCGGTTGCCACTGCCGCCGTGGCGCTCGGCGCCTTCACCTCCTCGTTCTTCTTCACCTTCATTTTCGGCATTACCCTGCTGCCGGCGGCCTTGATGAGCCACCTCGCGAGCCTCGCCAGACCGGCAAGCGAGATCGGCGGCCCTGATACCGCGATGGCCTGGTACCCTCTGTCGGATGTCCTGCTTGCCGGGGCGATCCTGACCGCCATCGCCTCGGTCTGCCTGCTCGTTCTGCAACCGCTCGACACGCTGTTTGCCGCCGTCGTCCAAGAAGTGACGCGGATTCTCTCCGAAGCGAGCCCCGGTACGGTCGTCACGCCAGAACAGCAGGCGCAAGCCGTCGCAATGCTGAAGACGTTCGGCCCCTTCTCGCAAAGCGCCGGCAACATGATGATGCTGTTTGCGGGCTTCTATTTTGCGACGGTGATCCTGTCGGTCATGCGCCGCAACGTGCGCCCGCGCGAGGACATCCGCACGAGTCTCAGGATGAATCGGCTCTCGATCGTCATATTTCTCGGCGGGATTGCACTGATGTTCGTGGGCGGCACCGCCGGCATCATCGGCGCCAGCTTTGCCGGCGCGGTTGGCGGCGGGTTCCTGCTGTCCGGTTTTGCCGTTATCCACAGTGCTTTGCGCGACAAGACATTTGCGCTGCCAGCCCTGATCCTGGTCTATCTCGTGACGTTCATCCTTCCACCCGTCGGCCTGCTGGTCGCGATCACGGGTGGCCTTGCCAATCCGCGTCGGGCCATCGCGCTCACGCCGAACAAACCCAACGAAAAATCCGAAACTCCAAACTGAAAGGAACTCTCACATGCAAGTCATTCTCCTCGAACGCGTCAACAAGCTCGGCCAGATGGGCGAGACGGTAAAGGTCAAGGACGGCTATGCCCGTAATTACCTGCTGCCGCTCGGCAAGGCGCTGCGCGCCAACGAAGCCAACAAGAAGCGCTTCGAAGCCGAGCGTGCAACGCTCGAAGCTCGCAATCTCGAGCGCAAGTCCGAAGGTCAGAAGGTCGCCGACAAGCTTGAAGGCAAGTCCTTCGTCGTCGTCCGCTCCGCAGGCGAGACCGGCCAGATGTACGGCTCGGTCGCCGCCCGCGACATCGCCGAGATCCTGTCGGCCGAAGGTTTCAATGTCGGCCGCAACCAGATCGACCTCAATACCCCGATCAAGATGATCGGCCTGCACAAGGTCACGCTGCACCTGCATGCCGAAGTCAGTGTCACGATCGAACTCAACGTCGCTCGCTCGGCTGACGAAGCCACCCGCCAGGCCAAGGGCGAAAGCCTGACGTCGGCCGATGCCATCTATGGCGTCGATGAGGATGCGCTGAAGCCGGAAGACTTCTTCGATCCGAATTCGATGGACGATGGTGAAGAAATGTAAGATCTCACGATCTTTCAAGCGGTTTGCGTCACTTTTTGAACGCCTCCGGACCTTTCCGGGGGCGTTTTGCATCGGGAGCCGCGCGTTAACCATATCACAAACTGGAATGGTTTCTTGTGCAAGTTTGAACAATTAGCCAATCATGGCCCATTGCCAACTTGAGATTCTTTGCTAGATTTTACTTTCTGTTAATGTTTTGGACATGCTTACCGCCCGGTGTGCTCCAAATTGCCTCCGTCCGGCCTGCTGTCAGTTGTGTGTAATGCGCGTGGAGCTGACATATGAATCGCATTCTAGACAACTTTATCGCGACGATCGTTCGCAAAGGTAATCTGTCCATCACTTATGCCGATGGCAAGCGGCGCACATATGGAGGCGGGCTCGGCAAGCCGGTCCGCATCCGCTTCAATACTCGCAAGGCAGAGTGGCTGGTCGCCTATAATCCCGAATATTATCTCGGTGAATGTTATGGCGATGGCGGTCTGGATATCGTTGAAGGCGATATGTACGACCTCTTGGAAACTGTATTCACGGGCAATCCGGATGGTGAATTCGATTACAAGCCCTGGATGAAGGTGCTCGCAAAGTTCCGCTACGCCTTCCGCTTCTTCAAGGAATACAATGTTGCCCATCGCGCGCGCAGGAACGTGCAACATCATTACGATCTGACCGGCGCGCTCTACGATCTTTTCCTCGATTCCGACCGGCAATATTCCTGCGCATATTTCGAGACGCCGGATAGCGATCTGGAAGAGGCGCAACTTGCCAAGAAGCGGCATATCGCTGCCAAGATGGTGATGAACCGGCCGGGTCTTTCCGTGCTCGACATTGGCTGCGGCTGGGGCGGAATGGCGCTTTATCTGGCGCGCAATCTCGGCGCCCAGGTCAAGGGCGTGACGCTGTCCGACGAGCAGCTCGCGATTGCCCGCAAGCGCGCCATCGAAGGCGGGCTGAAGGATGACGTCCGCTTCGACCTGCAGGACTATCGCGATGTCGAGGAGAAGTTCGACCGCATTGTCTCCGTCGGCATGTTCGAGCATGTCGGACGGCCGTTCTATGACACGTATTTCAAGAAATCGGCGCAGTTGCTGAAAAAGGACGGCGTGATGCTGATGCACACGATCGGACGCACGGATGTGCCATCCACGACCAACCCGTTCATAGAGAAATATATCTTCCCCGGGGGCTATATCCCTGCCCTGTCGGAGGTCATGCCGTCGATCGAGCGCTCCGGCCTCAAGATCACCGATATCGAGATCCTGCGGCTGCACTATGCCGAGACGTTGCGCGAATGGCGCCGGCGTTTCATGGCAAGGCGCGAGGAAGCCAAGGCACTCTATGACGAGAAGTTCTGCCGCATCTGGGAGTTCTATCTCGCCTCGTCCGAGAGCGCTTTCCGCTGGCAGAACCTGGTGATCTTCCAGTTCCAGCTGGCGCATGATCAGGAGGCGGTTCCATTGACCCGCGATTATACCCAGTCGGCGGAAACCTGCCTGCGCCAGATCGAGCAGAAGCAGCAGGCCGGTTCCGTCCGCTTCCCGCACGAGGCGGCCGAATAGCCGATTCTTCCGCATCCCCTTCAAAAGGCCCGCACTTCCAGTGCGGGCCTTTTTGTTCTATAAATGTTCACTCCGAGTCGGCTTACCCGAGTCAACGGAAAGATGTGTCAATGGTGATCTTATCCACCGTCCCATCAACCTGTGGAGATCGGCTACAGCTTAACGGATTGGCAAGTTTCATCTGCGTCTTGGGGCCAACCGGTCTATAGGATCGGTACCTTCAAGACAGAAATGTGACGGACAAAAGAATGAAAGACGCCGCGCGCAAACTCGCCGCCATAAGCAACACCGATGCAACCCCGCATTACCGCGAAGCGCCGAATAACCTCGAGGCAGAGCAGGCGCTGCTTGGCGCCATGCTGGTCAATAATGACGCCTTCTATCGCGTGTCGGACTTTTTGAAGCCGGTGCATTTCAACGAGCCGCTGCATCGCCGGATCTTCGAGGTTGCAGGCGACATTATCCGTATGGGCAAATCAGCCAACCCGGTGACGATCAAGACCTTCCTGCCCGCCGACGACAAGGTGGGCGACCTCACCGTGGCACAGTATCTGGCGCGTCTTGCCGCCGATGCCGTCTCGATCATCAATGCGGAGGACTATGGCCGCGCGATCTATGATCTGGCGCTGCGGCGCTCGTTGATCACCATCGGCGAGGACATGGTGAATATCGCTTACGATGCGCCACTCGACATGCCGCCGCAGACCCAAATCGAGGACACCGAGCGCCGCCTGTTCGAACTCGCCGAGACCGGCCGCTACGACGGCGGCTTCCAGGCGTTTTCCGATGCAGTGGCGCAGGCGATCGACATGGCTGGCGCCGCCTTCGAGCGCGACGGCCATCTCTCGGGCATCTCAACCGGCATCATGTCTCTCGACGCCAAGATGGGCGGCCTGCAGCGCTCCGACCTGATCGTGCTCGCCGGACGTCCCGGCATGGGTAAGACATCGTTGGCCACCAACATCGCCTACAATATCGCGGCGGCGTATGAGCAGGAAATCCTGCCCGACGGATCGTTCAAGGCGAAGAACGGCGGCGTCGTCGGGTTCTACTCGCTCGAAATGTCGTCGGAACAGCTGGCCACCCGCATTATCTCCGAGCAGACGGAAGTCTCGTCCTCGAAAATCCGGCGCGGCGACATTACCGAAGCGGATTTCGAGAAGCTCGTCGCCTGTTCGCAGATGATGCAGAAGATCCCGCTTTTCATCGACCAGACGGGTGGCATCTCGATCGCGCAGCTTTCGGCACGTGCCCGTCGCCTCAAGCGTCAGCGCGGACTCGATTGCCTCGTTGTCGACTATATCCAGCTTATGACCGGTTCCGGCAAGTCGGGCGAGAATCGCGTGCAGGAAGTGACACAGATCACAACCGGCCTCAAGGCGCTCGGCAAGGAACTCGGCGTGCCGATCATCGCGCTGTCCCAGCTGTCGCGTCAGGTAGAAAGCCGCGACGACAAGCGCCCGCAGCTCTCCGACCTGCGTGAGTCGGGCTCGATCGAGCAGGATGCGGACGTCGTGCTGTTCGTGTTCCGGGAGGAATATTACGTGAAAAATTCGGAACCTCGCGATCCCGACGATCCGAAATACACGGAGTGGGAACAGCAGATGGACAAGGTCAAGGGCACCGCCGACGTGATCATCGCCAAGCAGCGCCATGGACCGACCGGCACCGTCAAGCTCGCCTTCCAGTCCGAGTTCACGCGGTTCACGGATCTGGCCGATCCGAGCTTTACACAGTACGAGCATTGATGCCGGCGAAGATTTCGCCGATGGCGCCATAGCTTGTGGGGGCGACCGCTTCGGCGATCCTATCTTGGTCACTTTCGACCGAAGCCGCCAAAATCATTAAGCGGCAAGACCGAGCCAGCTGCTCCTCAACAGGGTCGGCTAGAGTATTCCACTTACACCGGCCAGCCGCCTACAAGGACATCTCCTTCGGAAGCATTGAAGTCCGTGATCGTGTCATTGCCACCGGAATAAACGAAGATGTCCGCACCCGCGCCGCCGGTGAGGATGTCGTCGCCCTTGCCACCATCGAGCCGGTCATCACCATCGCCGCCGATGAGCGTGTCGTTTCCGGCAAGTCCGAAGGCCTGCTCGTTGCCTTCGCGCAGCGTGATAATGTCTTTCTTGGCGCTGCCGTACACGTGAGTGCCGGGGGCGAAGATGTGTACGCCTTCGTCTTTGCCGATCTTCAGATAATGCTGGAGGGCGTTCACTCCCTTCTTGATTGAAACGCCCGCGTCCTCCAGCTGACTCCGATAGTAAGCCTCGTTGAAGCCGGCGGCACCGTCCAGCGCCGGATTATGTGTCGTGTTAGGCCCGTAGATGCGCGCTGTGCCGAGGTAAAGGGTTTCCGAGTGACGCTCCCACGGCTGCCCCGTATTATATCCCTCCGGGCGGATCAATACGTCCATGATCCCGTCGCCGTTGGCATCTGTATAGTCCCCGACTTCGGACATCCAATCCACACTGGTGCCACCCGGCAAAAACTTCTGATTTAGGCGATCGAAGTTCCCGGCGCCGTCGTTGAGCAGAACAACCTCGCCCAGCGTGGTGCCCGCTCTGGTCCAGTCGCGCCTCGGCACAAATATGTCGAGATGTCCGTCACCGTTCCAATCAACCAGATGGATGTCGTCGGCAAATCCGGGCTTCCATCCTCGAATCTCGACGTCGAGCTCCTCCAGCCCGTTGCCCCCGGCTGCGGAGAAGATTGAGATAAAGGTCGCGTTTCCAGTCGGTACCGCTTTGCCCTTCACGGTCTTGAAAGTATTGGCAAAGTGAAGTGCGACAATATCCTCGGCTCCATCTCCATTTACGTCCCCCTGATCGACGAAATGCAGATAGTCATCGAGAATTTTTCGCCCCCGATTATCCCTGTTCACTCCGAACCAAGCTTCGTGCCCTCCATAGCCAACTGCCTGGATCTCGCCCTCGCTAGGCACAAGATTCTGTGTCACCGCGCCAACGCTTCCGTCGTCGTTCAACTCCCAAAAATTGTTAACGGCCCCCTTCAATTCGTGTGAATATCCGTTGAAACCGGCGAATTCTATTTCACCGTCGCCATCGAAATCGCCGCTCACAAACACGTTGCCGCCCACTGCGGCGAAAGTTTGCGTGAAACTACCATCTTCATTCTGGAAGTAGACAGCGGCGTCCTTTCCATCAGGCATCATGGTCCAGCCGTAGATCGCAAAATCGATCTTGCCGTCGCCGTTGAAGTCATTGGCAGTGGACGCCCGGCCCCATGTATTGAAGTCGAGATCAACTGCCTCAAATTTCCCGTTCTTGGAAAAGAACGCATATTGGTCAGCAGGAGTCTGATAAGCGTTGCCACGGCCGTCTTCATTATGATTGGTCAAGATTATGTCGTCGACGCCGTCCCCGTTGAAGTCAGCAACAGCCGAATTCATAGTCATGGAGTCTAGGCGACCCTTGTTTGGGAGCAAGCTCGTTCCGTCGGTGAAGCCTTTGTGCCCGTTTCCGAGGAGCAGCACGAGCTGGCCGTCCGACGGTTTACCTAGATTCCTTCCGTGGTCCTGCAGCCCCCAATAACTGATGAGAATATCTTTCCGCCCATCTCCGTTGAAATCGCCGTACTCAGTCTGCCAGTCGGTCGTATAGACTTTCTTCAAATTCCACTTGTCTTCATTGTCGTTGACAAAGTCGGCAAGGTACTTGCGGGTTATGTTCCCGCCCCAGACTGCTTTGAAATACTTTGACATCAGAATCCCCATTCGCTCCGCTGTCTGAATAGAAGCGAGGTCAATTTTTCGTGTCAACTATATTTGCAGCGGTTCTTGGGTCGCACATAAGAATTACTATGCCCGTGACGCAAATAACCCAGCGCGAGGAAGTTTGCCGCTATTTCCGATCGGACCACTCGAACTGCGCCGACGCGCTGGTTGATGCAAATTCCGGGCGCAGCACCGTCGTGCACTGTAATCGCTTTAAAACCCGACCGCCCGCAGCATCGCCACCATCGCAACCCCAATCGCGATACAGGCCAGCAGCGGCAAGCGAAGCGCAGCAAGCGCCGTTATCGCACACGCGATCGTCTCGGCCAATCCGGTAGCAAGCGCGGTCGGCGCGATCACCGCCATCAGCACGGCGGGTGGTATGGCATCGAGCGCTTCGCGCGTCTGTTCACCGATCGTGAGATAGCGCAGCAGGAACACGCCGGAAACACGGGTGAGGATCGTCGCGAGCGCCATGGCGAGGATGGCGAGAAATGTGTCGAGGTCGATCGTCATTGCGCTACAGCCACTTTTCTGAACCGTCCTGTAATGATCGCCGCCATCAATCCCGCCGCCGCACCCGCCGCGATATACCAGGCGCCCGGAACCAGATAATGCACCAGGATCGAGGCGAGCGCGCTCGCGATCAGCACCATGCCGGTGGTCGGCCCTTTCCAGAAACCCATGACCAGCACGATGAAGACCGCCGGAAAAGCGAAGTCCAACCCGATCACCGCGGGATCGCCGAGGAAGGCGCCGAGCAGTGCGCCGACGAGGGTGCTGGCGACCCAGTTGAGATAAAACAAGATCGAGAGTCCCGCGAAAAAGGCAGGCGTCAGCGTGGTCCTGCGCGCTCGGGTCTCGGCCATCGCCCAGTTTTCGTCGGCCATGACGAGCACGGCGAGATATTTCTTCCAAGGCGAAAACGCATCCATCTTGCCACCGAGCGATGCGCCCATCAGGATGTGGCGGATATTGACCAGCAGGGCCGCGAAGCCGAGCGCCGTCCAGCTCGCGGGATGCGTCCAGATATCCATCGCCACGAATTGCGAGCCCCCGGCGAATACCATGGCGCTCATCAATGTCGCCTCCAGCGGCGAAAGCCCCTTGGCTGCGGCGACAGCGCCAAAGACAAGACCGATCGGCATGGCGGCAACGATGATCGGCGCGATGGTTTTCAAGCCGGCGGCAAATTCCGCTTTCCAGGTCATGAGGTCTCCCGATTTGTTGCGCGCTTGTTAGCCGCTGGTATAACGCGCGTCTTGAAGGAAAGTGCTCGGGGCAAAGAAAATCAGCCGTTGCGGAAGACGGCGGGCGTCACGCCAGTGCGTGCCTTGAAGTGACGCGTGAAATGCGCCTGGTCGGCAAACCCGCATTGCGCTGCTGTCTCCGAAGGCGACATGCCGGCGCGCAGCAACCGGCGGGCGTGGCGAACCCGCATATCGGTCTGAAAGGCGTGCGGGGTGATGAAGAACTCTCGCCGGAAGGACCGGATCAGATGCGCACGGCTGAGCCCCGCGACGCCTGCAAGTTCTTCGAGCCCGATATCGCTTTCGAAATTCTCGGCGAGATAGTCTCTTGCTCGCGCTACGCCGGTGCGGCCCGCCTCAGCAGGCGGTGAGATGATGACGCTGCCATATTGCGCAAACATCCGCGAGAGAACGCTGTACATCGCCTCCTCCGCGGCAAGCGGCTCGTCGCCGGCCTCCACCAGCTTATGGGCTTGGTGAAAGGCCTGGGCGAGGTCCGGATCATGCAGGAGCTGACGCGAGAAGCTCGGAGTTCCCCGGAAGCTGCGGCCGGTGACGTCCTCCAGAATTCCTGTCAGCAGCCCGATCTCGGGATAGATCATCCGGTACCGATAGCCATCGCTGATGCCGGGGGCACCATCGTGGATCTCGCCGGGATTGAGCAGGTAAAGAGCGCCCGGGCCTGTGAACTCGCGCTCGCCGCGTATGTTGGCGATCTGGCAGCCGGCTTCGATCGCACCGATCGAAAACGTGTCATGCGCGTGCGGCGCGAACTCGTGGGTGACGAAGGTCGCAGTCATGCATTCCATATCCCGGAATGGCTTGGCCCGCCAGAAACTGGTCTTTTCCTTCGCCGTTACCGGCACAGCTTCCGTGGCCTGCGATTGAGAGACATTCTGCATGGTGGCTTGAATACCGCATTTTCACCGAACCGTCTTGAACAAAAGTGCTCATGCTTGCTCCCGCCGCGCTTTCTCATTAAGAGCCCGGCCATGGAAATGCCGCCACTACAAGCCGACACCTTCGCTATCGCGCCCGCGCGGCTGACGATCGATACCTCCGCGATCGCCGACAACTGGCGGATGCTGGCGGAGCGCTGCGGGCGGGCTGAAACCTCGGCCGTGCTGAAGGCGGATGCCTATGGGTTGGGTGCTCCACCGGTTGCGCGAGCCCTGGCCCGAGCCGGCTGCCGGACCTTTTTCGTTGCAACGATCAGCGAGGGCGTCGAACTCCGCCGTACGCTACCGGAAGCGCGCATTTTCGTCCTTTCGGGGATCTGGGCCGGGTGGGAGACGGACTGCTTCACCAATGATCTCATTCCCGTGATCGCCTCGGTTGAACAGCTCGATTTTTTCCGCGCTCTCGGCCGCGTGCACCCTCACGCGATTTACGTCGATACCGGCATGAACCGGCTTGGCCTGAGCCCCGAAGAAGCGGCAAACTTATCGGCGTCGGATGCTGGGTCCCCTGTCATGCTGGTGAGCCACCTCGCGTGCTCCGATGAGCCAAACCACCCATTGAACCGCCAGCAACTTCAGTCCTTTCAGGCGATTGCCCGGCTTTTCGCAGGCGTCGAATCAAGCCTGTCGAGTTCAGGCGGGATCTTCCTCGGCCCCGACTATCATTTCGATCTCACCCGTCCAGGCATCGCGCTTTATGGCGGTGAATCCGTATGCGACGTGGCAAACCCGATGCGGCCCGTCGTGACTGCCGAGGCACGCATCCTGCAAATCCGCAACGTCGACGCCGGCGCGAAGGTCAGCTATGGCGCCACGCAAACACTGGCGCGCGACAGCCGCGTAGCCGTCGTGGGCGCGGGCTATGCGGACGGTTGGCAAAGGTCGCTATCGGGATCCGGCGTGGCGATCAGGAAGGCCGGCTTGGCTGGCGCGTTCGGTTTCGTAGCGGGCCGGCGAGTGCCTGTCATCGGCCGCATTACCATGGATCTCACCATGTTCGACGTTACCGACATTAAGGAATCGCATGTGAAAATAGGCGATTACATCACGCTTTTCGGAGACGGAATCACGCTGGATGAGGCTGCTCGCGCGGCGGGCACGATCGGCTATGAACTGCTGACGAGCCTCGGCAAGCGCTACGCGCGGCGGTATCGGTGATCCTCAAATCACGAACGTGATGTCGGACACGTCGAGATCGGATTTCGAAAAGCCCTTCAATAGCAGACTTTCGTTGCCTGCCTGGATCAAGAGGCCTGCGCCCGTGTCTCGCGCGTGGTTGTCGATGAGGTCCTGAGCGTTCT
>Ga0164290_1001936_pt1 | contig 20043 bp, 19 predicted proteins | sample Micstemetagenome_FD_108782 | JGI IMG/M metagenome (GOLD analysis project Ga0164290, IMG submission 108782) | Contaminated culture microbial community from soil near Moab, Utah, USA - Microcoleus steenstrupii SON62 (Illumina Assembly) | ecosystem: Environmental > Terrestrial > Soil > Soil crust... | reverse complement strand
GTTCGGGCTTGGGAATTCCGGGCAGTTGGCCCACGCTCTGTCCCGATCTTCGAGATCATGGGGATTTCGGGCTTGGCTGCCATTGTCCTCCTGGTGCGCTCCAAGAGGGCACAAATCCAAGTTGCAAGGGGGGCGCCTCGCGCCGAGCTGGCTGTTCCGAAAGTCAGCCGCCAGCCAGCACCATCTGCACTTCCGCCAAATTCGGCATCGACGGCGCGGTGCCGGGCCGCGTCACGGAAATGCCGGCGACGGCGGAGGCGAGGCGCACCGCCTCGAACGGCTTCATGCCGCGCGCCAGGCCTACGGCAAGACCGCCGTTGAAGGCGTCCCCGGCCCCGGTCGTCTCGACCACCGGCGCGACCTTGAAGGCCGGCACGTGGTCCGACCCCTGCCGCGTGTGGAGCAGAGCGCCCTTCTCGCCGAGCGTGATCACGGCAGCGCCCGCACCCTTGGCGAGCAGCGCGTCGGCGGCACGCCGCGCGTCGTCAGGGGAGGTCACGGCAATGCCGGTCAGGCCTTCGGCTTCCGTCTCGTTCGGGGTGACGTAGTCGCAGAGCGTGTAGATGCTGTCGGGCAGCGATGCTGCCGGCGCCGGGTTGAGGATCGTGGTCACGCCGGCAACGCGCGCGATCTCGAGCGCGCGCACCGCTGCATCGATCGGCTGCTCGAGCTGCGTGACGAACACCGCCGCCTGGCGGATGAGCCCGGCATTGGCTTCGATGTCGGCCGGCGAGATCAGCGTTGCCGCACCCGGGCTGACGATGATGGCGTTGTTGCCGGTCGTTTCCTCGACGAAGATATAGGCGGCACCCGTATAGCTTTCAGGCGTCTCGATCACCGCCGGCTTCACGCCCGCTTCGGCCCAGGTCTTCATCGCCATTTCGGCAAAGTCGTCCTTGCCGAGCCGGGTGATGAAGCAGACGTCAGCACCAAGCCGCCCGGCGGCGACAGCCTGGTTGGAGCCCTTGCCGCCCGGCCCGAGCTTGAAGCCGGTGCCGAGGATGGTCTCGCCCATGCGCGGCGCGCGCGGTGCGCGATAGGCCGTGTCGGCGACGAAGACGCCGAGGATGACGATAGGCCGGCTGCTCATTTCGCGTCCGGCGGGATGACGCCCTTGCGGAAGGCGAAGCAGCCGTAGAAGCGGCGCTCGCCGGTCTGGACGATGCAATAGGCCTTTTTTGCCCGCTCGTAGAAGGCGTAGCGCTCGATGCCGATCATCGGCCAGGATCTGCCTTCCGCCGCATCGATCGCCTTTTGCACCTCCTTCTGCACCGGCGGCACGTCCTTCGGCTTGCCGACGATCTCCATCCGCCCTGCCGCATCATCGACGAAATGATCGAGCGGGTAGAGGGAAAGGATCGCGGCGACCGCCTGGCCGGCTGTGACATTGTCGATGCGGAGCAGCTTGCCGAGACTTGTCTGGCGAGCCAGCGAGTCAGCCGGGAAATTGGTATCGCAGACGATCAGATCGTCGCCATGGCCCATGGCGCGCAACGCATAGAGCACATCGGCATTGATGAGCGGGCTGATCCCCTTCAGCATCGCAATCCTCCCAGAGTCACAGCAAACCCAGAAAACGTGGAAACCGCTTTTCCGTCCGGATGCCGGCGGGTAAACCCGCCATTCCTGCCTCAGAAAAAACTTACAAGCGCTTGCCGGTCTCGGCGTGGAACAGATGCACGAGGTCCGGCCGGGGCCTCAGCTTCAGCGTGGCGCCCGGCTTGAAATCGTGCCGCTCGCGGAAGAGCGCGACAAGCTCGGTCTCGCCGAAACGCAGCACCACCGTCGTCTCCGAGCCGGTAGGCTCGACCACGGAGATGCGGGCCGGGAATCCGGCGTCCGACAATTCGAGATGCTCGGGCCGCACGCCGTAGATCACCTCCTGGCCTTCGGCGACGTCGTGGCGCCCCGAGTAAGGCAGGTCGACGCCATCGATGGCGACGGCGCCCGCCTTGACCCGGCCCTTGAGCAAATTCATCGCCGGCGAGCCGATGAAACCCGCCACGAACAGGTTTGCCGGCCGATCGAACAGGTCGAGCGGCGCGCCGATCTGCTCGATGCGGCCGGCCTGCATGACCACGATCTTGTCGGCCATGGTCATGGCCTCGACCTGGTCGTGCGTGACGTAGATCGTGGTTGTCTTCAGGCGCTGGTGCAGCTCCTTGATCTCGGTGCGCATCTGCACGCGCAGCTTGGCGTCGAGGTTGGACAAGGGCTCGTCGAAGAGGAAGACCTGCGGATCGCGCACGATCGCCCGCCCCATGGCCACGCGCTGGCGCTGGCCGCCGGAAAGCTGACGCGGATAACGGTCGAGATAGGATTGCAGGTCGAGGATCGCCGCGGCCCGCTTCACACGCTCCTCGACCACCTTCTTGTCGGTGCGGCGCAGCTTGAGCGCAAAGGCCATATTCTCGCGCACCGTCATATGCGGGTAGAGCGCATAGTTCTGGAACACCATCGCGATGTCGCGCTGCGCCGGCGGCAGATTGTTCACCTCCCGCTCGCCGATCGCGATGGTGCCGCCGCTGATGCCCTCGAGGCCGGCGACCATGCGTAGAAGCGTCGACTTTCCGCAGCCCGACGGTCCGACCAGCACGACGAACTGGCCGTCGGATATGTCGACATTCACCCCGTGCAGAACCTGCACCGAACCGAACGCCTTCGAGACGTCCCGGATTGCAACCTGCGCCATCATTCCTCCCGGTAAGGTCGTCTCACCTCCGGCGGGGCAGAAGCTAGACAACGGCCTCAGCCAAGTCCACTGGACAATTCAGTAGGACCAGCGCCAGGCGACGGATGCTGCCGCGTTGACTTGCGGACGGCTTGCCACCAGACTGGCAAGTGCTTTCAACAGCATCGAATTTCAAAGCCGGCCAATCATGATCCAGGGTCCTTGCATCCTGCCGCGCCAGCTTACCGGAACGCTGACCGTCCACTCCCGGTCACGGTCTGCCTTGTCGATCTGCCAGAGCCAATCAGAACACATCAAAATCATCACCATGGGAGGTATTTTTCATGAAAGTGGACCTGTACAACCACCTGGTTCGCGCCGGGCTTTCCCGGCGTAACCTTTTGAAAGGCGCGGCATCCGCCGCAGCGCTTGCAGCCGTCTCGCGCAGCGGTGTCGGGAAGGCATTTGCCCAGGACAATCTGCGCGCCGAAATCCTGAAGATCCCGGGCGTCGGCGCAGGCTCGCCGACGGATGCGGACTGGCAAAAGGTCGGCGAGATGTGCCTCGGCGCCACCAAGTCGACCGTGCAGGAAGGCGAGTTCGCCGGCGTCGAGCTCACCTTCATGGGGCTCAACAACCAGAACCTGCACAACTTCCTGTTCCGCGGCTTCCTGAAGCCGTGGGAGGCCTACACCGGCGCCAAGATCAACTGGATCGACCTGGCGCAGGCCGACTACAACGCCCGCCTGCAGCAGTCGATCGCGACCGGCACGGTCGATTTCGACGTGATCGAAATGGGCGCGCCCTTCGAGGGCGATGTCTGCGGCAAGGGCCTCGCCTCGGAAATGCCGGACTGGGTCAAGCAGCTCATCGATATGGACGACTATGTCGGCTACCTGAAGGCGCCGGTCGGCACCTGGGACGGCAAGACCTATCGCATCTCCATCGACGGCGACTGCCATACCTTCGCCTACCGCAAGGATTATTACGAGAACGCCGAATTCGCCGAGGCCTGGAAGGCCGCCGGCAACCAGGGTGAATGGGCGGCGCCAAAAACCTGGGCCGACGTGCAGGCGCATTCGAAATTCCTCAAGGGCAAGAAGGACCCGCTCACCGGCCTCGACGCGCATGGCTTCCTCGACCCGCTCAAGGGCTGGGGCGGCTTCGGCTTCTACTTCCTGGAGGACCGCGCCACGGCCTATGCCAAGCATCCCGACGACAAGGCCTGGCTGTTCGATGCCGACACGATGAAACCGCGGGTCAACAACCCGGCCTTCGTCAAGGCGATCCAGGACGTGCTCGACATCATGGACACGCAGCCGGCCGACCAGATCAACGCCGATCCCGGCACCACTGCCTTCCAGCAGTTCCTGGCGGGCACCGGCGGCATGCTGACCTGGTGGGGCGACGTGGGCTCGATGGCGCGCACCTCCGACACGTCCGTCATCGGCGAGGCCGTTGGCTTCGGCATCCTGCCCGGCTCGAGCGAGGTCTATAACGCCAAGTCCGGCCAGTGGGAGCAGAAGGCCAACGAGGCGCCCAACATGGCCTATATCGGCTGGGGTGTTTACGTCATGGCCCGCGTCGACAGCGACGAGAAGAAGAAGAAGGCCGCGTGGTCTGCCGCCGCGCATCTCGGCGGCAAGGATCTGTCGCTCTGGATGGCTGCCTATCCGTCCGGCTTCCAGCCCTACCGCAACTCGCATTTCGACTACGCTGAGTGGGAAGGGGCAGGCTACGACCGCGCCTACATCGAAGACTATCTCGGCTCGAACGCGGATTCCTACAACCATCCGAACGCCGCGATCGAACCGCGCATCCCCGGCATCTTCCAGTATTATTCGGTGGCCGAGGACGAGCTGGCGAAGATCTATGCCGGCCAATACAAATCGGCGCAGGAAGGTGCCGACGCGATCGCTGCCGCCTGGGAGAAGATCACCGACCAGATCGGCCGCGAGAACCAGATCAAGCTCTACAAGGCCTCGCTTGGCATGTGAGCTGACATGAGGTGAGGCTCCCGGCGGCTGCGGCCTCCGGGAGCCTTTTTCGTCCCTTCCAACCATCGGAACGACGCTTGTCCGAGCAGGCAACAGCCATCACTCCGCCATCCGGCCTCGGTGCCTCGTTCAGCACCATCGCCGACAGCCGCCGTCGGCTCGGCCGCGCGATCGTCATCGTCGCGACGCTCGTCCTGCTCGGCGCGATCCTGGCCCAGTTTCTCTACAAGAACGGGAATATTTCCTTCGGCTTCGCGACCTGGCAGCCGCTGATCTATGTCTACGTCGCCTGGGGCATCGCGCTCGGCTTCGCGCAGGTGATCAGCCGCGGCGAGGATGGCTATCGCGCCCTGTTCATCCTGCCCGCCGTGCTTTTCACCGTGGCGCTGGTGGTCTTCCCGACGCTCTTCGGTTTCTACATTGCCGCGACCGACTGGAACCTTTCTTCCTTCAGTGGGCGCACGTTCAACGGGCTCGACAATTTCTGGCAGGCGTTGAACGACCCGTTCTACCGGCAGGCGCTCGGCAACATGGTCTTCTACGTGCTCGCCATCCTGGTCGAGTACGCCATCGCTTTCGGGCTGGCGCTGCTGCTCAACGCGCAGATCCGCGCGCGAAAGTTCTTTCGCGTCGTCTTCCTGCTGCCGCTGATGCTGTCGCCGGTGGCGGTGTCGTGGATGGTCGGCAAGTCGCTGATGGAGAACCGCTTCGGCCCGCTTGCCAATTTTGCGCGCTGGCTCGGCTGGGAAAACCCGGCCTTCTTCTCCGACCCGTGGATCGCGCGCGTCTCGATCATGGCGCTCGACGCCTGGACCTTCATTCCCTTCATGATGATCATGCTGCTTGCCGGCCTGCAGGCCATGCCGCGCGACATACTGGAAGCGGCGAAGGTCGACGGCGCCACCCAATGGCAGAGCTTCTGGCGCGTGATCTTCCCGCTGATGCTGCCGGTGTCGCTGACAGCGATCGTGCTCAGGATCATCTTCAAGCTGAAGCTCGCCGACATCGTCATCACTGTGACGCTCGGCAGCCCCGGCGGCGCCACCGACACGGTGTCGAGCTTCATCTATCGCGAGTATCGCGACCGCTCGAATGTCGGCTACGGCACGATGATGGCGATGATCTACCTGATCCTGATCATCATCTTCATCACGCTGATCCTGAAGCTGGTCAACCGCTTCGTGCGCAACGTGAACTGACGGGGCGGCGATGAGCGACACCGAATACGTCCAGCACGAGACCCGATCGGCGGCCGGCTTCTTCTTCAGCCGCACCTTCATCTATCTGGCGCTGATCGTCTGGGCCTTCGTCTGCCTGTTTCCGATCTTCTGGACGGTGACGACCTCCTTCAAGACGGCGCCGAACGTGATGAAGGGCGACATCCTGCCCTGGTTGCAGTTCCTGCCCGACTGGCGCGGCTGGCGCTCGCTCGGCCTGTCGCCCGACACGATCTTCGAGGTGTCCACCGTGCGCGACGAGTTCCTGAAGCGGTTCATGAACTCGGTGTTCACGTCGATCGGCGCCTCGGCGCTGGCGATTCTGATCGGCAGCCTCGCGGCCTACGGGCTCACGCGCTTCCGCTACAAATTTCTCTGGATGAAGAACGACGACATCTCCTTCTTCTTCCTGTCGCAGCTCATCCTGCCGCCGGTCGTGCTCGCGCTCCCTTTCCTCGTTCTCTACAAGGAGCTCGACCTGCTCGACTCCCGCATCGGGCTGATCCTGCTCTACGCGCTGATGGTGCTGCCGATCGTGATCTGGATCATGCGCGACCAGTTCAACTCCATTCCGGTCGAGCTCGAGGAGGCAGCACTGGTCGATGGGCTGTCGGTCTGGGGCGCATTCTTCCGCATCGTGATGCCGCTCGCTCTGCCCGGCATGGTGGCGGCTTTCATCCTGGCACTGGTGCTCTGCTGGAACGAATATTTCTTCGCGGCACTTCTCACCTCGACCGACGCAAAAACCTTGCCGGTGATGCTCGCCAGCCAGACCGGCTCGCAAGGCATCAACTGGTGGGCGATGGCAGCACTTGCCACCGCCGCAATCGCCCCGCTCGCCATCATCGGCATCGTGCTGGAACGCTATCTGATCAAGGGCATGACGGCAGGGGCGGTGAAGTAGCGGCGTTGCAGGCGAGGCAGAGTCGCTCAACCCGCTTCTATGTCGGTCCGCGCGAAATCCGAACCTTTGTACATAAGGGGCTGGCCGTAGTGCCGGGCACTTGCATACGCGAAGCAGTCGCCCATGTTCAGCCGGGCCGGATGACGACCCTTTCCATAACGATCAAATGTTTCGAGTGCCAGAAGTCCAGCGGTCGCGGGCACGGCGACCATATCAATCTTCATGATTTCGACAAACTCGCTTACCGCTCTGCCGGATTCCTTGATCGATAGCCCCAATATCCTGGCTACCGCGACAGCGGTTTCCCACAGAGCTAAGGGAGTTGTGAGGCGAATGCGGCCACGCTCCAACCTCGCCAGCAGTGCGGCCGCATCTGCTTCACCAGCAATCATCGCGGTCAAGGCCGATGCATCGATGAGCATCAGTCATCCTCGTAGAGGGAATCTATGAACTCCTTGTCGGCAGGCTTCCCCAGTTCCGGCTTGCCCCTCGCCCGTAGAGCGCGGCTAAACTCGAGCCCAATTTCGACCAGCGATGGCTTCAGGCCTTCGCGCTTGAGTTCATTGCTGAGCGCCTCGTGCACAGCCTCGGTGAGGCCAACACCTTTTGCGGCGGCAACCCTGCGGGCCAGCGCATCCGTCTCGGGATTTTTGATGTGGAAAGCCATGGCTATCCTCCGCCGTGTATCTGTATATACGTACTGGGGTACACCTTTGGCAAGGATGTCGATCAACTCGTCAGAAGTGTTCGCAGTCGCGCAAGAACAAGCTCCACGCCTCGCCTGCCTGTTTCCGGCGAAGCCCGCCGCGCTGAGGCCGTATACCAAGTCGCGTTATCACCCACACGGCTCATGTCTGCCGCCTCCGGACAAAGAGCCAGCATCAGCGACGTCTCGCCTTCGCCGGCATGATCGAACGGATAGGCCGCCATGATCTCCGGCGACATCAGCGGATGCACCTTGATCCAGTTGAACGGATTGCTGCCGGCGGCGTGGTCGGAATAGTAGGCAGCACTTTTCTCGTCGCCCCACCAGCCCTCGCCGCTCTCCTTCTCGATGAAGCGAAAAATCGCCTGGCGGCCGGCCTGCTTGAAGGCGAGGTCGGTCGGCATGCCGGCGGCGAAATTCTCGGTCTGGTGATGGATGATCGCATGCATGTTGCGGAAGCCGACGCGCAGCAGGCCGAAGAACAGCTCTTCCGCGAACGGCGCCAGCACCTTGCCGCCGACCTGTACCGAGCCGCCGCCTTCGGGCTTCGCCACCGCATAGCTCGCGGCGCCGTAATAGAAGGGCGGCAGGATGACGAGGTTCATCTCCGGCTCGAGCAGTTCCAGCGTCTTGACGACGGCCAGCGTGTCCATGCCGACGCCGAGATGCTCGCCATGGTATTCGAGCACGCCAAGCGGCAGCACCACCGGCCAGCGCTCCTCGATGGCGCGGCGAATCTGGTGCGGCAGCATCAGTTCGTAGCGCATGGCTATTCCATGTTCGTGTGCCGTGCGCGCATCGCATCCGGAGTCGCGCCGGTCAGGTCTTTCAACTTCAGCACCATCACCTCGAACAGCACGAAGAGCGAACCTTCGTAGACCGAACCCATCGGCAGCACCGAGGTCTTCACTGGGCGCCGGTCGCTCGCCATGGTCTGCGCGGGAATGGTCAGCACGAAATCGGCGAGCTTTGCCGCGCTGCTTTGCGGCTCGGCGGTGAGCAGCAGTGTCGCGGCGCCCGCCTGCTTCGCGACCTGTATCAGCGCGAGCACGGTCGACAACTCACCGGGACCAGCCGTCACCAGGAAGACATCGCCTGGTCCAAGCGGCGGCATGGTCATGTCGCCGACCACAGCGACATTCATGCCGAGATGGAAGAGTCGCATTGCAAATCCCTTGATCTGCAATGCCTCCCGCCCACAGCCATAAACGCCGATGGCCTTCGCACTCGCCAGCATCGTGCAGGCATCGTCGACGGCGCGCTCATCGGTGCGGGCCAGCACGCCGCCAAGCTCGTCGAGTGCGGTCGAAAACAGGCTCACGACAGCTCCGCCATCAGGCCGCGCGTGTTTTCATAGAGCGCGCGAAAGACCCGGTACTGCCGACGGTAGATGTCGGCTGTCCGTGCATCCGGCTTGAGCCTGGTTTCGACCGGGTTCCAGCGCTCGATATCGGCGACCTTCGCATCTCCGACGGCGACGGCCGCCAGGAAAGCGTCACCGTAGGAAGCGCCGATGGTGCGCTGCCGAATTAGCTGATCGAGGCCGGAAACATCCGACGTCGCCTGCGCCCAGACCGTGTTCTTGGTGCCGCCGCCGACCGCGTAGATGCGCGCCGGCGGCTGGCCGATCTCGCGATATGTGTCGACGATGTGGGTCGTGCCGCAGGCAATGCCTTCGAGCAAAGCGCGGTAGATGTCGCCGCGCGTGTGCGTGAGGTTCATGCCGAACAGCACGCCCTTGGCGTCGGGGTCGTGGATCGGCGTGCGCTCGCCGGAGAAGTAGGGCAGGAACACCAGCCCGCGCGACCCGGGCGGCGACTGAACCGCCTCTCTGGCCAGCAGCGCGAACGCCTCCTCTGCCGGCAGATCGCGCGCGAGGTGGTCGCGGAACCAGTGAGTAAGCGTGCCGCTGGTGGCGAGGCCGGCCATGGAAGCATGCTGGCCCTTGAACAGCCACGGCGAATACCACAGGCGCGGATCGCGGATACGCTCGCCCGACAGCATGATGGTGAAGATGGTCGAGCCGTACATGATCATCATGTCGGCGGAATGCGCGACGCCGACGCTCAGCGCCTCCGCCGCCGCGTCGATCGTGCCGGCGATGACCGGCGTGCCGGCAGCAAGCCCGGTCTCCTCGCTTGCTGCCTTGCTCACCTCCCCGGCGATGTCGGTCGTCCACAGCAGGTCGGGCAACTGGTCGCGCCGGGCGATGCCGGGCGCCAGCTCCTCGGTCCAATCCTGCTTCGCAACGTCGTAGAGCGGGCTCGAGCTCGCGGCCGAATAATGGTCGATCGCGAAGCGCCCCGTCAGCCGGTAGTTCAGATAGCTGGTCGAGTTGAGGAATTTTGCAGCACGTGCGTAAAGCTCCGGCCGATTGTTCTTCAGCCACAGAATCTTCGGGCCGACCGATTGCGAGGTGAGCGCATTGCCGCAGCGGTCGAGGATTTTTTGCGCGCCGATCTCGGCCGTCAGGCTCTCGATCTCCCTGGCCGCACGCGTATCGACGCCGTAGAGCACGGCGTTCATCAGCGGCTCGCCGTCCGCGTCCACGGGCAGCATGCATGGCCCGATGGCGCTGCAGGCGACGGCGCGGATCGATTTCGGATCGAGCTTGCTCTCGGCCAGGATCTTCCGCGTGACGAAAACGAAATCGCCCCACCAGTCCTCGCGCGGCCGGTGCTCGGCCCAGCCGGGTTGCGGCACCAGCATCTTGTGCGAGCGGGAAGCACTCGCAACGATGCCGCCGGCCTCGTCCACCAGCACGCCCTTGGTCTCGAAGGTGCCGATGTCGACGCCGAGATAGTGCCTCATGACAAATAGTCGTCCCGGTCGAGGCTGAGCTTCGCATCGATCGACGAAATGCCGGCGACCAGCAGCGCCGTCAGCGCCTCGAGGTCGGCCAGGTCGCAGATCTCGAGCGAAGAATGCGAATGGCGCATGGGGAAGCCGAGATCGATCGCGGCAACGCCGCTGCCGACCAGCTGGACATAGGAAGAATCGGTCAAGGCGCCGGTGTGGGCGCTGCGCTGCAGCTTCATGCGCAGCCTCGCCGCCGTTCGCTCGAACAGCGCCACCAGCGCCGGATGCGGCAGCGTGCCGTTGAGCGTGCCGCGGCCGTGGAAGGAATAGAGGCTCATGGCCGGCCCCGCGCCCAGGCGCACGTCGCCGCGATAGCCCATGTCCGGCGTATCGGTTGCGAGCAGCAGGTCGAGCTGGATGGCGATGTCGGGCTTCAGCGCCTGCGCCGCCGGGAGCGCGCCGCGCAGGTTGAACTCCTCCTGCACGGCGAAGACGAGATGCACGGTCGGGCGCTTCTTTGCGCTCGCAAGCCGGCGCGCGACCTCGACCATCACCGCGCAGCCGGCGCGGTCATCGACCGACGTACCGGCGCTGCGGCCGCCGCCGAGTTCGATCACGCTCGGGCGGTAGACGACCGGCGTGCCGATATCGATGCCGGCGGCAAGCACGGCGTCGAGACTGGCAAAGCCGGCATCGATATAGAGGTCGGCATAAGGCACGACCTTGTATTTCTCTTCCGGAGCGGTGGCGTGGTGGCTCTTGTTGGCGATCACGCCCGGCACGTCCCTGCCCTCGCCCACGCAAAGCAGCACTGCCTGCGATGGCAGCGCCCGCTCCGGCACCCCGCCAAGCCGCTCGACGCGGATGAACCCGTTCGGCTCGATCTTGCGCACCACGAAGCCAAGCTGGTCCATATGCGCAAACAGCATGACCGAAGGGCCGCTGCCTTGAACCGTGGCGATCAGATTGCCGAGCATGTCGGTCCTGCTGGTCAGGCCGAGCGCGGTCAGCTCGGACTTGAGCGCCTTGCGCACGCGCCCCTCATGACCGCTGAGGCCCGGGATCAGCATCAGCTTGGTGAGCAGCGCCTTCAGGCGCGCCTGCGCCGGGTCGCTCTTGGCCATCAGTCGCCCCTTGCCGCGCGCACGAGGCGCATGAACTCGGCGGCACGGTTCGGATCGACCGGATTCCAGGTATTGCCGTCGACCTTGAGCGCCGAGCCGACGATGCAGCCATCGGCGATCTTCAGCACGTCGGCCACGGTCGCGTGCTTCACACCCGTATTGGCCATGACCGGCGTATCGGAGAGCACCTTCTTCACCGCTTCGAGGTCGCTCAGCGCGGCGGCCTCGCCGGTGATCTGGCCAGACACCAGCACGGCGTCGGGAATGCTGGAAAACACCGCGCTGCGCGCGCGATCGGGCAGGCTGCGCTGGTCGAGCGAGTGGGCGAATTCGGCCGAGACATTGAACAGCATGGCAAGGTCGGAGCGTGCCAGCCGGTCGCGATAGCGCATCGCCTTGCCGGCGTCGGGCGTCCACGGCCCCATGTCGGACGCATAGGTGCCGGTGAAGATCTCGCGAACGAAGGCAGCCCCGGTCGCTGCCGCCAGCGCCACGCTGCTCATCGGGTCCCACAGCACATTGACGCCAAAGGGCAAGCGAATCTTGTCGCGCAGCCGGCCGATCACGAAAGCCATGGTGGCGGTCGAGGCGGTATCGACCGCAAACTCGTACGGCCGGTCGTTCTCGTTGCCGAACATGATCGCGTCGAAGCCGGCCGTCTGCAGCGCGTCGAGGTCGCGCGCCGCGGCCTCGACCAGCGCCTGCGGCCCGCCGCTTTGATCATAAAGCGGCGACCCCGGCAGAGCGCCGAGATGCACCATGCCGATCACCGGCTTCTTCGAGCCGAACACGCGCCTGAATTTTTCGGTCATCGCCTCCCCTTAAATCCCGCCGCTCTCCCGCGAATGATGCTAGCAGGGTGAAATTTGGAGGCCAACCGCCCACTCCACTTCTGGACAACAGCCGCTGTGCTAGGGTTGCTGTCAAGACCGAGGGAGAGACGGCAACAGCATGAAGACGCGGACTTTCAACCGAATAGGCAAACGCATCGATTTCACCGAGCTCGGCTTCGGCTGTGCGCCGCTCGGCAACCTTTATCGCGCCATCTCCGACGACGACGCCGAAAAAGTGCTGGAAACGGCGTGGGCGGGCGACTGCCGCTATTTCGATACCGCGCCGCTCTATGGGCTCGGGCTGTCGGAAACGCGGCTCAACCGCTTCCTGCGCGGCAAGAAGCGCCAGGAATACGTGCTTTCCACCAAGGTCGGCCGCTGGCTGCGGGTCTGCCCGCCCGAACTGCGGACCGACAAGGAGGTGTTCTTCGAAACGCCGACACGCGAAGGCGTCTACGACTATAGTTATGATGGTGTGATGCGCTCCTTCGAGCAGTCGCTGGAGCGGCTTGGCGTCGATCTTGTCGACATCCTGTTCGTCCATGACCTCGACCCGGTCAAGCTTGGCTCGCGGGCCGAGTTCGACGCCCGCATGAAGGAGTTGATGGAGTCCGGCTACAGGGCACTGCTGTCCTTGCGCGAGCAGGGCGTGATCAAGGCGTTCGGCGCCGGCATCAATGAATGGCAGCCCTGCCAGCAACTGGCCGAGCGCGGCGATTTCGATCTTTTTCTCCTGCCCGGACGCTACACGCTGCTGGAGCAGGAGGCGCTGGAGACGTTCCTGCCGCTCTGCCAGAAGCGCGGCATCGGCATCGTGCTCGGCGGGCCGTACAATTCCGGCGTATTGGCCACCGGCCCGAAGCCCGGCGCCTTCTACAATTATGCGCCGGCGCCGCAGGATGTGCTCGATCGCGTCGCGCGAATCCAGGCCGTGTGCGAAAAGCATGGCGTGAGGCTGATCGAAGCGGCGCTGAAATTCCCGTTCATGCATCCAACCGTTGTCTCGGTGATCCCCGGCGGCCAGCGGGTCGAGGAAGTGAAATCGAACCGACAGATTTACGACGCGAAGATTCCGGCAGCACTCTGGGCCGACCTCAAGGTCGCAGGACTGATGCGCGCCGACGCTCCCACGGAGTGACTATGCGCGTCGACGCCCACCAGCATTACTGGGAACCGCGCCGCGGCGACTATGAGTGGATGCCGAAGGACGATCCGATCCTGTCGCGCAGCTACATGCCGCGCGACCTCGACGCGGAACGCGAGGCCGCCGGCATCGAACGCACCGTGGTGGTGCAAGCCGCGGCAACGGTCGAGGAAACCGAATACATGCTCGGCATCGCCGATGCGACGCCGTCGGTCGCGGCGGTGGTTGGCTGGATCGCCTTCGAGAACAAGGCGCATCTCAAACATCTCGAGCGCCTGAAGCACCACCCGAAATTCGTCGGCGTGCGGCCGATGATCCAGGACATTCCGGACGTCGACTGGATGCTGCGGCCGGACGTGCAATGGGCGTACGCCGCGCTCGCCGATCTCGACCTCACCTTCGACGCGCTGGGCTTCTCCCGCCACCTCGCCAACTTCCTGACGATCACCAAGCGCTATCCAAAACTGCGCGTCGTGGTGGATCACTGCATGAAGCCGCAGGTGCGTGACCATGGCGGTGCCAAGCAGGAGCTGGCCTTCTGGGCCGAGGGTATGAGGCATATTGCCGGGGATACTGGCGCGTATTGCAAGCTCTCCGGGCTGGTCACGGAGGCCAACGAAGGGTGGACGGTCGAGGATTTGCGACCGTATGCCGGCGTGGTGCTTGAGGCGTTCGGACCGCAGCGTGTGATGTGGGGTTCGGACTGGCCGGTTTGTCGGTTGCGCGCCGAGTATGGCGCCTGGCATGGCGCCGCGCAGGAGCTGACGAAGCACCTGTTGGAGCAGGATCGGGCGGAGATTTTCGGCGGAACGGCGGCGAGGTTCTATCGGTTGGCGGGACGATGACGACCCCTCTCCCCGCTTGCGGGGAGAGAATAAGGTGAGGGGCTTGGAGAAGGCCTCGACCTCTCAGAACCCGTTATCCTGCCACCTCACAGAAGTCGCCAGGCCCCTCACCTTACCTCTCCCCGTAAGGACGGGAAGAGGGGTTCTGAGAGGTGGTGCGCGCCTCGGCTTTCCCCCACCCTCCCCCATTGCCGGTGCGGATCAGAATCTCGTCCCCCGGCGTCACCACGCAGCCGCTGACGAAGGAATAATCCTCCCGTCCTCCATCCTTGCGCACCACCGAAATCCCGTTCGTCCCGCCCGCCTCTCCACCGTTGGAACCCCAGGCCGGCACGCGGTTGCGGCTGTAGCCCGCCGACAGCACCGTGCGTGACCGGGGCCGCAGGCTGGCTGACAGACCGCGCCCACCTTTGTGCAGGCTCCTGTCGTCGGTCAGCTCATTGAGCCGCCGGTAGCCGACATCGATGCCGTAGCGCGCCTCGCAGATTTCGGCGGGGCAGTTGAACGTGTCGCCATGGCCGGTCGAATACATGGCGTCGAGACCGTCGCGCGTCGCGGTCGCGCCCCACCCGCCCATCTGCGGCTCGACCATGGTGAAGCGGCGGCCGGTGTCGGGGTGCACGCCGGCCAGCACCGTGCCGCAGATCGAGGCGAAATGGCCGGCGGGCAGGCGCTCCGGCAAAGCGCGGGCCATGCAGCGCCAGAGCATATCGTAGAGCCGCATGCGCGTCTCGAAATAGTAGCCGTGCGCGGCGTTGCCTTGTGCGTCGAAGATCGTGCCAGGCTCGGTGATGACCTTCAGCATGCGGAAGGAGCCGGAATTGGTGAACAGCGTCGGGTCGGTGAGGCCCTTGAAGATCGTCTGGCTGGAGATCACCGCGCCGTCGCGGCTGGTGTTGTAGGGGGCCTCGCGCTGCCTCGGGTTGCCGGTGAGGTCGACGGTGAAGCTCTCGTCCGAAATGGCGATCGCAGCCTGCCAGACCGCGCCGTCATCCTGTTCTTCCTCGACGCGGAAAGTGCCCTTGGGCAGCGCCTTCAGGCCGGCAAGGCCGCGCCGCTCGCCCTCGGCAAAGAGCGAGTCGATCGCCGCCTGGTAGGCTTCGAGCCCGTAGGTCGCGACGAGCTGGCGGATACGTGCCTCGGCCTTGCGGCCGGCGGCCACCTGCGCCCAGAGATCGCCTTCGACGAAATCGGGCAGGCGCGAATTCACCATGATAATGTCGAAAACCGAGCGGATCGGCTGCCCGTTCTCGAACAGTTTTACCGCCGGCAGCCGCAGGCCTTCCTGGAAAACCTCGGTGACGTCGACCGCCATCGAGCCCGGCGTCTTGCCGCCGACATCGTTCCAGTGACCGACCGAGGCAGCCCAGGCCACGCACTGCCCTTCGGCGAAAACCGGCTGCGCCACGATCACGTCGTTCAGATGCGTGACGCCGCCCCAGGCCGGGTCGTTGGTGATGAAGCAGTCGCCGTCGCGGATGTTGTCCAGCCCATGCAGCTCGACGATGCGGCGCACCGCCTTGTCGAGCATGCCGACGAAGCTCGGTATACCGGCGCCGGAGCTGACCAGCTCGCCAAAACGGTCGGTCACGCCGGTGCCGACATCCAGCACCTCATAGATGATCGGGCTCATCGCGGTCTTCTTCAGCACCGCGAACATCTCGTCGGCGGCGGCGGCCAGGCTTGCCTGGATGACCGTCGCCGTGATCGGATCGTGCTCCGTCATCAGATGCGAACGACGTGCACGTCGCGCGGCAGCGAGGAGAGGATTTCCGGCCCGTCTTCCCGCAGGATGACGATCTCTTCCAGCCGCAGCCCGAAATTCCCCGGCATGTAGATGCCCGGCTCGATCGAGAACACCATGCCTTCCTCCAGCACCGTCTCGGAGGTGGAGGTGATGTAGGGCGGCTCGTGGATGTCGATACCGAGGCCGTGGCCGGTGCGGTGGACGAAATATTCGCCGTACCCGGCATCGGTGATGACGCCACGCGCGGCGGCATCGACTTCCTTGGCCATGACGCCGGGCTTCGCGGCTTTCAGCGCCGCCTGCACCGCCTTCTCCACGATGGTGTGGATCTGGCCGTACGCTTCGGGCGGGCGGCCGACGACGGCCATGCGCGTGATGTCGCTCGGGAAGCCGCCCTTGCGGCCGCCGATGTCGATGACGACGGCATCGCCTTCCTCAATCCTGCGTGAGCCGGTCTGGTGATGCGGGAAGGCGCCGTTGCCGCCGCCGCCGACGATCCAGAATTGCGGGGTGGCGCCTTCCGAGGAGAAATGCTCCTTGATCGCGGCGGCAAGCTCCAGCTCGGTCATGCCCGGCTTGATCGAGGCGAAGGCCTTCTGCATGGCCCGGTCGGCAATGCCGGCATTCATCTTCAGCGCCTTGAACTCGGCCGAATCCTTGCGCATGCGCAGCGAGCCGATCGTCTCGGCGGTGAAGGTGTGCTCGGCGTCCGGCAGCACGCCCAGCAGCAGCAGCGCGAAGTCGGCACGCATGGTCTCGTCCAGCGCCACTTTCCTGGTGGCGAGCCCGTCGATTTCCTGCAGCGCCGCCTGAAGGGCCGCGTCCGGCCCTTCGGCATCCGGCCAGGTATGGAAGGAGATGTCGGTCTCCTCGCGCGTGCCTTCGGCATTCAGCACCGGCATCAGAAACGTCTCTTTTTCCCGGCCAACCAGCAGCAGGCAGGGACGCTCATCCGGATGCGGGTGGAAGCCCAGCAGCCAGTCCATGTGCGAGCCCGGCGCGATGGCGACGAGATCGGTGCCGGTCACCTGCATTTTTTCACGCAACGCCGCGAGCCGCTTCTTGCTATCGACTTTCATTCTTTCCTTCTCCTCAAGAAACTCCTTCTCCCCCGTTCACGGGGAGAAGAAAGCGAGAGCGCATGACAGATGACTGGAATCGGTCAGCGCCAAGGCCCCTCACCCTTACCCTCTCCCCGCAACGCGGGGAGAGGGGGTTCTGGAAGGTGGTGCCAACGCTGACGACCCCCTCTCCCCGTTTTGTTACGGGGAGAGGGTAAGGGTGAGGGGCAGCGCCTGCGTCAACGGAAAAGCAGAGCGCTCTAGTCACGCCGCTTTTCTCACCGGCGCCATAGGTTCCGCCGGCACCACAATGCGATTGCCGAAAACCTCGCCGCCGTCAAACGTGCCGAACCGCGCCATCTCTTCCTCGGACGGCGACTCGCTCGACCATTTGCGCGAAGGCTTCCAGCCGCAATCGTGCTTCAGCGCTGCCGCGTACTCCGCGCGCTTCAGCGCCGCGATCGACGGATCGATCACCGGCACGCCCAGCGCCTTCTCCACCTCGCGGTAGAAACCCACCTCCAGTGTGCAGCCGAGGATGAGCGCTTCGGCATAATCTTCCTCGACCGCCTTGCGGCCGGCCGCGACCAGCCGGCGCTCGGTTTCGGCATGATCCTTCTGGAAATCGTCGACGCCGAGCTCGACATGGTAGAAGCCGGACAGCCGGTGCTCATGCCCATGCTCACGCACGGTCGCATGCATCTGGTTCACCCATTTGCGCCGGCCGACGATCACGCCGAAACGGTTCGAAAGGCTGGCCGCGATCTCGCAGGAGGACTGGCAGGGCGCGGTGACGATCATGTCGCCGGAAATCTCGCGCGCATCGTGCAGGGCCGTGTCGTAGAAGCAGCCTATGGCAAGCGCGTCGAAACCCTCGCGGCCGGCGGCGCGCACGGCGCGGATGATGCCGCTCGTCACCATCGCTTCGTAAGCGCGGAACTCGATATGGGTGAAGCCGCCGATCGCCGCCGGCAGCGAGGTGATGTGCACCTCGGTCTGCGGCAGCTTGTGCTTCGCCGCCATGTCGGCGAACACCTGATCGTAACCGCTGTTGCCGACCGGGCTCAGATACATGATCTTGAGGGGCATTTGTGTTCCTCCTTGGCTTCGATTCCCTTCTCCCCGTTCACGGGGAGAAGGTGGCCCGAAGGGCCGGATGAGGGGCGGCGCTGACCTTGCAGAATTGGGAGCGCCAGCCTTGCAAACTCGGCGCCGCCCCTCATCTGCCTGCCGGCATCTTCTCCCCGCGAGCGGGGAGAAGGCCGCTAACTAACCAACCCCATAAACTTCCTTCGCGCGCTCCGGCGTGATGAGGCCGTTCTTGATGTCCAGCTTCACCAGTTCCGGATCGCGTTCCCTGGGGTCGCCATAACCCCCGCCGGAACCCGTCACGACGCGGATGATGTCGTCCTTGTGCGTGGTGAGCCCCGAGACGAAAGCGTAACGCTCGTCGGTGCCGTCCTTGCCGAGATAGTTGACGTAGTTGGGCGAGCCGTCGCGCCCCTTGGCCAAGGCCCAGGGCGGAAATTTGAAACGGGTGTAGCCGGCGGTGAGAAAGCCGTTGTCGCCGCGGATGCGATAATCCATCACGATGCCGCGGCCGCCGACATATTTGCCCTCGCCGCCCGGCGCGGTGTTGAGTTCCATGCGGTCGACATAAAGCCCGTTGCGCGCCTCGTTGATCTCGGCCGGGCAATTGTAGGTCTCGCCGTGGAAGCCGGAGAAGATGGCGCTGTTGCCGTCATGCCCGTCGCTGGCGCCCCAGCCGCCGATCTGCGGCTCGATGATGGTGTACTGCCGGCCGGTGTCGGGATGGATGCCGCCGACGAAGGTGCCGCAGATCGATGCGAAATGCCCCGCCGCCAGCCGCCCCGGAATCTTGGTCGCCAGGCAGCGCCAGATCAGATCGTAGACCCTGACCTCGATCTCGAAATAGAAGCCGAGCGGCGCCGGCTCCTTGGCATGAAAGCACGAGCCTTCGCGCGTCAAAAGCCGGATCGGCCGGAACGAGCCTTCGTTCGCCGGCGAGTACGGATCGGTCAGCGACTTGAAGATCATCTGGGCGCAGACCATCACGCCGTCGCGGCTGGTGTTGACCGGGCCGGTGGACTGATCGGGATTGTCGGTGAGGTCGACGATGAACTCGGTTTCGGAGATGGTGATCTTCACGTTGAAGATGCGCCCGTCATCCTGCTCCTCGGAAAAGTCGAACGTGCCCTTCGGCATCTCGGCCAGGGCCTTCAGCGACACCTGTTCGCCGAAATCCATGAACGAGGTCATTGCGCTTTCGAAGGTCTCGACGCCGTATTTTTCCGCCAGCTCGACCAGGCGGCGGGCGCCGATGCGCACCGAGGCGATCGCCGCCCAGACGTCGCCTTCCAGCACGTCGGGCATGCGCGAATTGACCTTGATGATGTCCATCACCGGGCGGATCGTCTCGCCCTTGGAGATGATCTTGATCGCGGGAAGACGCAGCCCCTCCTGGAATATCTCGGTCGCCTCGCCCGTCAGCGAGCCGGGCGCCATGCCGCCGACGTCGGAATTGTGCGCGATGTTGGCCGTCCAGGCGATGATGCGTCCGCCGGCAAACACCGGCATCATCACGATGATGTCGTTCAAATGCGTGACGCCGCCATAATACGGATCGTTGGTGGTGAAGACGTCGCCGGGCTCGATGTCGCCCGGTCTGTCGAACTTTTCGACCACAACCTTCACCGCCTTGTCGAGCACGCCGACAAAGGCCGGGATGCCGGCGCCCGACGAGGCAAGTGCGCCCTTCGCGTCGGTGATGCCGGTCCCCATGTCGAGCACCTCGTAGATGATCGAGCTCATCGCGGTCTTCTTCATCACCGCGAACATCTCGTCTGCAGCCGCCTGCAGCGAGTTCTGGATGATCTCCAGCGTGATCGGGTCGTTGACCTTCTTCTGCATCGTCGCCTCCTCAGGCCGAAAGCTGGATGTGGATGTTGCCGTAACCATCGACCTCGACCCGGTT
>Ga0164290_1001934_pt1 | contig 20061 bp, 11 predicted proteins | sample Micstemetagenome_FD_108782 | JGI IMG/M metagenome (GOLD analysis project Ga0164290, IMG submission 108782) | Contaminated culture microbial community from soil near Moab, Utah, USA - Microcoleus steenstrupii SON62 (Illumina Assembly) | ecosystem: Environmental > Terrestrial > Soil > Soil crust... | reverse complement strand
TATATCGAAGGCTATTATAATCGGAACCGCATGCACTCGGCCCTCGGGTATCTCACCCCCGAACAGGCCGAGCAACGCATGACGGGCTAACCCTGGTGTCCGCGCAACCGGGGGAAGATCAGCCCGACAGGGCCTGTCGGCGCCACGTATAAAGCATCCCGCTGCCGACCGCGTGCCGCTGGCACGTCGCCGAGACCGAGCCGTCGGGGCCGAACGCCTCGCGCAGGATCGACAGCTTCTGATCCACCGACCAACGGCGACGACCGCCAACGACCGCGATCCGACTGCTCATACGATCACTCATATGACCACTCACGAGAACACTCGCTCCCGCCGCTCCGGTATCCTCGTTCATCGCCGCTCCTCGCAAAGAGCGGCTATCAGCACCCCGCAGCAGCTTCCCGCAAGGCGGTCTTCAGGACACGGTACCCTTGCCAGTAAACAACCGCCACGACATCCGGGTTGCCCGCAACCATTTACGACGAATGATTTGCTCGGTACTTGTCAGATGAGTCTGGCATTAGCGGGCAACCGAACATTTCCACACGGTCGGATTCGGTCACAACTACGAATCCCGCTTCTTGGGCAACGGTAAGAAATGGGGGCCGTAGCCCCCACCTTATTTGGTGCAATCAAGTTGCTTGTTAACAACCGGACCGCGATTTCTGAAGGATTCAGTCCATCAGGAATCGCGGCTGATGTCAAGAGGTTCAGAAATCGCCGGTCCGATTGCAGCCTACTCCATTTATCAGTCGCCAACGCCACCATGCCACGCCTGGCCCGTGATCGGAAGTGATTTAAATGGAGTAGGGAGTTTTAACTTCGATTGACCTGTGGTAAAAAGCCCTTGTCGTGTCCGATTCGGGCTGCAGCTGGTGGAGCCTGGAAGGGTCGAGCCGACGCTCGCCCCTTCCCTTGCGGATGGAAGCTGAGGGAGGGAATCGTATATGACAACGCGTCTCGGCCTCGACATCGGCACCAACAGCATCGGCTGGTGCCTCTATGACGGCGACAGCATCCGCGACATCGGCGTGCGCATCTTTTCGGACGGGCGCGAGCCGTCGAAGCTCGCCGTTTCCGGGTCCGGCACGCCGCTGGCGGTCAAACGGCGGGAGGCGCGCGGCGCAAGGCGGCGGCGGGACCGCTATATCGGGCGGCGTTCCGCCATGCTGCGGGAATTGCGTCGGCACGGACTGCTGCCAGCCGATCCCGAACTGGCCAGGGCGCTGGAGACGCAAGACCCCTATGCGTTGCGTGTTCGCGCGCTCGACGAGAAGCTGGAACCTCACCAGATCGGGCGCGCGCTGTTCCATCTCAACCAGCGGCGCGGTTTCAAATCCAACCGCAAGGCGGAGCGCACGTCGAAAGCCGGCGAGGATGGCAAGATCGCCACGGCCACCAGGCTGCTTGACGAGGACATGCGGCGACTGGGTGCGCGAACCCTGGGCGAGTTTCTGGTCAAGCGCGATCATGAATCGAATGGCACGATGGGCAAGCGCGTCAGGATGCGCGCCGACAGCAAGGCTTATGACTTCTATCCGGACCGTCGGCATGTGCTGGACGAGTTCCGCGCTATCTGGGATGCGCAAAAGGCCTGGTATCCAGACCTGCTGACGCCGCAGGCATGGAACGGCATTTACCGTGTGATCGAATATCAACGACCGCTGAAGCCACAGATTGTCGGTCCTTGCACCTTCGCAGGAATCAACGGCGTGCCGACGGACGAGAAGCGCCTGCCCAAGGCGCATCCGCTGTTCCAGCAGCGCCGCCTGTATGAGGAGGTCAACCAGCTCAGGGTGGTTGCACCGGGTGCAGCCGGGCGCCCGTTGACGCTCGATGAGCGCGACGCCCTGATCCTGAAGTTGCAGGACAAGAAGTCGGTTTCTTTCGACACGCTGGGCAAGACGCTGAAACTCAAGGACGGCGAACGGTTCAACAAGGAAGGCGAAAACCGCAAGGCGCTGGATGGTGACGAGGTGCGCGCCGAACTTTCGCACAAGAAACTGTTTGGTCCGCGCTGGTTTCATTTCAGCGCCGAAGAACAATGGACGATCATCGAACGGCTGCTCGAAGAGGAGGACAGCGACACCCTGCTGACCTGGCTGAAAAGCGAATATGGGCTGGACGACGAAACCGCGCTGGCTGTCGCCAACGCGAAACTGCCCGAAGGGCATGGGCGCTTTGGACTGACGGCGACAAAAGCGCTGCTCAAAGAATATAAGGCTGATGTCTGCACCTACGCCGAAGCCGCGAAACGGGCTGGATTTCATCACAGCGATTTCCGGACTGGGGAAGCGTTCGACCAACTCCCTTACTATGGTGAAATCCTCTCGCGCGAGATCGCGCCGGGCAAGCCTGAATATGGCGACGCGAATGAACGCCGGTTCGGCAAGATCACCAATCCCACCGTCCATATCGGGCTGAACCAGCTGGCCAGACTGGTGAGCGCGATCATCCGGGTCCACGGAAAGCCCGACCAGATCTTCGTCGAACTGGCGCGCGAACTGAAGCTCAACGAAAAGGAGAAGGTCGCCTATAATCGGCAACTCAAGGAGAACACCGATGCCGCACGCGACCGTGGCGCGAAGCTGGGCACGATGGGCGTCCGCGATACCGGGCGCAACCGACTGATCCTGCGGTTGTGGACGGAACTGAACCCCAAGGACGTCCTCAATCGCCGCTGCCCCTATTGCGGGGAGAATATCGGCCAGGCGCATATCCGGAACAACGATGTCGAGATCGACCACATCGTTCCATATTCCCAAAGCTATGATGACGGCATTGGCAACAAGGTGCTTGTCCATACGTGGTGCAACCGCGAGAAGGGCAGTCAAACCCCCTGGGAGCGCTGGGGCCATGATCCCGACCGATGGTCCATCATCCAGGAGCAGGTTGCGCACCTTCACCGCTCGAAGCAATGGCGCTTCGGCCCGGATGCGCGGGACCGCTATGCGGCGGAGGAAGGCAGCTTCCTGCCCCGGCAACTGGTCGATACCCAATATCTCACCCGTATCGCGGCGAAATATCTGGCCTGCCTCTATCCCGAACGCGGCGAGCGGCATGTGTTCGCCGTTCATGGCGGGATGACCGCGATGTTGCGCCGCCTGTGGGATCTGAACTCCATCCTGCCCGATCATAATTGGGTGGATAATAAGGAAAGCAATGCGCCCAAGAACCGCCTCGATCATCGTCATCACGCGATCGACGCCGCCGTGGTCGGCATCATGACGCCGGCGCTGATCGCGGAGATTGCGAAGGCGGCGGCGCGCGCCGAAAAGCAGAATCTCGACAGGCTGTTTGAAGATTTGCCTATGCCGTGGGCGCGGCATCCGAACGATCGCCGTTTCCGCGACGAACTGCGTGAGAAGATTCTGGCCGCGACCGTGAGTCACAAGGCGGATCACGGCCGCCGGGGCAAGCCCGAACCGGGGCGCGACATCACGGCCGGCAAATTGCACAACGACACGGCTTATGGCTTCACCGGCCTGATCAGCGATACGGGCCTGCCGGTCGTTGTCCACCGCGTTCCGCTCGCCAGCCTGACGCCCAAGGACATCGCCGATCCGGATCGCATTCCCGATACCGCTCTGCGCGACGCATTATGGCAGGCAACGCGCGATGTTGCGGGCAAGGAGTTCGAGAAGGCCTTGCTCGACTTTTCCCGCACTCATCCGCACTTCAGGGGCATTCGCCGGGTGAGAGTTCGGGAGGGACTCACGCTCATTCCGATCAGAGATCGAACAGGCAAGCCCTACAAGGGCTATCTGGGCGATTCCAATGCGCGCTATAATGTCTGGCAGATGCCGGACGGCCGATGGGTCCATCAGGTTATCTCGACATTCGATCTTCACCAGCCGGGCTTTATCGAACAGCGCCCTCACCCGGCAGCGAAGAAAGTGCTGAGCCTCAGGCAGAATGATCTGATCGCGATTGAGCGTGATGGCGGGCCTCGCCAGATTATGCGGGTACAGAAATACGGACAAAACGGCCAGATTTTCCTGATCGAGCACAACGAAGCGGGAAATATGACCGAGCGCAACAAAAACCCGGATGACCCCTTCAAATTCTATGGGCCGGGGGCATCGGCGCTCAAGAACATGAAAGCCCGCCAGGTTCGCGTCGATGAACTCGGCCGCATTTTCGACCCCGGGCCGCGTTAACCCGTCATTATCCATGATGTGCCAGCCTGCTCTCCCGAAAGGCTGGCCATGGATCGCATTGTCGATATTGCCACAAACGACCTCCATCTCTCTGCTTATCGCGGATTTCTTGTCGTCAGCCTTGATCGGCAGGAACAGGGGCGCGTAGCGCTCGACGATATTCAGGCGGTCATCGTCCATGCCCACGGCGTGACCTGGACGACCAGCCTGGTCGTCGCGCTTGCCGAACGCGGTGCAATCATGGTGCTGTGCGCGGCCAACCATTTGCCGGTGGCGATCATGTCACCCATTGATGGTCATCACGCTCAGGCTGCCAGAATGCGGGCACAATGGGAGGCGCCGCGTCCCCTTTTCAAACAGCTCTGGCAGAAAATCATTGTCTCCAAGATTTCGCTGCAAGCCTCGTTGCTGGCGGCGCAAGGCAGGGATGAAGCCAACGCACTGGCCTTGATGGCACGGCGCGTTCGTTCCGGCGACCCGGATAATCTGGAGGCGCAGGCCGCGCGGAAATACTGGCCCGCCCTGTTCGGGAGCGATTTTCGTCGGGATCAGAATGCCGATGGCCCGAATGCCCTTCTGAACTATGGCTACACGGTCGTGCGATCCTGCGTCGCTAGGTCAATCATCGGCGCGGGGCTTCACCCGGCGATCGGGCTGCACCACCATAGTCGCCTCAACGGCTTTGCATTGGCCGACGATCTGGTCGAGCCGTTCCGACCGCTTGTTGACGCGCTGGTTCTGCGGATGAGCGAGGAAGGCGTCGACGCCGTCACCACGCAAGCGAAACAGCGGCTGGCGCGTCTGATCGGCCATGATCTCCGCTTGGGCGGAGTCGTATCACCCGTGTCCGTGGCAGCCCAGCGACTGGCGCAATCGCTTGCCCGAAGCTTCGAAGAACGCAGATCGGCACTGGCCCTGTTTGACCCACCCGATCCTCTCGATTGGGCCTCGATCGGGCAATCAGTTGCGATCGAAGCATGAACCTGAGCGGATACCGGCTGATGTGGATATTCGTTATGTTCGACCTGCCGGTGGACACCAAGGAACACGCACGCGAAGCGACGAAATTCCGGGAGTTTCTGCTTGATGAAGGCTTTGAAATGAGCCAGTTTTCAATCTATGCTCGGTTTTGCAATGGCAAAGAACATTATGAAACCTACCTGCGGCGAATCGAGGCTCACCTGCCCGAACGCGGAGAGATTCATGTGCTCAACTTTACCGACAAGCAGTACGAGAATATCATCCGGTTCTCGAGCCAACGTCGCCAGCGGCAACGAAAAAATCCCGATCAACTCGCCCTGTTTTGATGATTCGCTGCATTTTTGCAGTGACAGATGGGATCTTTTCCGGTTTCAGTTCAACCAGTTAAGAGCCCATCCGTCATAGCATTTCAGAAATCGCGGTCCAGCTGCAACACGACGGCCACACGGCCACCTGTCGCCTGAGTCATAGCATTTCAGAAATCGCGGTCCAGCTGCAACGGCGCGGCACGACTTTCATTTCGCCGGTGCGTCATAGCATTTCAGAAATCGCGGTCCAGCTGCAACGCAAGTTCGGCCTGCTCGACGGGCAGTGCGGTCATAGCATTTCAGAAATCGCGGTCCAGCTGCAACGGCGTGGCGGGAGCGATGGCGAAAGCCCTGGTCATAGCATTTCAGAAATCGCGGTCCAGCTGCAACGGAAGTCCCGCGTCCCCGGATGGTCCTTCCGTCATAGCATTTCAGAAATCGCGGTCCAGCTGCAACGATGCTATCGCCTGGGATAGCCCTGATGACGTCATAGCATTTCAGAAATCGCGGTCCAGCTGCAACTGGGCCGTCCCGCTGGCACTATCGAGCGCTGTCATAGCATTTCAGAAATCGCGGTCCAGCTGCAACATCTTTCATCCAGAACAGATCGCTGGCCATGTCATAGCATTTCAGAAATCGCGGTCCAGCTGCAACCAGGGCACGCTCAATCCGACGCTATGGGGCGTCATAGCATTTCAGAAATCGCGGTCCAGCTGCAACGTGAAGCCTTGTTCTTTCAAGGCATCGGCTGTCATAGCATTTCAGAAATCGCGGTCCAGCTGCAACTCAATGGCCGCCGATGAGAACCAGTGCAGCGTCATAGCATTTCAGAAATCGCGGTCCAGCTGCAACGTCGTTCGTGTGGCGAAGCAGGATCGCGTGGGGTCATAGCATTTCAGAAATCGCGGTCCAGCTGCAACGCAAATGGGGCGAACCAGCATCCGTTTCCAGTCATAGCATTTCAGAAATCGCGGTCCAGCTGCAACTGATTTTTGTCATGCCGTATATTATTACGGGTCATAGCATTTCAGAAATCGCGGTCCAGCTGCAACAGCGCCCGGCCGATAGCCTCTGCCAGCGCAGTCATAGCATTTCAGAAATCGCGGTCCAGCTGCAACTGCGGCGGTGCCCTGTTCGAGGTCGTGGTGTCATAGCATTTCAGAAATCGCGGTCCAGCTGCAACCATAAGGCCGAATAGTGAGAGGAGGCGGGTGTCATAGCATTTCAGAAATCGCGGTCCAGCTGCAACAAGCGCAGGTCTTCTACGGCACGCCGGAAGGTCATAGCATTTCAGAAATCGCGGTCCAGCTGCAACGGTGATCGGAACGCCCTCGTTGATCGCGCGGTCATAGCATTTCAGAAATCGCGGTCCAGCTGCAACTCCATCTCGACGATGGATTGTTGGGCGGGAGTCATAGCATTTCAGAAATCGCGGTCCAGCTGCAACCGGGCGTTGAATTTTTCGCTGCGCTGGGAAGTCATAGCATTTCAGAAATCGCGGTCCAGCTGCAACCTCGTCTACGCTTCACCGCTTCTCGACCCGTCATAGCATTTCAGAAATCGCGGTCCAGCTGCAACCATAAGCGGGCGTCGGAGAAGCTGCAGGAGTCATAGCATTTCAGAAATCGCGGTCCAGCTGCAACGGACCGGGGATTAGGCCACCGCGCATTCCGTCATAGCATTTCAGAAATCGCGGTCCAGCTGCAACTATGCGAACCAAAGGATTGACCTTGAAAAAGTCATAGCATTTCAGAAATCGCGGTCCAGCTGCAACTGCGCTTGCCGCCGACCTATGGCGTCGGCGTCATAGCATTTCAGAAATCGCGGTCCAGCTGCAACTCATCGAGTCTGTGTCCAACGTCGGTGATCGTCATAGCATTTCAGAAATCGCGGTCCAGCTGCAACGACCGCTGCACACGGTAACCCACCCCCTATGTCATAGCATTTCAGAAATCGCGGTCCAGCTGCAACGCTGCCGACATCAAGTATTATCATGGCGGCGTCATAGCATTTCAGAAATCGCGGTCCAGCTGCAACAGGACGGCTCGTGCTGGGGCTACTACGGCGGTCATAGCATTTCAGAAATCGCGGTCCAGCTGCAACGGCGCATGGCGCGCGGCGATGCGTGGATCAGTCATAGCATTTCAGAAATCGCGGTCCAGCTGCAACCCAGTAATCGCGCCACCATTGAGCGTTGTGTCATAGCATTTCAGAAATCGCGGTCCAGCTGCAACTTACCGCCGCTTTTGACGTTGAAAACATAGGTCATAGCATTTCAGAAATCGCGGTCCAGCTGCAACAACTTGCGCTCGGCTTCGAAAATGCCGTGAGTCATAGCATTTCAGAAATCGCGGTCCAGCTGCAACGCGTGTTGGCCTCTACACTACGCTGCTACAGTCATAGCATTTCAGAAATCGCGGTCCAGCTGCAACACGGCGCACGACATGCCGCCGGTCGATTGCGTCATAGCATTTCAGAAATCGCGGTCCAGCTGCAACGCATTCGGTCACGGCCTCGATCTGCGCGGCGTCATAGCATTTCAGAAATCGCGGTCCAGCTGCAACGAGGGCAGCGACAACAAACCCCAAGACGTCGTCATAGCATTTCAGAAATCGCGGTCCAGCTGCAACGAGACTGGGCGCGATGAGATTTTTTGCGGGTCATAGCATTTCAGAAATCGCGGTCCAGCTGCAACAGCTCATCGCATCGGCCGACCCGACGCTGGGTCATAGCATTTCAGAAATCGCGGTCCAGCTGCAACGCCGCTGATCCTGTGGACATTCAGGCGCAAGTCATAGCATTTCAGAAATCGCGGTCCAGCTGCAACAACGAACGGAATGATCCGGCGTTCGTTAAGGTCATAGCATTTCAGAAATCGCGGTCCAGCTGCAACGTCGAAATCGTCGAGCCAGCCGAACCGAATGTCATAGCATTTCAGAAATCGCGGTCCAGCTGCAACAGACCCGCCGCCTTGCCTCCTCGCCGCTCGGTCATAGCATTTCAGAAATCGCGGTCCAGCTGCAACCAGGCGGAACGGTGCCCTGACTGCGATGGCGTCATAGCATTTCAGAAATCGCGGTCCAGCTGCAACTTAATAGCTAGCGCCGCTGGCGTGGCAGGTGTCATAGCATTTCAGAAATCGCGGTCCAGCTGCAACGATCTCATCGACTGGAAACGCGAGCGAGCAGTCATAGCATTTCAGAAATCGCGGTCCAGCTGCAACACATTTCTAATTGCGTTACCAGTAATGTTAGTCATAGCATTTCAGAAATCGCGGTCCAGCTGCAACGAGGGGTGGGATCAGGTCAGCTGGCGCTTGGTCATAGCATTTCAGAAATCGCGGTCCAGCTGCAACTAACTGGTTCAGTGTGCTACGGCGGACTAGGTCATAGCATTCAGCGCAGGATCGCCGACGAGGTCAGTTCGGTGCCATTGTCGTTGACGACCATATGAGGCTTCCCCCGCAGGCCGATCAGCATCGTCAGTTCCCGGGCAACGGGGATGCCGGACACCCCAGGCGACGATAGCCGAACCGGCGGCGCTCGGTCGGCAGTTCGCGCAGGCGTTGCCGCAGAGCACCGTCATCCGGCCTCGTCGGCTCATATCTGATCACTCGGCGGCTCACGCCCACCAGGCTGCACGCCCGACGCTCGCTCAGCCCGTGATGGTCACGAGCATATGCGACGGCCTCCCGCTTGGCGCCGGGCGTCACCATTTTTTTGATGTCAGATCCTTCAGCACCGCATTGTCACGCATGGCCTCGGCCAGGCGCTTCTTCAGCTTCGCGTTCTTGTCCTCCAGCGCCCGAAGACGCCGCACCTCCGACACTCCACACCCCGAACTTGGCCTTATACTTGTAGAAGGTCGCCGAGCTGACCCCGTGCCGACGGCATACATCCGCCGACGGCACCCCTACCTCATGCTCCTTCAACATCGCGATGATCTGCTCTTCGCTGAACCTGCTTTGCTATATTCTATCCGACTCCTTCGCGTCGGATTCTAATCAAAACGGGTCACATTCCCGGGGATCTGTCACGTCGAACAAAAGACTCAGGGGATTCCCCCATACGACCCGATTATCCCAATGGCCCCGGCTATCGGCGTCACGGCGCCGCGTCGCGCGACGGCGCTCTCGCCCCGCGCCATTTGAAGTGGTCGAACAGCACCCCCGCGAGGGGCGCTGCCGCCATCTCGACGCAGGCTTCGACTTCCCTCGCCCCATGCGCTCGGCCCTGGCGGCGGGACTTGCTCCCGCTGCGGCACCGACGCGAAACCGGTTTGCGAGACTGCCATGTGATTGCTGACCGCAAAAGGCCTCCCGCATCGAAACGCGGAAGGCCTCGAAAAAGCTGGCGCACCCGGAGCGATTCGAACGCCCGACCCTCAGATTCGTAGTCTGATGCTCTATCCAGCTGAGCTACGGGTGCGTGGAGCGGTGCCTTTAGGGGGCCGCGCGGAGTCGCGCAAGCCCCTTTGGGCGATTATTTGCGCAGCGCCGCCTGCGCCGCCGCGAGCCGCGCGATCGGCACGCGATAGGGCGAGGCGCTGACGTAATCGAGCCCAGTTTTCTCGCAAAAAAGAATGCTCGGCGCATCGCCGCCATGTTCGCCGCAGATGCCGAGCTTGATGCCCGCGCGCGTTTTGCGGCCACGTGTCGCGGCGAGCTCGATCAACTGTCCCACGCCCTCGACGTCGAGGCTGACGAAAGGGTCGGTGACGAAAATGCCCTTGTCGACATATTGCGTCAGGAAGCGCCCGGCGTCGTCGCGGCTGATGCCGATCGTCGTCTGCGTCAGATCGTTGGTGCCGAAGCTGAAAAACTCCGCCGACTCGGCGATCTCGCCCGCCATCAGCGCGGCGCGCGGCAGTTCGATCATCGTTCCCACCAGATAGGCGATCTCACGCCCCTTTTCGGCGAACACCGCCTTCGCCTGGGCGTCGACGACCGCCTTCATCAGGTCGAACTCGCGGCGCGTGGCGACGAGCGGAATCATCACCTCGGGGATCGGCGCCGCGCCGGTTTCGGCGGCGACGTCGCACGCCGCCTCGAAAATCGCGCGTGCCTGCATCTCATATATTTCGGGATAGGTGACCCCGAGGCGACACCCGCGATGGCCGAGCATCGGATTGAACTCGTGCAGCTCGTTCGCGCGCGCTTTCAGCGCCTCGATCCCCACCCCCGCCGCGGCGGCCACATCGGCAAAATCCTCCTCGCGCGTCGGCAGAAACTCGTGGAGTGGCGGGTCGAGCAGACGGATCGTCACCGGCAGCCCCGCCATCACGCGGAAGATCGCGGCAAAGTCGCCGCGCTGTTCGGGAAGCAGCTTGGCGAGCGCGGCGCGGCGACCGTCCTCGCTGTCGGCGAGAATCATCTCGCGCACCGCGGTGATGCGCGCGGCGTCGAAGAACATATGTTCGGTGCGGCACAGCCCGATCCCCTCGGCGCCGAAGTCGCGCGCGACCTGCGCGTCCTGCGGGGTTTCGGCGTTGGTACGCACCCTCATCCGGCGCACCTTGTCGGCCCAGCCCATCAGCGTGCCGAAATCGCCGACGAGTTCGGGCATCAAGGTCGGAACCTCGCCCGCCATCACCTCGCCGGTCGAGCCGTCGAGGGTGATGATGTCGCCCTCGCGCAGTTCGCGACCCGCAACGCGGAGCACGCGCGCGGCGCCATCGATACTCAGTCCGCCCGCGCCCGAGACGCAGGGGCGCCCCATGCCGCGCGCGACAACCGCCGCGTGGCTGGTCATCCCGCCGCGTGCGGTGAGGATGCCCTTGGCCGCGTGCATTCCGTGGATGTCCTCAGGCGACGTCTCGACGCGGACGAGGATCACCGCCTCGCCCATCGCGGTGGCTTTCTCCGCGCTGTCGGCGGTGAACATGATCCTGCCCGACGCCGCGCCGGGGCTGGCGGGCAGTCCCCTGGTCAAAACGTCGCGCGGGGCCTTGGGATCCAGCGTCGGGTGAAGCAGCTGATCGAGCGCGCCCGGATCGACGCGGCCCACGGCCTCCTCCTCGCTGATCAGCCCCTCGGCCGCCATATCGACCGCAATCTTGAGCGCCGCCTTGGCGGTGCGCTTGCCCGAGCGCGTTTGCAGCATCCAAAGCGTCCCGCGCTCGACGGTGAACTCGATGTCCTGCATGTCGCGATAATGATTTTCGAGCGTGTCGAAGACGCGGCCCAATTCGGCGAAGGTTTCGGGCATCGCCTCTTCCATGCTGAGCGGCTTGGCGCCCGCCTTCTCGCGCGCTTGCCTTGTCAGATATTGCGGGGTGCGGATTCCCGCCACGACGTCTTCGCCTTGCGCATTGATCAGCCATTCGCCATACCAGGCGCGCTCACCCGTCGCGGGATCGCGGGTGAAAGCCACGCCGGTCGCCGACGTGTCGCCCATATTGCCAAACACCATCGCCTGCACATTGACCGCGGTGCCCCATTCGGCGGGGATCGAGTTCAGGCGGCGATAGACTCTCGCGCGGTCGCTTTCCCAGCTCGCGAACACCGCGCCGATCGCGCCCCACAGCTGGTCGTTCGGCTCCTGTGGAAAGGGTGCGCCGGTCTCGCGCTCGACGATCGCCTGATATTGTTTGACCAGCGCCTGCCAGTCTTCAGCCGACATTTCGGTATCGAGGAAAAATCCCTTGTCTTCCTTGGCGATTTCCAGCGCCTCCTCGAACTCGGCATGGTCGAGGCCCATGACGACGTCGGCATACATCTGGACGAAGCGGCGATAGCTGTCCCACGCGAAGCGCGGATCGCCCGAGGCTTCCGCGAGGCCGATGACGGTCCTGTCGTTGAGCCCCAGGTTGAGCACCGTGTCCATCATCCCCGGCATCGACACGCGCGCGCCCGAGCGCACCGAAACGAGCAGCGGGTCGGTGGCGTCGCCGAAACGCTTGCCGGTGATCGCCTCGATATGCGCGATGCCCGCGGCGACCTCTTGGGCCAGCCCGGCCGGATATTGTTCGCCATTGGCGTAATAGGCGGTGCAGACTTCGGTGGTGATCGTGAAGCCCGGCGGCACCGGCAGGCCGATCGAGGCCATTTCGGCGAGGTTCGACCCCTTGCCGCCCAGCAATTCCTTCGACCGCTCGGTCGTGGTGGCCGCGCCGCCGAACAAATGCACCATCTTCGTCATCTCTTGCTCCTGCTGCCCCGGGGAGGAGGTTGCGGCTGGATAGGTATGCAATCGCACTTGGTCGATTCAGTTTTGCTTCGTTCGTTATAAGCTAAGCGGCATCTCAATTCCCGTTCGCATCGAGCGCAGTCGACATACCCATCGTTCATCCTCGCCTTCCCGGTGTCTCGACTTCGCTCGACACGAACGGAAACTGACGGTTCGCTTTATCCCTCTATCTTCGAGAAATCGGCGACGCCATGCACCGCGCCGGTAAATCGCGCGAGCAAGCCGAGCCGATAGGCGCGGACCGCTTCGTCGGGATCGTTGACCATCACGCCGTCGAAAAAGGCGTCGATCGGCGCGCGGAGGCTCGCGAGCGCGGCCATCGCATCGGTGAAGCGTTCTTCTTCGACAGCGTTGCGCGCAGCCGGTTCGGCGGTGTCGAGGGCGGCAAGCAAAGCCCGATCCACATCCGTCATGCGCTCCGGCGAAAGCCGGAGCCCAGGGCGTGCATCCGCAGACGTCCGTTCTTGGCCACCCTGGGTTCCGGCTTCCGCCGGAACACTGGCTTGTTTCAAAATATTCGCCGCGCGCTTGTAGCCCGCGAGCAGGTTGGTGCCGTCGTCGGTCGCCATAAACGCCTGCAGCGCCTTCACGCGGGCGAGCAGGCGGACAAGATCATCCTCGCCCCCGAGCGCGAAAACCGCGTCGATCAGGTCGTGGCGAACGCCCGCTTCGCGTTGTTGGACCTTGAGGCGGTCGGCGAGAAAGTCCCGAACATCCAGCATGAAGACTTGCTCCATAGCTGCACCAACCGCATTTTCGATTGAGCCACCGGCGTCAGGATAACTTCGTTCGTCGCCAATGCCCTGCTCAAGGTAAAGATTGCGGGCTTTTGCAAGCCATGCGGTCAACTCGCCTCGAATATCATTTTCTATAACCAAAGAGATGTTGGCAAGCCAAGCTCGACGCAAGGCGAAGGGATCTTTTGATCCCGTTGGCTTCATATTCTTCATGAAGAAGCCAGCAATTGTATCCAACTTATCCGCCAAGCTCACCGCCACGGTCACCGGTGCGGTTGGCACATCATCGCCCTGCCCGACCGGCTTGTAATGGTCGCGGATCGCGTCGGCGACCGCATCGGGCAAGCCTTCGGCGCGGGCGTAATAGCCGCCCATCAGGCCCTGCAATTCGGGGAACTCGCCGACCATTTCGGTGACGAGGTCGGCCTTGCACAAGCGCGCGGCGAGTTCGGCCTGGTCGGCCAATTCCGCCGTCGAAATATCGCTGCACCCCGGCGAAAGCCGGGGTCCAGGGTTGCCTGGCGCTGCCGTTTGTTCCGTGCCGCCCTGGACCCCGGCTTTCGCCGGGGTGCGGTTCGTAACGATGCCTTGCTCGACCAGCCAGCGCGCCAGCTTGGCCACCCGCTCGACCTTGTCGGCAACCGTGCCCAGCTTTTCGTGAAACGTAATGCGGTCGAGCTTCTTCGCGTGATCTTCCAGTCGGGTCTTGCGGTCCTGCTCCCAGAAGAAGCGCGCGTCCGACAGCCGCGCCGCCAGCACCTTGCGGTTGCCCGCGACGATCTCCGCGCCGCCATCGACCGCATCGATGTTCGCGGTGCAGACGAAGCCGTTGGCGAGCTTGCCGTCTGCGCCGTTCACGACGAAATATTTCTGGTTCACGCGCGCGGTGAGCTGGATGACCTCGGGCGGCACCTCCAGAAATGCCTCGTCGAAGCGGCCGAGCAAGGGCACCGGCCATTCGGTCAGCCCGGCATTCTCGATCACCAGCCCCTCGTCCTCGACCAGACCCAATCCGGCGTCGGCCGCGACTTTCGCAGCGCCGTCGCGGATCATCGACTGGCGCTCTTCATGGTCGACGATGACATGGCAGGCGCGCAACTTTTCGACATAGTCCGACGCCGAGCCGATCGTGATCTCGCCGGGGCAGTGGAAGCGATGGCCGCGCGTCGCGAAACCCGCGGAAATCCCGCTAACTTCACACGGAATCAGCTCTTCGCCGAAGATCGCGACGATGCCCGACAGCGGGCGCACCCAGCGCAGGCTTTCGCTGCTGGCGCTTTCGCGGCCCCAGCGCATCGACTTGGGCCAGGCAAAGCCGCGAATGATCGCGGGGATCACCTCGGCGAGCACGTCGGCGGTCGCGCGGCCGGGCTTGTCGATGACGGCGAACCAGACGCCGTCGCGATCTTCGAGCTGGTCCTGCGTCAGCCCGGTCTTGCGGAGGAAGCCTTCGAGCGCCTGCGGCGGCGCGCTGGTGCGTGGGCCTTTCATCTCTTCGCTAACCGCAGCGGTCGCTTCGGGCAGGCCTTTCGCTATCAGCGCGAGGCGGCGCGGCGTCGACCAGATGGTGAGGTCGCCGACCTCGATGCCCGCAGCGGCCATCTGCGCGCGGAACAGCTTGTCGAGTTCGGCACGCGCGCCCGCCTGCATCCGCGCCGGGATTTCCTCGCTGCGCAGTTCGAGCAGAAAATCGGTCATTCTTGATCCTCCCCGGCACGGGGAGGGGGACCAGCGAAGCTGGTGGAGGGGCACGGGCCCGCGTCCACAGCGCTCGACACCGCGTACCCCTCCACCATGCTGCGCATGGTCCCCCTCCCCCGGTGGGGGAGGATCGCGCTTGCCGCCATCATAGCGTCCACCCCGGATAGTTTTGGGTCCAGCGTTCGGACTGGCTGTCGATCCATGCCTTGCAGCTGCCCTTCGCCAGATCGCGGACGCGCGCCATATAATTGGCGCGTTCCTGCACGCTGATCACGCCGCGCGCCTGGAGCAGGTTGAACAAATGGCTCGCCTCGATCGCCTGGTCATAGGCGGCGAGCGGCACCCCCGCCTCGATCGCGCGCTGGCATTCGGCTTCGGCGGCCCTGAAGCCCGCGAACAGGCTGTCGGTGTCGGCGACCTCGAAGTTCCATTTCGAGAATTGGCGTTCATTCTCGAGGAACACGTCGCCATAGCTCACCCCCGGCACGTCGCCGACGGGGTCGGAGAAGCGCAGGTCGTACACATTGTCGACGCCCTGGATATACATGGCGAGCCGCTCGAGCCCATAGGTCAGCTCGCCCGCGACGGGCTTGCAATCGAAACCGCCCATCTGCTGGAAATAGGTGAACTGGGTGACTTCCATCCCGTCGCACCAGACTTCCCAGCCCAGCCCCCACGCGCCGAGCGTCGGCGATTCCCAGTCGTCCTCGACGAAGCGAATGTCGTGGAGCAGCGGGTCGATGCCGATCGCGGCGAGGCTGCCCAGATATTGTTCCTGCAGGTCGGCGGGCGAGGGCTTCAGGATCACCTGATATTGGTAATAATGCTGGAGCCGGTTCGGATTCTCGCCATAGCGGCCATCCGTGGGCCGACGGCTCGGCTGGACATAGGCGACGTTCCACGGCTCGGGCCCCAGGCTGCGCAGGGTGGTCGCGGGGTGGAATGTCCCTGCGCCGACGCGCATGTCATAGGGCTGCAAAATCGCGCAGCCGCGCGCGCTCCAATAGGCGTGCAGCGTCAGGATCATATCCTGAAAGCTTAAGGGTTTCGTCTCCGCCGCGTCGGCCACAATTCCGCTCTTTCGCAGGTGCAACAAGTGCCGCCGCCCTTGGCGCAGCCGCGCGCGGGGGTCAAGGGCGGGCAAACGGGCAGTGCGCACCGCCGGCCCATGGCTTCGTTTCGGCCGCCCTTGAACTCCCCCACCCTTATGTGGTTGAAGGTCGCCGCTCCTCATCCTCTCAACCGCCATAACCGATCCACGAAAGGCCCTCCCGATGAACAGCTGGTTCAAGACGCTCGCCTCGACCTGCGCAATCATTCCCTTTGCGCAATGCGCGCTGATCCCCGGCGGCAATATGGCCTCCGCCGCCGAACCGGCGCCCGCGGCGGCTACAGCAGCACCCGCGGTCGCTGCCCCGCCCGCGACCGTCGACGCCGATCCCGCGCTATGGGTCGTCAGGGACGAGGACACGACCATCTATCTGTTCGGCACCGTCCATGTGCTGAAACCCGGCCTCAGCTGGTTCGACGAGGCGGTGAAGGATGCGTTCGACAAATCGGACCAGCTGATGCTCGAACTCGTGCTGCCCGACGACCAGGCCGAGGTGGCCAGGACGATGCTGCCGCTCGCGATCGACGCGAACGGCACGACGCTGACCTCGCGGCTCGACGCGGAGCAGCTTGCGGCCTATCAGGCGGCGATGGCGAGCGTCGGCCTGCCTCCGGCGCAGTTTGACATGTTCGAACCCTGGTTCCCCGCCATCACCCTGTCGGTCCTGCCGCTCACCAAATTGGGTTATGATCCCGAACAGGGCGCCGAAAAGCAGCTCACGCGCTTTGCCAAGGCGAGCGGCAAGCCCGTGGCGGGATTCGAGACGCTGGGCGAGCAGCTCGGCTTTTTCGATGGTCTGCCCGAACCGCAGCAAATCGCCTTCCTCAATTCGGTGGTGAAGGATCTCGACACGCTGGGGCCGACGCTCGACAAGATGGTCGTGCTGTGGGCGAAGGGCGACCCCGACGGGCTCGCCGTTGCGATGAACGAAAGCCTCGCCGCGACGCCCGAACTGGCTGAGACGCTGCTCTACGATCGCAACGCGCGCTGGGCCGACGCGCTGAAAGCCCGGATGGAACAGCCGGGAACGCTGTTCGTCGCGGTCGGCGCGGGGCATCTGGCGGGCGAAAAGAGCGTGCAGGACTATCTGAAAGAGCGCGGCCTGACGGTAACACGGGTCGATTATTGAGGCGGGCATCGGCCTCGCCCGGCCCAGGGAGGCGCAGCATCGCGGCGGCCCTTCTGCCGTTGCTGCTCGCGGCGTGCGGCCCCGCCGATCCCGGAACCAGGGCGCGGCCGGCAATGTGGCTGGCCGAGGATGCCGACACGCGCATCTATATCCTGGGGTCGATGCACGCGCTGCCGCGCGGCACCGATTGGGACGACGGCGCGGTCGGCGCCGCGATCGAAGCCGCCGACGAGCTGGTGATGGAATTGTCGCCGACCCAGCTCGACGCCGCCGCCGATACATTCCGCAGGCTGGCGCCGCGCAGCGCTCCGCTGGCAATCGACGCGCGACTGACCGGCAAGGCGCTGATGGGTTACCGCGCGCTGGAGGCGAGCGGGCGGCCGCTGAACGGCGACGGCCTGGACGATTGGGCGGTCATGGTGCTGGTCGGCCAGCGCATCGCGCAGAATGCCAAGCTGTCTCCGGAGGAAGGAGTCGAGGCGCAGCTGACCGAACGCTTCGAGACGGCGGGCAAGCCGGTCGCGGGACTGGAACGCGCACGCGAACAGCTGATGCTGTTTGAAACGCTCGATCCAGCGACGCAGCGTATGCTGCTCATTCGCGCGGCCGAAGAGGCCGATACGGCGACCCGCGACGTGCTCGCGCTGACCGCGGCATGGAGCCGCGGCGACGTCGCGGCGCTGGAGAAGGTCGTCAACGAGGACATCGACGCCGTCCCCGCGGCGCGCAAGGCGATCATCACCGATCGCAATCATCGCTGGACCAAATGGGCGGCGCGCCGGATGGAGCGGCCGGGCACGGTGCTGATGGCGGTCGGCGCGGGGCATCTGGTGGGCGAGGATGGTGTGCCCGCGTTGCTGGAAGCGCGGGGCGTGCGGGTCCGGCGGGTGCAGTAGCGGGTGTGTGGCGGCATCGGGGTGGAGAGCGGACATCTTCAATTCCGTCATCCCGGCGAAGGCCGGGATCTCGCCGGTGCAGTAAACCGATAAGGTGAGATCCCGGCCTTCGCCGGGATGACGATGGAATGAAGGTCCTATTCCGACCGCTTCCAGACATTTGCCCTCGCCAACCCATCGACGCGCGAGGCCCCAACCCGATCCTTTTCCCGCCCCTCCCCGTTCCGCTTGCTTTTCCGGCCGTTCCCCGCTAAGCGCCCCGGCTTCCGCCATGGTCATCCCTGGAGGCGCGGCGGAACTGTGTAACTGTTTCTCGGAGAAATGATATGAGCGATCAGCTGACGCTGACGGCCGAGACGCGCGAACGCGGAGGCAAGGGAGCCTCGCGTGATCTGCGTCGCAATGGCCGCGTCCCCGCCGTCGTCTATGGCGGCAAGGAAGAACCCCTGATGATCCACGTCGAGGAAAAGCTGCTGATGAAGCAGCTGATGACGGGTCACTTCATGAACTCGGTCGTGATGATCGAGGTCGGCGGCAAGACCATCCGCACCCTGCCCAAGGACGTCGCTTTCCACCCGGTCAAGGATCGCCCGATCCACGCCGACTTCCTGCGTATCGCCAAGGACGCCAAGGTCACCGTCGCGGTGCCGGTCGTGTTCCAGAACGAAGAAAAGTCGCCGGGCCTGAAGCGCGGCGGCGTACTGAATATCGTTCGTCACGAGCTGGAACTGGTCTGCGACGCGGACAAGATTCCCGACGAGATCGTGATCGACGTCACCGGTTTCGACATCGGCGATTCGATCCACATCAGCAACGTCACCCTGCCGAAGGGCGTCGAAAGCGCGATCACCGACCGCGACTTCACCATCGCCACCATCGTCGCCCCGTCGGCGCTCAAGTCGAGCGACGGCGACACGACGAAGGATGAAGGCGAAGGCGCAGCCGAAGGCGGCGACGAAGCCTGAGACCAGCACTTCGGCCCCTCCCCATCGGGGGAGGGGTTGGGGTGGGGTTCCGCGGGGCAGCGCTAGGCCGGTCGGCCCGCCCCGCTGCACCCCGGATCAAGTCCGGGGCTCGCTGCCCCTCCCCTGAAGTGGAGGGGAGAAAAAGAATGCAGCTCTGGGTCGGCCTTGGCAATCCGGGGCCCAAATATGCGATGCACCGTCACAATGTCGGCTTCATGGCCGCCGACGTCATCGCCGATTTCCACGATTTTCCGCCGCCCACGAAGAAATTTCAGGGCTGGATTCAGGACGGCCGCGTCGGCGCGGAACGCATCCTGCTGCTCAAACCCGGCACCTTCATGAACGAAAGCGGCCGCAGCGTGCGCGCGGCGCTCGATTTCTACAAGCTGATCGCCGCCGACGTCACCGTCTTTTACGACGAGCTCGACCTCGCGCCGATGAAGGTGAAGGTAAAGCGCGGCGGCGGCGCGGCGGGGCACAACGGCATCCGGTCGATGATCCAGCATATCGGCGACGATTTCCGCCGCGTTCGTATCGGCATCGGCCATCCGGGACACAAGGACCGCGTGACGGGCCATGTCCTCGGCAATTATCACAAGAGCGAGATGGAGCCGCTGATCGACCTGCTCGGCGCGATTGCCGCGGAGGCGGAATGGCTGGCGAAGGGTGATGATGTGCGGTTCCAGAGCGATCTGGCGTTGCGGTTGCAGGGATGAGTTGGGGGCGGTTGCGGGCCATTTCTTCATCGTCGCCCTGAACTTGTTTGGCGATTATCCCCTTACCATAAGGAGACCCCACTCGTCATTGCGAGGACCCCGGACTTGATCCGGGGGACGAAGCAATCTCCAGCCATCGTTCGGGTGCTACGCAAGCTGGAGATTGCTTC
>Ga0164290_1001933_pt1 | contig 20068 bp, 22 predicted proteins | sample Micstemetagenome_FD_108782 | JGI IMG/M metagenome (GOLD analysis project Ga0164290, IMG submission 108782) | Contaminated culture microbial community from soil near Moab, Utah, USA - Microcoleus steenstrupii SON62 (Illumina Assembly) | ecosystem: Environmental > Terrestrial > Soil > Soil crust... | reverse complement strand
GGCAGGCATGCTCAAAGCCCGGGGCATCGAAATGGCCATCCTCGCGGCGGAAGCACATCAGGTTCAGCGAGGCGAGGTTGCAGGCCGTGTCATCCAGGAACATGTATTCCGAGCACGGGTTGGGGGCGTTGATGCGGCCATCTTCCGGGCAGGTATGCCAATCGTTGATCGTGGTGTCGAATTGCAGTCCCGGATCGGCCGAGGCCCAGGCGGCATGGCTGATCTTGTCCCACAGCGCGCGCGCTGGCAGCGTCTTGGATGGCTTGCCATCGGTGCGGCGCGTTAGCGTCCAATCATCATCCTGTTCCACCGCGCGCAGGAAGCTATCGGCCACGCGCACCGTGTTGTTGGAATTTTGGCCCGAGACGGAGAGATAGGCTTCGCCATCCCAATCGGTGTCATAGGCGCGGAAATCAAGTTCCGTGATGCCCTGGCGCGCCGATTGGATCACGCGCTGGATATAGCTTTCCGGGATCATCGCCCGGCGCGCGGCGCGGATTTCACGCTTCAATTCGGCATTCTGCTTCGGGTCCAGCCCCTTGGCGCAGGCTGCCAGCACCAGATTCAGATGCTTCTTCGCCATACGCGAGCCGGCGACGAGGGCCGCCACCTTCTGCTCCTCGATCACCTTCCAGTCGATGAAGGCCTCGATATCGGGATGGTCGATATCGCAGATCACCATCTTGGCGGCGCGCCGCGTGGTGCCGCCGGATTTGATCGCGCCGGCAGCGCGGTCGCCGATCTTGAGGAAGCTCATCAGGCCCGAGGATTTGCCGCCGCCGGAAAGCGGTTCATTCTCGCCGCGCATGCGCGAGAAATTGGTGCCGGTGCCAGAGCCGTATTTGAACAGCCGCGCCTCGCGGGTCCATAGATCCATGATGCCGCCTTCATTCACCAGATCGTCTTCCACCGATTGGATGAAACAGGCATGGGGCTGCGGATGGGCATAGGCGGAGGTGGACTTCACCACCTGGCCGGTGCGGTAATCCACATAATGGTGGCCCTGCGCCGGGCCGTCGATGCCATAGGCCCAATGCAGGCCGGTATTGAACCATTGCGGCGAATTGGGCGCGCCCAGCTGGGCCGCCAGCATGAAGCGCATCTCGTCAAAATAGGCGCGGGCATCATCTTCGGAATCGAAATAGCCGCCCTTCCAGCCCCAATAGGCCCAGGTGCCGGCCAGGCGGTCGAAGACCTGGCGGGCGCTGGTCTCTTGGCCATAGCGCTCGGCCTCGGGCAAGGCCGCCAGGGCGGCCTCATCGGCCTCCTGGCGCCACAGCCAGCTGGGCACATCGGCTTCCTCGACCGGGCGTAAAGCCGCAGGCACGCCGGCGCGGCGGAAGTATTTCTGCGCCAGAACGTCAGCGGCCACCTGGCTCCAGGCGGCGGGCACGTCCAGCTTGTCGAGCCGGAACACCACCGAGCCATCGGGATTGCGGATTTCGCTGGTGGTGATGCGGAATTCGATGCCGTCATAGGCCGAAGCATCCGCATTGGTATAGTGCCGCTGAACCCGCATCTTGCTCCGCTCCCGACTCGAAAATCTGCCCGCTGAATCAAACACTTGAGGCCGTTAAAACACCATATTTGGTGGTTTCGCGACCTCAAGCCGGCTAAATCTAGGGGATGGCCAGGGCGGCGGTCAATCGGTCAATGGAGGGATCGGCCTTAATTTGGCCGTGCCAATCATGCTAAGCTGTACCCATGCGCCGCTTATATTCCCTGCTGCTGATTCTCTTCCTGGCCGTGCCTGCTTTCGCCGCTGCCCAGGACCGGCCAACCCGCCAGGCCGCCGACAAGCTGATGGAGACCTTGGGTCTCGACCGGCGAGTCGATTCCATCGTGCAGCTCTATCTGCAATTCATGCCGCAGAGCACGCCCGAGGAGCAGACCAAGGCCAGGCTGCTGCGCGAGCGGGCGCCGGGCGCCGGCCAGCGTTTCCGCGGCGCCGTGAGCAACGCGGCGGCGGCGCATTACAGCCGCAGCGAACTGGTGGAATTGGATAAATTCTTCGCCAGCGATGACGGCCAGAAGCTGATCGCCACCGCTGTGGGCCGCGCCCTGCTCAGCGTGGGCCGGGGCGGCAGCGTGAAATCGGGCGACCTGCTGCGGGCCGAGGATTTTTCCGGCCGGCCGGGCTTAGAGAAGGTGATGGCCAAATACCCGGGCTTCGAGTCGGCGGCGCGCAACGAGCTGGGCCGCGAATTCGCTATGGAAATCGGCCTCATGGTGATGAAATAGAGAGGCTGAATAAGGCTTTACGCCTTGTTCAGCGGATGCCATAGTCCGCCCGAATTCAGCGCATAAGCAGCGCGGGGATAGAAAAGACCATGAGCCTGCTCGGCACAAAGCTCTACACTTGGTGGAAAGGCGAGGCGGTCGGTAACGACGGTTTCGGCAATAAGTATTTCCGCGAGCGCGGCGGCCGCCGGCGCTGGGTGATCTTCAATGGTCTGCCGGAAGCCTCCAAAGTGCCGCCTGAATGGCATGCTTGGTTGCATCACACGGTGGATGATGCGCCGGTGAACGGTGTGGCGAAGCATAAATGGGAAAAAGAGCATCTGCCGAACCTGACGGGCACGCCCTATGCGTATCGTCCGGCGGGCCAGGGCGGCGGCGAGCGGCCCAAAGCCACCGGCGATTATGAAGCCTGGAAGCCGGAATAGGCGGGAGCGGGGGCGATGCAGGGGAATCTGGTTGAGACGCTGATTGGCGCCGTGGTGCTGGCTGTAGCGGCCTTCTTCCTGGCTTTTGCTTATTCCACCGCCGGCGTTGGCGGCAATGTCTCGGGCTATGAATTGAAGGCGCGGTTCAATCGCGCCGATGGTCTGGTAACGGGCGGCGTGGTGCGGCTTTCGGGCATCAAGATCGGCACCATCACCGGCCAGAGCCTGGATCCCAAGACCTATGACGCGGTGGTGACCTTCACCGTCGATGGCCGCTACAAGCTGCCGGAAGATTCGGCCGCCAAGATCGCCTCGGAAAGCCTGCTCGGCGGCAACTATCTCTCCATCGAGCCGGGCGGCAGCGATACCATGCTAAAGCCGGGCGAGAGCATCAAGTTCACCCAGGGCTCGGTGAGCCTGATGGATTTGATCGGCCAGGCGATCTTCAGCGCCACCAGCGGCGACAACAAGGCCAAGGCGCCTTAAGCCAAACCCATGCGCCGGTTCGCATCATGCCTGCTGCTTGCCGGTTTGTTGGCGGGCTCCGCCGCATCGGCGCAGCCTGCCCCGGCCGGCGATGGCTTGCCCAGCACGCCGCAGCCGCTGGCCGTGCTGCAGGGGCTGGACAAGATCACCGCGCGCATTTTCACCTTCGAGGCTGCCATCGGCCAGACCATCGGCTTTGGCACGCTGAAGGTGACGCCGCGCATCTGCCGCAAGCGCCCGCCGGAATACCCGCCGGAAAGCGCCGCCTATCTTGAGATCGTGGAGGAGCGGCCGGGCGAGACGCCGGTGCAGCGCTTCTCCGGCTGGATGTTCGCCTCCAGCCCGGCACTCAATCCGCTGGAACACCCGGTCTATGATGTGTGGGTGATCGATTGCCGCGCGCGGTCGGCCGCGCGCTGAGTTTTAGCGCCCGCGCACGCCATCCAGCAATTCAGCCAAGCCCGCTTTGGTGAAGCTTGGGCGTTCTGACAGCCGCTCGGGCGCGCCCAGAACGCGGCCATCGGCATCGACGCGGAAGCGCAGGCCCCAGAAACCCAGGATGCTGTCACCCGGCATGCCATAGCGGTAGTCGCGCGCCTCGACGGTGGCCGGCATGCCGGGCTTCACCGTCCAATGCACATGATCATTCGAGAACCAGGTGAACACCTTGGCCTCATGGCTGGCACGCGCGGCATTCAGGGCCGGGCTGGATGCCAGGCGCGGGAAACGCTGCCAGGCGATAGGCTTCTCGGCGAAGGGCGAGATAAAGCCGACCAGGATTTCATCCGGCAGGTCAGCGACGATGCGGCGCCACCAGGGCTGGAAGATCACCGGAAAGGCGCTGATGCGGGCGCCGGTCATATTGGGCGATGCGGCCACCAGTTCGTTGCGTGCCCGCTGCTCCAGATGCAGGCCGATGCCCCAGGCCATGCTGGTATAGAGAAAGATATAGACCAGCGCCCATTGTGCCGCGCGCTGTGCCGCAGCGGCGAGGTGCCGGTTCAGCAGCGCGAACAGGAACACCGCCAGCAGCGGCAGCGAATAGAGCGGATCGATGATCGGCATGGCGTTGATGGCGAAGCGAACATTGCTGAAGGGCGCCAGAAGCTGCGTGCCATAGGCGGTGAAAAGGTCTAGCAGCGGATGCGTGACGGCGCAGAGTGCGCCGAGCCACATCCAGTTGCCACGGCGTTGCTTGCTGGCATCAGATTCCAGCGGCGCGCGGCGCAAGCCTTCGGCCTTCCAGATCATCCAGCCGATGGCGGCGCCATAGACCAGGGTTGCGGGGAAGGAATGGCTGATGGCGCGGTGATCCTGCCAGGCATCCACCACGCCTTGCTGGCCGAACAGGCCGGCAAAGACATCCAGGTCGGGCAAGGTGGCGATCAGCCCGCCCGCCGCCACCGCACGCCGGCCCAGGCTGTTGCGGAAACCGGCCGCACCCAGCACGCCGCCGAACAAAAGCTGTGTCAGGCTATCCATACGCGATCCTTTCCGGCAATGCCGCCAGAACGGTGGCGGCTGAGGGCTCTATGCCCAGTCGGTTGAAATCAGCTTTGACATGCAATGCGTCTTGCAGACGCTTCAAGTATTCCGCGCGCGTAATTTCCTCGGTGCCGAAGCGCGCCAGATGCGGCGTCAGGAATTGTGTATCCAGCAGCGTGAAGCCGCCTTGCCGCAGCCGGGCGATCAGATGCACCAGCGCCACCTTGGAGGCATCGGTGGCGCGGCTGAACATGCTCTCGCCGAAGAAGGCGCCATTTAAGCGCACGCCATAGAGCCCGCCCACCAGCGCGCCATCGCCGTCGTAGCATTCCACGCTATGGGCGAAGCCGCGCTGATGCAGCTCGATATAGGCGTGGCGGATCGGCGCATTGATCCAGGTGTTGCTGCGCGCAGCGTCATCCGGCTCGGCGCAGGCGGCGATCACGGCGGCGAAATCATGATCGACGCGGACGCGGAAACGCTCGCGCTTCACTGCTTTCGCTAGCGAGCGCGGCAAATGGAAGCGGTCCAGCGGGATCACGCCGCGCAATTCCGGATAGACCCAGAAATAGCCAGGATCATCCGCTGCGTCGGCCATGGGGAAATAGCCGCTGGCATAGGCATGCAGCAGCAACTCGGTGGTCAGGGGCTGCGGGTTATGCGGCATCGCTGAAATGAAAGCCGTCATGCCACGCTTCAGGCGTGGCATCCACGCGTTTGTTTTGCCAAGCAATGCCGCAAAGGAAAACGTGGATGGCACGGCCAAGCCGTGCCATGACGCTCTTTGTGGTGGTTGGCGATACACCCAATCTTGGAAACTCGCGCAGGATAACGGCTTCTCGAACCTGGTCACTCAGCCCTGGCGCGCGATGAATTCCTCGAGCCAATGGATGTCATAGGCGCCGTTGACGAAATCGGGTTCGTTGATCAGCGCCAGATGCAGCGGGATCGTGGTCTCCAGACCGCCGATCACATATTCCTCCAGCGAGCGGCGCAGCCGCATCAGGCATTCGTTGCGGCTGGTGCCATGCACGATCAGCTTGCCGATCAGCGAGTCATAATGTGGCGGAATCTGGTAGCCGGTGTAGAGCGCGCTATCAACGCGCACGCCGAGGCCGCCAGGCGCATGGTAATCGGTGACGCGGCCGGGCGAGGGCGCGAAGGTGCGCGGGTTCTCGGCGTTGATGCGGCATTCAATGGCATGGCCGGAGAACTTGATGTCGTCCTGCGTATAGCCCAGTGGCGCGCCATTGGCGATGCGCAGCTGCTCGCGCACCAGATCAAGGCCGGTGATGGCTTCGGTGACGGGATGCTCCACCTGCAGGCGGGTATTCATCTCGATGAAATAGAATTCACCATTCTCGAACAGGAATTCGATGGTGCCTGCGCCGCGATAGTTCAGCTTGGAGATCGCCTTGGCGGCGATGTCGCCGATCCTGACGCGCTGCTCGTCGTTGAGCGCCGGCGAGCGGGCCTCTTCCAGCACTTTCTGGTGGCGGCGCTGCAGCGAGCAGTCGCGTTCGCCCAGATGCACGGCGCTGCCTTGGCCATCGCCGAAGATCTGAATCTCGATATGGCGCGGGCGGGTGAGATACTTTTCGACATAGACCTGGTCATTGCCGAAAGCGTTGCGCGCTTCCGAGCGCGCTTGCGCCAGCGCGGTGCCGAATTCAGCCGGCGAGCGCACCACCTTCATGCCGCGACCGCCGCCGCCGGCGGTGGCCTTGATCAGCACCGGATAGCCCATATCGGCGGCAAGCTTCAGGCCTTGAGCTTCGTCTTCGACGGCACCTTTTGAGCCGGGCACGACCGGGATGCCGAGATCGCGCGCTGCTTCCTTGGCGGTGATCTTGTCACCCATCAGCTTGATATGCTCAGGCGTCGGGCCGATGAAGGTGATGCCATGCGCCTCGACGATCTCGGCGAATTTGGCGTTCTCCGAGAGGAAGCCATAGCCAGGATGGATCGCGTCGGCATTGGTGATTTCGGCGGCCGAGATGATGGCCGGGATGTTCAGGTAGCTCTGGGCTGACGGCGGCGGGCCGATACAGACCGACTCATCGGCGATGCGCACATGCATGGCATCGGCATCAGCGGTGGAATGCACCGCCACGGTACGGATGCCCATCTCGCGGCAGGCGCGATGGATGCGTAATGCGATCTCGCCGCGATTGGCGATCAGCACCTTGTCGAACATGGGCGCGGTCCCGGGCGGTCTTATTCGATGACCAGCAGGGCCTGGCCAAATTCGACCGGCTGCTGGTTCTCGATCAGAATCCGCGCCACCCGGCCGCCCTTGGGCGCGGTGATCGGAGTCATTGTCTTCATCGCCTCAACGATCAGCAGCGTCTGGCCGGCGCTGACAGTGGCGCCAACGCTGACGAAGGCGGCAGCGCCCGGTTCGGGCGAGGTATAGACCGTGCCAACCATGGGCGACTTCACGGTGCCGGGATGGCTGGCAACATCATCAATGGCGGCGGCGGGCGCGCCACCGGCAGCGGCGGCAGGGGCCGCGGCGGGCGCAGAGGCATAGACCGGGGCGCTCACCGCCGGCGCGGTCTTGGCCACGCGCACTTTCAGCGAGCCTTCATTCCATTCGATCTCGGTCAGGCCGGTCTCGTTCAGCAGGCCCGCCAGATCGCGGATCATCTGCTGGTCGATGCGGCTGTCTTTCTTATCCTTGGCGGGCGTCGAAGCCATCCTGGAATCCTCTTTTTGCTTTAATCAGGCGATGAGATCGGCCAGCGCTTCCAGCGCCAGGGCATAACCCTTGGGGCCGAGGCCGAAAATGCCGCCGCGTGCGGCGGGCGACACATAGGAATGATGCCGGAAGGTTTCGCGCTTGAAGATATTGGACAGATGCACCTCGATCACCGGCTTCTCATAGGCATTCAGCGCATCGAGCAGGGCCACCGAGGTATGGGTGAGGGCGCCGGCATTGATCACGATGCCGGCGGCCTTGCCGCGCGCCTCGTGGATGGAATCAAGCAGCACGCCTTCATGGTTGGTCTGGCGGAAATCGATATCCATGCCCAGCCGGTCGGCGGTGAAGCGGCACAGCGTCTCCACATCGTCCAGCGTGTCGCGGCCATAGATTTCCGGCTGCCTTGTGCCGAGCAGATTGAGATTCGGGCCGTTCAGCACATAGATCGTCGGCTTGGCCGACTTTCGCCCGCTGCCCGAAGTTTTACCCGCTTGCGCCATGCCGGCTGGCTCCCACCAAAGTCCAAGGGCCGAAACCCAAGGGATTGCCCTACACCATTCCGGCCTGCCGGGGCAACTGCCGGGCCCGACACCGTGGCCGCGGACCTGGATGGGTAAATGGGAGGCCGGCTGCCGGGCTGCAAGGGAGGGGCTAATTTATAATATAATACAGTATCTTAAGCGGCGACTTGCGGCTGGCTGCCGAATCCTGGGATAAAACCCCGGCCATGACCCAGACGCCGCCGCTCCAGATCGAAATCCTGCCTGTCACCCCCTTCCAGCAGAATTGCAGCCTGGTCTGGTGCACCACCACCATGCGCGGCGCCCTGGTGGATGCCGGTGGCGAGCCGGAGCGGCTCTTGGCGGCGGTGGCCAAGCAGGGCGTGACTCTGGAAAAGCTGCTGGTCACCCATGGCCATCTGGACCATGCCGGCGCGGTGATGGAACTGGCGGAAAAGCTGAAACTGCCCATCGAGGGTCCGCATCGCGAAGACCAGTTCTGGATCGACGGCATGCCCAAGGCGGCGCAGCAATATGGCTTTCCGCCGAGCCGCAGCTTCACGCCGGATCGCTGGCTGGAGCAGGGCGACAGCGTCTCGCTGGGTGATCTGATGCTGGATGTGTATCACTGCCCGGGCCATACGCCGGGCCATGTGGTGTTCGTGCATGGTCCCAGCCGGGTGGCTTTGGTGGGCGATGTGCTATTCCGGGGCTCCATCGGTCGCACCGATTTTCCGCGCGGCAATCATGAACAACTGATCGAGGCGATCCGCGAGCGCCTGTTCCCACTGGGCGACGACATCACCTTCGTGCCCGGCCATGGCCCGCTTTCCACCTTCGGCCATGAGCGCAAAAGCAATCCCTATGTCTCTGACATTGCTTTAGGCCTTGTCTAACCCACGGTTGTTAAAGGATTATTTACTTAAATTTAGGTGCATCGGCCGGAGATTCATGGTAAATTTTAACCATGGTGCAGTCGGTCTCGAGCAGCAATCTGCTCGCTGTCTTTCCTGGCTCCGCTGCGGCGCGCAATCTGGCCCAACAGAATTTGGTCCTGCCGTCCCCGTTGAACTCGCCTGAGCAGCAGGCGCAGCAGCGGGCGTCGCCCATTGTGCGCTTCTCCGCACCCACTTTAAGCGACAGCACCCTCAGCAGCCTGCAGGACAGCGCATTCCGCGCGCAAACAGCGCCTGTGCAGCGCGGCGACGACGCCGCGAGCAATACCGACAATGCCAGCCGCGCCGCCCAGGCCTATGCCAATGCCGCGCAAACCCTGCGGCCCTTGGTGGCACTCGGTACGCCGCCTCCCAGCACGCCTAATTTGCTTAGCTTGGCGCCGGGCGCCAGCGAGCCTGAAAGCCAGCGCAGCAGCCGCGACTCGGAGCGCTCCGACACCAGCAACCGCCAGGGCGGCCAGCCGGCTTCCGCTGCCATCGCCGATGAATTGAAGCGTGACAACCCGCTGCTGCCGCCGGCGCGACAGAATTTCGCCGCAGCCCCGGTGGCCGCGTCCACCGCATCGGTGCCGGTGGCAAGTGCCGCCAGCACGGGTGCCAATCTGGCGTCGAGCCTGGGCTCCAGCCTGGGCGTGCGCGTGGATGTTGGCGTCTAGCCGCTGACGCCGGCCTGATACTTCACCACGCGCTGGTCGATGGCGCCGAAGATCGACTTGCCCGTCGCATCCAGCATTTCAATCCGCACATGATCGCCGAATTTCATGAACGGGGTTTTCGGCTTGCCCTCATGGATCGTCTCGATCATGCGGATTTCCGCCAAGCAGGAGAACCCGCGTGAGGCGTCGCGGTTCGATACCGTGCCTGAGCCGACGATGCAGCCGGCGCGCAGATTGCGCGTCCGGGCGGCATGGGCGATCAGATCGGCCAGGCTGAACTGCATATCATCACCGGCATTGGGCGAGCCGAAATGCTTGCCGTTCAGATACGAGGTGAGCGGCAAATGAATCTTGCTGTCGCGCCAGGCGGAGCCAAGTTCATCGGGCGTCACCGCCACCGGCGAGAAGGCGGTTGAAGGCTTGCCGTGGAAAAAGCCGAAGCCCTTGGCGAGTTCGTTTGGGATCAGGTTGCGTAAACTAACGTCATTCACCAGCATCAGCAGCCGGATATGCTGCGCGGCATCCTTGGGTGAGATGCCCATGGGTACATCGCCGGTGATCGCCGCCACTTCGCCTTCCAGGTCGATGCCATAGGCTTCATCAGCCACCGGGATATCGGCAGTGGGGCTAAGGAAATCATCGGAGCCGCCCTGATACATCAGCGGATCATGCAGGAATTCCGGCGGCATCTGCGCGCCGCGCGCCTTGCGCAACAGTTCCACATGGTTGAGATAGGCCGAGCCATCGCACCATTGATAGGCGCGCGGCAAGGGCGCCGCCAGCTTATCGGGATCATAGGGCAGGGCGGCTGAAGCCTTGCCGTCATTCAGCGCGGCATAGACGTCCTGCAATTTGGGCGCCGCCACCACCCAGGAATCCAGCGCCAGCTGCAGGGTGGGGATCAGGTTATCCACCGGCAGCATGTGGCTCAAGTCGCGGCTGACAACGCAGAGGCGGCCATCGCGGCCATGCTTAAGGGATGCGAGTTTCATTGCGGCTAGACTCCAACAATCATTCTGCGGCCTGGCGGAAGCCTTGCGGATTCCAGCTACCGACATAGCCGCCGAATTCCACGCTCTCGGCCGCCGGCGCCACATCCAAGGCGTCGCGGCTATCCAGCATCACCGCCACTTCATCAATCATGCGATGCGCTGGCGCGTCGGCCTTGGTGGCCATCTGGAAGGCCTTGGGATGCGGGCCATGGGGGAAGCCACAGGGATGCAGCGTGATCATGCCGGGATGGATGTTGTCGCGGCTGAAGAATTGGCCGTGGTGATAGAAGATCACCTCGTCATAATCATCGTTGTTGTGGAAGAAGGGCAATTTCAGCGCTTCCGGGTCGCTTTCCGCCGGGCGCGGCACGAAGGTGCAGACCACGAAGCGGCTGGCCAGGAAGGTGGTGTGCGCGGAAGGCGGCAGATGATAGCGATGGCTCATCAGCGGCCGGATATCGCGCCAGTTCAGCTTCACCGGCGCCAGATCGCCCTTCCAGCCCACGGCATCCAGCGGGTTGAACGGATAGGTGACGGTGGAAAGCTGGTCCCGCCGCTTGATCACCACGCGCCAAGGCTGCTTGTCGCTCTGCTGCGCCTTGAAGGCCTCGTCAATCGCCGGGATCGCCAGCACGCCGGGATCGAAAATGGCATGCGGCCCCACCAGGCCCTTCTCGGGCAGGCGGTAGCTATCATTGGTCGCCTCGATCAGCAAAAGCTTGGTCGGGCTGCTCGGCTCCAGGCGCCACATGGTGCCGCGCGGCAGCATGATATAGTCGCCTTCCGAATAGGTGAGGTGGCCGAAATCGCAGAACAGCGCGCCCGCGCCTTCATGCACGAACAACAATTCATCGCCATCACCATTGCGCACCAGATGATCCATCGCCGCGCTGATGGTGACATGGCGGTATTTCACATGGGCATTGCCCAGCAGCAGCTTGGCATCCCAGGGCGAATTGCTGGTGGCGGCAAACTTCAGCGTGTCGAAGGCACGGGGGCGCAAAGGCCCTTCCCAATCCACCCAGCCGGTGGGCGGATGGGCGTGGTAGAAATGCGCCGCCGGGCCGAAGAAGCCCTCCTTGCCCATCTCGCGCTCAAACGTGCCCTGCGGCAAAGCCACATGGGCCTGGCGCGAGGCGGTGCCTTCGCTATGGGTCATGGGAATCCAGGTCTTGGCCATGGCGTTTGCTCCCTCGGGGGTTTTAAGCGTTTGCCTTCAGCACGCCGCGCTTGATCTGGTCCAACTCGATGGATTCGAACAACGCCTTGAAATTGCCTTCGCCAAAGCCGTCATTGCCCTTGCGCTGGATGATCTCGAAAAAGATCGGGCCGATCACCGTGTCAGTGAAAATCTGCAGCAGCAGGCCCTGGCCATCGGTGGGTGCGCCATCGATGAGGATTTTTAGTTCGCGCAGCCGGTCCAGCGCCTCGCCATGGCCTGGCACGCGGGCTTCCACGCCATCGTAATAGGTGGCGAGCGTATCCTGGAACGGCACATCGCGGCCGCGCATATCGCCCACGGTCTTGTAGATATCGTCGCTGCCCAAAGCCACATGCTGGATGCCTTCGCCATGATAGGCGTGTAGGTATTCCATGATCTGCGACTTGTCGTCGGAGCTTTCGTTGATCGGGATGCGGATCTTGCCGCAGGGGCTGGTCATCGCCTTGGATTTCAGGCCGGTGAGTTTGCCCTCGATGTCGAAATACTTGATCTCGCGGAACCCGAACAGGCGCTCGTAGAAGCCGGCCCATTCACCCATGCGGCCACGATGCACGTTATGCGTCAGGTGATCGATATAGGTGAGGCCGCAGCCCGGCGGATTGCGCTCCGCGCCGGGGATCGGCATGAAATCCACATCATAGATGGTGCCGCGCTCGCCATAGCGGTCCACCAGATAGATCAGGCTGTCGCCGATGCCCTTGATCGCCGGGATGTTCAATTCCATCGGCCCGGCCTTGCCTTCCACGCCCCAGGCACCGAGCGAGACGGCGCGCTTATAGGCGAAAGCGGCATCCTTCACGCGGAAGGCAATGGCGCAGATGCAGGGGCCGTGGATGCGCGCGAAACTCTGCGCGAAGCTGGATGGCTCGGCATTGAGGATGAAGTTCACATCACCCTGGCGATAGAGCGTCACATTCTTGGAACGGTGCTTGGCCACGGCGACAAAGCCCATGCGCACGAACAGGGCGGCGAGCTTCTCCGGCTCAGGCGCGGCATATTCGACGAATTCAAAACCGTCGGTGCCCATCGGATTGTCCCAAAGATCGGCCATGGCCTTATCCTCCCGGATAGAAATTGCATCTGGGCCGCATTTTAGTTACATTTGTAACTAAATCAAGGGGAAGTCTGCGCCATGCCCAAAGGCTCGCTGATACTGGAGAATTTCCTGCCCTACCGGTTGTCGGTGATGACCAACCGGGTGAGCGGCGCGTTGTCGCGACATTACGCCAAGCGGTTCGGCATTGGCATCCCCGAGTGGCGGGTGATCGCCAATCTGGGACGGCATCCCGATATCACCGCCAATGAGGGGGTTGAACGCTCGGCGATGGACAAGGTGACGGTGAGCCGCGCGGTGGCAGCCCTGGAGCAGAAGGGCCTGGTGGAGCGCCGCCGCGATAGTGGCGACAAGCGCAAGAGCCGCCTGCGGCTCACGGCCAAAGGTGGTGCCGTTTATGCCGAGATCGTGCCGCTGGCCTTGGGCTTTGAGCGCGATCTGCTCAACCTACTGAGCGAGGCCGAGCGTGCGGCGCTGAACCGCGTGATCGAGAAGCTGACGGCGGCGGTTTAGGGCGCGCTGTCCGCATCCGGCAGCTTGGCTTTTTCTGCCGCCTGCTGCTCAGCGATCTGGCGCTCAAAGCGCGCCTTGCCGCGGCGATGCACCAGGAACAGGATGCCGCCCACCACGGCGAAGATGCCGAGCATGATGAGGCCGAAATCCTTGGCGATATCGCCAAGCACGGCTTCAAAAGTTTTGCCGAGCAGGTAGCCAGACCAGGCGAAGGTATTGGCCCAGAGGCCGGCAGCGATGAAATTCAGCGCCGCGAAGCGCGGCCAACTGATCGGACTCATGCCCATGGCGAAGGACGAGAAATTACGCACGCCGTAGATGAAGCGGAAGGAGAGGATGAAACCGATATGGTATTTGTGCAGCATCGACAGCGCGACATTCACGCCGCCCTGCAGCTTGGGAAAGCGCTTCAGCAGGCGATGGCCGAAGCGGCGGCCGATCCAGAAATAGAGCTGGTCGCCGCAGAAGCTGCCGAGCCAGGCGGCGGCGATCAGAATATGCTGGTTGAGCATCCCCTGGCTGGCGGCGGCGCCAGCGAAGATGACAAAGGTCTCGCCTTCCAGGAAGGTCCAGATGAAGGTGATGATGTAGAAGAGATCGCGGTATTCTTCGATGAGTTGATAAATGTCGAGGTCCACTTTGGGGCCTTTATGCTACGAGGTCAGATGAGGCCCGCGAGCGGGGATGAAGGGTCGGCATAGCGTTTCTTGGGCATCCGCCCGGCCCGGTAGGCCAGCCGCCCGGCTTCCACAGCCAGCCGCATGGCATGGGCCATGCGGATCGGGTTGGCGGCTTCAGCGATGGCGGTGTTCATCAGCACGCCATCGCAGCCAAGCTCCATGGCGATGGCGGCATCCGATGCCGTGCCCACACCGGCATCCACCAGCACCGGCACCTTGGCGTTTTCCTTGATGATGCGGATCTGCACCGGGTTCTGCACGCCCAGGCCGGAGCCGATCGGCGCGGCCAGCGGCATGATGGCGCAGGCGCCGAGATCTTCCAGCTTGCGCGCGGCAATCGGATCGTCAGCGCAGTAGACCATCACATCGAAGCCTTCAGCCACCAGGATCTTGGTGGCGGCCAGCGTCTGCTCCATATCGGGATACAGCGTTTTCTGGTCGCCCAGCACTTCTAGCTTCACCAGCTTCCAGCCGCCGGCCTCGCGTGCCAGGCGCAGGGTGCGCAAAGCATCATCGGCGGTGAAGCAGCCGGCGGTGTTGGGCAGGTAGGTGTATTTCTTCGGATCGACATAATCCATCAGCATCGGCTGCTTCGGATCAGTCACATTCACCCGGCGCACCGCCACGGTCACGATCTCGGCGCCGGAGGCCTCGATGGCGGCCTTGGTCTCGGCCAGGTCCTTATACTTGCCGGTGCCCACCAGCAAGCGCGAGCGGAAGCGCTGACCGGCCACCTCAAAATAGTCATCATCCGGGTGATTCGGCGCGTTGCCGCCGCCAATGAAATGTACAATCTCTATGGCATCCCCGTCCTTCAGGGCGGTGGCGCCATAGGCGGAGCGGGGGACAATCTCGCGGTTCAGCTCAATGGCGATCTTGCGCGCGTCCAGCTCAAGCGCGGCCAACAATTCGGCCACGTTCGCCGCCTGACCCAGCTCGCGCGTTTCACCATTGATCGACAGCCGCATTTGTCCTGCTCTTTCCCAGTCTTGGCCGCTACCCCTGCTTAGGTGGGGGCTTTAGGGCCTGCACTCAATATGGCGCTCCGACAATAGTGCGCTGCATCAAGAGGGGCAACCGCTCCGTGAATGGCTGTCGATACTACCCCTTTGTTACAGGGAAGCCCTGGTCTAGGATGACCCCAGTCAGGAGGAATCCATGCGTCTCTACGGGTATTTTCGTTCGTCAGCGGCCTATCGGGTGCGAATCGCCCTCAACCTGAAGGGGCTGGATTACGAACTGGTGCCGCTGCATTTGCAGAAGAACGAACATCTGAAGCCGGACTATGCCCAGCTGAACCCGCAGAAGCTGCTGCCGGCTTTGCAGATAGGTAACGACATACTCACGCAGTCGCTGGCCATTGTTGAATATCTGGACGAAACCCACCCCGAGCCGGCCCTGCTGCCGAAGGCACCGATTCTGCGCGCGCAGGTCCGCGCCCTGGCCCAAGCCATCGCCTGCGACATCCATCCAATCGATAACCTTCGCGTGCTGCGCTACCTGGTGCAGGAGATGGGTTTGTCGGAAGACAAGAAGAACCAATGGTATCGCCATTGGGTGGAAACCGGCCTGGCCGCCGTGGAGCAGATGCTGCTGGATAATCCGCAGACCGGCGCCTTCTGCTTTGGCGCCGCGCCAACCCTGGCCGATATCTGCCTGGTGCCGCAGGTGGCCAATGGCCGCCGCTTCAACTGCGATCTGTCGGGCTGCCCAACGGTGCTGCGCATTGCCAATCATTGCAACACGCTGCCGGCCTTCGCGCTCGCGGCGCCCGACAAACAACCGGACGCGGAGTAGCTTATGCATCGCCGCGATGCGCTGTTGGGCCTGACTGCCGCCGCGGCCAGTTTTGTGCTGCCCGCAGGGTCATGGGCCCAGGCCGCCGGCGGCACGGCTCTGCCGCCTTTTTTCCGCATCGGCACCGGCGGCTTGGCCGGCGTCTATTTTCCGCTCGGCGGCCTGATCGCGCGCGCGGTGGGCGAAAGCCAGGGTGGGCCGGATTGCCCGCCGCCCGCATCGCCGCCCTGCGGCGTGCCCGGCTTGCTGGCGGTGGCGCAGAATTCCAATGGCTCGGTTTCCAATGTGGAGGCGATGCAGGCGGGCGCTGTTGAAGCCGGTCTGGTGCAATCCGATGTGGCCTATTGGGCCTATAGCGGCACCGGCATCTTCGCCGGCAAGCCGCCAGCGACCAAGCTGCGTTTCCTGGCCCGGCTTTACCCTGAAGCCGTGCATGTGGTTGTGCGGCGTGGCGCCGGCATCAACCGCATTGCTGATCTGCTTGGCAAGCGCGTCAGCCTGGATGAGCCGGGATCGGGCACGCTCGCCATGGGGCGGGCGCTGCTTGCTGCCCATGGCATGCAGGAAGCAACACTGCGTGCCGAATATGTGAAGCCTGAATTGGCGGCACCCCGTCTGGCGGCCGGGCAGCTCGATGCCTTCCTCTTCGTTGGCGGATGGCCGGTGCGCAATGTGAGCGAACTCGCCGCCGCTGGCAAAATCGATCTGCTGCCGGTTTCTGGTGATGCTGCCGTAGAACTCATTAAGCGCAACCCTTTCCTCAGCCGCGCGACGATCCCCGCCAACTTGTATCCCGGCCTGGGCGCGGTGGAGACGGTGACGGTGACGGCGCAATTGCTGGCCCGGGCGGATCTGCCCGATGCCATGGTGGAAGCGGCCTTGCAGCAGATGTGGAGTCAGCGCGGCCTGGCGCTGATCCGGGCCGGGCATCCGCGCGGCGCCGATCTTGAATTGCGCGCGGCGCTAGAAGGCCGCGCCATCCCGCTGCATCCCGGGGCCTTGCAGTATTACCGCAGCGTTGGTCTCGATCCTGGTCCACAGCCCTGATGGCTGGCTTGCGCAGGCATTGGGGGTTCGGGCGGCGCCAAATCACGGCGGCAATCATTGCCGTGCTGCTTTCCGCCTTCGTGATCGGTGTCTATGTGCAGCAAAGCTTAAGCTCCATCGCCCGCGACCTGCCGGTTACCTTGCTGGATCAGGAGCGCGATGCGGAAACCCTGATCCGCGAAATGGCCAATCTCGCCTGGGCGATCGAAATCTGGCGCATTCAGCCCGGCGAGGAGAATGGCCGGCGCGTTAAGCAGCGCCTGGATATCGCCATGCAGCGCACCGAATGGCTGCGCACCAACTACAATCTCGACAACCTGGTGGGCGCCGCCGGCATGTATGCCGTGGCACGGCCGGCCTTGCAGGACCTGCAGCGCTGGTTGAATGAGGGCGCCATGGGGCAGCCGGTTGGCTCGCCAGCGGCGTTGCTGTTGATGCAGGCCAGGGCCCGCGATGCGGAAGCGCGGCTGATCGCGCTTCTAGGCGAGGGGCGCGGCAGCGCGCGTGAATTGCTGCTGGCGCAGGAAGCCCGACTGGACCGTTTCTCGCTGGGCGTGGCGGTGCTCACCGCCTTTGCCGCTGTGCTGGTGCTGGGCCTGGTGCTGCTCCTGTTTCGCCAACGCGTGATTCTGGAATTGAAGGAAGAAGCCGAAACCACGCTGGTGGCGGCGAAGCGGGCAGCCGAGGAAGCCAACCGCGCCAAGAGCGACTTCCTGGCCAATATGAGCCATGAATTACGCACACCGCTGAATGCCATTATCGGCTTCTCCACCATGATCAAGGACGAGATGCTGGGGCCGGTGAACCAGCCGCGCTACCGCGATTATGCCAGCGACATCCATTCCAGCGGCGAGCATCTGCTGGCCATCATCAGCGATATCCTCGATCTCTCCAAAGTGGAGGCCGGCAAGCTGGAATTGGTGGACGCGGAATTCGACGCCGATGAGGTGATGCGCGCCGCGATCCGCCTGGTGCGCGAAAAGGCGGAAGTCAACCGGCTAACCCTGGTTCTGCGGCCGCTGGAGCGCAGCATCCGGCTCTTCGCGGATCGTCGCGCTGTTCTGCAGATACTGCTAAACCTGCTCACCAATGCGGTGAAGTTCACCGAGCGCGGCTCGGTGGAGCTCAGTGGCGGCTTGACCACGGAAGGCAACTTCCTGCTGCGTATCCGCGATACCGGCATCGGTATGACGCCAAGCCAGCTCGCCAAGGTGCTTGAGCCATTCTATCAGGTGCAGAATGCGCTGACCCGGGAACAGCCGGGCACCGGCCTGGGCCTGCCGCTGGTGGACCGCCTGGTACGCCTGCATGGCGGCTCGTTGCGCATCGAGAGCAAACCGGGCCTTGGCACCACAGTCAGCGTGGAATTGCCCGCCAGCCGCATGCGGGCCTAGCGGCGCAGCACCAGCATATCCTGGGTGCCTAAGTCGTGGCGCTCAAGCAGTTGAAAATGACGATACCACACCGCGTCGATATGGCTTTGCGTGTGATAGGTGGTTTTGTAATAGGCTGGGAAGCGCCCGCGCATCACCGCATCGTCGCAGGCCAGGATGCCATCGGCTTCCAGCCTCTGGCGCAGGCTGGCAGGCAGGGCCTGGTTGGCGGCGGCATTATGGATGGTTGCCGCCAGCAGGCCATTGGGCTTCAGCAGCCGGGCGAATTCCTGCAGCCAGAGCGCCTCGAAATTGGCATCGAAATGCGTGAATACCGAAATGGCCACGATCATATCGAAGCGTTCGGCGGGCCAATCCAGTGGTGGCAAGGGTTGCGAGGCGGTGAAGCGCCAGGCGGGCAGCGCGGCGCCAAGCCAGGCAACACCCGTGGCATCAGTATCGCAGCCGGAGTAATCGGCATGGGGATGGCGGCTCTGCCAGGCCAGAGCGAGGCGCCCGCAGCCGCAGCCGAAATCCAGGATCGCCGCTTGTTTGGGGGCTGATTCACCATGGCGCTGCAAAATCCCATTCAGCTGTTCGCCCAGCGTGTTGCCCATCTGGCAAAAAGACGCGGCGTCAATATCGCCATGCACCTTATGACGCAGGGCGGCGGGCGGCAGGGCGGCCCAGCCGAAGGCGGCGCGCATCTTTTCATTCTCGGTATCCGCCATGGCATAGCCGCGCGGCAGAACCGTGCCGTGATAGAATCGCTTCAGCGCCATGGCCAGGCCAGCCGGCAGATGGCGGGCCAGGCGGCGGCCCTGCTGGCGCCAGCTCTCCATCAATCAGCCTTGCAATGCATCAAGGGCGGCGCGCAACTCGTCGAAATGATTGATCAGTCGATCCGCACCCAGCTCGGCGGGTGGAATCCGGGTATAGCCGAAGCTGACCAACACGTTGGGCAGCCCGGCCGCTTTAGCAGCGTTGATATCATTGGCCGAATCACCAACCATCGCGGCCCAGTCGATATCACTGCCCACTTTGGCGATGGTGCCGGTGATATGGCCTGGATCGGGTTTGCGCACCGGCAGCGTATCGCCGCCAACAACGGCGTCGAAAAGCGGCGACAAAGTCAATTGTTCAAGCAGCGAGCGGCTGAAGCTTTCAATCTTGTTGGTGCAAACCGCGAGGCGATAGCCATCCTGACGTAGAGCCTGCAGGCAATCGACCACGCCGGGAAAGGGGCGGCTGGTGGCGGCGAGGTTGGTGGCGTAGTATTCAAAGAAGCTATCCACGGCGGCTTTGAACTGCTTGGGCGAGGTGATTCCGCCGGTGGCTTCCAGGCCACGCTCCACCAGGGCCACGGCGCCATCGCCCACCATGTCGCGCACGGCATCCAGGCCAATCGGTTGGCGGCCCTGGCCGCGTAACGCATGATCAAGGGCGCCGGCGAGATCTGGTGCGGTATCCACCAGCGTGCCGTCGAGATCGAACAGAATGACTTTCATGCCCATTGAAACACTCGGAAAAACCTTGAAACACTCGGAAAAACCTTTTGATTTCCGGCGCGCCCAAAGGATATGAGACAAACGGCGCCGTGCCACAGAACGCGGCGCCTTCCACGCACTCGGTTTTAGACGGCATTTGATCATGGCGAAACACTCTTTGGCGGTAATTGTTCTGGCGGCGGGGCAGGGCACCCGCATGCGCTCAAGCCTGCCTAAAGTTCTGCATCCCGTGGCCGGGCTGCCCATGCTGCGCCATGTGCTGAACGCGGCGGCTGCCCTGAAGCCGGAATGCAATGTGGTTGTACTGGGGCGCGGCATGGATACGGTGGCCAAGGCCGTGGCCCCGATTGCCACCGCTGTGCAGGATCCGCCCTTGGGCACCGGCCATGCCGTGCAGGCAGCGATGCCGGCGCTGAAGGGCTTCAAGGG
>Ga0164290_1001932_pt1 | contig 20095 bp, 18 predicted proteins | sample Micstemetagenome_FD_108782 | JGI IMG/M metagenome (GOLD analysis project Ga0164290, IMG submission 108782) | Contaminated culture microbial community from soil near Moab, Utah, USA - Microcoleus steenstrupii SON62 (Illumina Assembly) | ecosystem: Environmental > Terrestrial > Soil > Soil crust... | reverse complement strand
CGTCATCAAGGACATGGTCCCCACCGGCATGGTGGACGGCGTCACCACCAATCCCTCGCTGATCGCCAAATCCGGTCGCAACATCGCCGAGGTCATCGCCGAAATCTGCGCCCTGGTCGAGGGGCCGATCTCCGCCGAGGCCGTGGCGACCGATTTCGAGACCATGGTGAAGGAGGGCGACAAGCTGGCCGCCATCGCCCCGAACGTGGTGGTGAAACTGCCCCTGACCTGGGACGGGCTCCGCGCCACTCGCGCCTTCGCCGATAAAGGCGTCAAGACCAACGTCACCCTGTGCTTCTCGGCCGCCCAGGCCATGCTGGCCGCCAAGGCCGGCGCCACCTTCATCTCGCCCTTCGTGGGTCGGCTGGAGGACCACGGCGCCGACGGGATCGGCCTGCTGGAGGAGATCCGGGTCCTGTACGACGTGCACGGCTTCGACACCCAGATCCTGGCCGCCAGCCTGCGCAACCCGGGCCATGTCAGCGCCGCCGCCGTGGCCGGGGCCGACGCCGCCACCCTCCCGGCCGACGTTTTCAAGGCCCTGGTCAAACACCCGTTAACCGACAAGGGGCTTGATGCCTTCCTGGCGGACTGGGGCAAGACCGGCCAATCGATCCTTTAGGGTCGATCCCTGCTCAGGAACGCCATTCTGTAGCTGTGCCTCGGGGAGAGGTTTGTGAGCGTTTCGCCTGACCTCTCGACCCGGCCGGAAGAGCCGCACTGGCCGGAGATCCGCGCCTGGCTGCAGGCCAATGCGCAAATCCTGCTGGACGACCGCTCGCTGCTGGAAGAGATCGGGCTCAAGCCGCACGGCCGCAACGTCGTCGAGTTCGGCCGCGCCGCCCTGACCCGGCTGGAGGAAGCCGCCGAGCGTGAGGCCGACGCCCGCAAGCGGATCGAGAGCATCGCCCGGGCCAATTTCGCCGCCCAGACCCAGACCCATGTCGCGGCGCTGGACCTGATGGAAGCGCGCAACCCCTCCGACCTCGCCCGCCGTCTCGACGCCGTGGCGCAGGGGCGGTTCGGCCTGGCCGGGGCCGCGATCGCGCTGGAGAAGCCGGGCGGCGTGCCGTTCGGCTGGCGCGGGCTCGAGGCCGGCGGCGTCGACGCCCTGCTCGGCGAGCACGGCCTGACCTGGCTGGGGCCCAATTTCGACGGGCTGAACCTGTTCGGCGCCGCCGAGGCGGAGGTGAAGTCCGTCGCCCTGATCCGCATGGCGCCGCAATTCCCCGGCGCCGAGGTCCCGGCGCGTCACGCCATCTGCGCCTTCGGCTCGCCTGAAGAGGACGGTTTCACCCCGACGATGGGCTGCGAACTGGTGGCCTTCATCGCCCGGGTGGTGGAACGGACGGCCGAGCGATGGCCGATCCTGAACTGACCGCGTCCGAGGCGCTGGCCGCCTGGCTGGAGCATCTGGCCCACGAACGGCGGCTCTCTCCGAATACGCTTGAGGCCTATGGCCGTATCGGCCGGCTGTACCTGGCGTTCCTCGAACAGCATCGCGGGGAGCCGCAGCGGCTGGCTGACCTTGGGAGGGTGACCGCCGCCGAGGTTCGCGCCCATCTGGCCGAGCGCCGTTCAGGGGATACTCCGCTGGCGGCGCGGTCGATCAGCCAGACCCTGTCCGGCATCCGCGCCTTCCACAGCTTTCTCGACCGACGCTGCGCCACGCCTGCGCCGCAGATGGCTCTGGTGCGGGGACCGAGGATCAAACCCTCCCTCCCCCGCCCCGTGAGCGAGGACCAGGCGCGCGGCCTGTTGCAGGAGACCGGCGCCGATCCGGACGCCCAGGCCTGGGAGGCCGCCCGCGACCGGGCCGTGCTGACCTTGCTCTATGGCTGCGGCCTGCGGATTTCCGAGGGTCTGTCCCTGACGCGGTCGGACGCGCCCCTGGCCGAAACGCTTCGGATCACCGGCAAGGGCGGGAAGACGCGAATGGCCCCGGTCCTGCCCGCCGTGCGCGAGGCGGTGGACGCCTATCTGGCGCTGCAGCCGTTCCCGCTCGAGCCGGCCGACCGCCTGTTCCGCGCTCGCCGCGGCGGCTGCCTGAGCCCCCGGCACGTCCAGACGATGGTGCAGCGTCTGCGCGGGCGGCTGGGCCTGCCCGCCTCGACCACGCCCCACGCCCTTCGCCACAGCTTTGCGACCCATCTGCTCGGGGCCGGAGCCGATCTGCGCTCGATCCAGGAACTTCTGGGCCACGCCAGCCTGTCGACGACCCAGAAATACACCGCCGTGGACGCCCGACGCCTGCTTGACGCCTATGCCTCCGCCCATCCACGGGGCTGAGGGGGTACGGACTGTTCAGCGGTCCTGAACGCGGTACAGTGACGTCCTCAAAGCCGCTGGGAGGCGGGCGGGCGTGAGTGATTTCCAGAGCCATGACCGTCGCGAACTGATCGCCGGACTCGCAGCCGCCTTCGCTGCTGGCGCGCTCCCCTTGCCCGCCACGGCCCGCGGCGCGGCCCAGGAATTGGGGGTCGACGAGCCCGGGATCCGGCTCCTGTCAAACCTGTTCACCCGGGTCGGGGCGGCGGTCTTCGTCAACAACCGCGGTCCATTCACCTTCGTGATCGACACCGGCGCCGGCTCAACCTCGATCGCCGACCGTCTGGCGGATCAGCTGGCGCTGCCCCAGCTGCAGCCCGTGATGGTGCACGGCATCACCGAGGCGCGGGTCACCCGCAGCGTCGCCGTCGATCGCCTGCAACTGGGCGGCCTCGGATTTCGCGACCTGACCTGTCCGGTGTTTTCGCGCGATCAACTGGGTGCGGACGGTCTGATCGGCCTGGATGTGCTGGGCCGGTTCAAGCTGCAGTTCGACGTCACGCGGCGCGCGGCCAGCCTCACGATACGCGGCGTCGCCATCGTTATGGGCGGAGATCTACAGACCGGTTCGCGCATTCGCCGGAACGGCCTGCGGGCGGTGATCGGCCCCTTCGGGCAGATGATGCTGACCCAGGTGACCGTGGACGGCCAGCCGACGGTCGCCTTCATCGACAGCGGCGCCCAGTACTCGATCGGCAATCTGACGCTTCAGCGCGCGGTCGCGGCGCGCAGGCGGGACGGCGGGCGGCTGTCGCGGCCCGTGCCGATCTTCGGCGTAACGGGCCAGAGCCTGAGCGCCGATCTGGCGCAGGTCGACGATCTGAGGCTGGGCGCGACCCGGCTGGGACCCACGCCCCTGCTGTTCGCCGACCTGCATTGTTTTGACACCCTCGGTCTGGGCGAGCGTCCGGCGCTGCTGATCGGGGCTGATCTGCTGGGCCGGTTCCGCGAGGTCACGCTGGACTTTCCGGCCGATACGGTGACCTTCTCGGGATTGCGCCGACAGACGACGCGGACGCTGGAAATCCGCGGCTAGGCCTGCATCGTCCAGCCCTCGACGCCCATGGCGGCCTGTTTGACGGCCTCGGATCGTGTCGGGTGGGGGTGGCAGATGCGGGCCATGTCTTCCGACGACCCGCCGAAAGCCATGGCCACACAGGCCTCGCCGATCATCTCGCCGGCCTGGGGGCCGAAGATGTGCACCCCGAGGATGCGGTCGGTGGCGGCGTCGGCCAGCACCTTGGCGAAGCCGTCGGTCTCGTGGTTGATCTTGGCCCGGCTGTTGGCGGTGAACGGGAATTTGCCGACCTTGTAGGCCACGCCCGCCGATTTCAGCTGATCCTCGGTCTTGCCGACCCAGGCGACCTCGGGCGCCGTATAGACCACGCTCGGCACGAGATCGTAGTCGACGTGGCCGGCCTTGCCCGCAATCAGCTCGATCACGGCGACCGAGTCCTCTTCGGCCTTGTGCGCCAGCATCGGACCATGGGTGACGTCGCCGATGACCCAGACGCCTTCCGTCACCCGGAAATGATCGTGGTCGAGGAAGCCGCGCTTGTCCGGCGTGACGCCCACTGTCTCCAGCCCAAGGCCTTCGGTGTAGGGGCGGCGGCCAATGGCGACCAGTACGACATCCCCCTTCAGCGTTTCGGCGGCGCCGCCGGCCGCCGGCTCGACGGTCAGTTCGACGCCGTCCTTCGACGACTTCGCCGCCGTGACCTTCGACCCCAGTTTGAAAGCCATGCCCTGTTTCGTCAGGCTGCGCTGGAACGCCTTGGCGACATCGCTGTCCATCCCCGGGGTGATCCGGTCCAGATACTCGACCACCGTCACCTGGGCGCCCAGACGACGCCAGACCGAGCCCAGCTCCAGGCCGATGATGCCGGCGCCGACGACGATCAGATGTTTCGGCACCGCCGGCAGCGACAGGGCGCCGGTCGAATCGACCACCTTGCCGTCCTCGAAGGCGACGCCCGGAAGCGGGGTCGGCTCCGAACCGGTGGCGATGACGATGTTCCTCGCGGCCAGGATGCTGACCGAACCGTCGGCGGCGGTGACCTCGACCTTCCCCGGTCCGGCGATGCGGCCGCGTCCGCGGACCCAGTCGACCTTGTTCTTCTTGAACAGGAACTCGATCCCCTTGGTCAGGGCGGTCACGCTGTCGGCCTTCTGGGCCATCATCTGCGCCAGGTTCAGTTTCGGCGTCACCTCGATGCCGAGGCCGGCGAACCCCTTGCCGGCCATCTCATAGAGTTCGGACGCGTGCAGCAGCGCCTTGGACGGCATGCAGCCGACGTTGAGGCAGGTCCCGCCGAGGGTGTCCCGCATTTCGACGCAGGCGGCGCTCAGGCCCAGCTGGCCCGCCCGGATGGCCGCATTGTAGCCGCCGGGACCGCCGCCGATGATGACGACGTCATACGAGGCGCTGGAAACGGCGGCTTCGGCCATGGGATCTCTCTGTCTGGGCGCGGGGAGGCGCGCGGAACCTAGCGGTCCGTCCGCAGGGGTCAACCGCCGCACCGCATATAGGAGGCCTCGCGGGCGATCCGCAGCCGAGGATCAGAAATTCAGCTGGCCCGCCTCGCGCCGACGGCGGATGCGGCGGCCGGTCACGGCCACCAGGACGCCGAGCAGGAACAGGGCGCCCAGCACCAGCCAGAGCGGATCGACGGGCAGCCCCGACAGGACCTCGGGCGCCGCCATGGGGGCGAGGCCTCCGGACCGGGCGGCGGCGTCGCCACCCCCCTGCTGGTCGAGCGCCAGGCGCAGAACGGCGTCCGCGATGAAGCCGAGGAAATAGGCGAAGACGGCCCTGGTATTCCCCGAACCGAGCATCAGGGCGGCGACGAGATACAGGACCACGGCGGCGCCCCACAGGGCCCAGACCGGCAGGAAGCCGAACAGATCGCCGCCGGATTGCGCCCGGGCGTCCATGCGGGCCGCCGCGACATCAGGCGCCGCGCCTTCCAGAATCGGGGAGATGAACGGCCAGGCCAGCCAGCCGGCGTAGCCGATGACCGCCAGCACGACGATGTACCGCAACAGTTTCATGTGACTCTCCCGCCCCTGCCAGCTCTACATAACGCGGTCTGACGAACGGTGAAAGACGTAGGGTCAGCCGGCGTCTGGCAGCAGGATCGACACCTCGGCCCCTTCGCCCGGAGCGCTGTCGATCGACAGGGTTCCGCCAGACTGGCGGGCGAAGGCGTAGGCCTGAGACAGTCCAAGGCCCGCTGCGCCCTCGCGCGTCGTGAAGAAGGGCTCGACGGCGCGGGCGGCCAGATCGCGATCCATGCCGGGCCCGCTGTCGCGCACACTGAGCCTGACGCCGCCCTCGAGCATCCTCTCCAGCCGCACGGCGACGGATCCGCGACCGGCGACAGCGTCGACGGCGTTCTGCGTCAGCCCCCGCACCGCCCCCTCGAACGCCACCGGATCAAGGCGCACGGGCGCGTCCGCCGACGGTCCCTCGATCATCAGGTCGACGCCCGGCCCCGCAAGGGCGCGCAGACGGGTTTCCATCCCGCGCAGCAGAACGCCGGCGTCCAGGTCGCGCAGCACCGGTTCGTCTTCGCCCTGCGAGAAGGCCGTCAGGCGCCGGGTCAGCAGCTCGCCCTTCTGGCCGGCGATCAGGGCGGCCTGGCCGATCCGGCGCACCCGGGCGGGGTCGTCAGCCTGGCGCAGCATCATGTCCAGCGCTCCGGTCATGACGCCGAGCAGGGCGTTGAAATCGTGGGCCAGGCCGCCGGTCAGGCGGCCCACATTCTCCATCCGGCGACTACCCGCCAGCCCGGCCGCAGCCTCTTCGCCGGCCTTGCGGGCGGCCGCCCGGGCGGCTTCGGCCTCCTCACGGGCGGCGGCGGCGGCGGCGAGGGCCTCCCCCGCCTCACGGCGAGCGGCCTCGGCCGCCTCGCGCAGAGCGTGGGTCTCGTCGGACGCGGCCTCGGGCTCATCCGCCCCAGCGGCCGGAACCGGATCGGCCCGCTCTCCGGCCAGCAACAGGGCGTCCACCTGGCCCGCGGCGTCCGTCAGCGGCAGCATTGACCAGCGCACGCCATCCCCGCCGCCCTGACGCGAGACGAAGGGCTCCGGTTCACCGGCTTCAGCGGACAGGGCGGCGCGAAGGGCCTGGCGACCCGCGACGCGCTCGTCCTCGGCGAGGAACAGGTCCGGGAAGTCGCCTTCGGCCTCCGTCCTCCCCAGCACCAGCAGGGCCGTGCGGTTGGCCTCGCGCACGCGGCCGTCCGCACCCACCACCACCAGGGCGCTGGACGCGGCGTCGAACACGCGGCGGGTCAGGTCCCCGGCGGCCGGCGCGGGCTCCGGCACGATCGCTTCGGACGTGTGAAGCCCCTCGGCCTCGACGATGGCGGCGGTGGACCCGGTGATCTGGCCGAATTCATTCTCGATCGGCATGGCGGTGACCGAAACCAGCATCTTGCGGCGCGAGGCGGGATTGGCCAGCAGGTGCTGGAATCCTCGGACGGTCTGGCCGCGCAGGGCCCGGGCGCTGGGCAGCAGATCGGGCGGCACCGGGCGGCCGTCGGGGAAGGTGATGCCCCAGGTCGCGGAGTGGAAACGGAGGCCGATCAGTTCGGCGTCCTTGCGGCCCAGCAGCTGATGCGCGGCGCGGTTGGCGAAGACGAACTTTCCCTGCCGGTCCGTCTCGACGAGCGCGACGGGGATGGCGTTCAGCGTTTCGAACAGACGCTTCTGGGACTCCTCAGCGACGCGCTGGACCAGATCAAGCTGGTCCGAGGCGCTGACGTGGCGGTTCCCGTTGCGGAAGGCGAACCACAGCGCCACCAGGCCGACGAGCCAGCCCGTGGCGGCGGCCGCCCCCCAAACCCACATCCAGTTGATCTGGCCTTCGAGAAACATGCGAACTGACTGTCCCGTTCTGGCGCGACGCGCGCCCGCCCGGAGGATGCCATGCAAATGGCGAACCGGACCGGTCTCCTTTCGCGCTTGAGGCGACCCCGCGGAGCCGTGGGACACACTCCTTTGGCCGGGCCGGGGCGCCAGGCCGCGGCGGCAGGATCAGGCGGGTTCAGCCCCAGCGGTACGGGAGGGCCACGGCGAACAGCTGTTCGCGGTTGCTGACCCCGAGCTTGGCGTAGATGCGCCGCACGTGGGTGCGGGCCGTCTGGACCGAGATGGACAGTTGTTCCGCGGTCTCGTCGACCGGCGACCCATCCAGCAGGCTGCGCAGGATCCGCGTTTCCGAGGGCGTCAGATTGAGGTGCGAGCCAAGGTCGGCCCAGAGGTAGCGGTTCTCGCCCTCCATGGCCTGCCAGGTCAGCATCCATGCCGGCGCGGCGTTCGGCGGAGCGATCGGCTCCACCCGCACCAGCCAGGATTCGTCGGCCTTGAGCACCCAGAGACCCGATCCCTCGCCAAGGTCGGCCAGAAACGCCCTGAGACTGTCTTCATGGCGGCGCGGAGACAGGATCAGGCGGCCGTCTCCCCGGGTGATCTGGCCCCGACGCGCGGTGAAGGCCAGCGCGGCGGCATTGGCCCAGAGCATGTCCAGTTCCGCACTGACCAGCATTTCCGGCGTCCGGCCGATCGCCGCGCGATGTTCAAAATAGGCGGCCGCTCCAGCCGGCGCGAGAAGCGCCGGCTGCGGCTGAAGGCGCGGAGCCAGCATCAAGTCCCCCGGACAATCGAGGCCTTTCTTTACCGGCGGCCGTCCTCCGCCCCCACGTCCCGGCGTCCCATTCCCTTGACCATCCGTCCCGGAATTGGCCGCTATGCGGTCGCCCGCGCGCGGCCGAGCCACTCAAGCCAGACGTCGTAGCGATAGGAGGGGCGCCGCGAGAACCGGGCCGTCGGGCCGGACGAAGGCAAGCCCGTCGCCTCGCTGGGCGAATGGCCGAAGCGACTGCGGAATGCGCGACTGAAGTGCGCTTCACTGGCGAAACCGTGCTGGTAAGCGACCTCCGAGACCCGCGGGTGGTTGCCGACCCGGCGGCGCAGGACATCGCGCGCGCGCTCGAGCCTCAGCGTCTGGATCCGCCGCTGCACCCCGCCGTGATCGGCGAAAGCGCGGTAGAGGGTGGAGCGCGACGCTCCCGTCGCGGCCGCGATCTCGTATGGAGTCAGGGCCGGGTCCAGCAGGCGGCGTTCGATCGCCCGGGTCGCACGGAACCGGACGGTGCGGTAGACCGCCTCGGCCTGATCGGCCGTCGGCCGTACGGCCCGGCCGACGCCGCGGCCGGCGATCAGCAGGGCGGCCTCGACCGCAGCGTCGCCCTCCTCATGGGTCAGGCCCGAAGCCACCTCGGCCAGGGTCGTCAGGTGGCCCGCCAGCAGACGGCTGACCGCCTCTTCCGGCGGCAGCACCAGGCCGTGGATGTCGCCGGCGAGCATCCAGTCGGGCGCCTGCTCTCGCGAGACGGTCAGGTTGATGACATCCACCCGATCAATACGGGACCCTGACGGACGGCTGAAATCACGAAAATGGATCGCCCCCGGGCCGCTGCGGACATCCCGACCATCGCAGTCTCCGGACAGGTTGGACAGGTTGAGGAACAGGTTGATCGAATCCACGCTCGACCGGCGGATCAGGGGCGCGGGTCGCCGAAGGGTCTGGGGTCCGGACACGCCGCGGCCGATCGCTCCGGCCTCGAACAGGGTGATCGAGCTGCGATTGGCGAACCCGAGAGCGTCGGCGCAGGACACGTCAGCGACCTCGTACAGGTCCCCGATCGCTTGACGATAGACGTCAAAGGCGCCGGGCTCCGAGGCGGACGATATATCCCAGGCATAGGTCGCCGGGGTCGCAACAAGCTTAGCCATTACAGGTCTTTGCGGATCAGACCGGCCAAGCTTTAGGCGAGACTGGTCTCAAGGCAAGTCCGGACAGGGCCAAAGGGCCCGACGCTCGGCCCAATCCGGGCGAACCCGGCGGCCCACGGCGTCAAAACAAAAAAGCCCGGCCGAAGCCGAGCTTTTTATGGATCCAACTGGAGCGGGCGAAGAGATTCGAACTCTCGACCCCAACCTTGGCAAACTCCGGCGGCCCGTGGCGCCAAAACAAAAAAGCCCGGCCGAAGCCGAGCTTTTTATGGATCCAACTGGAGCGGGCGAAGAGATTCGAACTCTCGACCCCAACCTTGGCAAGGTTGTGCTCTACCACTGAGCTACGCCCGCACTTCAGTCGGAGGCGGGCGTATACCTAGGGCTCCGGCCCCTCGCAAGTCCCCAGCACACATTTCCTCGCGCTCAGGCAGCGAGGCTCCGCGAGCCGAGCGATAGCGCCCTGCCCGCGCGTCAGCGCGGGGCGAGCCGAATGGCTCCATCAAGACGTATGCATTCGCCGTTGATGTAGACGTTGCGGGCCAGCTCCAGCACCAGCGAGGCGTAGTCGGCGGGGGTGCCGAGGCGGCTGGGGAAGGGGATGGCGGCGGCCAGGGCGTCCTGGATCTTCTGGTCCATGCCGGCCATCATCGGCGTCCACATGATGCCGGGCAGGATGGTGTTGCAGCGGACGCCCTCCTGGGCGAGGTCGCGCGCGACCGGCAGGGTCATGGCGTAGACGCCGCCCTTGGACGCCGAATAGGCCGCCTGGCCGATCTGGCCGTCCTGGGCCGCCACCGAGGCGGTGTTGACGATCAGGCCGCGCTCGCCGTCGGCCATCGGCTCCCGCGTCACCATGCCGGCCGCCGACTGCGACAGGACGCGGAAAGTGCCGAACAGGTTGACCCGAACCGTGCGCTCGAACTGGGCCATGTCATGGGCGCGGATCTCGCCGGTGTCCTTCTTGCGGCTGACGGTCTTCTGGCCCGTGGCGATGCCGGCGCAGTTGACGGTCAGGCGCTCCTGGCCGTGAGCGGCCCGCGCCTTCTCGAAGCCGGCGGCCACCGAGGCGTCGTCGGTCACGTCCACATGGCAGAAGACGCCGCCCAGCTCCTCGGCGATCACCTCGCCGCGCTCCGCGTTCATGTCGAACAGGGCGACCCGGGCGCCGGTCGCCGCGATGGCCCGCGCCGTCCCCTCGCCGAGGCCCGAGGCTCCGCCCGTCACCACCGCCGCGATCGAACCGTCGAGTTTCATGGCCGGAGCCCCTATGTTGTAGTTGAACCTGAGATCAGTCGCGGGGATTTAGCCGCCATGACCACGAATGCCAAACCGATCACGCCCGAGGAGGCGCTGGACCCGTCCCGGGCGCTCGTGCCGTCGGTCCAGCGGGTCAATGAGGTACGGGTGCAGAAGGGGTTCTGGCCCAAGATCCGGCGCACGGCGGCCCGCATCCCCTTCGCCCGGCAGGTGATCAGCGTCTATTACACGGCGCGGGACCCGGAGACGCCCATGGCGGCCAAGGGAATCATGCTGGGCGGACTGGCCTATTTCGTCCTGCCCATCGACGCGATCCCCGATGTCTTCGCCGGCATCGGCTTCACCGACGATGCGGCGGTCATCGCCGCCCTGATCGCCACCCTCGGCTCGCACATCAAGCGCCGCCACAAGGATCAGGCCGAGGCGGCGCTGGAGCGGCTGCGCGACGTCTAGACCTCCCCATGTGAGCGCAGCCAACCGGTGATCGAGAGACGATCGCGAGGGGCGAAGCTGGCGACCTGCGTCACGGCGTGACGCATGGGCACCGCGAAGATGTTCAGGGCGTTGAACGCAGGGGCGAACCCTTCCTCGATGTGTCCGTCCGCCCCCTCGAAGGCCAGCAGACCGCCCCAGTCGCTGCGCCAGTCGCGCGTCAGGTTCAACACATAGGCGTAGAGCCGGTTCTTGCCCTCGGCCGCGTCGTCATGCCCGGTCAGGACATGGCCGGGGCGGTAGCGGGTGGCCTGGGCGTCGGCGAAGTCGATGCGGTCGTCGCCGGTCACCGCCCGGACGAAACCGATGAAGGCCGGTCCGTTGAGGAAGTCGAGCGCGCCGCTGACGGCGTCGCGCGGCGTCTCCTCCGCCTCCATGTCCAGGCGACGGGTGTCGAAGATGTACTGCATGCGCGGTTCGGCGCCGTCGATGCGGGCGCCGTCGATCCAGCCCTGTTTGCCCGCTTCAGCGGCGACGCGACCTCTGAGCGGCAGTTCGAAGAATTCCCCGCCGGCCGAGACGCTGACCCGCCAGACGTCGAAGGCCTCCATGGCCGTCGCCGTCGCCTCGGCGGACGCGGCGTCAAGGATGCCAGGGATATGCAGCCGACGGCGGGCGGCGAACGCCTCGTGGAGCGCAGCGGCGTCCAGCGCGATCGACAGACGCAGGGTCACGAGTCGACCGTGACCACGACCTTGCCCATCACCGAACGGTCGCCCAGCGCCTTGATGGCCTCATGGGCGCGTTCCAGCGGGAAGGTCTGGCTGACGCGGGGTTTGATCTTGCCCTCGCTCCAGAAGTGGAACAGGTCGGCCATGTTGGCGGCGTGGGCGGCCGGATCGCGCATCACCGCCGCGCCCCAGAACACCCCGATCACCGACACCGACTTGAGCAGGGTCAGGTTCAGCGGCAGGGCCGGGATGCCGGCCGGGAAGCCGACCACCAGATAGCGGCCGTTCCAGTCCATCGCCCGCAGCGCCGGCTCGCAATAGTCGCCGCCGACGGCGTCATAGACGACATCGGGGCCGTCGCGGCCCGAGGCCAGTTTGAACTCGCCCGACAGCTCCTTCTGCGCCGCCTTGTCCATCTTGCCCGAGGGATAGATCAGGCCGTTGTCGGCCCCGGCGTCGAGGGCGAACTGGACCTTGTCATTGGTCGAGGCCGCGGCGATGACCCGCGCGCCCATGGCCTTGCCCAGCTCGACCGCCGCGACGCCGACGCCACCGGCGGCGCCCAGCACCAGCAGGCTCTCGCCGGCCTTCAACTGCGCCCGGTCCTTCAGGGCGTAGTACGAGGTGCCGTAGGTCATCACCAGCGCCGCGGCGGTGTTGAAGTCCATGGCGTCGGGGATCTTCATCACCGAGGCCGCCGGGACCGCCAGCCGTTCGACCATGCCGCCCCAGCCTGGCACGGCGATGACCCGGTCGCCCTTGCGGACGTTGGTGACGCCTTCGCCGATCGCCTCGACCACGCCCGCCACCTCCCCGCCGGGCGAGAAGGGGCGGGTCGGCTTGAACTGGTATCTGTCCTCGATGATCAGGGTGTCGGGGAAGTTGACGCCCACGGCCCGGACCTCGATCACCACCTCGCCCTTCATCGGCCGGGGATCGAGAACTTCTTCAACGACCAGGGTTTCGGGACCGCCGGGAGCCTTGGACAGGACAGCGCGCATCAGGGACCTTTGGAGCGGGAGGATAAAGGGAGGGGCGTTCGCGGATGCCGGTCATGGATCCAGCCGGTGACTGAATATCGGGCGCCCTGGGCGAACGGTGCGACGATGCCGACCGAATGCTGCTGGGGCACCCGGAAGACGTTCAGGGCGTTGAAAGCGGGAGTGTAGGCTTCGGCGACATGGCCGTCGTCGTCGATGAAATTCAGCAGTCCGCCCCAATCGGGCCGCCAGGACGGGGTCAGGCTCAGCACATAGGCGTAGAGGCGGCCATAGCGCGCATTGCTGTCGTCGTGCTGGGTCAGATAGTGGCCGGGCAGAAAGCGCGTCGCCTGCGCGTCCACATGGGCCGGCCGCCCGTCCCCGGTGAGGGTGCGGATGAACCCGAGAAAGGCCGGTCCGTTCAGAAAACGCGCCAGCGCCTCGTAGCCGGGCCCGGTCGCCGCTCCGTCGTCCGGCGGCGTTATGACCCGAACCATGTCGAACAGACCGTCCAGGGCCACGGCGTCAGATGGCGGAAGGTAGCTGGCCCGCTGGGCGGCGGGGAGCGACTCCAGGGCGGCGACCGGCACGTCAATGCCCCGGCCTCCGCCGATGATGGAGCGGAGCCAGCCGGTTTCCCCCTCCAGCGTCCGGGAAAGCCCGTCCGCGGAGGAGGCGGCCAGGAATCCTGGGATGTGCAGCCGGCCGAATCGCCTGAACGCCCCGGCCATCGCCGCCGGATCGAGCGTCGGGTCAATCGCCAGGGCCTCGGCGGCGGTCGGGTGCGAAGGATCGTAAGGGGGCAACAGGGGCTCTCATGCCGATGGCGGCTTGCGATCCGCCACCTGATGAGGCTAACGGGCCGGGTGCCGCAGGAAAAGACCTCATGACCCATCGCCCGGCCCTGATCCTTCACGGCGGCGCGGGCGCGCGGCGCGAGCGCGACTATACGGCCGAGGTCGAGCACATGCGCGACGTGGTCGCGGCCATGAAGGCGCGGCTGGACGCCGGGGCCCCTGCCCTCGATGTGGCGGTGGAGGCGACGGTGAGGCTGGAGGACTCCGGCCTCTATGTCGCCGGTCGCGGCGCCTCGCCGAACCTCGCCGGGGCCTGGGAGCTGGACGCCAGCCTGATGGACGGGGCAAGCGGCAAGGCGGGCGCGGTGGCCGCCCTGCAGGGATTCCGCAACCCGGTCGTGGCCGCCCGCGCTGTCATGGACCGCACGCCCCATGTCATGCTGGCCGGCGAGGGCGCGGCCCTGTTCGCCCTCGACCAGGGGCTGGAGCCGATCGCCGACGAAGAGGCCTGGTTCACCCGGGCCGGCCAGGGCGAGGACAATCATCCGCCCGGCTTCCTCGCCCACGGCACGGTCGGCTGCTGCGTGCTGGACGATCAGGGCCGGCTGGCGGCCGCCACCTCGACGGCCGGGGTGTTCGGCAAGATGCCGGGGCGGGTCGGCGACTCCCCCATCCCCGGCGCCGGTAGCTGGGCCGACAGCCGCGTGGCCGTCTCGGGCACCGGACAGGGCGAGTATTTCATCCGCGTCGCCGCCTGCGCCCAGGTCAGCTGGCGCGTCGGCGCAGGGCAGAGTCTCGCTGAGGCGACGCGCGGCGTGATCGACGAGATCGGGGCTCTCGGCGGCGACGGCGGGCTGATCGCCCTGGATCGCGACGGGAACATCGCCGCTCCGTTCAACAGCCAGGGCATGAAGCGGGCCTGGCTGACGACCGACGGCGACATCGCGGTCGAGGTGTTCGGCGCTGGACCGGCGGGTCTTACGGCGATTTAATCCTGCAGAGAACGCGGTTCATCCGGCGTTCACCACCGGCCACGCTAAAGCTTGCCTCGCAACCGGGGAGCCCGAGATGAAGTCAGCCGTCACCGCCGCAGCCGCTGTCCTGCTCGCCCTTGCGGCCTGCGCACCCGTCGTCGAGGGCGGCCCGCCGATCGCCCTGCCGATCGGCCTGCAGGAAACCGCCCAGGTGGGCAGCATCACCCTGTCCACCGGCATGCTCAACGCCGAGGATGATTTCGCCGGGACCTTCTCGGAAGAGGTCCACGAAGAGCTCAGCCGCTGCATGTGGGGCACGGCGCCGATCAATGTGCGCGTCCATATTGATCAGATGCAGCGCGCCGGACGGCTGGAGACCCTGCTCAACGGCGATGGCGCGCATACGCTCTCCGGCACGGTGGAGTTCGTCGACCCGGCTGACGGAAACCGCGTTCTCGGCCGCTTCCCCGTCTCTGTGGCCACCAGCGCGCAAGGCCGCGCCGGCGGCCTGCTGGGCGACCGGCAGATGATGGTGTCCGAGGAGTTCGGCCGCGCCGTTTGCGAGCAGGCGTTCGGGCGCAATCCCCGCGACCGCGGCCCGCACAACGCGACAGGGGGCTGAGGACCGCCGCCGTCTTTTGAAGCGCCGTGAACCGCAGCCGGCCCGTCCGCGTCAGTCAGGTCCATGCCAGCGCGGGCGAAGGCCGATTACTCAAGGGCTGACTGCGCCCGTCGCGGGCCGCCAATGCGGATAGGTGACATAGGCGGTGACGGCGCCCGCCGCGTGCGACCGGATGGTCACCGCCTCCCCCTTGGGCATGTAGACGATGTCGCCAGGTCCGGCGGCGACGGCGCCGTCCCCGGTGGAGACCGAGAGCCGACCTTCCAGAACGATCATCACGTCATGCACCGCGATGGTCTCGACCAGGCTCTGGTCAGGCCCGTAGCGGCCGTAGCCGATGGTGACCGGCCCGCCGTGGCGCTCGTCGACCAGGTTTCCGGTGAACACCTCCGCGTCCTGTCCCGGAGACCGCTCCATCGCCGCGTCGGCGAAACTGAATTTCCGGACCTTCATCGGCTGCCTCCATGGATGGAAGGCGGAAATCGTCGCAGAGAACAGGGTTCCCGATACGATGGCGATGACGCGGGGCGGGCCCTTAGTCCAGCGGCACAGACAGCGTCGCCTTGTGGCGCTTCTTGACGAAGCTGGTTTCGAACCGCCGGACGATCGGTTGTTCGAGCAGCGCCAGGGTGAAGGCGTTGAAGACATCCATGTCGGCGGCGACGACAAGCAGCACGATGTCGAAGGCGCCCGCGACATCGAGACAGAGCTGGACCTGCGGGTGGGCCACCAGACGCTGGCGCAGCCGGTTGCCTTCATGTGGGGCGACGCGCTCCAGCTGGACGTGGATGACCGCCGACAGGGGATGGCCGGCGGCGGAGTCGGACAGGATGGCCGTCTCGGCGACAATGGCTCCATCCGCCCGGAGGCGCCGGACGCGGCGGGCCACCGCGGACGACGAGCGGCCGACCTGCTCGGCGAGCCGGTCCGCCGTCTGCAAATTATCCTGCTGGAGACAGGCGAGGAGCGCGCGGTCCAGGTGATCCATGAGCGCAATTCCCCGGGCTGCCGGACGTCTTTGCCAGAATCTGGCAAGCCGGTGCGCATGAATGCCCGAATTGCCCGCGGCCTCCAAGCCATAGTGGATGATCACTCAGGGGTTCACTCATGCGTTTCGCCGTCCTCATCATCTGCCTTCTCACCGCGACCGTTCTTCCGACGCGCGCCATCGGCCAGTCGGCCCCGGCGGGGGCGCCGGCTGTCGACGCGCCCGCCGTGGTGGCCGAGGTCCGCCGGACGATCGCGGAGCGCTACGTCCTGCCGGAACGCCGTCCCGCGCTGGACGCTGTTCTCGCCGGGGGCCTGTCCTCGGGTCGTTACGCTGTCGCGGACGGCGCCGTGCTGGCGGAGCGGATCAACGCCGATCTTGAGCGGGTCGGCCAGGACCGCCACCTGAGCTTCCGCTTTGATCCGCGCGAAACCGCGATTCTTGCGGCCGGTTCGGTCGAGGAGCCGGGCCAGAACGCCGTGTTCGAAGCCCTGGTCCGCAAGGCCAACCACGGCGTCACCGACCTCCGGCTCCTGCCGGGCAATGTGCGGTTGATGAAATACGACGGCTTCCACTGGATCGGGGCGGAGTCCGGCGCCGCTCTCGATGACGCCCTGCGCTTCCTCGCCGGCGGCGACGCGGTCATCCTGGACCTGCGCGGGAACGGCGGGGGCGACCCCAGGGCCGTGCAGCACATCATCAGCCGCTTTGTGCCCGCCGGCACGCCGCTGGTGACCTTTCACATGAACGGGTCGCCGGAGCCGGACAGCCTGTCGTCGCTGGAGGCGCCGGCGGATCAACGGATGATCGGCAAACCGCTGTACGTCCTCACCAGCGGCCAGACCGGATCAGCGGCGGAGGAGTTCACCGGGCACGTCCTGGGGTATCGCCTCGGCCAGACCGTCGGCGCGAACACCGCCGGGGCGGCCTACCGCAACGACATCGTCGCCGTCGGCGGCCAGTTCATTCTCAGCGTCTCGGTGGGTCGACCCGTCCTGGCGGCCACCGGAACGGACTGGGAGGGGGTGGGCCACGCGCCGACCCTCAGGACGGAGGTTTCCGCCGCCCTCGACCTCGCCCATGCCGCCGCGCTGAAGACCGTGGAGGCCGCGGCCGCGCCGGAGGACCGGGCCGTGCTGCAGGCGGTGGCCGAGGCGGCGGAGGCCCGCGGGCTGCGCCGCGCGCCCGCGCTCGCCCTCGAGGCCTATGCGGGGGTCTATGGCGAACGCACCCTGACCTCGGACGGTGGACGGCTGTACTCGCGCCGCGGCGACAGGCCGGCCTTCGCGCTGGTCGCCCTCGGCGGACATCGCTTTGCGGTGGAGGACACCCCGACCATGAGGATGGAGTTCGAGGTGTTGGACGGGACCGTCCGGGCGATGACGGTCGACTATGCCGACGGCCCGCCCCAGCCGCGGGTCGAGCGCGCCACGCCGGCCCGCTGAGCCTCGACGCCGCAACAAAAGGGCCGGCGGATCGCTCCGCCGGCCCTTCATTCGTTCAGGCGATAAGGCCTATTCCGCCGCGACCGCTTCCGGCCCGCGCGCCAGGTTGCGCAGCACATACGGCATCACCCCGCCGGCCTTGAAGTAGTCCAGCTCGGTCTGGTTATCGATGCGGCAGCGGACCGGGAAGCGGGCCATCTTGCCGTCCGACGGACGGAACAGCTCGACCCACAGGTCCTGCCGCGGGCGCAGCTTGCCGATGTTGACGTCCGACAGGCCGCGGATGGTGACGATCTCTTCGCCCGTAAGTCCGAGGCGGGTCCAGCCCTCGGCCTTGAACTGCAGCGGCACCACGCCCATCCCGACCAGGTTGGAGCGGTGGATGCGCTCATAGCTCTCGGCGATCACAGCCCGCACGCCCAGCAGTTTCGTGCCCTTGGCCGCCCAGTCGCGCGACGAGCCGGTGCCGTATTCCTTGCCCGCGAACACGACCAGCGGCCGGCCCTCGGACTGGTAGCGCATGGCCGCGTCATAGATGGACATCGTGTCCTGCGACGGGAAATGCCGGGTGACGCCGCCCTCGATGTCAGGGGTGATCTTGTTGCGAATGCGGATGTTGGCGAAGGTGCCGCGCATCATGACTTCGTGGTGGCCGCGGCGTGCGCCGTAGCTGTTGAAGTCGAGAGCGTCGACGCCGCGGTTGGTCAGCCAGGCCCCGGCGGGCGAGGTCTTCTTGATCGAACCGGCCGGGCTGATGTGGTCGGTGGTGATCGAGTCGCCGAAGATGGCCAGCACCCGCGCCTCGACGATGTCGGCGACCGGCGCCGGCTCCATCGACAGGCCCTCGAAATAGGGCGGGTTGGCGACATAGGTCGAGGCCTCGTCCCAGGCGTAGGTCTGGCCGCCCTCGACCTTGATCCCCTGCCAGTGCTGATCGCCCTTGAAGACGTCGGCGTAGCGTTTGGCGAACATGGCCGGGGTGACCGACTTCTTCTGGATGGCGGCGATCTCGGCCGATGTCGGCCAGATGTCCTTCAGGAAGACGTCCTTGCCTTTCTTGTCCTTGCCGATCGGATCCTTCGAAATGTCGATCCGCATCGAGCCGGCCAGGGCGTAGGCGACGACCAGAGGCGGCGAGGCCAGGTAGTTGGCCTGGACGTCGGGGTTCACCCGGCCCTCGAAATTGCGATTGCCCGAGAGGACCGAGGTGGCGACCAGACCGTTGTCGTTGATGGCCTTCGAGATGGCGTCCGACAGCGGGCCCGAGTTGCCGATGCAGGTGGTGCAGCCATAGCCGACCAGGTTGAAGCCCATGGCGTCCAGATCGGCCTGCAGGCCGGCGGCGGTCAGATAGTCGGTGACCACCTGCGAGCCGGGGGCCAGCGAGGTCTTGACCCACGGCTTGACCTTCATGCCCAGCTTGTTGGCCTTGCGGGCCACCAGACCGGCGGCGATCAGGACCGACGGGTTTGAGGTGTTGGTGCAGCTGGTGATGGCGGCGATGACGACGTCGCCGTCGCCGAGGTCGAACTTTTCACCCTCGACCGCGACCCGCGGGGCGTCGACCGGACGGTTGAAGACCTCGCCGAGCGCGGTTTCGAACGACGGGGCGGCGACGGTCAGCTCGACCTTGTCCTGCGGACGCTTGGGACCGGCCAGGGACGGCACCACGGTGCCCATGTCCAGTTCCAGCACGTCGGTGAAGATCGGGTCTTCCGAGGTCTCGTCGATCCACAGGCCCTGGGCCTTGGCGTAGGCCTCGACCAGGGCGACGCGCGCCTTGTCGCGGCCCGTGGCGGTCAGATAGTCGATGGTCGCGCGCGAGACCGGGAAGAAGCCGCAGGTGGCGCCGTATTCCGGGGCCATGTTGGCGATGGTGGCCTGGTCCTCGATGGTCAGGGCGGTGACGCCGGGGCCGAAGAATTCCACGAACTTGCCGACCACGCCCTTCCTGCGCAGCATCTGGGTGACGGTCAGGACCAGATCGGTGGCCGTCGTGCCTTCCGACATGGCGCCCGTCAGGCGGAAGCCGATCACTTCCGGGATCAGCATCGGGATGGGCTGGCCCAGCATGGCCGCCTCGGCCTCGATGCCGCCGACGCCCCAGCCCAGAACGGCAAGGCCGTTGATCATGGTGGTGTGGCTGTCGGTGCCGACGACGGTGTCGGGATAGGCGACGGTCTTCTTGCCCTCTTCCATCGTCCAGACCGTCTGGGCGAGGTTCTCGAGGTTCACCTGGTGGCAGATGCCGGTGCCGGGGGGCACGACGCGGAAATTGTTGAAGGCCGACGAACCCCAGCGCAGGAATTTATAGCGCTCGATGTTGCGCTCGTATTCGCGCTCGACGTTCTGGTTGAAGGCGCCGGGGGTGCCGAAATGGTCGACCATGACCGAGTGGTCGATGACCAGGTCGACCGGGTTCAGCGGATTGATCTTCGTCGGATCGGCGCCCAGGGCACCCATGGCGTCGCGCATGGCGGCCAGATCGACGACGGCGGGCACGCCGGTGAAGTCCTGCATCAGGACGCGGGCCGGGCGGAAGGCGATCTCGTGCTCGACCGAGCCCTTGTTTTCGGTCCAGGCGGCGATGGCGCGCAGGTCGGCTTCGGTGACCGAAACCCCGTCCTCGTTGCGCAGCAGGTTCTCCAGCAGCACCTTCATCGAGCGCGGCAGACGGGAAATCCCGGCCAGACCGGCTTCCTCGGCGGCGGGAAGGCTGTAATAGGCGTATTTCTTG